>Ga0049113_10000206_pt1 | contig 12333 bp, 14 predicted proteins | sample WorMettanBELIZE1_FD_55214 | JGI IMG/M metagenome (GOLD analysis project Ga0049113, IMG submission 55214) | Marine gutless worms symbiont microbial communities from Max Planck institute for Marine Microbiology, Germany - Olavius tantulus BELIZE.1 | ecosystem: Host-associated > Annelida >... | reverse complement strand
AGCCTCTTGCAAGGCATCGTGTTCTATCCGCATTGGATCTGCTGATCTGCGTTGTTGCAAGTTTTTCCACGCCAACTTTTGCTCCCCCGGTGCGCAATTTTTATGAATCAACATAATCCGCCACCGACGCCCGGGCCTTTTACTACAACCCCGAGTATATCCGGCAGCTGAGTATCGACCAGACCCAGTTCATGCTTGCCCACGAGGCCCTGCACTGTGCCCTCTCCCACTTCGCCCGCCGCTGGCACCGAGTGCGGCATAAATGGGACCTGGCCTGTGACTATGCCATCAATCCCCTGCTGATCGACGAGGGTCTCATGCTTCCGCCCCATGCCCTGCATATACCTCTATATAAGGGCATGACGGCCGAAGAAATCTACCCGCTGATCGAGGACAACGACACATCCCAAACCTTGGACAAGCATGCCTACGACCATGACAACCAGAGTCGAGGCCGCGGCGGTTTGCGGGAAGATGGCCTGACGGACCGGCTACCGGCGGCCGATCCTCAAGACGGGGAGCGGGGCAGCGGCACCCAAGCGCGATCCGAGCAGGAATCCGGCGGGGGCGCCGCCGAGCCGGAACCTTTGCAGCCGGACGAGCAGGAGACCCTGAACGTCCAGTGGCAACAACGTATGGCCGGCGCAGCCCAACAGGCCATGCAAGCGGGCAAGCTCGGGGGCGAACTGGCACGCATGATCGACCACCTGCTACAACCCCAGCTACCCTGGCGCATGTTGCTGGCACGCCACATGACGGCAGCGGCGCGAGATGACTACAGCTATATGCGCCCGTTCCGATGCGAGGGGGATTTCATCCTCCCGGCCCTGCGTAGCCACCAGCTCGAGCTGGTGGTGGCGGTGGATACCTCCGGCTCCATCAAGGAACGGGAGCTGACGGAGTTCATCGCCGAGCTCGATGCCCTCAAGGGCCAGGTCCGGCCCCGCGTCACCCTGCTGCCCTGCGACACCGCGCCGTGCGCAGGCGCGCCCTGGGTCTTTGAGCCCTGGGAGGAATTCACGCCACCCGACGTGATCAAGGGCTGCGGCGGCACCAGTTTTCTGCCCGTGTTCGATTGGGTCGAACGCGCAGGTCTGTTCCCCGATCTCTTGATTTACTTCACCGACGCCCAGGGCGCCTTCCCACCCGAAGCGCCGCACTATCCCGTCGTCTGGCTGGTCAAGGGCCGTTCGCAGGTACCCTGGGGACAACGCATTCAGCTGAATTGACAGGATCTGTTGATAGTTAACTCTAACCGACTATTCTTATGTGTTAAATGCTCACAATACCCCTCGGCATGGAAGCGAGTCAGACAGATTGGGCAAAAGCGTGCTGCCGGGCCGACGATCAAGCCGATGGCCCATAGCGCACCGTGCCCAACAAATGGATTGATGGGCACGCTGCGCTTGATGTCTGCCAATGCAATAACCGGGGTGCGGAAACTACCGCGGAATGACTAAAACCTTGCGATTAGCTTGACGGACGCTTTGCCCATCCTACGCCTTTTGCCCAACCGACCCGACTCGTTTTCAGGCCAAGTCCGGTCCCCCAAACAGCGCCGAATCATTCAGGATTGCTCATGGATTTTGAACGAAGTGTTTACTCAGTGTGAGTCCTTGATTGTAATATGACGATCCAAGTTCCCTGCCATAGAGACGGTTTGGTAGCTGCATCATTCTTTCGTATATCATTTTCGCTACAACTTGCCCATGTTGCAGAGAAAAGGGTACGTAGTGAGCCTTTACTTCGAGAACGGCGCGCACGCCTTGGATGTTACCGTCACCGAATCCGGGATCGAAAAAACCGGCGTAATGGACCCTGAACTCCCCGATAACCGGATCGAAGGCAATCATTTCGGCGGCGTAATCGGGTGGAATCCTGACCAGTTCTTTGGAGGCAAGTATGTAGAAGTGATTCGGCTCGATGATGATTTGGCCATCCATGGGCCTGTCTATCGATTTCCAGAATTTCTCGATCTCGTAGTAGTTTGTTTTACTGATATCGATCACAGCGGAAGTATTTCTCGCAATGTATCCGACAGGCCCTGAATCCTTTCCTGATTCGAGGTCTATCGAAAGCGTAAGCCCCTTATCGATGTTCGCATCAATGAGGGTACCGTCATTGGCATAGACCAGTCCCCGGCTTGCATGGAGATCGCGAATACTCTTGTCCGATGGAGTTGGGGAACCGACAACTAGTCGTAATTGATTCAGGGTGGCTCCATGATGAACCCGGACTGAAAAGGATCGCGGAGAAATTTCTGCATACAAGGGCCCGATGTACGCTTCCGGGACACGATCGAACTCCCTGCTATAATCCGTAATCAGCCTGGTGAAAATATCCAAGCGCCCGGTACTGCTTTTCGGATTGGCTTTTCCGGATACTTTCTTAGGAAGCCTCATCCGTTCCATGAGCGGTACGATATAAACGTGGTCACGCTCGAATATTTGCGGAGACGAAAGGTCGAGCTCGACGACGTCGTCCCCTTGCTGCTCCAAGCAGTCGTGGATAGTCGACTCCGGGCCCGGCAGGAAACCGGCCCTGACGCGGTATGCCCGTGTCCCCAACCTCAGGTCCAAACTCGATGGCTGAAGTTGAACCGATTCGATTGGCCGGTCCGATGATACGTGCCCTCGGTCGATGGCGTCTTCGATCTGTTGTGCCGCCATCACACCCGTAGATTTCGTATCGACGGAACGCGGTACCACCGTATCCGGAAAGAGCTCTAGGCTGGGGTTTGCCATATCACTTCTACTGGTTCTTATCTGTCGGCGACCCGGCGGCCGTTTTCTGCGTTCGTTCGCGGTACTCTTGTACTCGTTTGGGGACAAATCCCCTCGTGATGTATTTGCATCGCTGCTCGGGAATAGACGAGGTTGCCGGTCGCCCTGGCGACTGATTCCAGGGCTTCTACTAGCGGCACGCCGGCGGCAACGGTGGTCGACAGGGTACGGGCGAAACGGGCGACGGCTGCCTGATGCATGACAGGTCCCACGAGGGGGGGCTTGTATCTTGCCGCGGCGTAGGAGGCCTTCCTAAAGTCGTGGCGTTCGTCGGCCGGATCGTACCGGCGCGTGTGCCTCAGCGGTCCGATCTTGAGACCGAACTTCTCGGCCGTAGGGGGAATAAACTGCCACATACCTTTGGCAGGGCCATAGAGGCGGAGTATCCGGTTGCTCATCGGACCGACCGCGCGTGGCTGGAAGTTCGTCTCCTGCAACGCGACATACATGAACTGAGGTGGTAACTCCTGGCTTGCGAGGGCAGCGCGAATCGTGGGGGCATAGTTGTTTTCCCACAAGCGCCGGATGGTGTTCTCCAGGCGGTTGGACGACTGCCATTTCTTGATGTATTCCCTGACCTTGGCGATAAAGGCTTTCGGCACCGCTACCTCGGTCTCGCCGAAGATCTTCGCCAGGCGCAGGATCAGAAGTTCTTCTGAGTCCTGGGGGATCAACCGGCTGGTCTGAAGCTCGTGCACGTAGGCATCATACTTCTCGCGCATCTGGGCGATGCTTGCGGTTGGACGCCGCGATTTCTTCGCGGAGCCTAGCGTTTCGGATATCCTCGCGATCGCGTTCCAGATCGGACTCGAGCTTGGCGACATGCAATTCGAGTTCTTTCATGTCGTAGAAGATGTCGTTGGCGAGATCGGCTATCTTCTGCAACTGGAGGTACTGGAAAAGGGCCACGCCGGATACGGCGGTGAGCATCAGGACCGCGCCGAAGATGAGTGCGAGATAGGTCTGGGATTGGCGTCGCTTGACGTCTTTAAAAACCCGGCGGGTCGGCATGGTAGGCTCCCCCTCCGGTGTCTCGGACGCGGCATTCAGATAGTGCCGAGATATGTCCTCCAGGGACCGGGGGTTTTCTTCCAGGGCCGGAGTCGGAGTGGGTGGCGGAGCCGTAACCCGGATCCGCGGTCCTTCCCGGCCGAGCTCCAGGGTGACGGTACCGACGAGCGGCAGGTGGCAGGTGATCGATGGGGCGTCCGTTGACCAGGGTCCCGTTGCTGCTCTTAAGATCGCGCGCCCACCAGGCTCCGTCTTGCGGGAAGATCTCCACATGGTGCCGGCTGACCCCTGGGGTGAGGAGGCGAATGTCACAGTCCTCCCCCCGTCCTACGGTGAAAGCCTGTGTGTACTTCCCGTAACTTGGCCGGTCGTCGGGTCCTGGATACCGGATTTCGACGCCGGGGGCATTCCCGCGGGAATGGGTGCTCCGGGGGATGCCTTGGGGGACGATTCGGACCCTCTCATCATCACCGATAGACATGGCTCAGCTGGTCCTGTCCTCCGGTATTCCATGATCGAAGCGCCATGATAATGCTAATCGGGATCGAAGTCGGGATTCCGACTGCGGATCCCGATCCTGAAGTATCCCCACGAAATCTGCTCTGGGTGTCGGTCGGCAAGAAAAGCATGATGCTCATATGTACCCCCCTGATCAGGCGGCTCGATCTGCTCATTGAGCGCCTCGCGGCGGCTTGCCAATCCCACCGACAGCCATGCGAAGAACAGCCGTGCGTATAGGCCACGTCCGTCAGATTTTCCGGGAAGGTCGATGAGCACGCTTCGCTTTGTACGTGCTATCAAACAGTCGCGGTTCAGGAACCCCCGCGGAACGACCCAACCCTTGGGCCACCCTGATAGGCGCTTGCTTTGCCTATCCTACAGACTTCACCCCTTTGCTCCCCTCTCCCGCCGGGAGAGGGGCTTTTGCGACACTCTCCCCAAGGTCTCAGTTTATAGCTGGAAAGTGGAATCCGAGTCCTACTTGTAAAGGTTTTTCAGTCCCTTTATCAATAACCGGTGAATCTCGGCCTCGTCACGACTGGTCAATAGGGTTCGGTTTTCAAGCGGGGTCAGGCCGTTGTCCGGTGCCTGGACGTCGCTGCCGGTGATAGCATTGCGCAGTAACCCAACGGCGTCATGCAGCGCCTGGTAACGGTCTTCGATGACAAGGTGTGGGTAGGCGGCATACTGATCGACCAATTGCTTGAGTCCCTGCCGGCCCGCGCGGGCCGCCTGCTCCAACTGGAACGCCAATGCGAGGGAGTCCATCCGACGTTCGTCCAAGAGGGCGTCGGCGAGCTGTCCCGTGGCACCACCGAAGGCCCCGATGACGGATACGGGTATCGGCTTCTTGTTGTCCGGCGGTGCCCGTGAAATCAGGAATTCCTCAAACAGGCCGGGCATGAAGGATGAGTAGCCGCTGGGCTTACCACCCAGCAGGATGCGCGCCTGCATGGGTGGTGCAGATTCACCTTCCAGCGTGGGATGTCCACCATAGGTGGAAAGCTCCCGCATACGAGTCAGACACTGGGAGGCGACCAGCCTATCCGTTCGCGGTCGTCGAGGAGTATCCCCGGTGGCGGGATCAGAAGCTCGGTGAGTGGGTTCCCGGTCTCCGCGGCAGTCTTCGCGATCTCGATTGCCAATAAAGACCTTGATTGAGGGTGGCAATGCCGGTTCCTGGTTGTGATTCCTCCGCGGTGCCCCGGCTCCGGCAATGCGGACAGATCACGTACGACGACCTGGGTGAGCAGTGAAATCAGGCGTTTGCGTCGAGATCTACGGACACCAACCGACCCTTGGCGGGCAGGTCCCTAGAGGGGTCGTCGGGGTCGATCTTGTTGGTTAGATCGGTCAGGTAAGTACGCCTGCCGGATCCACTACCATGTGTTCGTCCACAAGTGGAACGGCGATGTGAAAGCTAGGCAGTGCGGTGCAAACAACCGGCTCTGCCGGTAGACGGCAGTAGAGCACCGGCAGGCCGCGACCGACCTCTCCGGGGTCGTCCGGATTGCCGCGGAACCAGCGGAAAACGGCGGCCGCGAGATCCTTGCCCTCGGCGCACTCACGGTGCCAAAGGACAGTGATGCGGACCGGCTTAGACACCACGCCCCTCCACTAGGGCGCTGGTCTCCGCCAGCCATTGTTGCTTGAGCTCCGGGGGCTCGAGCGCTGTCACATCGGGTAGCTTGAACTGCTCGGTCAGCTCCTTGGCTTCGCTGCGGCAAAAGCGGCGGACCACCCGCCAGTCCTCGAGCATCTTCTCCAGCTGCGGATACCCTTCTTGGCGTTCGAACGGCGAGGCCTGTGGAAAATGCTCACATTCTTGGCACCACCAGTGCCGGTAGCTCGCTTGCCATTGTTCCAGAGAGGGGCGAATTACCACCTCTAACAAGGCGGCGATGAAGAATCCGAAATGATTCTGTGCACTTTCTGATTTGATTCGTCCGACCGGATAGCGACGCATCAATCCGCGCGCCTCGCAGAAAAATGCATAGAGGGAGTCCAGACTCTGATCGTAAAGCTCGCCGGTGAATACCAGCTCTCCGCGGGCGTCCTCTTTGCCCATCAGCGCAACCCGGGAGATTAACTCGCAATAGAGTTCCCAGGCACATTGGCGGTCTTCTTCACTGATCTCGGTGCTGATGCAGGTGATGCCGAGATTGAACGTGAAGTTGCCTTTGGTAAAGACGGGCATAGGATTCTCCTGTCAGCTCAGCGCATCGTCCAGTTTTTTATTGATGTCTTGCTCAATGGAGCCTGCCAGCAACGAGAGGGCCATGCCGAGCTCGATGTCCAGGTCGAGGGAATCGGCGCTGACCTCGAGGGTGCCGGAGGCACCGATGCGCTTGAACATGAGCCGGTTACCGTTCCATTCGTAATCGATTTGCAACTCCTCTTTGAGCGACCGAGCGAACGCCTCCACTTGCGCCCGGGCGTTATCGGTTCCGAGCTTGTGGGTTCTCTTGATGCGGATGTTTGCCATGCGGGACCTTTACTATAAGTGCGATTGTGTCCGGGTGCGGGCGCTGCGGCGAGGAGATGGACACCTTGGTCTCGCCAGGTGTCGGGTCCGGCCAGCTGGACTCCACGGACTCGAGCACGCCCTATAGTTTGAACCTTGAGGGTTTGAACCGCAAAGGTATAAAGGGCACAAATCCAACGCTTTCGGATGCCGAATGCTTCGGTGTGTAACCTGCCGCTTTTTATTGAGTATCATTCGGTTGCCCTGTGATGAGCTACCTAGAGGAGCAAAGACGCGTGACGAAAGAAGTAGTCTTGCTGGTCGCCCACGGCGCCCGAGATCCGGGCAACGAGTGCAACCGAGAGGTGGAGGAACTCGTCGGTCTATGGCAAGCGCGCCATTCCAGGATCCTGATCCGGGTGTGCTGGCTCAAGCACGCCCCAGTGTTGTTGCCCCAAGGTTTGGAGCAAGCTGCCGCGGAATTGGGCGGTGCAGGCGGGCGCCTGCTCGTGCTGCCCCTGGTCCTGAATGCCGCTGGTCATGTGAAGCATGACATCCCCCAGGCCATTGCGGCGGCACGGGCGCGCCATTCCGGTATTGAGTTCCGCTACGGGCGCCATCTGGGAACCACCGACCAGCTGTTGAAGGCCCTCCGCTATCGTTTGCACCAGGCTATGGAGGGGCTGGCCATGCCGGACCCTCGCACCACCGGTGTGGTGCTGCTGGCGCGGGGGGCATCGGATATCGAAGCCACCGGCGAAGTCGCCAAGATGGCCCACTGGATCTATGAGACTACCCAGCATGAGCTGGTATTGCCCGCCTTTACCGACGTTTCTTTCCCGCGACTCGAACAGATCGTCGTACAGTGTTTGGATCTGCTCGGTGCCAGCCAGATAGTCGTGCTGCCCTATTACCTATTTACCGGACGGCTGATAAAACGCATCGAACAGCAGGTGGAACAGCTTGCAAAGCAGTACCCAAGCCGGGTGATCGTACAGGCGGATTACATCGGTGCCCATGAGCAGCTGCTCGATCTGCTGGACCTGCGTCTGCGGCAATGCCGCGAGGGTAGTGTACTTTCCCCCTATGATGGCCCCGCTTCGTTGCAATCCGCCTGACTGCTTTTGAACCGCTGAGCAATCCTGACTGATTCGGCGCTGCGTGGAGGACCGGACTAGAATTCTTTTTAGGGGTCGGCAGGATGGGCTGAAAGCGTTCCCAACTCACTTGCCCCGGCTACTGTTGCCTTTCCGCATGGAGCTGGGCGGCTTGCAGGGTGTTCTCCAGCAGGCTCGCGATCGTCATGGGGCCGACGCCGCCGGGGACGGGGGTGATCCAGGCCGCGCGTTTACTCACACTCGCGAAGTCCAAGTCCCCCACCAACTTGCCTTCATTAGTGCGGTTGATACCCACGTCGATGACCATTGCACCTTCCTTGACCCAGTCTCCTGGGACGAACCCCGGTTGGCCCACGGCGGTTATCAGGAGGTCGGCACCGCGGGCCTTTGCGGCCAAGTCCTTGGTGTAGCAGTGGCAGATCGTACTAGTGCAGTGGGCGACCAGCAGCTCCAAGGCCATTGGCCGGCCTACGATATTGGATTCGCCGATGATCACGGCATCTAGCCCTTCGAGTTTGCATCCGGTATGGTCCAGCATGGTCATAATACCTTTGGGGGTACAGGGACGCAGTACCGGCATGCGCAGCACCAGCCTACCGATGTTGTAGGGATGGAAGCCGTCGACGTCCTTGGTGGGCAGGATGCGCTCGATCACCGCCTCCTCGTCGATCTGGTCTGGTAGCGGGAGTTGGATCAGGATGCCGTCGATCCGCTTGTCGGCATTGAGCGCGTCGATCAGATCCAGGAGTTGTTCCTGGGAGCTGGTATGAGGCAGCTCGTGCAGCTCCGAGTGGAAGCCTACTTCCACGCAGGCATTACGTTTGTTGCGGACGTAGACCACGGATGCGGGATCCTTGCCCAAAAGCACGACGGCCAGGCCAGGCCGGCGGCCGCCGCCGGCAAGCAAGGCATCGACCTGTGTCTTGACCCCGGTACGGATACCTGCGGAGATGGTCTTGCCATCGAGGATTTGTGCGCTCATGGAACCTACATAACCGTATCGATGCCAAAGCTTCATATCATAGCCTCGACGCGGGCCTTTGCAAGACGGGTCATAGTGTTCCGGGCAGGCCGAGCCAGTTTGACGGAATCGAAATGGCTGAGTATCATTTTTCAAATTCCTAGTAGGATTGTATTCTGAGAGCAGTGGGGTGCGTAATCTGAGCGGGGTATGGCGCAGTCTGGTAGCGCACCTGCTTTGGGAGCAGGATGTCGGGGGTTCGAATCCCTCTACCCCGACCACTGAAAAGCATGTTTCGCAGATCTTGGTGTGGGGATGGCGGAAATCTTCGTGTAACCCCGCCGGGCCGTATGAGCCTCGGTAGCTCAGGCGGATAGAGCAAGAGCCTTCTAAGCTCTGGGTCGGGGGTTCGAGTCCCTCCCGGGGTGCCAGGTGAGTGGGGTGGAATAGGGACGATGGAAAATTTACCACTACCCCAAAAAGAAATGCGGAGCGGTTGATGAATCTCCCTTACGTTACCACTTGAAAATTTACCACTACCGGGGGTGGATAAGCGCAACCGAGCGAATGCACGGACGGGAAACTCAGGCGGGTTGAGCCTTTAGGGGGGGGAGTCGTACTGGGAAAGGGGTGACGGTTATTTCCAATGGTGGACGTAGCTCAGTTGGTAGAGCACAGGATTGTGGCTCCTGTGGTCGTGGGTTCGATCCCCATCGTCCACCCCAATGTATTCCAGTGAGAGAGGAGGGTCTTGAAGAATTCTGTCCCGGAGATTTGATCGTAAAGCTCCGGTTTCCGAGCACCTTTAATGTCAGGAACCGGAGCGATGTATTCCCACCCAAGGGGCCGTTAGCTCAGCTGGTAGAGCAGTGGACTCTTAATCCATTGGTCCGGGGTTCGAATCCCTGACGGCCCACCAATTGAAACAAGATGTTAGGTGAAAACCTAACCCCTTTTACTTTACGCCCCGACAAACCCGAGCCCGGAAACCTTGCCGAATAGCTCCCGAATGCGCCTTGGGGTTTCCCGACAAACCGCCTATCGGCACATGGCGCGTGCCCTTGAAGACTTGCGGCGCAAGACCAGGAAGAGCACCGCGGCAATGGTGCAGTTGGAGCTTGAGCGGCTGGACTACGTGCTCGGTCAGACACAGCCCAAGGTCGAGGCCGGCGACCATGCCGGCAATCAACATGGCCTTGAAGATCGTCACCGAGCAAAACTGCCCTGACCAATCCGAGTAGAGAGGCGATGCAAGCGCCAAAGACAGTGCTTTACTTACCGGATAATGGGTGCGATCCATGCGGGCAAGCGCCGTCGAAAAGGGGGACTGAAAGGTGGATCTATCAGAAGAATCCGATTAAATACCATTTTAATTCAATAGGTTAAAAACTAATTTGGCTCCTCGGAGAGGACTCGAACCTCTGACCTAGTGATTAACAGTCACCCGCTCTACCGACTGAGCTACCGAGGATTTGTACAAGTCTACTATAAGTATATGGGTGCGGTCTGGTAGGGTCAAACCGCTCCTATCTTGCCGGCGATTACACGCTGTGGTCGCCCTGAGATAAGAAAACGGCGAATTGACTCGCGAGGATTTGTGTGATTTGTAGTTTTGTAGATGTGGATGTTGGGCACACCGCCGCTCAAGGGTGCGGTTCGCTTTGTCTGCGCGTCTGTCCGCCCCATTGGGAGGTGTGGCGAGATCAGCTCGCCTATCAACGCGGAGCTCTACCCGGATCGGGTCGAGGAGGTCCTGCGGGCCCGGTTGGAGGACGAGAAGGCTCGACTGCGCAGCCTGCTGGTCCGCTATCGGAAAGGCTTGGAATCTGAGCAGCCGCTGTCCGAACGTAAGGCAGCCCCCGACAAGCAGGAGACCCCCTTCACGGTGAGAGAACGGGAGCACGACGAGTATCCGGGGGAGTTCGAGATAGCGCTCCTGTTCCATGACCAGCCGGTCAGCCCCCCGGAGGACATCAAGGGGCTCATCGGTTCGATCATGCTGAATCTGGGGGAGCTGCCCCCGGAGTATCTGGTCCCCGCCGATGACGGCCGCTATTGGCCTAAAGGAACGTCGGAAGAGAACGAACACGCGGGCGCAAGCGTATGGTCCGGCACCTACCACGAGCGCGGCGCTCACCTTTATAACGAGTGGGATTTTCGCCGTCAGAGCTACCGCAAGAACTGGTGCGTGATGCGTGAGCTCACGGTGGAGCCCAAACTGGACGGCTTCGTCACCGAGACCTTCAAGAAGTACTCCCGCCACCTGCCGGGACTGCGTAAGACCTTCGAGGCCCTGCGCGGCGAGGATAAACGGCTCAAGAAGGAGCCCTTCGGGGACGAGGGGGATATCGATGCTCTGATGGAGGCCCGTGCCGACGCCCACCGTGGCCTGGAGATGTCCGATTGCCTCTTCACTCGGCGCGACCGGATAGAACGCAACATCGCGGTCATGTTCATGGTGGACATGAGCAGTTCCTCCCGCGGTTGGATCAACCAGGCCGAGCGGGAATCCCTACTGCTGCTGTGTGAGGCCCTGGAAACCTTGGGCGACTGCTATGCTATCTACGGCTTCTCCGGCATGACCCGCAAGCGGTGCGAGACCTTTCGCGTCAAGGGCTTCGACGACGCCTACGGGGACGAGATCCGTGGCTGCATCGCCGGCATCGAGGCCAAGGACTATACTCGCATGGGTACGGCAATCCGCCGCCTGACCGAGATCCTCGACCGGATCGACGCCAAAACGCGCATCCTGAGTACCCTGTCCGACGGCAAGTCCGATGACTACAGCGACGAGTACCGCAGCGAGTACGGGATCGAAGATACCCACCGCGCCCTGATCGAATCCAAGCGCCGTGGTATCCACCTCTCCTGCATCACCATCGACAAAGAAGGCCGGGAGTATCTGCTGCACATTTATGGGGCCGTGAATTACACTATTGTCGACGCGGTGGAAAGGTTGCCCTATAAGGTCTCGGAGATCTATCGGCTGTTGACGATTTGAGCGGTGCGGCGTTCCGAACAAGACATTGTTCCAACTAGGCATCACACGCATCGGCGAGAATGTTCCCACGGGCGGGAAAGATCCTGATTCGTTGGGAATGAGCCGAAATCGAACACGGATTGACTTGATGTGTGTGGTTTACAACATCAAACGACGGAGAATAAGGAAAACAGCGCTGGAAATACCCGGTATCAGTCAAAAGGCAGATGAATTCGGGCGAACAAATAATGACCAGCCAGTTGATTGCAAAAAACGGGGGGGCTTAATAAAAAAGATCTCTTAGTAACAATCGATTCGCAAAAAAACCCCGCCAAAGCGGGGTTTTTGCCAATGAGCGGGTAGCCCGGGAACGGTCACATCATTCCCATGCCGCCCATATCCCCCATGCCACCGCCGGCCGGCATAGGCGGTGGTGTCTCTTCCTTAGGTTCCTCGGCCACCATAGCCTCGGTCGTGATCATCAGCCCGGCAATCGAGGCGGCATTCTGCAACGC
>Ga0049113_10000205_pt1 | contig 12394 bp, 7 predicted proteins | sample WorMettanBELIZE1_FD_55214 | JGI IMG/M metagenome (GOLD analysis project Ga0049113, IMG submission 55214) | Marine gutless worms symbiont microbial communities from Max Planck institute for Marine Microbiology, Germany - Olavius tantulus BELIZE.1 | ecosystem: Host-associated > Annelida >... | reverse complement strand
AGGACGCCAACTTCGGAAAACTGCAAACAATGGCTTTAGGGTCCTACATACTCAGACCATTGCGTGAGAATACCCTTAAAATGGTGCATAATCCCGAATATAAATAATCCGAGAATTGCCGCCTATTACCAGATGCCGAACCTCTCTGATCTCCCAGTTCACACTCCAGATACCAATTAGTTCCGTTGCATGCTCCACATAAAACGGGTTCTCTCCTCAGCGCTTCAATNGATTGCACCAATATGACGGGTAACTGTTTCAGGGAAGATACAAGGCGACTCTTAAAGATGCCGGCAGTTATCTTCTTTTTGTCAACTCAACTGTAAATGATGCCAAAGGAGGGACACCAACGGTAAATATGATCATAAAAATAAAATGGCTCGGGTTAAGCACCATTTTCGCCCTNGGTTTATTGGCAATAGGCGTCCTTTGTACCGCTGTGACAGAGGCGGGTACGGCAAAGCCAAACCGCTATGCCTGGTTGGCCTACGTCTCACATTGGCTGTACCTTATCGACGTTGACGAGCCCCAATTTCCGGAAACACAGGACAAGATTGTGAATTCCTCATTTGACGTGGTGGTGCTTGATTACATCCCATCTGAGAGATGCAACACGAGTTTCAACATGGCCAAATTGGTGAAGAAACTGCACGACGCTTCCCACCCGAAGCTGGTTATCGCCTACATTGACGCCAACCAGGCTGAGGACTATCGGTCCTATTGGCCGAAAGACCCCGACCCCGGCATGCCCTGTGACGTACCCGACGCGTCTTTCTCCCCTGATTGGCTCCTTGGTGCCGACCCACAGGACTGGGCGGGCGTCTTCAATGTTGCATTCTGGTACCCTGGCTATAAGGAAATTTGGCTGGGTAAATCCGGCGAAGACGGCTATTTGCAAGGTATTTTGGACGCGGGCTTCGACGGCGTCTATATAGATTGGGTGGAGGCCTATGACGACGAGCTTGTGGCAAACAAGGCTCTTGCGGACTGCGACATATCACCAAAACTCTGCATATGCAAAATATCACCAAACGACTGCATACCAGACCTCAAGCGGGAGATGATCAAGTGGATTGGCGAAATAGCGAGTTTCACCCGCGCGCAAGAGCGTGACTTTCTCGTCATCCCCCAGAATGCCGCCGAGCTCGCCCAGGATAGTACCTATTTAAATATGATAGACGCCATTGCGCAGGAGCATGTCTGGTTTGACGGCGGTGCTGACGATAACCCACCCGGCGATTGCCCCTTGCCCGAGAGAGACAGAGACATCCAGACACGCAAGTATTACTACTCCCTCTCTGAAGAGTGCAGGGATCTTTACGACCAACAAGAACAGGATGGTGAAGGAACGCTCTACAGTGTCAGCAGCCAGTATTACCTGAATGACCTGAGGATGGCTAAGAGAAATGGTGTTCTCATCTTCACCGTGGACTACGCTGTGGTCCCCAGGAACGTCGCCTGGGTTTACGAGAAATCTCGCTCGGAGGGCTTCGTGCCCTTTGTCAGCAACCGTAACCTGGACACGTATCGGGAGCCGTTTCCGTATGTTTTGACAGCGNGCTTAATTTCTAATGGACAACCGCATTAGCGAAACTCGCCGACTTGACATAATTCCCTCATTGGTCGTATGTGTCCGGTAGTCGGCTTCTACAGTATGTATTGACAGTCCTACTGCATATTGGGGTTCACCCTGCTACGGTACACATTTTGGAATTTCTCCTCTTTCCGATCTCGAAAAGGCANTTCTTATAAATTAAATAATTATCCGAGAATTGCTGCCTATTGCCAGATGCCGAACCAATATCACCTTCCAGTTCACACGCCGGATGCCCATTAGTTCCGTTGTACGCGCCACATAAGCGGGATCTCTTCTCAGCGCTTCAATCGATTGTACCAATATGACAGGTAACTGTTTCAGGGAAGATATAATAATCCCAAAGGAGGGACACCCATGGCGAATAACATCACAAACATAAAATGGCTCGGGATAAGCACTATTTGCGCCCTGGGTCTACTGGCAATGGGAGTTCTTTGCGCTACTGAGGCACAGGCAGGTGCGGCAAAGCCAAACCGCTATGCCTGGCTNGCCGACGTCTCACATTGGCTGTACCTTATTGACGTTGACGTGCCCCAGTCTTCGGCCACGCAGGACAAGATTGTGAAATCCTCCTACGACATGGTGGTAGCTGGATTACATCACCTCTGAGAGATGCAACACGACGTTCGACATGGCCCCGCTGGTGAAGAAACTGCACGACGCTTACCCCCCGAAACTGGTCATCGCCTACATCGACGCCAACCAGGCGGAGTGGTATCGTGAGTATTGGCCGAAACCAAAGCCCAGCGACCCCTGTGACGTACCCGACGAGAACTTCAAAGCCGATTGGCTCATTAAAAAAGGAGACCCAGATGGCTGGTCGGGTGTCTTCAATGTTGCTTTTTGGTACCCTGACTATAAAGAAATTTGGCTGGGTAAATCCGGCAAAAAAGGCTATTTGAAAGGGATTTTGGACGCGGGCTTCGACGGCGTCTACATCGATTGGGTGGAAGCCTATGAGGACAAGCAAGTGTCGGACAAGGCCCTTGCTGACTGCAAAAAATCATCAAAAAACTGCATATGCAAAACATCACCAACAGACTGCATATCAGAGCTCGAGCAGGAGATGATCAAATGGATTGGAGAGATAGCGAGTTTCACCCGTGCGCAAGAGCCCGACTTTCTCGTCATCGCCCAGAATGCCGCCGAGCTCGCCCAGGATAGTACTTATGTAAGCATTATAGATGCCATTGCGCAGGAGCAGGTCTGGTTCGACGGCGGTGCCGACGGTATACCACTTGGCGATTGTCCGTTGCCACGCACGGACGCTGAGGTGAGCGCATGTGGCACGCCCATAGATAAAACATGGATCACATGCCCATACTACCTGTCCCTCTCCAGCGATTGCCGGACATTATACGAAAAATTCCCCTATGGCACACTTCATATTAGCAGTGATGAATACCTCTCATACCTGAAGCAGGCCAAGAGCAAGGGCCTCCGCATTTTCACCGCGGACTACGCAACGGTCCCCAAGAACGTCGCCTGGGTTTACGAGAAATCGCGCTCGGAGGGTTTCGTGCCCTTCGTCGGCAACCGGAAACTGAACACCTTTCAGGACCCGGTACCGTACGTGTTGAAAACGGGAGGGACCTCCTATGCCCTCGACCCGAATGCCAGCATCACCTATGTCAAACCTACGAGCAATGCCCCGGTTACCCTTAAAGGACCACCCGAGAAGCTGGGCGGTTCCTTTACCATCAAGCGCCACTCCCCAAGCCCTTTTTTCGGTGGGGAGTACTTTCTGGTTACCGACATGGCACTGAAGANGGCCTCGGGCAAGAGTTTCACGCTCGAATCCATCCTCTCCGAAGACCCCGGCCTTACGCCAAAAGATCCGGTCCTCGCATCCACTGGAGGTGTTCCTGCCTCGTTCCTCGTCAACTTCACCGACGATGGCAACGCCGCTCCTGGGATTGTGCTGAAGGGCACGGGCATCCTCCCGGAATCAGGCTTCCAAGGATTCTCGATGGAAGAGACCGGCCTGATGAATGATCCCCGGTTCGTGGGTCACCCGGCAAATCCAACGGGATTCGACTTTGCCCGGCCACAACCCTACACTGTGACCGGTGCCGGGCTGTATGAGTACCGGGTCGAAGCCGACCCTTTTGAGCCGGGCGGATTGAGTTCTGAATTGCGCCTTTTTGCCGTCGCCAATTTCATGGCGTCGCAGGATTCCGAAGCGCTTTACGTCTGGCGCGATCCAAAGAACCCGCTGCGCACCGGCACGCCGATCACCTTGACCGAAGCCGTGAGTTTGGCAGACTTTGCCGTGGCCAAAGGCATCAGTACGGTCTACTATGACTTTTACGGCTGTGGCCCCACCCCCAGCTGCCCTGACGGTTCTGAGCAACAAGGGCATGAAATTCTCGAGGAAATCATCGCATTGCTCCACGACCACGGTCTGCGGGTGGAGGCCCTCTGTACAGACTACAACCAAATATCCGACGCAGTAACGTACAACAAACAGGTGCCGGCCAAAGGCCGCTTCGATGGTATCCGCTTCTACATTTCTGCGCCAATTATGACGGTTCCCGATCTTAAGGACCTTGCAGCGGTGGTTGCCGCTGAAACCCTGCCGATCTACGCGAGCATCGGCCGCAACTGGATCAGTCAAATTACCTACAATGGCCAGACAAAGGAGGTATTCAAGCACATCATGGATATCGTTGATGGGGTAGATGTCCGGACACTCCAAGACACCGCCAAACAGATAGTGCAGGATACCAAGGATGAGATCTGCTATGCCAACTCTCTCGATAAGCTGGTGCATGTTACGATTGAGACCTACAAAGCGATGGGTGCTCCCAACACGTTCTATGAAGAAGGAGAAGTCGGCATGAAGAAAACACTAGACGCTCTCAACTACACCGCGGCGTGCAGCAGCGGTAGTGACGGGCTCGCGAACGGCTTTGCCTACCACTTCTACAGACAATCATTCGGTTCCGTCGGCCCCGTGGATTTTGAAGATTGGTTAAGTGATATAGATGAAGATGGTATTATCGACGCGGTCGATCTACGACCCATTCTGCTCTCTGATGGTTTTAGTGATGTTGATCTTGGCGGAAAGACAGCGGGGGCCATTACGAAACGAGGGGATAGGGACTGGCTGATCAACGATCACGAAGACACCCACAAGGGAGTCAAGATTATTATCGGTAAGGGGACCAAGGCGGCTCAGATCAAAGGGAGCGTGGGCGGTCCATGCAAGCCTAAAACGACCATCGACATAAACGACCCCAATGGAGACACCATTACCTTTACTTGCAGTTCGACAACTGTGGAGATCGCTGAGAGCTCTGCTGTCGTCACTGCTTCAGCAAATGGGCACATGGCAAGCGTAACGGTCTCTGCCGGCGGAGGCGTGACCTTTGACCTCACAGACGACGGGGCACTGGTCGTGACCAATACCGGCACAACCCCGTTGTCGGGAGATATCCTTGTGGCGGCCAGCAAGGACAGCTTTCTGAGCCGGCGACGGCCCAACAGGAACCAGGGGGCAAAGGAAGTACTTGTTGTTAAAAATGGGAAACGCACCGTGGTGTCCTTTGATCTGTCCGGTGTTCCGCCTGATGCTGTGATAACGAACACCACACTTGTCATGACCATCGCCAAACCGGTAAGGGGCTGTCGTAACAAGGACACGGCTGTTTATGCGCAGCGACTATTGGAGCCCTTTACGGAGGGAAAGGGGTTGAGCAGGGGTTATAAAAAATGGCCCAGAATGCGTGACAGCGGTGCGGGCGTCACCTGGAACTGCGGGACGGATGCAGACATAAGCAACCGAGAGCCCGACTGCGACAGCAAGTGGAAAGGAGGGGCGCGTTCGGCAGCGCCGCCAGCCGCCTACGGTGTCTTGCACATCAAGGGAATGACTGGGGAAGTGGAATGGGACGTAACCGACGATGTCCTCGATGCCTTAGCTGAGGGTGTTACTGAAGTGGGGTGGGTCATTACACCGGAGAAGAAAAGACGGCGGGCAAAGGTGGTTTACTACTCGAATGAAGGCGCAGCCGCAGCGGGCGACCCAAGTCTGGCCCCCCGGCTGATTCTTGAATTTGAGCTGTAATGAGATCCTCAAGATGTGGGATGCGTGAAAAAGGTGGTCCCCTTGGTTCGATTCCGATTCCGATGGCGATACCGACCCCGAGCCGGGCAAGTCCGCCCTCATCTTCTTGGGCGAATCTTCTTGGATGTCATACCGAAGAGAAACAGCTTGACCCACTCAAAGCCAAATAGCAGCAGCTGTACCTCATCTTTTTCCAGCTTTTTAAGAAGGTCCCGTTTTACCTTGTAGCGATCCAGAAAACTGCTTCCGAAGACAAACTCCCGGAATTGGTCCACGTTGTAGGTTGCCATAAACGCCATTTTGGCCCATTTTCCCTCGGCACCCTCGGCTCCCCAGGGATCCGACTGAAATAAGCGCTGGAGATCCGCCCACTGGATCGTCATTTTCTGGTAGATTTCCGCTTCCTGATCCCGGGTCCAGGTCTGGGCGGTCCAGACCTCCTCTTCATTCGGACCCAGACAGAACTCGGGGGGGCGAAAGATGTGAAACAGTTCGGTCTTTCTGGATCGGGCGTCGTATTGGAGCCCCTGTTCCATGGGGAATCGGCGGCATGTATCGGGCCGATCTGGATAGACAACGCAGCCGTAATCCGCTGAAAATATGCACGCGTTTTCATCATCCTCCGACATACGCAGGAGAACATTGGGTGTAACGGGGNCGCACCAAGCTAACAAACAGATAATATTTGGATAAGTGAAGAAAAGCTTGGCCAAAAGAGGGCAATAACGTATTTTTTTACCCTGAAAACGTCATTATTGGAGGGATCATTGGCACGGGCTCATCGGCACTTCACACCGGGCCATATCTGGCACATCATCCACCGGTGCCATAAGCGGGAATTCCTGCTGTAGGAGGCCAACTATGTGCTTCATCAGTGAGAAAGAAACTGAATGCAAGGGATAGGCCCGTGAAATTATTGTATCTAAACACGGCAGCGAACTGAGAGAATCTGTGATTTCTTATAATGCCCATTTCGAGTNCGAAAAGGGCGATATAGATCCAAATATCGCTCTCCTATCGACAGATTATAGTGTATAAACGGTCGGTTAACTCGGTGCGACCCCACTCGCCACTCGCACCGGTCCGATATGATTTGAAATTGTAGCAGTGTGGACAACTGCGACCATGTTTTCATAAAATGGATTCAAAAAACAAACGACAGGCATCTTCATCTGGAAATTGTTTTCTAAGTTGGTCAATGTTCATCTTATCGCCTCCTTTTTTTGGAAACGATAATATCAGCTACTTATGACAGATCCGGTCACAACGATGCCTTATTCTTGGTTACAGGTCCGTTTAATATTGACATTCATTTTAGTCCCTGTTNGGCGTTTGTTTATATACTCGCCATAGTCAATTATATAAGCTCCTAAGGTCAAACCTGCCGAAAGGCAGGGACGGAAAGCCACGGGTCTTAATACTTGATACTCCTCTGACGCAAGAACACTACAATTTCAATTGAAGAGACANCCGAGCTGCCGCTTGTGACAGCGTAAAAGTCACAAAGCTTCAGTTCGGCTGTCTTTTTTTTGCCGTGACAGAAACTGTTCTCATACTTGCTCAGAATCTTGATTATAAAAATACAGGCCTATAACCCAGAAACAGGCTATTTTTGAATTTCCATCCGATATCAGATAGTTATAACTTNCCATTCTTTGAAAAATAAGCATCACAAAACCAGATCTGTCATTGGCTTACAACATGGTGCCTTCTTATTGGTTATAGGTCCGTAAGATCATAACTTCACAATAAAATTAAAGTTCAACGTCGCCTCCTTCGGGAATGATATTTCTGTTTCTGGACCTCATGGGGTCATAATGCGGGGAAATATTCTCATGGAGAAGCCGCTGAAATTGTTCTCGAATCGCTCCTGGCAGAGCCCCGGGGTTCTGTTTAGAGCTGCCTCTGTTCCATCTCCATACCCAAACCGGCTTGGCCCTATGAGCCGATGGATACGCCCTTAAAGATTTACTGTCCTCTGGAAAACCTCATTCTTTGGAGTAGTTCATGAAACGCGGAAAGAAATGGATGTTGGCCGGACTTTTTTGTTTGGCGGCAATTTTTATTTTTCTTTATGGATTGAATCGTGGATTGACTCGGGAAAAGGGCAATGCCGGTGATTTCCTTGCGTCCGTGGGTGATCAGACAATAACAGCGGAGCGCTTTATCAGAGAGATGACCCGTCGCCCGGGCAATTTCCACCCGGAGGAGCTGAAAGAAACGCTTCTTGAGGACATGATTCAATCAAACCTGCTGTATGCCGCCGCGCTGAAGGCCGGATATGATAAAGATCCCGCGGTCGTGGACGCCATCAGGCATGTGGTGGCGGAAAAATATCGAAGCGAGCACCTCGTTCCCCTCCTTAATCAAATCAAGATCACCGATGAGGAATTAGAGCAGTATTACCAAAGCCATCCGTCGGAGTTTCAGACAAAGAAAATGCGGCGCGCCGCCGTTATTCAAATCTCGATTCCCCAAAACGCCTCATCCGAAAAAAAGGCACGGCTGTTTGAAAGAGCCGTCAGCGCCCGGAAGGAGGCACTGAAGCTCAACCCGAATACTCGTTCCTTTGGGAGTATTGCGGTCAAATACTCCGACCACCAGCCCACGCGCTACCGGGGCGGTGATACGGGCTGGCTCCAGAAAAACAGGCGAGATCTGCGCTGGCCAAAAGAAGTAATGGAGGCCATCTTTGCCCTCCAAGAGCCAATGAAAATAAGCCCGGTCATAGCCACTCCCGAAGGTTACTACCTTGTCAAGCTCATAGAGACGAAAGAGAGCCGGTTACGCCCATTGAGCGCGGTCAAGAACCGTATCCGCCACCAGCTTATCCATGAGAAGAAAGTCGAGGTAGAACGTAAATTTTATGAGGAACTGAAAAACAGGGTTCATATCAAGGTGAATCGTGCCCGGCTAAAGGCCATTGAACCGCCTACAGGAGGTTCTGGGAAAAAGCCCAAGAGTCCCCCCGCCTTACCCGGGCAGTAGATTGTGAAGGAGAGACCCCACATGAAACGGTTGAGAATCCTTATTTCTGTTGCCACGTTGACCCTATCATTGTTCTTTATATGCAGTGTGGCAAATGGCCAGTCGGTGGTGACCCAGACCTTCACCCTGAAACCCGGCTGGAACGCCATCTTCCTCGAGGTCCAGCCGGACCCGAGAGACCCGGCCAAGGTCTTTGCCGGCATGGAGCATTTGGACAGCGCATGGACCTGGCTAAGCCGGGAGTCCACGGCGGAGTTTATCCAGGAACCTGAGGAAGGTCTCTGGGGCCAGCCCGGCTGGCATGCCTATTTCACCGCTGAAACGGAGATGTTCCTGACCAACCTCTATGCGGTTCTCGGCAACCAGGCATACCTGATTAAAATAAAGCAAACGGCTCCCTCGGAAATTACCTGGGAGGTCACCGGCTCCCCTTCCCTGAGGAAGAACCGATGGCTGGCCGACTCCTTTAATTTTGTCGGATTCCATCTGGACCCGGGCAACCCGCCCACCTTCCAGGACTTTTTTGCACCTTCTCCGGCCCATGCGGGTCAGGCCGCCTATCGGCTCAACAACCAGAGCGGCAAATGGGAATTCGTGCAAAACCCGGCCACGACGAAGCTGCGCGCCGGTGAAGCCTACTGGGTCTATTGCGAAGGGGCTTCGGATTTTCAGGGACCTCTGAGCCTTGATCTCCCCATGAGCAATGGGCTCCGTTACGGGGCCGTTTCGAAAGTAGTGACCGTTACCCTGTCGAATCTTTCGGAGGATACCCGTACCGCGACCTTTACGTCTTCGGGCAAAGTGGTCCTCTACTACGAGGGTTACGACAAGGAGAGCGGCTATTTCACCTTGTACCCCCTGGGCCAGATGCCTCCGCAGGTCATTGATTCGGGACGCTCCCTTAACGTGTGGCTCGAAGTCCGACGGGAGAAGATGGACCTCGAGCCTTCACTTTCAGAGTCTGTCCTACAGATTTTGGATGACCGGGGCGTTCGACTCCGGGTGCCTGTGAGTGCAGAGAGAATTCAGTAGAGAAATTTTGGATTTTGGATTGGGGATTTTAGATTTTGGAGATGCAAGGGAATAAAGAAATTTGGCAATCGTCAATCGAAAATAATCATTACTCCATCTGAGCAATAATGGAGGACTTTATCCATGAAACGTTTTCAAATGGTTTTCCTCATCACCCTGGTAGGGATGGTTTCACTTGCTTCCACATCGAGCGCCGGGGAGTATTCAGGCCTCTGGGTCGGTACTGCTTCGCTCAAATACGTGAGCGAGGTCAACAAGCAATACGCGGACCTCAGCTTCGACCTCGGGCTTGTCGGTGTGAAAGCACACGATCCCTTGGTCACCGAAGCGGCCGGCTGGCGGTATAACGACTCCGGTACAGCGCCGGACACCGACTGGATGGGACTCGGTTTTGAGGACTCGGGTTGGTCGTCCGGCACTGCGCCGTTTGGTTCTCAGAATCAGACCACCGTTTATTTCCGCAAAAGCTTCACCGTGGCGGATCGGTCCATTTACTCAGGCCTCCGGATAAAGGTGTGGCGGGACGATGGTGTTGTGCTNTACCTGAACGGCGAGAAAATTTTTCGGAACAATCTGCCGACCGGCTCTATCGATTTCGATATTTTCGCCTTGTCCGAGATCACCGACGATCCTCCTCTTGCTCTTGTCGAGTTTACCCTGCCCGCAACCTTGCTGCGGGACGGCCAGAACCTGCTTGCCGCCGAGGTCCACCAGGCAGACGGCAGCACGGACTTTCTCTTTGATCTGAAGCTGAACGCCAATCTTGAGAAGGCGCCGACCACCGAGCTGATTGCCCTGGAAGCGGATAACTGGAGATACCACGACTCCCAATGGGGCCCGGGAGCAACTTCAGAAACTGATCCGATCGATGCGAACTGGCATTCGACAACCTATAAAGATTCAGGCTGGTCCACCGGCCGGGGCCAGTTCGGCTTCGGCGAGAACGATGAACAGACGTCCGTTAGAGAGAGCGCATCCACCCTCTATTTCCGCAAAACATTCTCCGGAAACAGCGCTGACTTCACCCATCTCAGGATCCTGCTGCTGCGGGACGACGGTGCGATACTTTNCGTGAACGGCAACGAGGTCCTGCGCTCCAACATGCCCTCCGGAACCGTCGAACACGGCACGGCGCCGGTGAAGGCCCTGGGCTCGGCCGATGAAGGCCGGTACATCGTCGTTGACGTGGAAGTCCCTGCCCTTGAAGGCGCCAACGTGATTGCCGTCGAGCTCCACCAGCACCCCGCGGAGCTGGGCGGTACGACCGGGGGTGACGGACCCGCCCTTACCAGGACGGCAGCACCGCTGGATCTTCGGCTCATGTTCCATGTGGATGCAGGAGGCACGGTGCGCCTGCTAAAGGAAGTGATCCAGATGTATGACAGCAAAACCAATCAGTATGTTCTTCTCACGGACCATACCGAGGTCCCCAATTATACAGGCGTGGCAGTCCGGGACGGTGAGCCGGTGGGCCGGCGCCTGAGCGCGTTGGGATTCGATTTTGTCGGCACCTCCAAGGAATGTGACGGTGGGATCTCCGGGGACGGCATCGTGACATGCGCCATCCAACTGGACTCAAGCCACCCCACCAACCCGTTTCTTCACAGGTACCACCCGGACCATGACAACCTGGACGAGCGGTACGAGAACGCGGTGGTGGAGGCTTATGAAATCACCCGGGTGATTACCCTGGAATTTTCCGACCGTTACCCATCGGATGAGGATCTGCCGGGAAGGGACGTCAAACCCGCGGGATGGGGCTTGGACATGTTGGGAGGGTACTACACGGAGACCCTGACGGGCATCCACAAGGACGCCATCACCGTGCACGGTCCCTTTATCCTGAATCGGGTGGTCACGACGGATACATTGAACGAATAATCCAAGCGGCTGATATGGACCATTCAGTAGCCGCAAAGGGGAATGCAGCCATGACCAGAATTTCATTGAGAGCCTTTGCAGTCATCGCCTCAGCAATCCTTATAGGATCGGTATCGGCCGTTCCGGTATGGGCAGCCAGCTATAGAGTTTTCGAATACTTCCACTTTGAAGGGCTGCCAGACGATCATTGTCAAATGGAGCCAACATGGGGTCCTGAAAAGACTGCATGGCANGGGTGCAACTACCACGCCAGTAACCCGATTGGGGAAGCAAAGATCACGCGATCCGCAAGAAATATCGATGTCAATGGCGTAACCTACGCTTGTGTCGGGTGGGAGTTTGCTACCGGCAGCATCACACCTGCCTCCGGAAAAGTAAATTTCGTCAGCTTTAACCTCGACGCCGACAGCAGCATCACCTGGATCTATAAGAAAGCGCATAAAGTGTCGTTCTCAGTTTCCCAAATGAGTAACCGTCTGTCGGCATGGGGCGATGACCCAGCCGGACCGAACACGTCCACTCCCACAGACATCCTACCCCTAAGATGGGATTCCATCGCCGCAGGGAGTAATCACACCCTGGCCATTAGCCAGGACGGAAGCCTGTGGGCATGGGGAAGGAATCAATACTATCAACTGGGGCTCGGTTATTGGTCCCTTAATGAAAATAGCCCCAAGCGGGTGNGTACAGACACCGACTGGACATCCGTCGCGGCAGGATTACGTNACTCCCTGGCGATCAAGTCGAACGGAAAACTCTATGCATGGGGATACAATTATTACGGGCAACTGGGGCTCGGCGCCGGGGGTGATGGTGATAGAAACACG
>Ga0049113_10000203_pt1 | contig 12441 bp, 3 predicted proteins | sample WorMettanBELIZE1_FD_55214 | JGI IMG/M metagenome (GOLD analysis project Ga0049113, IMG submission 55214) | Marine gutless worms symbiont microbial communities from Max Planck institute for Marine Microbiology, Germany - Olavius tantulus BELIZE.1 | ecosystem: Host-associated > Annelida >... | reverse complement strand
GTTGTTGTTGTTGTTGTTATTATTAGACGTAAAGGTTAACGTGGTATAAACTATAGCTTCAAGGACACAGTACATAATCACAGTGTAGGAGCGATTGATCAAGTGAGTTTTCAAGTGATCTTTGAAGGACACAAGTGAGGTGGTTGCAGTCACAGTGGATGATAGACTGTTCCACACGTGTGCCATGGTCACTCCCAAAGCACGATCGCCAATTTTTCAGAGTTGTGTTCGTGGCACAATCAGTCCTTGCATGGAGCCGGAACGTAGTCGTTGAAGAGATTCCAACTTATCAGTCCATCGCAAGTCGTTGGCAAGATACGGGAGCGCTAGGTTTTGACGGCAGCAGAAGACAACTGTGGCCAGTCGGAACTGGATGCATTCAGGAACTCGCAACCAGTGTAGGTCTCAAAGCAGATGTGTGATGTGGTCGTCTTTCCTGCATCACATACAAGGCGCGTCCCAGCATTCAGGACGGACTGAAGGTGGTTCATCAGGCACCCAGGAATGCACACCATAGTTGCACTGCCGTAATCCAACCGCGACATGGTCAACACAGTGACCAGAGACAGCAGTACATGCTGGCTAACTGATCTCTTGATGCTGCGTAGTCGTCGAAGAGCTACGAAGTAGTTGGCCACTGTCTTTGAGGCACGAGTGCACATGAACATGTCGCCATCATTGAAGATACCAAGACAAGATCACACACACTGTTGACTGGTGTGACGATGTCAGAACCGATAGAAAGTAGTTTGTCTGGCAGTTTGCTTTGTTGACATGGTGATGCGTGCCAGAGAACCTCAGTCTTAGTGGCATTCAACTGCAGGCGGTTTACTCGCATTATTCTACAACTTCATAAATATAGGCAGACATTCGCTGCTGGAGGGCAGAGAATTCAGCCAGAGCACAGTAACTATAAATCTGTGTATTGTCGGCATATAGATGAGGATGAAGCTGCATGTCTTCAGTGATCCTCTGCAGCTCAGCTGTATACAGAAGGAAAAGAATCGGTTCAAGGACTGACCGTTGGAAACTCCACAAAGTAGTGGAGACAGAGAAGACTCTGTTCTTCTGTAACAGGCAGCTTGTTTTCNCTCTTCAAGGTAGCAGAAAACCAGACTAGAGCTGTGCCAGTAATGCCGTATGTGGTCCGGAGGCGGCGGAGCAGTATCAGATGCTGCTGAGAGATCAGGCAGCGTTAGCACAGCAAATTAACCACAATCCAGTGCGCCGAGAATGTCGGCCAGAACACGTACCACCGCGGTTTCTGTGGAGTAGTTGCTCAGTAAGCTGACTGGAGATCAGGTGGTAGCTTCCACGGGTTTAGATGGTCAATGAGCTAACAGGCTACGAGTCGCTCCAGAGTCTTCGACAACANCGACCAGTGGTATAATGGTCAGTATGACTGTGGGTCAGATGGGTCCAAACTTGCCTTCTTAAGCTGTGGTGTTGTGACAGCANTCTTGAATGTTGCCTGGAACGTGCCAAGCGCTACAGATTTGTTAAATAATGTCATCTCAAGCTGATGGCTACAATTCGGGGTTTGTAGGATGTTGCAGTGGAAACTGAACTGGCATACAGACTACAGCAGCAGGCTCATAATGGCCACCGCTGTTTACTAAGTAGATGGATTGGTGGTGACAGTCATCAGAACATATTTGATTAGATGCAAAATGTGGTGGAAAGTGCTGAATGCAGACATTGCCAGTTGAGTCATAATAAGAACAACACAGGATGGAGCAGTCAAAGAGATGTGCGGCTGAAACAATTTCTTGATCGGTTCCCCACGTGCCTAGTTGTTGCATGCTTACAATGTGCTCCTGAAATGACTGGCTTTGATTGTTGTTAGCTGCAAAAAGGTTTGCCATATCCATTGAAATGTCGCTGTTCACCATGTGGTTAACCACGTAAGAACGAATAATTTGGTGGTTTCCCTCATTTTGTGAAATAGCAAGAGACAGTGCCCTGAATAGACAGTTCCCATCTCCACCTGTGTCCGAAACTGTTACTGTCACTGCGATGCCTGTCTGTTCGTAGATGATGCTTTTCAGAGCCTGTGCAATGGAGGATCTGTGTTTGCTGGATGATGCAATGCAGCCGTAGAACTTCAGGTTCATCTCTTTGCACTTGCTTTCCTTGAATTCACGATCTACTGATGCAACATTGCAGTATTTGTAGATGTTGTTGGCATTGGTAGAACTGTGTGAATTTGTGTTGGTCTGTTGTGTTTTTCTTGATGCACCAGAATTGTTCGCCTTGATTCGAACTCTGTGTGCTGCTGTACTTTTGCGTCTTCTTCTGTTTGAGAGTTGTTTGTTGGCTGCTGTTGTATCGCCATCCCTGCTATCTGACTTGGTTCTGCACCTTCTCCTTTTGGGTGGTGGTCCATTACTGCTGGCTGCAGTATCACTTGTTGCAGACAGATGTGAATCATTCTTGGTTGTTTTGCTGTCTGTATCTTGTTTCCTCTTTGATGTTGGGAAACACGGCAGGTGAGGGGCATAAAGAGTTCGCAGGCGATTGTACTCAGCCAGAGCACTCTTGTTTGCCACAATCTTCTCTCTAGCAAGGTCAACTAGATGGAGCCCATCCAATGATGTGACACGTGATAACGCAACATACGCCATTCCGCTGCCGAAACAGTTCTGTCCAACATCCGCTATTACCGTTTTTAAGCTGAGACCCTGACTTTTGTGGATTGTAATAGCGAAAGCCAGAATGAGTGGAAATTGTTTACGTGTGTAATAAATTGATTTCAGAACTTCAAATGTGCTAGATTGTCTTTCAATTCGAACTGACCCTTCGGTGTTGGAAAACTGCACATTTATGCCAGTGGTCTGCATTCCTCCGTCTGCCTTCTTAGTGTCAAAGCTGGTCACTGTACCAACTGCACCATTTACGAGGCCAGCTTCCACACATATGTTGCGTTTGAGCATTACCTTGGCTCCAACACACAGTCTGAGGCACTTGTCCAGGCCAGCTGTCCTTGTAATATCTTTGTCAACTTTGTTGTAGGCGGCTTTAATTTTCCGAAGCAGAGCTTCGTCCACGACTGTGTCGAGCGTGTCGATTGCTGGTACGTCAACAATGTCTGACTCCAGCTCCTGCAGAATTGCTTCATTTACCTGCTGACATTGCTCAGTTCGTGGCATCAGTATGACTGGATGCAGTTGCTGACTAGTCAGCCTGTGGTAAGTCTGTACTACTTCTTGTGTAGTAGCTGTATGGTCACTGGATATAGAGCGTGTTTGTAGCATGGCATACTCTTCATCAGTGATATGGCCATGTCGAACGTTTGACAGGAGGCTTGCGTATGCTGCATCACTATTCTGCCTCATATTTATCGTCAATTCATCGTAGCCAAACTTCTCCCACAGAGCCAGTGATGATACTGCCCCAAGGCGCTGCTTTGTCTCTCGGGCAGTTACAGACTCAAACGGCTGGTTACCCTTGACTGGCGGTAGCTGCAGAAAATCTCCAAAACACACAATGCTGATCCCGCCAAATGCTTCATCATTGGTCATTACTTCTGTGAGACGGAGATGAATGTAAAGGAGCGTTAGTGAGGACACCATACTTATCTCATCAATGATGAGTAATTTCAGGTCCTTTAGTGTTGCTCGAATCACAGTCAGTTGTTCTTGCTGAAGCCGAGAGTAGTCTGCTGGCTTTCCGTGCTCAACAGGCAGACTGAGCAAGCGGTGGATGGTGGTGCCATTGATGTTGAATGCTGCCAAACCTGTAGGGGCAGTGACTGCTACTGGCAATACAGTCTCTCCATACATCTCAGAAAGCTTTCGCTGGATGACGTGTATGACCCGGCTTTTGCCTGTGCCGCCTTCTCCACTGACTAATAACCGGCAGGGGCATTCATTCTGAGAAACTTGTTGTAGCACCTTGTCAACAACTCGCCTTTGGTCAGTGTTGAGACTGTTGTACATTGTACTCAGCTCATCTGTTGAGTCGTTGTCACGACTGGTAACATTTCTGTGTGCATCAATAACATCCTGCATGGCTGCTTCAACTGTATTGACTGCACACCCTTCAAAAACGTTCTCTCCGTCTTCATCTTCTCTCTCTACTGGTACATTTGTCTCTTGGCGTTTCTGTCGAATGGCTTCATCAACAGCTTCATCAGATTGCTGCTGGTTTACCAGTTGCTTGTGGTACTCTGCCATTGGTGGATAACTGTCCTGCTCGTCGAAGAATATTTCCTTGCAGCTTTTGCCGGGCACTACGAAGTCAGATTCACTTCTCCATGGTTTGAATAGTTTGAGCAGCTGGTAGTAGTACCGGTTTTCATCTTCTGGAGATTTGTTCGGGTTGACTAGCTGGTGTGTGACAATGTACGGCTTGGCTGTTCTTCTGTGCAGGAAGTATCCCAGTGTCTTCAACTGCAGTTGATCCTTTGAACCAGCTCGTTGTTTGTCGTAAAAGCTGAGAAAATCATGCAGCGACATTGTTTCCAATTGCTCTGGTCGGTCTGGATAAACATCCAAGACCCAGTGTGGATAAAAAATGTTCTGTGACGTCGGGTCTTTCTTTAGTAGCTCCTCGACTTCAGCCACTGGCTTTAGAACTCTCTTGGCCTGCTCTGGTGGACTTAAGTCAGCAAACTTCATTTGGCGTGACTTGCTGTAGAGCTTGTTACCAAGTAGTCTGTCCGCTGCTTCATTTGCGCCAACCTGACGACTTTTTACGGCTTTCATGGCAAAGGACATTGCGTTACTGCCAAGTGATTTTGAGGCCGAGTGAATGTCTTCCCACATCTTGTCCTGCTCACATCTCTCATGTTTTGTGATGTAAGAGGTGATGTAGTATGGAAGACGACTGCCTGTGTGTCCGATGTACTGGACGTCAATGTTGGACTGGCTGGCTAGCAACAGTGCAGGATTGTAGTCGTTGATACGTGTTTCCTGCTCCGTCCTTTGCAAGTTGTACAGTCGCTTGCGTGCTTGTTTTGTTTGGTTTACTGCCAGACAGTCTATGACATCGTTGAGTTCCGTTGTGGCACGAATTGGACGTGGGAATCCAAAACGACACTTTCTGTAGAATTGACCATTTCTGCGGTAACTTTTCAGGCAGTACCGGTTGCACTTATGTGTCTGAAATCGTGTCACAAGATCGTGTAGAGTTGGCGAATTGTTCTGGTCTGGCTTTGCACAGGTGACGATCTTGTCGATGTATGCTGTCACAGCCTCTGTGGAGTCACGACCAAGGATCGGTGCTTCTTTCACCCACAACAGACAGTGACAGTGTGGTGCACCTCGCGACTGGTACTCGATCCTCCAGAAATGATCGGTGACTTCTCCGAAGATCGGTGTCGTCTGTGACTTGATCAGGTTTGAGAATATTGCGTGCCATTTCTTGTGAAAATGCAGGTTGACACTCACGGGGTCCATAGCGCACAGCTCTGCAGCTGTCATTTTGTCGACATCACGCCCCTTGCCAGAATTCACTGTGCGGAGGTATTCAAGTAGAGGTTCTGAGAACCATTCGGCGATGGACACAGTGATAAACAGCGTCGGGGGCCCAAGATGTCGAACCATCCACTTGATGTCCATGGCAAGCTTTGCAAAGTATTCAGTTGTGCCGCGCATGTTGGCCATCATTGCAAACAACTTGCCGGTGAGCTCTCCATCCCTGGACTTCAGTCTATCAAGCAGTGATGCTGCACTCAGGCCTCTGCCACTCACTGTTCTTAACATATGGCCAATGCTGTGGCACATATTGCTTATCTCCTGGATTTGAAAACTGTGGAAGAGATAATTCATATTGAGGCGAAATTTTGGATTTTTGTTTAGAAGTCGGCTTCGGANAAAATCTGTAGTTGAAATTTTTACTTCCCGAGAAACATCACGCATACCATTTTCGCCGGTTGGGAATAATTCGGGATATGCTTTGACATCGAGATCATCCCCAAATATGTTTTCTGCACTTGCTTCGACTTTATTGACCTGATAATCAATGAGTGTGTCTGCTGGCAGGTTGCCACTCAGAGGTTGAATAGAGAAATTTTCATAGAGGTGAGACTTTGAGGCTTGAGTCAGTTTTTTCAGCAGTGCCTTGCCTTCATGTCTGTGCTCATGCTCATGCTCCTCTGATGTGAGACGTTCTGTGACTATCGCCTGCAGTTCATCGACTGTACAAGCAGGGACATTGGCGTAGTACTTGTTGTTGTCACGCAACCACATGAGGGCAGCATGCACCTTGCGCAGATCAACCAGCGATGTCCAGATTTTCTTGCTCTTTGTGGGTTGCCCGCCAACGAGAATTACTAAGCTGTCCATGTTTAGAAGCTTGTCTGGTAAAAAAGATGCATTTGCTGCTACATCGATTGGCAGATATGCTATTCGGCCTTTCATTGCAGCAGTCAACTCATTGTGTGGCCGGCAGACATTTGTAATCTGTCCGAGACGTACAATGGTGACACTTGTCAGGCAGTGCTTAATTAGTGCTGTCTCAAAGATGTTGAGCTGATCAATGCACGCTGGAGTTTCCTCCACAGCTAGCTTGTTAAAAACACTGCGTGGTAGTTCTTTGTCGGCTTTCAGCTTGTCTGCACAGTATCGGCAAATCCAGATGGATTGAAAGAATTCATCGACGTCTTCTACTTGGGTCTTTCTCTGATATAACATGTCAATCATCGCTGTCATCTTCTCACTGGTAAAACCTTTCTGTCCTTCATATGATGCCAGTCTCTTGACATCAGTACGCAGCTGTTCACACACATCACATGCTGTTGTACTGTACTGGTCTCTCATGTCTGTGACGGTGCTGAGTGCTGAGTGGAACTCCTGCAGTACGGCTTGTTCGTCGACCGTGCACGTTCTCTCTGCTGCTGAGTCTTCGCTGTTGTTGGACGCCAGTTTTTTGTTGAGGAAGTCAGCCAACTCACGAAATGAACTCTCCAGATCAGTGTAGCTGCCACTTGTTCTAGCTGTTTGGACTGCATGAATAAGCACACAAGTTCGGCGCTGCTCGTACAGCCGGGCAGCTAACGTGCGCAGGTAGGGATAGTGGCATGCAAGTTGCCGTACAGGTCTTAGCAAACTGTTACAGTTGTCATGTAATGTGCAGTGTTGTGGGTGGCCTAGTTGGCACGTCCTTGCTGTGTTCTCGCAATTGTCAAGTTCATGATAGAATGTCATTAATGTGGAAGGCTTAACGGTGAGTATCCGGTTCATTAGTTCAGTTACTCCGTCAATAATGTCCTGTGTAACCTTGCACAGTTGTGTGTTGCAGTGCCATCGTTTGATGTCTACCTCTTCGTTGACCATACTTCGTCGCAGTGTTGACGTGGAACTGATTGGCTCAAATGTGTACGCCTTGCCAGATGAATCTACTGCAACAACGTGATCTGCTGGGAGTGTGTTGTAGCCGGTGTCCCAGAACCACGGTTCACTGCTGCTGGTGTGATATCGTAGTCCGTCAACAGCTTCAGTAAACTGGTCTTCAGTAGCAGGTTGGTTTTGTGGTAGTTGGTCACAGTAAGCACTGGCCTTGTCTTTCATGTAAGCATGCAGACGTTTCAGCTTTGATAAGCCTTGTCCGACACACCGCTGTGCTTTACGAAACAACATTTTTACATCTAAAGAACTACGCCCAGATTCTCTGACCATCTTCTGCTGTAGTTTCAACTCCTGTCTGCGCTTTGTTGTCTCAGCTATCATCCGGCTACGCCTGACCCAGTATCGTTGCCTGACAGACAGTGTTTTGCTAGATTTTGTAGATCTTTGTCTTTCTCCAGTGCAGTGCAGACTGTAATCATTCTTTCTTTCATAGGCTGCTCTCCTCCGACATTCCATGTATGAATAGTTTCTCGATAATCGCTGGTGTCTCTTTGTTGCATTTTGTCTGTTTCTGTCAGCGTAATCTTCATTGACGTCTAACCTTCTGCGAGTGTTCAACAAAGCTGCCTGTCTGTTTCTTTCTTTGTAATCAGGGTTCTGCTCTAACCTCCTGCGAGTGTCGACTAGGCAATCTTGTCTGTGCTTTTCCTTATACGCGGAGTTCTCTTTTAGTCTTCTCCGAATGTTAATCGATGCTTTTTGTCTGTTTCTTTCCCTGTACTCAACATTCTCCTCAAGTCTGCGTCGTGTTGCTTTCAGCGCCCTCATTCTGTTTGTTTGCTTGTAATTGCAGTCTGTTGCAATTTTTTTCTTTACACTATCACAATGATGCCTTGCTTGTGCCCTGTCGCTCTTCCGGTTGTCCAATTTCCTGCGTATAATTTCAGGTTTGCATTTCAAGTAGTACTCATGCACAGAAGACTTTTTGGCTTCACTGTTCTGACTGTACTGCTCTTTACGGCGTTTCCGCTTTTGATAAGCTTTGGATGGCATATTTTATCGTGTACTGGTCACAATGTTACCGATCATAGAACAAACAGCACTGTACAACAGTGCAGAAGTACATGTCACTGTGTAACAATACAGTTATTACAGCATAGATACATTTGCTGTTGCTCGTCTTTCCACGCTGTTAATACTACTATCACACACATCAACTACTGTTGTTACTGTCGGAATCTGTACTGCTATTAAGACATACTGTGTGGTGCAATGACATTAGCACAACTAGTCTTTCCTCATTGTATACACTTAACATCACAGATAACCACACCGACAATATACGGTAGCACAGTCTTTCAACAGTTTTTAATTCGACATGTACAAAAGCAGTCAGGAGATGGAAGGTAGCAGCACAGAGTAGACGAGTGACAGTGGTGGCGTAGCTCTCGTGAGTCAGTGATGGTTGATGGCCTTTAACACTTGCAGTAACGGATGTCAGATATCAGTGCTCCACACAGCTACAAAAACACACATGCACCATCATTATGTAATATCTACTTGCAGACAGTGAGTAATAAGCACTTTATTTTGTGTGGTGCTGAATTATCAGTTCTAAATTATGCAGAATGAAAAAGTCTAATACCAACGAGCACCTGCTGGGTTTGCAGTGACTAGTGTTCACTGGCTTGTCAGAGTGAGCTGTCTGTTTTTTGGCCACTAGCGAGCATGAATTTGGTGTGAGGTTAAATTCTTAGACACCTACCGAATCCTTGAAATGTTCAGATCTTACATGCAAACTTAAAGGTGCTTGAATGCAGTGTGTGCTGGTTTGGTTACTGGTAACAGATGAGCTGCCTACTGTGTGTATTGAAGTACACGAGGCCACAGTCTGCCTGTGCTGTGGTTGTGCAGTCGTGAGTGTTGCTGCATACACAGTGACAGTAGCCACACGTCACTCATTACACCATACACACATCAGTTATGCACATTCAGTGGGCCTTACAGCCTGCTTCAGCACTCGCTAGTAGAAGCCTAGTTAATGCCACAGTCATTGCAAATGCACCAACAATAAGCAGGGACGTCCATGCCCCAACATCTATGACACTACTCCCCTTCTCTGTACTCTCCCTTTAAGCGAGTCAGGGCTATAACCCCCTGAACAATTTTTAGAACTAAAGATGTTTGTAGGTGAGTTTTAGAGTATTTTGAACCTAAGAATCAACACCTTTATGAACCAGGTGTTTTGACGGTAAGTTGTAACTTTCGTATTTCAAGTAACTGTGCATGTCAATTTGTCAAAAGATGAAGTCCTGTACTCCTGTTTTTGCTATAAACTTTTTGGTCATGGCCGACTGGCCATTCTGTTACACTATATAGAATTTCAAGCGATTTGTCCCCCCTCAAAAAAATTCAATGATGCAACGTGCGTCATTTCCCCTAGACTGGACACCCCTGACAATAAGAGTAAAATACGAGTGTTGTCAGATAAGAATTAGGGCTTGCTGTCCAGGGTGTGTGCAAGTTTTTGGAGGAAATTTTATGGATGGCTTGCAATAGCTGACAGTTCTATCATTGAATATTTTGTGCTACATCATACCTTGAACACTTTGGCCGTAAAGGTAGTGAACTGGTTCTTTTTGCTAAGAGTCCGTGTGTCTGCATGTCTGTTACACCGATCTTCTGTGATGAAATGACATAGGCTATCGATGCTGTTTCTCTTGCATTATTTACTGTGTAGACCTTTGTCTTAGTGGTCCCTAAGGTGACTTCAGTACTTTGGCAAATCACAGTGGTCATCTCAGCCCTCACTTAGCTGTTAGCATTACACCTGTGTTTTTAGGCAGATGTCTCAGATATCCACTAGGTAATATCTTCTTTTTAGGTTGCTTGATTCTTATTCCTTCTTTACCAGTCTTACTGCAGAATATAGCTGTAAATTTTCGAAACTGAAACTCTGCGGTGTAAGAATAGGGGCTTCTCAGTTTCCTGACCAGAGGTCATAAAGGCGATCAAACTTGGCTGTAGTCACTTTGTATTATTTGGGGCAAGTTGTTATGTTTAGAATACATATGCTGACAGTATCACATATGCTAAGTTTAACTGATGTAATTTTGCAGAACTCACTGTCGTCCNGAGCAGACCACTGCTTGACACAATTTAGCACAGAGTGATGGTTGCTCAGAGTGGACTGCTGACCCAGTGAAGTTTGAACNTCTGGTCACAGAAGATTACTCATATGTCGAGTGTATGAAGAAATGGACTGTAACCGGCGTCAGTGTGGTGTAGCAGTGTCAGCGTGGAACCAGCTTTCATTGCTGAGTTACATCACGGCTGCCATTTCTTCCACTGCCAGGCACCTGCATAATAGTGCAGATAACATCCATATAGTCTCCAGTACTTAAATTAATCAGGTCTATACCGGGTCCTGTAGCAACTTATATGCTTTCTTTTGCACTATTTTAGTTAGAAATCATCTGGAATTAAAACGTAAAGGTTGCTTAGATTATGTCCACAAAATGTGCTGATTTGGGCCCAGACCCAGCTGGATTGATGGGCTTACTTCTAATTTTTCTTTCCNTTTCCTTTTCTCCACTGNAAACGAGGTGCGGCCATTCGAATAGGGAAAGAAACCCCTGCCATCTCCTAGATTTACAACTGATTGTGTTCGTGTGTTACTCAATGCTGCATTTCTCAGGAGTTTGACGATTTCAGCTCGTAGAACAAATGGCTGACCTTCCNTCACAAACTAGAACAATTAACCCATGTGTTGAGAAGCTCCGCTTGCTCAAAAATACGATCAGAAAAGTAGGTCGCACTGATCTGGTTTTTGGTGAGTGTGATGAGGGCTCAGTAGTGTGTCTGTGCATGCAACATTATAAGTCTGTGTGCAGTGCTTACAATTTGTGTCACCATGATTGACTAAAATTATATTGTCACATTTTGACCCCAAGGACATCTATACCATACAAACGATGGAGCAAATGCACCAACGAAAAAGTAGGGGGGAGGTTTTTTGATGAAACTTAGGGGAGAAGTGCATAAATTTCCTCTACAAAATTAAAAATCTTTTTATACTGGCACTCCTGAGTTTGCTAAATGTACTGGCTATCTATCTCTCATCAAGTAAACTCCAGAAATACCTTAACTACCCTTAAGTAGCTCACTCACTTGTTAGATAGTGGCTGTAACTAGAACGTTACCTGTAGTTTGTGCCTAGATGGTTTTACTACTGTGTTAACTCATTGTTAATTGTTGCAATTGCACTTGATCCTTCGAATTTGCAATTGGTCAGATGGTAGGCCTACACTGCATTGAGGTTAGCTCTTATGACTGTTGTCACCAGCTAGTCAACCCGAACAAATCGCCAGAAGATGAATGTCGGTACTACTACCAGCTGCTCAAACTGTTCAAACCATGGAGAAGTGAATCTGACAGAGCTGCCCATACCTCCTAGCTGGATTTAAGGGGCCTACTTCCAAGGGGAGACAGAGGAGGGGATGAGAGGGTCAGGAGGGACTTGTTTCAAGGTCTTTGAGGGGGATAGACGCCCCTGTTGGCCCCTATGTCCTTAAAAACTAGGTGAAACCCCAGGCAGTTGTTGCATCCGTGTCAGATGCATCCGCAACACAAATTTGGTGACCATAGGTCCACAGCTTGCACAGACTATGCACAGACAAGTATTGTCTATGATGGCCTAAAACCTGTAAAGTAGGGATCAGGGTGCCCTAGTTTTGGGTTTTCTGATCAGGGTTGGTTAGTAGATCCGTGTGTGTAAGATTGGTTTGCAGGTCTGGCACAAATTGTAACCACTGCACAGAGACAGACAGCTTTTGACCAGCTTATATGAATAGCTCAGCTCAGCTGGCTCAGCTAAAACCAGATNTGGGGGTTGTAAATGAATTCCCCCATCAGGAACACAGTCCCAAATTTTTTCAAAGTAGTCTACTGTTAAGACTAGTTGGTTTTGTTTTGTTTTGATGTAATGCACCAATGTGCATATTTTTCCAGTGCCACCCATAGAGATTACAGGACTGCTCGTGCAGTATTGAAAGCTATCATTGCATTCAGTGCTATGCACACATATTATGAGCAGCACCTACAGGTCAAACAGATTTGTCTTTGTCTCACTGGGTTCACTTCACTGTGCTTA
>Ga0049113_10000202_pt1 | contig 12442 bp, 9 predicted proteins | sample WorMettanBELIZE1_FD_55214 | JGI IMG/M metagenome (GOLD analysis project Ga0049113, IMG submission 55214) | Marine gutless worms symbiont microbial communities from Max Planck institute for Marine Microbiology, Germany - Olavius tantulus BELIZE.1 | ecosystem: Host-associated > Annelida >... | reverse complement strand
TGAGCCGAAATCGAACACGGATTGACTTGATGTGTGTGGTTTACACCATCAAACGAGGGTTATCGGTTAAGCAGGCAAGTTGCGCCTAAAATATGGAGAATAAGGAAAACAGCGCTGAAAATACCCGGAATCAGTCAAAAGGCAGATGAATTCAGGTTCATTCGAACAAATAACGACCAGCTGATTAATTGAAAAAACAGGGGGCTTAATAAATTGGAAGTTTACGCATCGCGCAAAGGTCTCTTAGGAAAATTCGGTTCAAAGGCTTCGTTTTCCGCCCTTGCATCCGCAGACTACCCGGATTCGCGCAGATTTCTCAAGTAGACCGTGGGTTGGTATCAGGGGCTGTTGACATTCAACGCTAACCGACCGTTTTTCATGTGTTGAATAGCCACAACGCCTACTTAAATCGCGAAGGCATAAAGGGTAGAACGCATCGTAACCTGCCACAAAATCTTTTTAATCCACGGATTACGCAGATTTTCACGGATTGTTTCGTTTATCATCTGTGAAAATTTGCGTAATCTGCGGATAAAGGGATAGCAAGAGATGATCAACAATCTGCTCAAAAAGGTCTTCGGCAGCCGCAACGAACGCTTGATCAAGCGGATGTCGAAGCAGGTCGCCCAAATCAACGCCTTGGAGCCCCGGATCGAGCAGCTCGCCGATGCCGAGCTACAGGTCAAGACCGGTGAGTTCCGCCAACGGCTAGAAGCGGGCAGTACCCTGGAGGACCTCCTCCCCGAAGCCTTCTCCGTGGTGCGCGAAGCGGGCCGGCGGGTACTGGGCATGCGGCATTTTGATGTCCAGCTCATCGGGGGCATGGTCTTGAACGACGGCAAGATCGCCGAGATGCGCACCGGTGAAGGCAAGACCTTGGTCGCCACCCTCGCCGCCTACCTGAACGCCCTGCCCGCGCAGGGCGTACACGTGATCACGGTGAACGATTACCTGGCCCGCCGCGATGCGGAGTGGATGGGCAAGATCTATCGCTTCCTGGGTCTCACCGTGGGGGTGATCAACACCTCCGGAGGGCTGGGACCGGATGCCGCTTCCTACCACTATGATCCAGGCTACGAGCCGCCCGCAGACCAGGGTTACCGGCATATGCGCCCGGTCACGCGCCGGGAGACCTACGCTGCCGACATCACCTACGGCACCAACAACGAGTTTGGATTCGATTACCTACGCGACAATATGGCCTTCGAGGCCGAACAGCGGGTACAGCGCGACCCCTATTACGCCATCGTGGACGAGGTGGACTCCATCCTCATCGACGAAGCCCGCACGCCCTTGATTATCTCTGGCCCCTCGGAGGGTAGTACCGACCTCTACCAGCAGATCGATAAGATCATTCCGAGTCTCACGCGCCAGGACCCCATCACTAACGCAGAAGGGCAACCGGATTTCGGCCCAGGAGATTTCTCCGTGGACGAAAAGGCCCGCCAGCTCTACCTCAGTGAAAATGGCCATCAGAAGGTGGAAGAGATGCTGGTCGAGCTGGGCCTACTCGGTAAGGGCGAGAGCCTGTACGACCCTGCCAACATCGTCCTGATGCATCATGTCTACGCCGCCCTGCGGGCCCACGCCCTGTTCCAGAAGAACGTGGACTATATCGTCAAGGACGGCCAGATCGTCATCGTCGATGAGTTTACCGGCCGTACCATGCCGGGGCGGCGCTGGTCGGAGGGCCTACACCAGGCCGTGGAGGCCAAGGCAGGGGTCCAGGTCCAACAGGAAAACCAGACCCTGGCCGCCATCACCTTCCAAAACCTATTCCGCCTCTACCCCAAACTCTCAGGCATGACGGGCACCGCCGATACCGAGGCCTTCGAGTTTCAGCAGATCTATGGTCTGGAGGTGGTAGTAATCCCCACCAATGTACCCATGATCCGCAAGGATATGGGAGATCTGGTCTACCTCACCCAGAAGGAGAAATACCGGGCTATCGTCGAAGACATCCATGACTGCGTGCAGCGAGGACAACCGGTCTTGGTAGGCACGGCCTCCATCGAGACCTCGGAGCTCATCGCCGGGCTCCTGGTCAAAGAAAAGATCCCGCACCAGGTGCTCAATGCCAAGCAGCACGAGCGCGAGGCAGGCATCATCGCCCAGGCCGGGCGTCCGGGGACAGTCACCATCGCCACCAACATGGCCGGTCGCGGGACGGACATCGTCCTAGGCGGTAACCTGGAGGCCGAGCTCGAGGACAACACCGATTCAGGCGCCGAGGAGACCATCCGCGCGGACTGGAAACAACGTAACAACACGGTTATCACCGCCGGCGGGCTGCATGTGGTGGGCACCGAGCGCCACGAGTCACGGCGCATCGACAATCAGCTGCGGGGTCGTTCCGGCCGTCAGGGCGATCCGGGGTCCAGCCGCTTTTTCCTCTCTCTGGAAGACAATCTGATGCGCATCTTCGCCTCCGAGCGGGTCGGCAACATGATGCAGAAGCTCGGCATGGAAGAGGGAGAGGCCATCGAGCACCCCTGGGTCACCAAGGCGATCGAGAACGCCCAGCGCAAGGTCGAGGGACGCAACTTCGATATCCGCAAGCAGTTGTTGGAGTACGACGATGTGGCCAACGACCAACGCAAGGTCATCTACCAACAACGCCGCGACCTCATGGACGCCACGGATGTCTCCGACACGGTGGCAGCCATGCGTACCGACGTACTCGTACGAATCATCGATCGTTACTTACCGCCCGAGAGCCTGGAGGAACAATGGGATGTCCCCGGCCTGGAGCAAGCCCTGGTGGAGCACTTCGGTGACGAATGGCCGGTCGCCGAATGGCTGGACCGGGATCGAGACCTGCACGAAGAGACCCTGCGCGCGCGCATCAGCGATGAAGTTACCGCCCGTTATAGGGAAAAGGAACAGACCGTGGGCGCGGACGTCATGTGCCAGATCGAGAAGACCCTGATGCTGCAGACCCTCGACACCCAGTGGAAGGACCATCTGGCAGCCATGGATTACCTGCGTCAGGGTATCCATCTGCGCGGCTATGCCCAAAAAAACCCGAAGCAGGAATACAAACGGGAAGCCTTCGAGATGTTCAGCGCCATGCTGGACGGTATCAAGCAGGAAGTCGTCACGACCCTGTCCAAAGTGCAGCTTCGAACCATGGAAATGCTGCCCCCCTTCGGTGCGGCGGAGATGCCGGAACAGGTGTTCGAATTCAGGCACGATGTCTTCCATGGACTGGAAGACACCGAACAGCAGGAACAACCCACAACAGCAGACCGCGCCGAGCAGCAGCGGCCCTATGTGCGCGAGCAGCGCAAGATCGGGCGCAACGAACCCTGTCCCTGCGGCTCTGGCAAAAAATACAAGCATTGCCACGGTCGGGCGAGCTGAAGTCTTGTCCAACATGAAATGAGTCTGAAGGAGCGGTTTGTGTCATGATGGTCACCCATGGTGACTTACATGAGCGATCAGAAGATTCGGCAGTGGCCCAGTTTGAAAATTTTATGCTTGGCCGCTCACTTTCCGGCCCATTTGGCGCCAAGACGCAAAGTTTCTTTTTCTTTCTTTGCGTCTTGGCGTCCTTGCGTTTTTTCGCAAACTGAGCCACTACCGAAGATTCAGAGCTTAGAGGAGGTTCGAGCGTTTAAGGATTTAGAAGAGACTGAACCAAGTCGTATCTAATCTTCTCAGTCCGCGCCGAATTCGGAGAGTACCTCGACCATGGCTCGGCACAGCACAGCGAGCTGCTTGTCGGTAATGATGTAAGGCGGCATCAGATAGACCAACTTGCCGAAGGGTCGCACCCAAATGCCATGGTCGACAAAGCGGCGCTGGATCTCACGCATCCGCACGGGATGCTCCATCTCCACCACGCCGATCGCGCCTAGTACCCGTACCTCTACGACGCTCGGCAGTCGTGCACAGGGGGCAAGTCCGTCCCGAAGGATCTGCTCGATGCGCCGGATATTGGCCTGCCAGTCGGACACCAACAGGAGGTCAATACTGGCATTAGCCAGGGCGCAGGCCAAGGGATTGCCCATGAAGGTCGGGCCATGCATAAATACCCCCGGATCGCCGGAGGAAATGGTGTGGGCTACCTCCGCGCTGGCCAGGGTCGCTGCCAAGGTCAAATAGCCGCCGGTTAGTGCCTTGCCCACGGTCATGAGGTCCGGCGCTATCCCTGCGTGCTCACAGGCAAAGAGCCGTCCGGTGCGCCCAAAGCCGGTGGCGATCTCGTCCGCGATGAGGAGGAGGTGATAGCGATCGCAGAGCTCGCGCACCCGCTCCAGATAGCGCGGCGAATAGAAACGCATCCCCCCCGCCCCCTGGACGATCGGCTCCAAAATGACGGCAGCCAGCTCCCGATGATGTGCGGCGAGTAGCCTGCTCAGCTCCGCGATGTCTTTGTCCCGGCACGGGGCGTCGAATCCGCAGGCGGGTGTAGGTGCGAAGAGCTGTCGCGGCAACAGACCGGAGAACAGGTGGTGCATGCCAGTGACCGGATCGCACACGGACATGGCGGTGAAGGTGTCTCCGTGGTAGCCGGAGCGGACGGTCAACAGTCGGTGCTTCTCGGGCCTACCTTTGGCGTGCCAGTACTGGATAGTCATCTTGATGGCTACCTCAACGGATACGGATCCCGAATCACAGAGGAAGACCTGTCGGAGCGGTTCGGGGGTCAGCTTCACCAGACGCTCCACGAGCCGGACCGCCGGCTCGTGAGTGAGCCCACCGAACATGACGTGGGACATGCGCGCGAGCTGATCCTCGGCCGCCTGGTTCAGGACCGGATGGTTGTAGCCGTGGATGGCGCACCACCAGGACGACATACCGTCGATGAGGGTGCGCCCGTCGGCGAGTTCGATCAGACACCCATGGGCCGAGGCAACGGGATAGACCGGGTCGCGGTCGATGGTCGAGGTATAAGGGTGCCAGGCATGGGCCTCATCGATGTCGATCAGATCGGTAAAATTCGTCATTCCAACGGCCTTATCACGGTCACCCATCGCGGTAGAAAGGCTAGTTATCGGAGATCTCTCGATTAGAATCAGGTGTCCATTTTACCGGGGGAGGTTCACAAGGGGTCATCTTGCATTGCATATGGTGCCAATCTTTCCAAAGGAATGCGACGGATCGATCTGTGCTAAGTGGGCTCGCCCACCAGTAGCGAAACCCATTGTCGGTCCCCATATCATCGAATGATGGGCGGGTTTCCTAAAAGTGGAAGACTTCAATAGTGGTCATGCGAGGCCTCGTTTCGAAACAACCAGTAACTATATGCAAAACGTTGCGGCAACCGAACCCGGCGTCAAGTGTCCGTGAATCAAAGAACCGCAGGGTGAGATCACATCGCGTATTCTCGCTTGTTCCCACTCTCCGGTTATAGTTCGGGTACTCCGGATCATCTCCGAATAACATACTTTACACCGAATATAAACTAATTCTGCTTCTTGCCCTTACCCAGTCCGATTATGGGCACCACCTGCGCGGATTGGGGCTCATCAGTGTAATAGGGCCGCTCACCGGTGCGGCCCTGGGCAGTGGCGAGCTCCTTCTCCCGAGCGGAGATCAGCCCCAGGCATTGACGAACGCCGGTGATGGTCTGCTCGGAGAGGGGATGCTTCATCCCCTGCGGTGGTGTGATGTCCTTGATGACCGCGGCTAAGGTCTTGCGCATGGCGATGAGGATCTGTTGTTCTTTGGTAAATTCTGACATGGTTTGTCTCTGTAGGCCGGGCGGCCTTGGTTACCAGGGTGTGTTGACATTTAGCGAACCGAATCAGCCAGGTAGCCAGGTCAATTGGAATGCATCATGTCCGAAATCGAGATCGGGATCGAAATCGGGATTCCGATTGAGATTACGATCCTGATTTCGATCCGGCGCATCGGAGATACTCCTGCCCAGGGCGTGAGTTTTCACCTCTGATTCTGGTCGGCATTAGGGTTTGTTGATATTCATCCAGTGAGCCGGGTAGGTCGGGTTAGGCGCGTGTCTCGGTGTTCGGTCAGGCCGCGAGATTTGAGCGCACCATGACCCGACACCGGATGCCGCGGGCCAGCCTTTTCTCGTTCCCACGCGCTGCGTGGGAACGAGAGAAACCTACCAGACCGTCGCTCCGGCTGGGACGCCGAAACCCAGCGGCCAAGGATGGCACGTCCGCAGGAAGTAAACCGCGGATTTCCATCCTTCAATCCTCACAACAGGCTGGCGAGTCCTTCCTCGTCCACTACGGTAACCCCGAGCTCCCGCGCCTTGGTCAGCTTGGACCCAGGGTCCGCACCGGCGATCAGATAGTCCGTCTGCTTGGAAACACTGCCGGTCACCTTGGCGCCGCGCGCCTGTAACGCCGATTTGATCCGGCCGCGGGGCTGACCCAGGGTGCCGGTGATCACGACCGTCTTGCCGGTCAAAGGCAGTTGGTCAGGTGTCGGAGCAGGAACTGTCAGTGTCTCCCAATGGATACCGGCGTCCAAGAGCCGTTTGATCACTTCCCGGTTGTGCGGCTCGGCGAAGAAACCGACGATCTGCTCGGCGACCGCCACCCCAACGCCGGGCACCCGACTCTCTTGTCGGTTTTCCAAATCCTCCACCCTCGCCCGGCTGAGCGCGTTCAGATCGGCGAAGCGATCGACCAGAGCCGCAGCCACCTTGGCGCTGACGCCGGGGATCTTCTGCACCACCAGCCAATCGGCAAACTCGTCCTCCCACGCAGGCTCGGGGTTGCGGTCGAAGAAATCGCGAATGGCCCGGGCGGTCTTGGGGCCGACACCCTTTACTCCCCGTTGCCGCACCAGGTCCTGCACCCGAACCGCCATCAGCTGTTTTAGATCCATAAAAAAGTCCGCGAGGGTCTGCGCGGTCGCCTCGCCGACCTCCCGGATTCCCAAGGCAAAGATAAAGCGTGCCAGGGTGGCCTTCTTACTCTCCTCGACGGCCGCGAGCAGGTTGTCGACCAACTTTTCGCCCATGCGTTCCAGGGCGACGAGCTGTTCGCGCTTATCTTTCAGGGTGTAAATATCCGCGGGATCCGCGAGCACACCCCGGTCCACCAGCTGCTTGATGAGCTCCTCCCCGAGCCCTTCGATATCCATGGCCCGGCGCGCGGCGAAGTGCCAGATCGCCTCCTTACGCTGGGCCGGACAGTGGAGGCCGCCGGTGCAACGGGCAATGGCCTCTCCCTCCGGCTTCACCACTGGGGAGTCGCAGTCCGGGCAGGTCGCCGGGAGCTCGACCGGCTCGGTTCCCGGTGGTCGGCGCTCAGGCAAAACCTGCACCACCTCCGGGATAACATCGCCGGCGCGGCGGATGTAGACGGTGTCCCCGGCCCGGATGTCCTTGCGTCGGACCTCGTCCAGGTTGTGCAGGGTGGCATTGGAGACGGTGGCACCACCGACGAAGACGGGTTTCAATCGGGCCATCGGGGTAACGGCGCCGGTACGGCCTACATTGAACACCACCGCCTCGACGGTGGTGAGCGCCTCTTGGGCGGGAAACTTGTAGGCAATCGCCCAACGCGGCGCGCGGGCGACAAAGCCCAGGGTCTCTTGATCGGCCAGGGAGTCGACCTTGAACACCACGCCGTCGATGTCGTAGTCCAGGGCGTCACGCCTGGCCTCGATCTCCCGATAAAAAGCGATGGACGCCTCGATGCCGTCTAGCATCCGCAGCTCCGGGGAGGTACGCAATCCCCAGTCTTTCAGCAATGCCAAACGCTCGCTATGGGTGGACACTGGGGGGCCGTCCCGCACCGCGCCCACGCCGTAGCAAAGCATGGTCAGGGGCCGTTGGGCCGTAATGCCGGGATCGAGCTGTCGCAGACTGCCGGCGGCGGCGTTGCGGGGATTGGCGAAGGTTTTACCGCCCTCTTCTCGGGCCTTGGCGTTGATGGCCGTAAAACCGGTCTTGGGCAGAAAGACCTCGCCCCGTACCTCCATCAGTATCGGCCAGCCCTCGCCCCGCAGCCGCAGGGGTACGGAGCGGATAGTGCGTACCTGGGCCGTCACGTCCTCGCCCCGACACCCGTCGCCACGGGTGCCCGCTCGGCGTAATCGCCCCCTCTCGAAGGTCAGACTGATGGCCAAACCGTCCAGCTTGGGTTCGGCCAGGTAGCAGACCCGGTCATGCCCGAGCCGCTCGCGTATTCGGCGGTCGAAGGCCCGTAGCTCGGCCTCGTCGAAGGCGTTCTCCAAAGAGAGCATGGGGATCAGGTGCTCGACCTCGGCGAAGCCCGCCAGAGGCTCGCCGCCCACCCACTGGGTCGGTGATTCGGGGGTTATCAGCTCCGGAAATCTGGTCTCCAGGTCCTGGAGCTCACGCAACAGGCGGTCGTACTCGGCGTCCGGGATCTGCGGTGCGTCGAGGACATGATAGTGGTAATTGTGGTGATCGATCTCCCGCCGCAGCTCCTCGATACGGGAACGAACGGCGATAGGGATACTCATTGGGGATCCGGATCGGTCAACTGCCAAGCCATCAGCTCATGGACCCGATCCCGCAGGCGCTCTTCCGACTCGGGGGTGAGCAACGCTCTGGTCCCGTCACGGATCTCTGCCTTGAGCTCGTCGGCCAGACAATGCGCGGTGGTGAACATTGCCTCCAATCGGGACGGATCATCGGGGGCGCCTTCCATCTGAGAGAACAGGGTCAGACCAGGCGATTCGAACTCGACCATGTCACCGAAGGGAAAGGTGCCGGGTTTGACCATGTTGGCTATGCTGAACCACAGCTGCTCGGTGGACTCGGCATCGGCGTAACGGTGGAAAATCTCCATCTCACCAGGCTCGACTCCGCACCGACTAGCCGCACGCACGATGGCCTCGCCCTCGAAGGTCCCCTGTTTCGGGGTGATATGGAGTGACAAGACCATCGGGCTTTCGGGGCGCACTGGCCCCTCCTTGTCCCATGTTGCCGGCGGTTCCAACCCCAGCTCCGGCTGATTCGGCAGGTCCGGCGGCAATGGCGACACGGGCCGCTCTCGGGCGTCGCCATCCGCAGCCACGCCACCGACCTTATCGCCTGTCTCATCGGTCCAGGCGTCAAGCCGGAGCTCGCGCTTGTCATCGCCCCGCTCGTCTTCTTCGTAGGACTTGCCCTGATCGGAACGAGTTTCGGAACGCGCCCGCCGCCGTTCCCAGATATAGAGTCCCCCCAGCAACAGACCACCGGCGACGATCAAGAGCAAACGAAGTGTATCGGCATCCAATTCGAAACCTCTTCGATTTCAAGAAATGAACAGATGGTATGTATAAGTATAATCCCATAAACAGCCTGCAATCATTCTATGCGACCATCGGTTCAGTGCAATCCTAAATTATTTGGCGCTGTTTGGGGGACCGGACTGCGGATTAAAAAATCCGCGCCCGCCTAGCCTAGGATTTCCGTACGCATGAAGGAATGGGGTCAATGAGATTCGACGATTTGCAAAGTTGGCTGAGTTGGCTGGAAACCCTGCACTCAAGCGGCGTCGAGCTCGGGCTGGAGCGTATCGCAGCGGTCTGGTCACGGCTGCAACGCGACCCGGTAGCTTGCCCCGTCATCACCATCGCTGGCACCAACGGCAAGGGCTCTTGTGCCACTATGCTCGAGTCCATCTACCGGGCTGCCGGCTACCGCACCGCCTGTTATACCTCCCCCCACCTGCTGCGCTACAACGAGCGTATCCGCCTGGACGGGCTGGCAATCCGGGATGCGGCCCTGTGCGCCGCCTTTGAGCGCGTCGATCGGGCACGCGGGGCCTCGATCCTGAGCTATTTCGAGTTCGGCACCCTGGCCGCCCTGGATCTCTTCGTCCGCGCCCAACCGGACGTTGCGATCCTGGAAGTGGGTCTCGGCGGACGGCTGGACGCCGTCAATATCCTGGACCCGGACGTTGCGGTAATGACTACCATCGGCATGGACCACACCGCATGGCTCGGTGACACTCTGGACCAGATTGCCGCGGAGAAGGCCGGCATTTTCCGGCCTCATCGGCCTGCCATCGTGGGACATCGCACACCCTCCAGGGCATTGCTCGAACGGTCCGAAACGTTCGACTGCAACCTGTTCGTCCTCGGACGCGACTTCGACTGGGAGGACGCAGGCCCTACCTGGCGCTGGTCGGGCCCCGAATTGGTGTGGGCGGGTCTACCTGCGCCCGCCCTGCGTGGGATTTTCCAACGCGACAATGCCGCCACCGTCCTGATGGCGGTCGCTTGCCTGAATCCGCGTCTACCGGTGGTACCCCCTCATCTGGGTCTCGGCCTACAGCAGGCACACCTGCCGGGGCGCTTCCAGATCGTGCCGGGCGCAGTGACCTGGCTCCTGGATGTGGCCCACAATGCCCAGGCGGCCGCAACGCTGGCGGTCAACCTACGGGCCTTCGATTGCCCAGGCCGCGTGCATGCGGTGTTCGGAGTCCTACAGGACAAGGACCCGAGGGCCATTGCCGAACCCCTGGCCGGGCAGGTCGATGCCTGGTACCTCGGGCAAAGCACGGACCCCCGGGCCCTGCCCACCGCCGATTTACGTGCGGAGTTGGAGGGTCTGGCGGCGGATCAGGATCTGCACGGATGCGGAGGTATTACCGAGGCGCTCCGGATCGCGGTGGAAAAGGCCTGGACAGGCGACTGCATCCTGGCATTCGGGTCCTTCACCACTGTGGAGGCAGCCCTCAGGGCAATCGAACAATAAAAGGAATTGCGAAAATATGAAGTCCGGTAAAAGCAGTCGGTTAGGCTGAATGTGACAGAGTGGAATCAGTCGATCTGCAGAAAATCGACGACGCTAGATGCATCGAAGCAGAACAGATCCTGGTCGAGCTTCGGGTTACGTTTGGTTCCGGTAAAGACGAAGCGCGTGAGCTGACCGAAACTGTCCTCCATTACCAGGGTATCGAGGTGTTTGCCGACGAAGCCGATGCGAATCCTCACCACCTGGGTATCCTTGGCCTTGGGTCGCAACTCGACCCATTCGCGAGCGTCCCCGGCATCCCAGGGGGTCACCTTGAAGTGACGGTCCACTGGCCCTTCCGTCGTCAGTAGCTGGGCCGGTGTACCACCTAGGGCCTTAGTCTGGCTCTGGTGGGAGACCTGATCCAGCTCCAGGTCGTGCAGCCACACGCGCTTGCCGTCGGCGACGATGACCTGTTTGACCGGACACTTGTACTCCCAGCGAAATTTGCCGGGACGTCTGAGATAGAAAGTACCCCTCGATTCCACCATGCGGCCCCCGTCGGCATTCAGGGTAATCTGTCTGAAATCGGAGACCAATGACTTGAGTCCTCTCAGATAATCCTGCAGGCGCTCGGGTCCAGTGGCGGCCGTCGCAGAGCCGCACAGCAGAAGTGCCAGCAGTGCGATCCACGGGCTTGTCAGCCGGAGCGATCCGGATCGAGCAGCGGTGTCTCCTCGCGGTACTATCGGATTTCTGCTCAGCTGCATGCGAATTCCTTCAGCTTGTTTCAGCAGTGTTTATTATTCGGTTGTCCTGGTATAAAAACCGGAAACAAGAACCACGAATGGACACGAATTAACATGAATGCTTCCAGACCGGCACAACAAGCGCCTCTCCCACCGAGGGTGTCGCAAAAGGCACCGATCTTCGCTCTTTGATCCCCTCTCCCCAAGCCCACTCGCTACGCTCGGGGCAGGCTCTCTCCCGCCGGGAGAGGGGCTTTTGCGACACCCTCGGTGGGAGAGAGGGCGAACATGCTCAATCCGTTTTCCCTGGTCCCTCCCGAGAGGAGGATACAGGCTGGTTACTTCTCAATGGAAGATGGGCACCTCCCGACAGGCAGACGGCATACCAACAAGCTCCCTCACTCCGGTTGGGTACAGGGCCATTCATTGATGCGGTTCACGCCACCCGGAAGTGCCAGCCTGAAGGATCTCCCGCGCTCACCACATCCTACGCCCTTTGCCAAGCCGACCGTGACAAGCGGTTGAATGAATTATTTTACTCTATCATTTTTAAATTTACCACCAGCGAGTATTTGTTTCCCAAACTTTTTTAATGAGACCTTTGCGCGATGCATAAACTTCCAATGTTATTAAGTCACCCGTTTTTTTCAATCAACCAGCTGGTCATTGTTTGTTCGAACGAACCTGAATTCATCTGCCTTTTGACTGATTCCGGGTATTTCTCGTGCTGTTTTCCTTATTCTCCGTATTTTAGGCGCAACTTGCCTGCTTAACCGATAACCCTCGTTTGATGGTGTAAACCACATACATCAAGTCAATCCGTGTTCGATTTCGGCTCATTCCCACGTAACGGGCTTGCGCCATCCCCTAGTGTTACTTGAGTATACCAAAACCACTCAGCGTGGGCCGAACTTTAATAGGCGCTATCAGCATAAGCCGCCGACTCTTCCCCCGTTAGTAAGCCGGTAAAACAATTCGAATCATGTAGGCTACCCGTACTGTAGTCTGTCGCCTTGATGAATCCATCTTCATCAACGTTATCATGGGCTTTATAACCATCGGTGCTCTTCCG
>Ga0049113_10000199_pt1 | contig 12563 bp, 13 predicted proteins | sample WorMettanBELIZE1_FD_55214 | JGI IMG/M metagenome (GOLD analysis project Ga0049113, IMG submission 55214) | Marine gutless worms symbiont microbial communities from Max Planck institute for Marine Microbiology, Germany - Olavius tantulus BELIZE.1 | ecosystem: Host-associated > Annelida >... | reverse complement strand
TTACCCTGTTCCTTAAACCGCCCAAGGACTGACCTGTAGGACCTGCGTCTTTCGCACGCCAGATTCTGTAGCGGCTAGCTAGGTATATAGGTCCCTAAAATAAAGCGACGCAGAAGCGGTGTCTTTTGCAGTCCGAATTTATGGTTTTGTTAGGCGTGTCCTCCACAAACTCGCTGTAAGAATGATAAAGATAGTTCGTTCGATATTTCTGACTGCTATGGTTTCGGCATCAACAAAAAACTTAGCTCGGAGTGGACAAGATGTCAAACAAAGTGGGTGTCTTCTAAATTACGCTAGAGATTAGTGGGGCTGCTGCTGTAACAACAATGGCCAAAATCCAAAAGAGAACTGTGCTCCAGAATATAGGGCGCTTGCCCTTCGACGGAAGGCTGTGTTCGAATCCAAGATTATCCGGAAAACCAAAAGCACGTTCTAGTTTTCGAGTATACTTGCCATCAAAGCAAAGAGTAAGGAGATGACTAGAGGTAACCAACCTAATGGATTTTCTACTCTGATATCATTCACGTCCTTTAGGAGCCATGCCCAAATTAACCCTGTAAGTATTACCGCATATCTAGCTAACATATTAGCTTCATTCATGAAAGTACAAATTTCTTTGCGGATCTCAACATATTCAGCCAGTGTGTATTCCTTCACGGGGTCGAAAAGTGGCTTGGTGATTGAGGACTTTTCCATTAGGGTGTTTTCTCGTTATGGCACGGCTCAAACAGAATGGGTGTCCTTTTTTGCTTTCTCTATGTTTCTATGTTATACTTACTGATGAAAAAGTCCTAACAAAAAGGTGTTTAGGTGCCTGGTTTCTCGCGCTAACGTCAAGCTAAGCAGCCGAAGGTTCGCTTGAGCTTTCTGTCGTATGTGGGTCCATCTTCCCACTGTATGCTGCCTAAAAATAGCTTTACAGAATTAAATACTCTGCATCTAAATATTGTAATACATCAAATATTCCCTTTTCCCCATTATCAAAGACCGTATAGTTATCATTGGGGAGTGCTTCTTTAACCCTTGGATTCATGAAAGCACCTCATCTTAGCGGTTCAATTTTAAATATTTCTTTCCCTATCGATGCTAATTCCCAATCTGCCATTAATTCATCTTGGTGTATGTGAATCCATGCTTGTACAAGCCTAACTTTCTTAGTTGGCATATCGACTTCAATCACATCACCTTTGGGTATGGAAAACACTGCATTATGCTCCTGGTATTTAACATGAATGTTGGGATGTCTTCGTATCTTGGCCCGTATAGTATATCGGGCCTCCAGAACTTGAGCACAAATAGTCAATCAGTAGTTGCTTTTCTCTCGCAATACCATCGTCTCCCCGATTTTGCCAGAAATGACCCAATTGTGAGGCTCCTTACTAAACGTGGCAGCAACTCATCGACAAAAGTAGCAATACCGTCATAACTGCCTAAACGTTCATAAAGTGACTTTTGACTCATTGGATTGTTCCTCTTTGTTTCAAAGACGCATAACAGGTAGTAGACGGCGAGTTGCCGTGTTTAAATACGTCGAAACGACTTATATACCACGACTATTGCTCTTTTGCTTGAATGGTTACATGAAGCCTAGGGCATATTGACACCCGCTTTCGTTTTCAAGGCTTCCGCCCCGCGTCGGCAGGAGCCGGCGTTTGGGGAGTAGCCTCAGCCGGCTCCTCGATAACCTGCAGAAAGAGCTCGCCCCGCTTGATCATCCCCAGCTCGCTGCGGGCACGCTCTTCCAGGGCGTCCAAGCCCTCCTGGAGGTCGAGGACCTCCGCTTCGAGGACGTGGTTGCGGGCCCGCAGTTGTTCGAGCTCGGCCTTTTGCGCACCGATTTCATCCCGTAGGGCCCGGACCTCCGCCAGGCTGCCGTCGTCGGTCCACAGGTGATACTGCAACACCAGCAGTAACAGCAGCAATAAACCTATGAACCAGCGCATGGCATCAGGACGGACAGGTCATCACAGCCAGCGGAAGGCGCCCTTGCCCGCGTAGCGGGCGTCGCTTCCCAGCTGGTCTTCGATGCGCATCAGTTGGTTGTATTTGGCGACGCGATCGGAGCGGGACAGGGAGCCGGTCTTGATCTGTCCAGCCTTGGACGCTACCACTAGATCCGCGATGGTGGTGTCCTCGGTCTCGCCGGAGCGATGGGAGACCACGGCGGTGTATTTTGCCTCGTGGGCCATGTGGATGGCCTCCAGGGTCTCGGTCAGGGTGCCGATCTGGTTCACCTTGATGAGGATGGAGTTGGCGGTTTTCTTGTCGATGCCTTCTTTTAGGATCTTGGTGTTGGTCACGAACAGGTCGTCGCCTACCAGCTGGACTTTGTCGCCGATGGCGTCCGTGAGCAGCTGCCAGCCGTCCCAATCCCCTTCCGCCATGCCGTCTTCGATGGAGAGGATGGGATACTTTTTCACCCAGTCGGACAGTAGCTCGCACATGCCCTTGGAATTGAGCTTGCGACCCTCGCCCGCCAGGGTATAGATGCCATCCTTGTAGAATTCGGAGCTCGCCACGTCCAGCCCAAGATACATGTCTTTGCCGGCCTTGAAGCCCGCCTTGTCGATGGCCTCCAGGACCACCTCGACGGCCGCCACATTGGAGGGCATATCCGGTGCGAAGCCGCCCTCGTCACCGACGCCGGTGGCCAGCCCCTTGCCGTGGAGCACCGATTTGAGGGCATGGAAGACCTCGGCGCCGTAACGTACCGCCTCGCGCAGGCTGGGGGCACCTACGGGCATAATCATGAACTCTTGGAAGTCCACGCTGTTGTCGGCGTGTTCGCCGCCATTGAGGATGTTCATCATGGGCACCGGCAGCAGGAAGTCGCCGTCGCCGAGGTATTTGTACAGCGGTGTCGACCGTTCCTGGGCCGCGGCGTGGGCGGCGGCCATGGAGACGCCGAGGGTGGCGTTGGCGCCGAGCTGGCCTTTGTTGTCGGTGCCGTCGAGCTTGATCATCTTGTCGTCGATGTCTTTCTGGGCGCTGACTTCGGTGCCGACCAGGGTATCGCGCAGCTTGCCCTGGATGTTTTTGACAGCCGTCAGCACGCCTTTGCCCAGGTAGCGGGATTTGTCTCCGTCACGCAGCTCCAGGGCCTCGCGAGACCCGGTGGAAGCGCCGGAGGGGACCGCGGCGCGACCGATGGCGCCGGTGGCGGTGATGACGTCGGCCTCGACGGTGGGATTGCCGCGGGAATCCATGATTTCACGGGCCTTGATGTCGACGATCTCAGACATTTGGGTTTTCCTCTTTTGGGGTAAAGACTTACGATTCGAGCAAGTCGGGTTGGATGATCGGTTCCAGTAATAGAAATCGAATCTTCAAGGATTGCGTCCAAGCCCGGCAAATACTTCATCCGCGTCAACGGCTGCAAGCTCTCCGGCGCGATAGGCATGCATGCGATCCTCGGCCTCTTTCAGCCATAATGGGTCGAGCATGTTATCAGGTTTGTCGGGCACCTTGAAAAATAGGCATTTTCACCGATCATGCGACTTTAACCAGTTGATTATTATAGCGTTCCGTTGGCGGAAATCGTATTTCTCAAAGTCTGCGTAGGCTGGAGTGAGCTTGCGAACCTCAGCATTCCTGTCCTCGTATGCCGGAAGAAACTGGGGTTCCGTATCTCACCCCAGCCTGCAACCCTCCGCGGCGCGGAGCTTCCGCATTCCCACGCGGCGCGTGGGAACGAGAGAACCTACAAGACTATAGCTCGTTCCCACACTCCAGAGACTGTGAAAGTATTCCTGGATTTTCAGAGCCAATGGGATGGGGCTGCCTAATTTCTCTAAATTAGGTAGTGCAGCTTTATCTTTATCCCACATGGTACAGAATTTAGCGCGGAATACGGTAAGTTCATCCCACCGTTTCCGGGAAAGACGAATACTTTCACAGTCTCTCCAGCGTGGGAGCACCATTGTGGCCGCTCCAGCGGACATAAGTTTCAGGACGCTGGAGCGTGGGAGCTAGAGACTGTTCTGTGTCTTTCAAGGTTCACATTCATGTCAGTGCACCACCATCTACTGCATGAGCATAGCCGGTAACAAAAGACGCACCTTCGGAACATAGCCATAGCATCACGGCCGCGACTTCTTCCAGTCGCCCAAACCGTCGCATCGGATGCAGAGCCATCATTTATGCAGCGAACTCTTCATTGTGAGAAAGCTCTTCCTCCATCATTGGGGTCTCAATCACACTCGGACAAACCGCGTTAATACGCAGGCCTTGTGTCGCATATTCATTTGCAGCTACCTTGGTCAGCCCGATCACTCCATGCTTACTGGCATAATAGGCTACTCCTGTTACCGGTGGTCCTCCCTTCAGCCCAGTCACGGATGACATTTTCACAATGGCACCTTGTCCACGCTTGATCATTTCGGGAATTTCGTACTTCATACATAGCCACACCCCTTTAAGGTTTATGCCCATAACCTGGTCCCAAACCTCTTCCTCATATTCCGCTGCCGGGATGAAGGGTGTTCCCACAATACCTGCATTGTTTACCGCGTAGTCCAGCCAACCATATTCGGTAATGCAGACAGCAACCATAACCTTTACTTCGCTGCTTTCGAAACATCCGTTGGTACAAAATGGGCTTCGCCGCCTGTTTTCTTGATCATGGCTACGGTTTCTTTACCCTTGGAAACACGACGATCTGCCACCACTACTTTGGCATCTTCTTGAGCAAACGCCAAGGCGATGGCCTGGCCGATCCCTGAACTTCCACCGGTAATCAGTGCTACTTTCGATTTAAATTGACCGATCACTTTAATACCCCCTGTTTGGTTGGATGTTGAGCACCTCACCGTCCGGAGATACGGTTCGCTGCGCTCCCCACATCCTACAGGCCTTGTCCAACCTACGGACTAGGAACTGTCCTTGGAAAAGCCGTGGGCTTTGACTACCCGGTCTAGCTCCACCAGGGTCTCCAGCAGCTCGCGCATGCGGCCCAAAGGCCAGGAATTGGGGCCATCGCTCAGGGCTTCCTCGGGCCAGGGGTGGGTCTCCATGAATAGCCCCGAGATCCCGGCGGCGACTGCGGCGCGTGCCAGCACCGGTACCATTTCCCGTTGACCGCCGGAGCTGTCTCCCCGTCTGCCAGGCAACTGGACGGAGTGGGTGGCGTCAAACACCACCGGACAATCGGTCGCACGCAGGAGGGCCAGGGCCCGCATGTCCGCGACCAGGTTGTTGTAACCGAATGAGACGCCGCGCTCGCAGACCATGATCGCCCCATTTCCGGTGGAACGGGCCTTCTCGACTACCAGCTTAACGTCCCAAGGGGCCAGGAATTGTCCCTTCTTGATGTTGACGGGCCGCCCCCGGGCAGACACCGCCCGGATGAAATCGGTCTGACGGCACAGGAAGGCCGGGGTCTGGAGCACATCCACCACCGCGGCCACTTCATCCAGCGGCGTGTCCTGGTGGACGTCCGTCAACACGCATACTCCAATTTGCTCCCGCACGTCGGCGAGAATCCGCAGGCCCTCCGCTATTCCAGGTCCACGGAAGCTGTTCAGGGACGAGCGGTTCGCCTTGTCGAAGGAGGCCTTGTAGATGAAGGGGATGCCGAGCGCGTCAGTGATCTCTTTGAGCACGCCTGCGCTTTCCTGAACCATGCCTTCACCTTCGATGACACAGGGGCCGGCGATCAGGAACAGGGGGCGATCGAGCCCGACTTCATAATCGAGCAGCCGCATCATGCCGCCTTCTCCGCTGCCTGACGCCGTTCGAACGTGGCCATGATGAAGCTATGAGGTGTAGGATGGGCAAAGCGAGCGTCTATCATGGGTCCTCGGGTTTCGATTATTCCACGAAGGTTTCCGAACCGCGGCGGCTTGATAGGATGCACAACGCGAAGCGTGCCCATCAACTCTCACTGTACCAGTGCTGTGGGTTGGGCACGCCGCCGTCTCTGGCAGCTTCGCTCAACCTACAAGCTTGCTCCGTTCGAGTGCGGCCTGGATGAAGCCCTGGAAGAGGGCATGACCATCCCGCGGAGTAGAGGTGAACTCGGGGTGGAACTGGGAGGCGATGAACCAGGGGTGATCCGGGATCTCCACGATCTCCACCAGCTTGCTGTCCAGGGACCAGCCCGAGAAGCGCATCCCAGCATCCATCATGCAATCCAGATAACGATTGTTAAACTCATAGCGATGCCGATGGCGCTCACGGATCTGGGGGCGGCCATAGACCTTACGGGCCAAGCTGCCGGGCTCCAGCCGACAGTTTTGTCCTCCTAAGCGCATGGTACCGCCCAGGTCGGTATTCGCGTCGCGCCGCTCGATATGGCCGTCCGCGTCCTGCCATTCGGTAATCAAAGCGATGACCGGGTGCGGTGTTGCGGGGTCGAGCTCGGTGCTGTGCGCCCTTTCCAAGCCGGCCACGTTACGTGCATACTCAATGACCGCCACCTGCATGCCTAAGCAGATGCCAAGATAGGGCACTAGGTTCTCCCGGGCATAGCGTACCGCCGCGATCTTGCCCTCGACTCCCCGCTCACCGAAGCCGCCGGGGACCAGGATCGCATCGATACCCTCCAGACACCCGGGGCCCTCGTCTTGGATCCGCTCCGAATCCAGATAGAGGATCTCCACCTTGGTGCGGGTGTGGACGCCGGCATGACCTAGGGCCTCGGAGAGGGATTTGTAGGCCTCGGTGAGGTGGGTGTACTTACCTACTATGCCCACCGTTACTGCATGCTCGGGCCGGTCGAAGCCCTGGAGCACCTGCTCCCACTCGCGCATGTCCGCCGCCGGTGCCGTGAGTCCGAACTGCCGCACCACCAGGTCGTCGAGCCCCTGGGCGTGCAGCAAAAAAGGGATACGGTAGATGTTGTCCGCGTCCACGGCGGGAATGACCGCCGCCTCCGGGACATTGGTAAAGAGGGCGATCTTTTTGCGTTCCGCCTCCGGCAGACAGCGCTCGGCACGGCACAACAGAATGTCCGGCTGGATGCCGATGGAACGCAGCTCCTTGACCGAGTGTTGAGTGGGCTTGGTCTTGATCTCCCCGGAGGTCTTGATGTAGGGGATCAGGGTCAGGTGCATAAAAAGAGCGTTCTCGCGCCCCATCTCTACCCACATTTGGCGGATTGCCTCCAGGAATGGCAGCGACTCGATGTCCCCCACCGTGCCCCCGATCTCGACCGTGGCGATATCCGCCCCGTTCGCCCCCAAGCGGATACTGTGCATGATCTCGTCGGTGATGTGGGGGATCACCTGCACCGTGCCGCCCAGGTAATCGCCGCGCCGTTCTTTTCTGATGACGCTGTCGTAGATCTGGCCGGTGGTGAAGTTGTTGGTGCGTCCCATGCGGGTGCGCAGATAGCGTTCGTAATGCCCGAGATCCAGATCGGTCTCCGCGCCGTCGTCGGTCACATAGACCTCGCCGTGCTGAAACGGGCTCATGGTGCCGGGATCCACATTGATATAGGGATCCAGTTTGACCATGGTCACCAGCAGTCCGCGTGCTTCCAGCAGGGCCGCCAGGGACGCGGACGCAATGCCCTTGCCCAGGGACGACACTACACCGCCCGTAATGAAGATACATTTGGTCATACCGACAAGGCGCCAAGGGTTGAAGGAGAGCCGGCCCGGATACCGCGGACAAATTAACAAATTCTCTTGGGTGCCTCAATTCCAAGAAGCTGTTTGGTTAAAGTAGAGAGATGCGCCTTGCCCGAAATCGGGATCGAAATCGAGATTCGATCGCGATCCAAGCCGGCGAGTGTGCCCGGCTGGTTGGGCACGGACTATTCATCAATGCGGTTCGCGCTCCTCGTGGTGCCGTCCTGAATGACCTCCGCGCACCGCGTATATGGTGGGTGGTGCCGTCCCTGGCTTACCCGCCCTACCATCATCCCTCGCCCTTTGCCCGGTCAACCCGACTCGCTTCCAGCCACGTCCAGTCCCCCAATCAGCACTGAATCATTCAGCTTTTAAGCAGATAGTTTCTATAAGGTTTAAAGCACAACCATTCCCCCACAAAGACTCGCAGGCCGACTGCAATTTCCCATCTGCCGCTGGTTGGCTTACACTTAACTGTGCGTCATTCGACGCGATCTTCCAATCACCATGCCGTTACTTCCCTGAGGTCTGTGGTCGCAGTTTCCGCGGAAGATACTCCTTACTGTCTCGATCAGGAGCGACAGACTATGCAAAAACTTTCCAAGATCCTGGGCGTTGTCGCCATTGCCGGCGCCGCCGTTTTCTCCATGAGCTCCGCCCAGGCCTGGTGGGGTGGCGGTCCTTGGGGTGGTGGACCCGGCGGGGGTGGCTGGCCCGGCTCCGGCTATAACGACAACAACTGGTGGAACGACATGTTCGGCGATGGTTACGGCGATTTCAGCATGAACATGAGCGGCGGCGGTCGTGGCTCGGGCCGCGGCTACAACCGTTATCGTGATTGGCACGGTTACGGACCCTACGGTTGGGGCGGCTACCCGGGCTATGGCGGTTGGGGTGCCCCTTACGGCACCCCCTTTGCCACACCCACCCCTCCGGCGGCCCCTATCCCCGGTGAGACGAAGAAGTAAAGGACGCGGCTGATTCAAGGTTACCGCTAATTCCGTAGGTCGGGTTAGGCGCGTGTTCCGGTGTATCGATTGAGCCGATGGATCCGGGCGCACCTTAACCCGACATGCCGAAACGCGTTCGATCAGCGACCTCCAGGAGGAACCCCACTATGCGCCGACTACTCGCAGCCGCCACTACCCTGCTCATCCTACTCGGCACCGCCCCTGCGGCCTTCGCGGACAACCCCAAGTTACGGATTGAGACCAACAAGGGACCCATCACCGTCGAGCTCTATCCCGACCAGACCCCGGCGACCGTAGCGAACTTCCTGGAGTACGTAGACGCGGGGTTCTACAACGGGACCGTCTTCCATCGGGTCATCGAGGGTTTCATGATCCAGGGCGGCGGGTTCGATAAGGAGATGTGGAAAAAGGCCACCCGTGCTCCCATCAAGAATGAGGCGGATAATGGATTGAAAAACAAACGCGGCACCCTCGCCATGGCCCGTACCATGGAGCCTCACTCGGCTACCGCCCAGTTCTTCATCAACCACAAGGACAACGCCTTTCTGGATCACAAGTCCAAGGATCGAGAGGGCTGGGGCTACGCCGTCTTCGGCAAGGTAACCGACGGCATGGAGATCGTGGACGAGATCGCTGCCACTCCTACCGGAGCCAGCGGCCCCTTCTCGAAAGACGTGCCGAAGGAGGCCGTCGTCATCGAAAAGATCACGCGCCTGGACGGCTGACCCGGAACGACCCGATGATAAAGCTGACCACCAACCACGGCGAGATTTTCATCGCGCTGAACCCAGACAAGTCCCCTATGACCTGCGCCAACTTCGAGCGTTATTTCCGCGAAGGCCACTTCGACGCCACCCTCTTCCACCGGGTGATCGAGGGTTTCATGATCCAAGGTGGGGGCATGACGACCGATTTTAGGGAGAAAGCCACCCACGCGCCGAGCCGCAACGAGGCCGAGAACGGAAAGAACCTCACCGGTACCCTCGCCATGGCCCGTACCATGGAGCCTCACTCGGCAAGCTCTCAGTTCTTTATCAATGTGTCCGACAATGCTTTTCTGAACTATCCAGGTCAAAACGGCTGGGGCTACTGCGTCTTTGGCCGTGTGACCGCCGGCATAGACATGGTGAACACTATCAAGGGTGTCAAGACCGGCCCCCGGCATGGCCACCAGAATGTGCCGGTGCAGGATGTGGTCATCGAGAAGGCGGAGATCGTCGATTGAGGGAAAACTACGAATCATGCGAATCAGCGCGAATCCATTTTCGCGTGGATTCGCGTGATTCGTAGTTTTAAACGACAGCATGTCTTTTTATCGCCCCAATCCTGTCTACTGCATCGGGATCTTCCTGTTGCTTGTAACTGCTTTTGCCGTCTGTGCCGGCGAAGATCGGAGCTGCGGCGCGGGAGCGGGTGGTAGCGATCGGCACTGCACGGATCGAGGTCGAGAAAGGACCCCGACCCTGGTGCAATCTCCGGTCCGGACATTTACTGCGATGCCCCCGGAGGCGGCCACTGCCGTGTCTACCCAGGCCACCGTCGCTACCAGTTTCCTCCATGAGGGCCTCGACTGGGAATACTGCGGTCTCCGCCCAATCAGGCTCGGGCCGGCGGTGCGACCGCCATCGAACGCGGAAGCCCCATTGTCCTTGAGTGCCGACACCTTCGATTACGACCAGGAACGTGATCTCCTGTGGCTGAGAGGGGACGTCCGAGGGGCCCAAGGTACCCGGTTCGTCGCGGCGGACGAGGTTGTTTACGACCACAACACCTCGGACCTGAAGGCTAGGGGGAACATCTTCCTCGCCGATCCGGGGGCCCGACTCATCGCCAACGAGGCACGGATGAACCTGGAGTCGGACCAAGGCAGTCTCTCCGATGTCTACTACCGATTGACGGGAAAGATCAATGCCCGTGGCAATGCCGACCAGGCGGAGCTGGTCGCCCCCACCCTGACCCGGTATCGGAATATCGTCTATTCCACCTGCCGACCGGGGCAGCAGGCCTGGTCCCTGGATGCCGCCGAATTGGAGCTGGATCAGTCCGAAGGACAGGGCGTGGCATGCCACGCCAAGCTGCGGGTACGCGGTCTGCCGATTTTCTACACCCCATATCTATCCTTTCCGATCGATAAGCGGCGCAAGAGCGGCTTTTTGGTGCCAACGTTCGGCAACTCGGACCGCAACGGCCTTGATGTCACCGTGCCCTACTATTGGAATATCGCCCCCCATATGGACGCAACCTTCGCTGTGCGCCATATGACCAAGCGCGGCTCAATGCTCGAGACCGAATTCAGGTATCTGTCGCCCCACCAGCGGGTGCGACTCCTCAGTGAAACCCTGCCCCAGGACAGCCAGCGCGATAGCCGGGACGCACGCTGGGCGTTACGGATCGAGCAGGGAGGTACTTTCGGTCGCCGCTGGTCGACCGCCCTGGATTACAGAGCCGTCTCCGACGACCAATATTTCGAGGATTTCGGTGCCCGGCTGGAGCAAACCAGCATGCGCCACCTCGAGCACCGAGGCGATCTGCACTATTCCGGCGATGGCTGGTATCTGCTCACCCGGCTGCAGGGGTTTCAAACCCTGGATGAAACCCTTGGGCCCGCGTCTAAGCCCTACGCACGCTTGCCCCAGATGGTCTTTGGGATAAATCCGCGCAACCGGCTTGGTCCCGGCATCGAGTTGGGCGTCGGCGGCGAGTATGACTACTTCCATCACGATACGATCATACATGGGCACCGCGCCGCCCTTCAGTCCTTCGCCCGTTGGCCACTGCGCAGGCGCTACGGACATCTAATCCCGCAGCTGAATCTCTATCTGGCCGGATACGACCTGCAAGACCGGCAACCGGGTAGTGAGGCACGTCCTTCCTATGCGATCCCGAGCTTCAACCTGGATGCAGAGCTGATATTCGAGCGTACGATAAAGTGGTTTGGTCAGGAATCGTTGCAGACGCTCGAACCTAGGGCCTTTTATCTGCACACCCCCCTCACGGAGCAGGTGAATATCCCCGTTTTTGATACTGCCGAGCAGAGCTTCAGCTATGACAGCCTGTTCCGACCGAATCGGTTCGCGGGATGGGACCGTGTGGGCGATGCGAACCAGGTTACCCTCGGTCTTACCTCACGCACCCTTGCCAAAGACTCGGGACAGGAGCTGCTGCGGGCCAGCATCGGTCAAATCCTGTACGCGCGTGACCGGGACGCCCAGATCGCCGGTCCGCCTGAAGAGGCGGGGAGCTCCCCGATTGCGGGCCTTTTGAGTGCTCGGCTTCTGCGAAACTGGACCGGTCGTGCGAGCTTCGAATATGACCCGGACCAAGAGACCGGTCGCTTGCGCAAGCAGGACCTGGAGCTACACTACCAGACGTCGGACAATCGGCTGCTCAACTTGGCCTACCGATTCGCGCTCGACACCGGCGAGGAGAAGTTATATGAGAATACCGACGTGTCGTTCAGTCTACCGGTCGATCGACGGCTTCAACTCGTCGGTCGGTGGCACTACTCTCTGCTCGATAGCCAAACGGTGGAGGCCTTTGCCGGTCTTGAGTACGGTCAGTGCTGCTGGCGGGTACGACTGCTGGGCCATCACCTGAAGAACGAGCCGGACAGTGCCGGTACCAACAGCGTTATGCTCCAGGTGGAGCTGGCGGGGCTCGGCTCGATCGGGCAACAGGTGGATAAATTCTTCGAGCGCAATATCTATGGTTATTCCGTACGCTAGGAGCTGTTGACATTAATATTCACGCGGTCCGCACAGCGGACCTTCTGCCAATGTCATTAAGTTGAGACCTTTGCGCGATGCGTAAACTTACAATTTATTAAGCCCCCCGTTTTTTCAATCAACCAGCTGATCGTTATTTGTTCGAACGAACCTGAATTCATCTGCTTTTTGACTGATTCCGGGTATTTCCAGCGCTATTCTCCATATTTTAGGCGCAACTTGCCTGCTTAACCGATAACCCTCGCTTGATGGTGTAAACCACACACATCAAGTCAATCCGTGTTCGATTTCGGCTC
>Ga0049113_10000197_pt1 | contig 12593 bp, 14 predicted proteins | sample WorMettanBELIZE1_FD_55214 | JGI IMG/M metagenome (GOLD analysis project Ga0049113, IMG submission 55214) | Marine gutless worms symbiont microbial communities from Max Planck institute for Marine Microbiology, Germany - Olavius tantulus BELIZE.1 | ecosystem: Host-associated > Annelida >... | reverse complement strand
AGCGGCAACTCCCACGGGAACGCCTGGGAGGTACCGTGGCAGTCCTCGCATTCGATCTCGACCTGGGCCAGGGTAGTACCGAAGATATTGCCGTCGCCATGTTAGGCGCGTGCTTCGGTGTTAGGCCACAGGGTTTGGGTGCGCCTTCGGAGATGTTGGCACCCTTCGCGGCAAAAAAACGGTTCCTCATATCATTGGTATTTCGGTACTGTTGTACTAGGCCCGAGGCGTTCCGGCGGGATCGTGATCAGACCGACGCTAGTCGCCCCTGCGGCCTGGGCCAACACCATGGCTTCCACTACCCGCCCATAGTCCACGGCGATGTCGCCTCTGATCATGATAGGTATCCTGGGGTTGTGCTTGAGCACCGCACTGAGCCGGGCCAGTAGGCCCTTTCGATCCACCGGCTGGTCCTTGGCCTCATCCGCATCCAGATAGAGATCCCCGAACTGATCCACGGTGATGATGATCGGTTCCGATCTCTCTTCGGAGATGACCTCGGCGCTTGCCTGGGGCAGGTCGACCTTGACGCCTGGGGTAATCAGGGGTGCGGTCACCATGAAGATCACCAGCAGCACCAACATCACGTCGATGTAGGGCACTACATTGATCTCGGACATGAACCGACGGTGTAGGCGCGACCTTCGCATCCGTAACGCTCTCGTTCGTCCCGTAGGTCCGCTCAGTCCCACCCTTGGCTCTGGCGTTGCAGGAGGGTGGAGAACTCTTCCATGAATTCCTGGTAGCGATTGTTCAGCCGCTCCACCTGGTTGGCGTAGCGGTTGTATGCGACCACCGCCGGGATGGCGGCGAACAGCCCGATGGCGGTTGCCACCAGGGCCTCGGAGACGCCCGGCGCAACCAGGGCCAGGGTCGCTTGCTTGACGTTTCCCAAGGCGTGAAATGCATGCATGATGCCCCACACGGTGCCGAACAGGCCCACATAAGGGCTAGTGGAGCCCACGGTAGCCAGGAAGGGCAGATTAACCTCCAGGCGGTCCATCTCACGGCTCAGGGCGACCCGCATGGAGCGCTCGGTGCCCTGGAGGACGGCCATGAGATCCCCGTTGTCGCCTTTACGTAGGCGCATGTACTCCTTGAAGCCGGCGCGAAAGATGGCGGCAGACCCGCCGACTCCCCGCTGGTCCTGCCCCAGGTTCCGATAGAGGGCACAAAGGTCGCCGCCGGACCAGAAGCGTTGCTCGAAATCGTCCGTGATCTGCCGCGCCCGCTTCAGGATCCGAGCGCGATCGAAGATCATGGTCCAAGAGATGATTGAGGCCAACACTAGAGTCGCGAGCACCAATTGCACCACAATACTGGCATTGAATACTAGGTCGAGCAGGGAGAGCTCAGCGTACATCGGCGATCTCCGCCTGAAAAGCTTGCATTTCGAAAAACCCCGACAGGGGCATCTTATCGGGACGTATCCGCGTTGCAAGGGGATCCGTCATGAACGAAGCGAGGCGAGCGTTTGGACGGCACTCGGTGACCGCGCTCATCCATACCTTAGGATGCCGGAAGCGCTGCTTTGCCAAATCGATACCCGATACGCTAATCTTCTCTCAAGATGCTTCTCTGAAGAAGGTACTAGGTTTGAATCCCCGATGAAGCAGTCGATTCAGTTCCGGCTCGGTCAGCAGTTGACCATGACCCCGCAATTGCAGCAGGCAATTCGCCTGTTGCAGTTGTCGACCTTGGATCTTCGGCAGGAGATACAGGAGGCACTGGATTCCAACCTGATGTTGGAGAATGCCGAGGAGGTGGAGCACCTCAATGGATACGATCATCTCCAGCCAATGGACGAGACCCCGGAGACGGCAGGCGTCGCAGTCGATCCGGAGCAGGAAATACGACCCGAGGACATGCCGATTCCCAATGAACTGCCGGTCGATGTGGAGTGGACCGATCATTACGACAGCGATCTGTCGGGCAGAGAGGCAAGGGCGCAAGCGACCAGCGAGTTTGACATCTTCGCCCGGCACAGCAAGGCGCCGACGCTCCGGGACCACTTGCACTGGCAGCTCAACCTGAGCCGGTTGGATAAAGGGAGCCTGGCTATCGCCACCGTCCTCGTCGATGCCATCGACGAGGACGGTTATTTCACCGCCACCCCGGAGGAGCTCCTCGTTACCTTTGACGATGTGGACCTAACGCCGGAGGAGATCGAAATCGCACTCCATTGGGTCCAGTCTCTGGACCCGCCCGGAGTGGGAGCACGCGACCTGCGCGAGTGTCTGCTGATCCAGCTGCGCCACCTGCCGGAAGAAACTAGGATGCGGGATCTGGCCATCGAGGTCTGCGACCAACACTTCGAGGCACTGGCGAAAAATGACAGGGAGCAAATCCGACATGGGTTGCGACTATCCGCTCGAGCGACAGATGAGATCACCGATCTGATCCGTTCTCTACATCCGCGGCCCGGGACTTTGATTGCGGACCTCGAGCCGCAGTACGTTATCCCGGATGTCATTGTGCGGAAGCGGAAAACTGCGTGGATCGTCGAGCTGAATCCGAAAACGGCGCCTAGACTGAGAATAAATCCGGATTACGCCAAGTTGATCCGACGCGCCGACCGGAGCCGAGACAACCAGTGTCTCAAGAATCACCTGCAGGAGGCGCGCTGGTTCATAAACAGCCTAGCCAGCCGCAACGACGCCGTGTTGAAAGTGGCCTCCAAGATTGTGGAGTTGCAACGGGACTTTCTCGAATACGGCGAAGAGGCAATGAAGCCCATGGTCCTGCGCGACGTCGCCGAGGCACTAGAGCGGCACGAGTCCACCATCTCTCGGGTGACGACAAAAAAGTACATGTGTACCCCCAGGGGCACCTTCGAGTTCAAGTATTTTTTCTCGAGCCACTTAAGCACGGATTCCGGCGGCGAGTGTTCGTCGACGGCGGTCCGCGCCTGCATCCGCAAGCTGGTTGCCGCGGAGAACCCACGCTATCCGCTGAGCGACAACAAGATCGCGATGGTCCTCGCCGAACAAGGCATCCAGGTCGCGCGGCGGACGGTCGCCAAATATCGGGAGAGTATGGGGGTTCTGTCCTCGAACGAGCGCAAACGGATGAGTTGACGAAAATCTTCAGGGTCGTACGGAAGATTTTTCCGCAAATAAACGCAAATGGCCGCGAATAAAAAATGTTTAGACTAAGCACCGTCGCTGGTGGCGAACCGATTGCGAGCGATTGGCGTCGATTTGCGTTCATTTGCGGAAAAAATGATTCCCATGTTATTTGGGTACTCTCGGTACTGTTGTACTAGTCCTGCGGCCGAAAATTTCAGGGAGAGGGGCCGGCGTCATCTTCGGAAAACTTCAGGAGTCAAACGATGCACATCAACCTGACGGGTCACCATGTCGATATCACGGAGTCCCTCAAGGGCTATGTGGACAGTAAGTTCGAACGCCTGGCGCGACACTTCGACCACGTCCTCGATATTCACGTCATCCTCAGTGTAGAGAAGCTGCGTCAAAAGGCGGAGGCTACATTGCACGTCAACGGCGCGAAGGTTTTCGCGGACTCGGTCCATGAGGACATGTACGCAGCGATCGACGGGCTGATCGATAAGCTTGATCGTCAGGTCCTGAAGCACAAAGAAAAGAAACGCGATCACCGAGGCAACAGCCATTAAGGCCCTCGACCAGGACCCGGAAATGGTCTGAACGCCTGGTTTGCGGGCCCACCGGACGCACCTTGTCGTCTACAACTTCCGGCTACGATAACTTTATCGAACGGCTTCACCACTTACCCATCGGGAGTAGCATCCGATGTTTCCCTCCCGCCTCATCATTGCCGACCGCATCGGCAATGGCTTGGAGCTGAGCAGCAAAAAGCGCCTCCTGGAGAGGCTCGGTGTGCTGCTCGCGAATGCCGACCCGAACTTGAGTTCGGAAGAGGTGTTCGGGCGTCTGTGCGAGCGCGAACGTCTCGGCAGCACTGGCCTCGGCCACGGCGTGGCCCTGCCCCACGCCCGCATGCGGGAGGTAATCGAAACCATCGGTGCTTTCGTCCAGCTCCGGAAGGGGGGTCGTCTTCGACACCCTAGACAACGGACCGGTCGATCTGGCCTTCGCGTTGCTGGTACCCGAGTCGGTCACCAAGCTGCACCTGCAGCTGCTCGTTCAGCTGGCATCCATGTTCAAGGATTCACGGTTACGCCGGGACCTGCGCCAGGCCGACTCGGTGGAGCAAATCCTTGCGCTCCTCGAAGAGCAAGAACAAGATTCCCGTAATCAATGACCCAAGTCCGACCTCTTCGAAGACCTGACGCATCGAAGCGGCCCGCGGTTCGACCGTACCAGCTGCCGGGACAGCCCGGCACAATAGGACTTGCGCACGGAATAGCGGTAAGCCTGAGATGAATGCAAAGAAGCTGGTTATTGTCAGTGGACTGTCCGGGTCGGGTAAAAGCATCGCGTTGCATACGCTGGAAGACCTCGGCTACTACTGCATCGATAACCTACCCCTGTTTCTGCTCAAGGAGTTGGCTGCAGGACTGGCGGCTGCGGATAACGACGCCTTCGCTCAAACCGCCGTCGGCATCGACGCCCGTAGCCAGCCGAGGCAGTTGGATGGGCTACCGAAGCTGCTGGAGTTCGTCTGCAACGGGCCTTTCGAGTGTCGCATCCTCTACCTGGAGGCCCAAACGGAGACCCTGATCAAACGTTTTAGCGAGACCCGCCGCAAACACCCCCTGACAGCCCCTGATCGCCCCTTGGCCGAGGCCATCGAGTTCGAACGCAAGCTGCTCGAACCGATCCTGAGCGATTCCGATCTGCGTATCGATACCACCCATTCCAACGTTCATCAGCTGCGGGACCTGGTGCGCGAGCGCCTCCGCGATGGGACTCCGCCCAAGGTTTCGATTCTGCTCCAAACTTTCGGCTTCAAACACGGCATACCCCAAGACGTGGACTTCGTCTTCGATGTGCGCTGTCTACCCAACCCCCATTGGCAGCCGGAGTTACGCTCTCTGACCGGTCTGGAACCCGCGGTAGCCCACTTCTTGGAGGGGTTACCGGAGGTCGACGCGATGCATGACGATCTCGCGCGCTTCTTCGACCGCTGGGTTCCCCGCTTCGAGGCGGATGGGCGCAGCTATCTGACCGTCGCCATCGGCTGTACCGGTGGCCAACATCGCTCCGTCTACATCGCCGAGCAGCTCAAAAGACATTTCGAGACTGAAGGACGTAAGGCCATGGTTCGCCATCGGGAGTTGCCGTGATCCGCAAGGAGCTCGAGATCATCAACAAGCTCGGGCTGCACGCCCGAGCCGCCGCCAAGTTCGTCACCTGTGCCGGCGCTTTTACCAGTCAGGTCCGGTTGGAATGGAAGGATCAACAGGTAAACGGTAAGAGCATCATGGATGTGATGCTGCTTGCCGCAGCGCAAGGCAGCATCATTACATTGCTGATCGAGGGCGAGGACGAAGTCGCCGCCTGTGCTGCCCTGGAAAGGCTCATCGCCAACCGCTTCGAGGAGGACGAATGACCCTCACCTGTTGCGGTCTCGGCGTCGCCACCATCCGAGCGGTCGCGATCGGTCCCGTCTTCCTACTCGACCGGAGTTCCCTGACGGTGGCCCCCCGTTCCCTGACGGTGGCCCCCCGTAGTATAGATCCGGCCGCGGTCCCCGACGAGCTGCAACGGCTCGAGGGTGCGCTCGCTACGGCACAGGAGGCCCTGCGGACCGTGCGCGACCAGATCCCACGCGCGACCCCGGTCAAACTCGCTGAATTCATCGACTCGCATCTGCTCATGTTCGAAGATACCGCCCTCGTCGATCCGGCGCGGGCATTGATCCGGGAACGACTGTTCAGCGCCGAATGGGCGTTGGAGCACCACCGGATGAGCCTGGTGCAGGCGTTCGAAGGCCTGGAGGACCCTTATCTGCGTAACCGCCATGACGACATAGACCATGTGGTGCAGTACATCCTCGGCTTCCTGCTTGGCGGACGGCGCTTGGACCCGGAGAAAGACACTGATCTGAACGGGTGCGTCATCACCGCCCATGACATCTCTCCCGCGGATACGGTGGTACTGCGCCAGCGGCACGTCGCGGCCCTGGTCACCGAGTACGGTAGCCCCCTGTCCCATACCGCCATCCTGGCGCGTAGCTTGAACCTCCCCACAGTAGTGGGGGTGCGCAATGTTACCAACTATTTTCGCCCGGGCGAGACGGTGGTGGTCGACGGCGAAGCCGGTGTCGTGTTGGCAGACGTGGACGCGGGCATCCTGGCACACTACCGGCAGCGTATGCGGGTACTCGATGAACGCCGATCCCGCCTCCGGCACTTGGTCAAGGAGCCCTTGCTCAGCGCCGACGGATCCGGTGAGTCTGCTGGGTAATCTCGAGCTCCCGGAGGATACGGTAGCCATCCGGGCCAACGGGGCGGTCGGGGTCGGCCTCTACCAGACCGAGTTTCTCTACATGAACCGAGACCGCCCGCCGGACGAGGAGGAACATCTGGCGGCTTACCTGGAGGTCATCCGCAGACTCGAAGGCGGTCCGGTCACCATACGGACCCTGGATCTGGGGGTGGACAAACAGGTGATAGGCGGTATGAGCGAAGTACCAGCGGCCGCCCTTTCCGCGCCCATATTTGCCCACCGGTTGGATTTTCTCTCCATCGGTACCAACGACTTCATCCAATACACCCTGACCATCGACCGTATGGACGATACCGTCAGCTACCTCCACGATCCCCTGCATGCACCTCATCCGCATGACGATCGAGGCCGGACGGGCCTGCGGCATCCCCGTATCCATGTGCGGCAAAATGGCCGGAACTCCCCGCTACGTGCCCCTGCTGCTGGGACCCGGCCTGCGCGAGTTCAGTATGCAACCAGGCTCGCTGCTGGAAATCAAGGAACGTATACGCGGTTCCTTGGATATGATCACGCGGACACAACAATGACTAATCATCGACCTTTAGCGAACGAGGAAAGGGCTGCATACGAACATCCTTTAGGGTACCATTGACCCCTTTGCCGAGAACCCGTCCGGGTCGCCGGGGAATAAGGAGGAACTATGAAGCGGTCGATCTCGATTGCACTACTTTTGGCCACCGGAATAGCAGGCCCCTTCCAGCCATTGTTCCAGAGTAAGATCACACTGGAAACCGCGGAGGAAAAGGGCTGTCTGGGTTGCCACGAGGGCATCGAATCGATCCGCGAAGAGACCAGCGCCATGCTGGCCGCTATCAAGGCCCTGGGCAAACCCCAGGGCGATCCCGCGGGCTGTGTGGTCTGCCATGGCGGCAATCCACGGGGCCTGACGGCCGAGAAGGCGCACCAAGGCGTGCCCGAGCAGGCGTCGAAAACGGGACCCAAGACCTTCTATCCGGATCCGGGCAGCATCTGGATCGCCGACTATACCTGCGGCCAGGCTGGTTGCCACCAGGGCTACCCCTATCGGTTGGAACGCGCCCTGATGAATACCGAGGCCGGTAAGATTCAGGGCAACCTGCACACCTGGGGCATTGAAGAGGTCCAAAACTATAAGGTTCCCTGGGGCAATTACGCCGTCGAAGATACGGACGGGCCGACGCCAACCGTCGGTACCGATGCCTACAAGGCTTATATGGCCAAGTTGATCAAGGAGCACCCGGACCAGTTACCCACCAAGCTCGACCAGATCCCCCTGCCCTCGGTGGAGGAGATCGAGGCCGATCCCAAGCTGGCGGGCTTCACCTATCAGCGCCAGCAGTGCCAACGCTGCCACGTGGGTATCAGGGGACGCGAAAAGCGCGGCGACTACCGCGGCATGGGCTGCTCTGCCTGCCATATCCCTTACGGGAATGAAGGCTATTACGAAGGTGGCGACCCCACCATCGATAAGAAAGAGCAGGGCCACCTGCTGGTACACCGCATCCAGGGCACCCGCGAGGCCAAAGTCAAGGTGCGGGATGACATGGAGTATTCGGGCATCCCTGTGGAGACCTGCAACTCCTGCCACAACCGGGGTAAGCGGATCGGCGTCACCTACCAGGGCCTAATGGAGTTCCCCTACGGCTCGCCATACGACGAGCAGGGCAAGACTCAGCCCAGGCTGCACACCAAGCAGTACCTCTTCATCGCTGATGATCTGCACCACCAATACAACCAAAGCCGGCCCGGGAACCCCAAGGGCGGCATGCTATGTCAGGACTGCCACACCACCATCGACGCGCATGGCGACGGCAATATCTTCGGTACTACCCTGGCCCAGGTCGAGATCGAATGCGAGGACTGCCACGGTACCTCCCAGGCGTTCCCGTGGGAGTTGCCGCTGGGCTACTCCGAGGAATTCGGCAAGGCACTTGCCACCGAAGCCCGGGGGCTGGGTGACGCGCTGCTCGCCGAGACCCAAGCCTATGCTACCCAGTATGACAAGAAGGAAGGCTACCTGCTTTCCACTCGCGGCAACCCCTTGGGCAATGTTGTAAAGGACGGCAAGCAGGTGACCCTACACTCCGCCACCGGCCTGGACTTCCAGGTCCCGCTCTTGAAGCAATTGGCCGAGGACGACGGCTGGAAGAGCCCGGACGCCATGGTCGCCATGAGCAAAGTGACCAAGCACAACGAGAGCATGGAATGTTATGCCTGCCATGCCTCCTGGGTACCCCAGTGCTACGGTTGTCACGTGCAGGTCAACTACGGCAAGGACAAGGACGGCAAGCCATATCAGGATACGGACTGGATCGCTGGGGGCAGCGAGCGGTTCGATAACGGTCAGACCGCCGAGTCCCCCCTGGGCACCCATGGCTACAAGCGGCCAGGCAAGGTGTTCGAGAAACGCTCCTATCTGCGCTGGGAGGAGCCGGTGCTCGGCATCAACGGCGAGGGTCGGGTGACTCCGCTGATGCCTGGCTGTCAGATCGTCTATACCGTCATCGACCGGGAAGGCAAGGCAGTGGCACTGAACCAGCTCGGCAAGTCGCTGGACGAACAAGCGGCACTCGGTCAGGAGCGGATACCGGACGCCATCGACATGGCCCCGGTACAGCCCCACTCAGTCCAGCGCAAGGCCCGTACCTGCGAGTCTTGCCACAACAACCCCAAGGCCCTGGGCTACGGCATCTCCGGCGGTGTCTTCCAAGCCCGCTACCCCGAGGACATCGTCGAGGATCTGATCGACCAGAAAAACGGCCGGCCGATTCCCGGCCAATACCAGATCCAGATCCCCAAGATCGCCGATCTGGACTACGACTGGTCCACCATCATCAAGGACGACCAGCAGGTACAGACCGTCGGTACCCACTGGCCCCTGTCCCGCGCCTTGACCAAGGAAATGCGCATGNGTATGGAACGCACGGGCCTGTGCATGGGCTGTCATCGTGAGATGAGCGATACTGAGCTCTGGTCCAAGGTCGCAACCGAGGGGCAGTTGACCGACGAACAGCACATCGAGCTGATGAACAAGATGTTCAAGACCTATGCGGACTCGGTAGAGGAGAAGAAGGAGAAGTAACCAGGTCGTCCCCGACTGGAAATGTGATAGATCGGTGCGCCCCGGTATCATGCCGGGGCGCACCGTCGATGTTTGTGGCCCGGTGCACGGCGACCAACCTCGATCTCGCTTGCATCCAAGCCCTGAGCCGGCTATTTTCCCTCTAGTTTCGCCAATAACCTTTGGGACCTGATTATGGCCGCCGTCATCGAACGCGTCGCTAGCCTCGAACAGACCGTGCAGGATTTCGTTAGGAATACCGAGGTCCAGTTCAACCGGCTTTACAACTCGCAACTACAGACGGAAGTGGAGCAGCGCTTGTTCAAAGACGAGATGCGCGCATTCTTAAGGATGAGATGAGCGACTTCAAGGACGAGACACACCGACAGCACCGGGAGACGAACAAGAAGTGGGGGAGGCTATCCAATAAGCTGGGCACTCTGGTCAAAGACCTGATCGCCCCGAGTCTGCCCCGGATAATCGAGGAAAGGCTGAACGAGCCAACTTACGACCTCTTTATGCAGAGGCCCAAGCGGCGTTCGCCCGATGGCCGGCACATGAAGGAGTTCGACGCTGTGTTGGTGACCTGCGATTGCGTCTGTCTCAACAGCACCAAGGCGACCCTGCGCAATACTGACGTGGACAGCTTCGTGGCCGACATCGCTGAATTCCGGACTTTCTTTCCCGAGTATAACGCCCCACCCCTGGTGGGGATCCTCGCCAGCCTCGCGGTGGAGGGGAGCGTACCCGCTTACGCGGAGCGGCAGGGCTTTCTGGTGCTGGCGGTCAGTGATGAGCTGATGGAAGTCAAGAACCGGCCCGGTTTCGAGCCGAAACGCTGGTAATATCGATCACTCAAGGCGCAAAGGATTTTTGCCTACGGCCCCTGAGCGGAAAGCAGTTCCGCGGAAAGCGGTTTCCATGCGCGCATCTTCCATACAATCTCTGCTGCTCGCCGGTGCCCTGGCCGTGATGGCCCGAGTCACCGTCACCCTCGCCGAGGAATCGGTAAGCACGGTGCCATCTCTTCCCGCTACCCTGCAACCTGCGGTGCCGGTCACACTTGGCCGCCCTCATGGCGGTGCCTACGATCCCCATGCCCGGCTCGACCCGGAGACCCAAATCCGCATCGCGCTTAGACACCAGGCGGAAGGGCGTCCGCGGGAGGCGCTGGACGTCCTGTCCAAGGCTATCGCCGGACCCGGGGACGACGCGCGACTCTATGCCGTGCGCGGTAGTCTGATGCTGGAGGCCGGTCGTGTCGCCCCGGCCTTGGCGGACCTGGGGCAAGCGGCCAGGCTCGACCCGGACGATGCGGAGACGCTGACCAACCGGGCCCAGGCTTACCGCCGGTTCGGCCGTATCGACCAGGCGCTGGCGGATCTCGACCGTGCCCTGGAAATCGCCCCCGATCTCCTGGCAGCCCGCTTCAACCGCGGCGCCATGCGTTATGGTATCGGCGATTACCAAGGTGCCCTGGAGGATTTCGACCGTTGCGTCGCCCTTGACCCCCATTCGCCCGGACCCTACTTCAACCGGGCGTCGGTCAAGGATGTCCTGGGGGACAAGGAAGCCGCCATTGCCGATTTGGACCGATTCCTCCGGATCTCCCGGAACAAGACCTGGAACGAACAGGCCCGGCAGCTGCGGCAGATACTCGAAAATCCGGAAAACATGCCGGCCCCGCCTGAGCCGAATCCGCATCGCTAGGGGAAAAGCCGGGTAGGGCAGGTTAGCCACGGAGACGTGGCATAACCCGATGGGGGGTAGCAGATCACGCTCTAGGCGGAATCTATCCGATGCACTGGATCGAAATCGGAATCTCGATCCCGATTTCGGGTATGGCGCATCTTTATCTATCCGGCTGATGCGGTTCGCTGAATCTCGACACGCCCTAACGGTGGCCTTGTTTGCAAAAGGGAAAGGGATGCGTCATATCAGTAGCCTGATTCTGATCCTGTTCGTGGTTTTTCCGGCTCACGCCGACCCGGCCGAACGCTGGGAGGCCCCGCCGATCTTCGAGCAACTACTGGCGGAATCGGGCATGGAACTCGCGATTTCGGACGGCTTCGCGGCGGTCGAGGTGCGTCCGAATGCGCGTTTCATATACGATCGTGCCTACGCGAGCCCGGACTGGGCGCTGGAGATACGCTACGCGATCCGGCCCTTGAGGCGAATCCGTGTCGACTATGAGGATCCCCACAGCGCTGCCCCGGACCCTAATCACATGTTTCCCCTCATGTTCCAATCGCTAGTTACCCGACTCTCCGACGGGCGCCACAGCCCAACCAGGGAATATCCGTCTGTGCAGGCGCGGGAGAAGTTCAATGCCGACTGGGTCGCGGCAGCCGTGTTCGACATAGATTCCGAATTCGCGACGGACCACCGACAGGCATTGGTCATCGCCATGCACAAAAACGCCCTCGCCGATGCCTATGCGATTTTCCTCTTCGATGACTATGAGTCGGTCAAACAAGGGATCGACGACAACCTGAACTCACTGCGTTTCTTGCCCCAGCATCCCATTTCACCTTGATTTTCTTGTTGGAAGTCGCTTTGCGGCCTGAGTCAGACGCCCAGCGCCCGTAGATCGAGGCGCCCATCATGCATCGGCGGGCACCAGAAATAGCTCCCGGAGACAGGCCAGGTGAACCGGAAGAGCGCGTCCTGGGTGCCGTCCTCGGCACCGATCATCCGCCGCAGCTGGGCCTCGAAGGCAGTGAAGGTCTTGCCGAAGGCCACGAACTGGAGTCCGCCTCGGCCTTGCCCGTCGGACCAGGGCATAGAGCGTCTGAGGATGAAGGCCGCGGGCTCGAAGTCTTCCTGAGCAGTGCGCTTCACGTGGGCGGATGCCGGCGCCGTGTCCAGCTCCTCGTTGTCGCGTCTGCGCCTGCCAATCGTGTTGTCCNGCTCCTCGAGCGACATGGCGTCGAAGCGGTTGAAATCGTGCAGCCATTGCTGAACTGCTGCGAAGCTGGCACCGTCCAAGCCCGGACCGGCACCCTTTACCACGGCGGCAGCCAAGGCGTCCGGCCCTTGCGGATTCTCGGTGCCGTCCTCGTAGCCGGTGAGATCTAGCCCGGTTCCGTGTCGAAACCCATCCACGGCCTGTACGCGCATGAATGCCGTCGCGATTGTCTGCTCGATCGCCCTGCCCCGAT
>Ga0049113_10000194_pt1 | contig 12679 bp, 17 predicted proteins | sample WorMettanBELIZE1_FD_55214 | JGI IMG/M metagenome (GOLD analysis project Ga0049113, IMG submission 55214) | Marine gutless worms symbiont microbial communities from Max Planck institute for Marine Microbiology, Germany - Olavius tantulus BELIZE.1 | ecosystem: Host-associated > Annelida >... | reverse complement strand
CAGCACCGCTTCATTCACGTACTCTTGGGTTTAAAGGTCCGCTGTCATCTTTGGACTCTCCTCTCTGGGTTGTTTCGCCCCTTAAGGTTAACCCGCTGCAGGCCTTCATTAGGATCTACAGTACTTAGAAATTTGTTAATTGAGAATGCTCCCTAGCCCAACGATGACAAGGTAACCTGTGTATGCTGTCCGCGCGTCAACGTATCCTGGTCCTGGCTATGGTGTCGGTGGGAGCATTCGCCTGGTGGCTACGTCAGGGCGAGGAGACACCGGGTCCGAATACGGACGACCCGGAACGCCGTCCCGACTACACCGTCAACAACTTCGATGTGACTACGATGGACGAGTTTGGGGCACCATACAGACATCTGACCGCTACCGAGCTACGCCATTACCCTGACGACGACACCAAAGAACTGGAAACTCCCCACCTGATCCTGCACGTGGAAACGGGTCCGCCCTGGTTAGTGCGTTCCGAGATGGCCTGGATCTCGAGCGACGACAATCTGATCCGAATGCACGGTGAGGTGTACATCGACCGCGCGGTCGAAGTCGGGACGCAGCCGGTGCATATAAAGACTCAGGAGCTATATGTAAAACGGGACAAAAATTACGCCCACACGGATCAGCCAGTGCGGATCACCAGTGAGGCTGACTGGGTAACCTCGGAAGACGGCGCCCAGATTTGGCTGGAAGAGAAATTGCGGATCAAGCTGTTGGGACGGGTTCGAGGCGAGCTAGTCATTGCCCAAGCCGACGAGGAAAGGCCCCCAGGGTCGCAAGAGAATGAAAAAGAAGGTGAAATTGGGTACTAGGACCTTCCCTAGCGCCCTTACCAGCCTGATGGTACCGATTCTGGTGTCAGCATTACTCCTCGCTCCCCGGTACCTGCCGTCCCGCGAAGACGACCCCCAGGAACCACTCTACTTGGAAGCGGACAGCGCGGAACTCTTCGAGGCCATATCGCTGAGCATCTATAGGGGTGACGTCTTCGTGAGGCAGGGCAATATGGAGCTCCGGGGTGATCAGGTCACGGTGCACCATGATCCGGAGCACAGACCCAAGTTCATCGTCGTAATCGGCACACCCGCAACCTATCTGCAACGGGGAAAGAGAGAGGAGAAAGGCATCGAGGCAGCGGCCCTGCATATGGAGTACGACACGGCCAAGGACGAGATTACCCTCATCGACCAGGCCGTCGTGTTCCAGGGCGAAGATACTTTCCGCAACGACCGCATCGTCTATGATCGCGCTCAGGCTCGGATCAAAGCGGGAGTCGTTACCAAAGGGAAAGAGCGGGTGAAAATTCGCATCTCCCCGTCGCGTCGATGACGACCCTGCGGGCAACCCATCTAGTCAAAAGCTACCGTCGTCGCACGGTCCTCAAAGGCGTCAGCATCGGCGTCAACTCAGGCGAGGTCGTTGGCTTGCTCGGACCTAACGGCGCGGGTAAGACCACCTGCTTTTACATGATCGTCGGACTGATCTACTCCGACGAGGGAACCATCTACCTCCGAGAGCGCAACATCACCCTGCTCCCGATGCACGCCCGCGCCCGGCAGGGCCTGAGTTATCTTGCCCAGGAACCGTCGGTCTTCCGCAAGCTCACCGCCAAAGACAACCTGATGGCAATCCTCCAAACGCGCCGGGACCTCAACCGGCAGGCGCAGGAAAACCGCGGGCTGGATCTGCTTGACGAGCTGGGAATCGCCCATGTGAGTGAATCGCTGGCCCTGAGCCTCTCGGGCGGTGAACGCCGGCGCCTGGAGATCGCGCGTGCCCTGGCGATGGATCCGAAGGTAATGCTTCTCGACGAGCCCTTCGCCGGTATCGATCCCATCGCCGTGAAGGACATCAAAAACATCGTCGCCCATCTCCGGGACCGCAACATCGGCGTCCTGATCACCGATCACAATGTCCGCGAAACCCTCGATATCTGTGACCGGGCATATATCATCAATGAAGGCAAGGTCATCGCTGAAGGCGGTCCGCAGGAGCTGCTGGAGAACGCGGAGGTACGTTCGGTCTACCTGGGCGAGCACTTTACCCTTTGAGTCGAGCCCTCTTCTCCGCTCCTGAACAAATCCCGTATCTCGGCCTGCGGCAGGACCCCCGGGGGTGCGGCCATGCCGAAATGTCCATAGGCCGCCGGGGTCGCCATCCGTCCCCGGGGCGTGCGCATGAGGAATCCCTGCTGGATGAGGTAGGGTTCGAGTACATCCTCGATCGTGCCCCGTTCCTCACCGATGGCCGCCGCCATGCTCTCCACCCCGACCGGTCCACCGGCGAACTTCTCGATTACCGCCTGCAGCAGCCGCCGGTCCATGTGGTCGAAGCCCAGACCGTCCACCTTGAGCATGGACAACGCCTGGTCTGCTACCTCCGCCGTGATATGCCCCCCGGCCTTGACCTGGGCGTAGTCCCTCACTCGCCGCAGCAACCGGTTGGCGATGCGGGGCGTACCGCGGGAACGACGCGCGATTTCCCGAGCGCCGTCCGCCTCGGTCGCGAGGTCTAGGATAACAGCGGAGCGCCGGACGATGCGAGTAAGCTCCTCCGGCGAGTAATACTCCAAATGCTGTACGATCCCGAAACGATCACGTAGGGGTGAAGTCAAGAGCCCGGCGCGGGTTGTCGCCCCCACCAGCGTAAAGGGAGGCAGATCCAGTTTGATGGAACGGGCAGCCGGACCCTCCCCGATCATGATATCGAGCTGGTAGTCCTCCAGGGCGGGATAGAGGACCTCCTCCACAATGGGGCTCAGACGGTGGATTTCATCCACGAACAAGACATCCCTAGGTTCCAGGTTGGTGAGCAGGGCGGCGAGATCCCCCGGCTTCTCCAGCACCGGGCCGGAGGTCTGACGCAGACCCACCCGCAGCTCCTGGGCAATGATGTGGGCCAACGTCGTCTTGCCCAGTCCCGGTGGACCGAAGATAAGGACATGATCCAAGGCGTCACCGCGCCCACGGGCGGCCTGGATGAAGATCTCCAGCTGCTCGCACACCGCCGGCTGGCCGATATAATCCACCAGACGCCGGGGCCGAATGGCCCGGTCCACGGCATGGTCCTCGGATTCGGCTTCCGGGCGGATCAGGCGATCGGAGTTATTCATGCCGATGTCAGAAGCTGTCTGGTTAAAAGTAATCCTGAATGATTCGGCGCTAAAGCATAATACTGGGCTTTTATGCGGTTGGATATTCTCTCCTTTTCAATCGGATACCTCTTCCATATCCTGATAGTCCTTCAGCAGCGTGCCCAGATAGGGCAGTGTCGACAGGTCTTTCGATTTCAATAACTGATGCAGCTTGGTGGCATCCGTATCCACCTCTAGCGCCAGCATGCGCAACCAGACCAGGAGTTCGACGGTAGCGAGTTTTTTGCGCAAGGTGTCCTGGTCGCGCAGATCCAGAAAGCGGCGAATTGCCAGCTTCAGCAGCTCATCGGTCAGGCGGTTCAACTCGGGGCGGTGTTCTGCATGAGCCGCGACGGCACGCTCGACGATGGTGTCGTTGAAACGGATATGGTGGTACACGCAACGACGGAAAAAAGGCTCCGGCAGACGGCGTTCGCTGTTGGAGGTGATAAACACCAGCGGGCGGATGCGCTGTTAGGATTTGACCTTGGTGCGGGTCTTGGCAACCGTGAACTCCATTCGGTCCAGCTCGTGCAGCAGGTCGTTGGGGAAATCTCGGGGCGCCTTGTCGATCTCATCGATCAGCAGCACCGCCGGTTTTCCGGTCTTGTCGCTGTGCTCGAACACCTCCCATAAAGGACGCGGTTCCACATCGCTGCTTTTGTCCAGCCTATCGCCAGCATTTGGCTGCGCTTGCTTGTGTTTCTCCTCCTGAAGATTTCGGAAATGGGCATCATGGAAGTATTGGACTGTGTCAAAATGATACAGCAGGTCCCGTGCCGTGGTCTCCGACTTCACCTGGAAATGGATGACCGGCTCCAGCTCCAGCTTATAGGCCGCGTAATAGGCCGCCTGGGTCTTGCCGGTGCCTGGTTCGCCCCTCATCAACAAGGGGTCACCTACCACAACGGCGGTCCGGATAGCGGTCACCAGCTTGTCGTCGGGCGCAAAGCAATGGGCATCCTGTTCGAAAGTGCTGTCCGCCGGGGTGAATTGCAGGATATCCAGGCTCAATTCCATTTGGTCATACCTCGAAGGGCCTAAAGCCATGACTTCCTTGCTCCTCTTCCTCCACTGCCAGTCCGAGATCCAGCCACTTCTGTAGCTCGTCAATGGTCAGATCATAGTGGCCTTCGGTCTTGGCGAGGATTGCCTTAATCACCTGGTCGCGCCTAGAGGCCGGCAGCGGAATATCGTGTAGATGGAAAAGATCCTTCAAATCCTCTTCGGCCAGGACCTCCAGCTCGTCCAGCAAGCGTACCACGCTATCGCGCAGATCCAATCCGCTCTGGGTCCGGCGAAACCAGTCGCGGAATTTCGGCGGATCCTTGACCACAAAGGAGATGCCGACCAATAGGTATTGGCCAGGTTCGAGCAACTCGGGATAGACCCGGTCACACCAGTCGAAATAGTCGCGCAGGGTCTGCGGGTTGATAGTGTTTGCCAGCATCTCCGGGGAAGTGTAGGGTCGAGTGATGACCGGTCGATGATCCAGGTAGGTCAAGACTTGTCGCTCGCCCTGGTTTTGCTCGCGAATACGCGCTGGGATATGCTCCGGGCTGTTCACCTGGAAGGCCTCCAGGGTCACCTCGCGGAAGGCGACCTCTGGTTGCCAGCTGATCCGGCCAGGCCGGAGCGACCGTATAGACCTCTGTCGCTCTGGGTAGGTCCAGTTCCAACTCGGAAGCCAGACGGTCATGGAAAAGGGCGATGCCCTCGCCCACCCGCCTGTACCAGACGAAGAACAGACAGCGCGGCCGCTTGTTGCGCAGCATCTCGCGGACCAGGAAGGTAACGGTGGCGAATTGGTGGATGCGATCCACCTTGAGATGCCACTCGTCATTCTTAATCCAGTGTTTGGCCGGCATCGGCGGATGGGCCTGCCACAAAGCCATGGCCTGGGCCGCTGGGATCACTGCCTTGGTGCGATTGGTCAGGACCGTCGATGTCTTTACCTGCCGCCCTATTCCCAGATAACCGGCCGCGTCTCCCTGACAACAATTGACATAGACCAGCCGTGGGGGGAGGTCCAACTGGTTGATGAACTGGGCGAAATCCGCTACGGGTATTTTCCGGGCCTTTCCTTGGGGAATCGCGAAGGTCAGCTCACCGCGGTGTTCTGTCCCTGCGCCGTGACCATAGTAATAGATTACGTGCGGCCTGAACTCCGGCAAGATCGTGACAAATTCCTCCCATTCCGAGGCTCTGCGCAAGTGTTTGTCTCACACCAACTGGGCATCACCGCTGCTCAATTGCCCCTGCAACGTCTCCAGATGGGCGTCGGTATCCGTATCCTCGACATCCTTTGGCTGGGGGGGCGATCACCAGCAGGCGCAGCGCCGGCGGCAATTCCACGGCCCGCAGGCCGTGATGCAGCCGCATGATCCCGTGGTCATCCGGCTGGGCAAGGGGCACGCCACTGAGCAACACCGACCAACCGCAGGTACTCAACAAATCCTGGTCACGTGCCAGCAACACCCAGGGTAGGTGGGTGATATGCTCGTCCGGGTTAGCGAGATACAGGATGACTTCCAATGCATCACGCAACCTGTTCTGCTCCGCCACCGGCAAACGAACGACGGTCTGGGCATACAGATGCCGCCCGATCTCCAGTTGGTCGCGGTCATCCAATAACTCGGTACGGTTGTTCTTGAATTCGATCAGTAGCCGGACTAAGTCGCCCAAGCTATAAGGCTTGCCTTTGATCCGTACCTAGGCCTGTTCACCAAGCGGAAAACCTGCCAGAGGCAACATTTCACCGCCTGTTTCGGTACCGGGGGCTTGGATATCGAAATAGACTCGCATGGGTCTTTCTTGCCTGTGTGGCCTTAGTATACAGGTAGCGCCTAATGTGTATCGGATTTAACGCAAGGGCGCAATGACGCAAGGATTATTGTTGTTTTCTTTGCGTCTTGGCGACCTTGCACCTGTGCGTTATTTCTGCCTCGCAGTACCGATAAACATTACTGTGCTCTACTTGACCGCTTACTCGACGCTGGAGCATCAGATCCCTCCTGTGTTGGGACAAGGTTTGCCCCCACGCTGGAGCGTGGGAGCCTGCAGTGTTTTCACATCTCCGTGTCCACAGGGGCATATGGATTTCCTATAGGAAAATTCGGCTCAAACGCTCGTTGCAGTGCCCGCGGGGCGGAGGGAGACCAGGAATCACGCAGACATGAACCCTAGCCTCTAGATTGGGGTGAGAAACGAACCCCGACCTATTTAGCGCCCCAAAAGTCAAGGTGTTACCGCTATCCCCCGACACGGCTCGCTTGCCGTCCAGGGTAAAAGCAATACTGAGGCGGCGTGGTTCCGTCCTGCAAACAGATAATTGCCTGCAGGCCTGCTGTGACCTCTTCCACACAAGACCGCTCAATCTCCTTTTTTGTCGCAATCAGCCGGGCCTCTTGGCTCTCGGGGACTCTGAATACATCAGAGTCCTGCCAATAGCCCCCGCCGAACAGTCTCAATGTGTACTGTATCGGGTTTGAGCCGTATCTCGGCGGGCAGGTCGGAGACCATACCCCTGGTTCCATCCGCCGGCTCGCCGGCGTTTCTTGCAGCTGTTCTTATAGCAGGGCCGGGGCATCCACTCCCTGTACCCTCCAGTTCGGCGCCGGTTGTAGAATGGACTGCACGGCGAGCCATAGGCCCCAGGCGATCATCGCCACAAAAGCCGTGCCGATCAGGCCGGCAACCAGCCGTTGCCCGGTACGCAAGGGAGAGTAACGGCGGCATTTTTGTTGCAGGGGACTGTCGGGCAACCAAGCGAGAGACTGCAAGATTTCGGGATCGGATGGACTTGCTAGAGGGATTTTGTCCGGTTTGCCGGGCAATCCAAATTCCTGGAGACGATTGCTGAGCGCGGCAGCGACGCCGGGGTCCGGTTCCAGCTCGTCCCGGCGCGCCTATCGCGCAAGATGAGCAGGGTGCGGATATGTTTACGCCGATGAAACCGCAGCGCCGGCAGCCAACCCTGATCCAGGGTGGGCTGGATGGTAGTGGGCACGTCCAGGGTCGCCGCCGACCGGTCGCTCTGAAAATAGCTGACGGCATCTACCACCTAGCAGCAGAATAAGGGACGCCCAGGCCTGTTGCTTCCAGGCGGCATCGGGTGATGGTAGTGGGGCGTATCTGATGCGTTCGACGTAGGGGACCTTCTTGTAGGTTCGGGTCTCGTCAGTTCGGGTTTCCAGCTCATCCTCCTGGCCTGAGGGAGATTCTGCTTTCCCTCAAGAGGGTATCGCAAAAACGGTGGTGTCAGCTGCCAGTCTGTGAAGTTTAAACCACAGAAGGCACAGAGAAGGGGACAGGCTGATTCTCTGTGTCCTCTGTGGTTCGATAGGTAGTCCCAAAAGGGGCATGCAGATTCCCATCAACAGCTCCCGGGAAGACTTTTGCGACACTCACCTCGGGCTGAAGGCCAGCTTGACGGCTTCGCTTGCCCCCGCCTTGGCGGTACCGATCAATGCTACGCCTCCCTCGGCGCTTATCTCCAGGCTGACTTCCACTTGATCCAGCTTGAAGCGAAGCTACCGACGGCCTTGAGATCTTGGAAGAGTGAATCCAATTGGCCGGTCAGCCTGCTGAGAGACTGCTTGAGGGTATCGACATCGATTTCGGCAACATGTTGCTTGATGTGATCCCCCAAGCCGAGGATGTTCGAAGGGGATTCGGTATTTCCTATTGAACTCCAATTGGGTAGTGGTAAGAAGCTATTTGATTAAAGTAGAGAGGTTCATCTTTTTGATCCCCTCCCTCTAACCTCTCTCCCGGAGGGAGAGGGAGCGCAGCGGTCAGTGCTGTTGGCCATGTTCCCACTTTGACATCAACCACTATCCGATTTCGATCTAGGTCGGTAGGCGTACCCGACTGGTTGGGCACGAGCCAGGCTTCCTCCAAGTTCCCTCCTCCGGCGGGACAAGCCTGGCTCTTTGCCCGACCTATGCCGTTGCATCCCAAACATTTACCATTACCCGCCGGCGATCCGGCAGCCTGCCGGTCAGGGCGCGTTCACCGATTTGAGCGCGGCGCGGATGATTTCCTCGGAGATCTTGGTCCCATCGTCTGCCGCGCGGGCCATGCGGTTGGCATCGGCGGGCTTGTAACCGAGGGCTGTGAGCGCTCGGATCGCATCGATCAAGGCGGAACCCTCACTGCCACCGGCCGGTGGCGAGAACGCAACCTCGGCCGACGGCCCGGTAAGCGTCGCACCCATCCGGTCCCGCAGTTCCATGACCAGACGCTGGGCCGTCTTCTTGCCGATGCCGGGTAATCGGGTCAGGGCAGTGACGTCCTCTTGCCGGACACACAGGGTGAACTGCCGGGCGTCCATGCCGGAGAGAATGGCCAAGGCCATGCGCGCACCTACGCCATTGACCCTGAGCAGATTGCGGAACAGGGCACGGTCCTCCTCGCGCAGAAAGCCGTAGAGCATCCAGGTGTCCTCGCGCACGGTCAGGTGGGTGACCAGTGTAACCTGCTCCCCGACAGGCGGCAGATCGTAAAAAGTGGACATGGGGGCCTCCAGCTCGTAGCCGACACCATTTACATCAAGCATGAGCTGGGGCGGATGCTTGGAGACGAGCTCACCGCATAGTCTGCCGATCACGGCCGAAAATCCCTCCAGGACGCCGCGGCCCTGCGGCGCGCCGGTATCCCAATGGCGTGGGCATGACATAAGGCCAGGGCGAGGGCATCGGCCTCGTCCTCTGGTGGCATTTCCGCGAGGGAGAGCAAGAGCTGCACCATGTGTTGCACTTGGACCTTCTCCGCACTCCCGGTGCCCACGACGGCGAGCTTGACCGATTTGGGGCTGTACTCGTGGACTTGCATGTCTCCCCTGAGCCCGGCGCAGAGCACCGCTCCCCGGGCCTGACCGAGCTTCAGGGCGGCGGTTACATCACGGGCAAAGATGAGTTGCTCCACCACCATCTCATGGGGCCGATACTCCTCCACCACCTGAGCAATGCCGTCGAAGAGCATACCTAACCGCTGCGGCCAAGGTAGATGATCGATCTGAACACAACCGCCGGCGACACGGACGCTATGCCTACTGTCCGTGTCGATAACCCCGAATCCGGTGGTGCGGGAACCTGGGTCGATGCCTAGAATGCGATGGCGCAGCTGAGGTTGGGGCGATACTGGTTTGTTTTGCCTGATATGGACTACTCGCTTTTGGACTCAGGGCAGCAAGGCCGCGATTTCAACCCGCAGTTCCAGCGCCGCCAAGGGGGAGATGGTCTCACCCACGGTGAGCAGGGTACGCTTGGCGCAGGTACCAAGGCTCGGCCTACGGTGGACCTCCAAACAGCAGTCGCGCAAATTCAGAATCCAGTATTCGGGGATGGCGTTACGGGCGTAAGCAACAGCCTTGTTCAGCCGGCCGTAGGCCAGAGTGGTATCGGCAACTTCGACCACCAGGACAGCACTGCACGGGTGATGATCGGTGTAGTCGCGGATATTACCCTTTACCATGGCTACGTCCGGCTCCGGCTCGGAGTCGTCACCACTGCGCAGGGCTTCCTCGATCAGATCCACGGCCGTTGCATGGGAGCTTTTTTGGGGGCTCATTTCGACGATCTCCCCATCGAGGAGTTCCAACCGTGCCCCTGGCTGGAACACGCCGGTCTCCACCATCCGATCATACTCGGCCCTGGTCCAATGGTAGAGGGTGTGCGTAGGCTCGCTCTAATGGATTCCAGGCGTTTAAGACGCCTGTTCCAGCAAGCCCCTGAGCTCGGTCAGAGAATCGATCACGGCGTCCGGGTCGGCGGTGCGGATGTCGATGCCGTGGTTGTAACCATAGCTCATGCAGACGATGGCGAAGCCCGCGGCCCGCGCCGCCTTTACGTCGCTGACCGAGTCTCCGACCATCAGAGCGGTCTCGGGAGCGACCTCGAAGTGCTTTGCCGCGTGCAGCAGGGGCAGGGAATCGGGCTTTTTGCGCGGTAAAGTGTCGCCACTGATGACGATGTCGAAATAGTCGCGCACGCCCAAGTCCCGCAGCAGGGGTTCGGTGAACTGGGCTGCCTTGTTGGTGACACAGCCTAATGGATAGCCCACGTCTCGGAGATAATCGAGCCCTTCGCGGATCCCCGGATAGAGGTGTGAACGCCCGGACGTGTTCTCGCGGTAGAGCGCGAGAAAAATCGGAAGGGCATGCTGGAAATCGGCCTCGTCCGGCTCGCCGTCCAGTTGGCCGATCAGGGCCCGGCAGACCAGGCGCTCGACGCCGTTGCCGACCCAGTTGCGCACCACTGCTTCCCCATGGGGAGGGCGGTCGAGTCGCTTCATCATGGCATCGACGCAGAAGGCCAAATCCGGCACGCTGTCTACCAGGGTGCCGTCCACGTCGATGAGAATCATCTTGGGTCGCTGCATACTGAGGTCCTCAATCTTGATCTTACCCCTAGCCCGTAGGGTGGGCTACTACCATGCCTGGCTGGTGGGCGCAGCCCACCCTACTTGGCTCACCGGCTGACCTTAGCCATCTCCTCACGCATCCGGCGGATGATGGTGTCGTAGCGGTTAGGATCGCTATCTTTGCCTTGGTGGAAGATACCCGAGCCGGAGACAAAGGTGTCGCAGCCGGCCGCCTTGACCTCGGCGATATTGTCGACTTTGACCCCACCGTCGATCTCCAGGCGGATGTCCAATCCCGATGCGTCGATCATCTTGCGCGTCTGGCGCAGCTTGTTTAGGGCAGAGGGGATGAAGCTCTGCCCACCGAAGCCCGGATTGACGGACATCAAGAGCACCATGTCCACCTTGTCCATGACATGGTCGAGGTGACTGAGAGGCGTGGCGGGATTGAAGACCAGGCCCGACTTACAGCCCTGGTCGCGGATGAGCTGGAGGGTACGGTCGATGTGCTCGCTGGCCTCCGGGTGGAAGGTGATGTAATCGGCGCCGGCCTGGGCGAAATCCGGAACGATGCGATCCACCGGCTTGACCATGAGGTGGACGTCGAGAATGGCCTCGACCCCATGTTTGCGCAACGCCTCGCAGACCAAGGGGCCGATGGTCAGGTTCGGCACATAGTGGTTATCCATCACGTCAAAGTGGATGATGTCGGCGCCGGCGGCCAAGACATTGTCCAACTCTTCGCCCAGCTTTGCCATGTCTGCCGACAGGATGGAAGGTGCGATTAGATCTTCTGCCATGGATGTCTCTCCCCGTGGGTGCCGGTAGCTCCCATGACGGGAGCAGGTCAGTATCGAAAAATCGGAGAATCAAGATTTTCTAATATACTCCAAACTGCCCCTGTTTTCACGCCTGGCTCAATGCGCCCTGGCACGGGTTATGGTCTCGTGGGCCTGTCGAATCTCATGCGTCTTCTCGGTGGCGAGCTTTATCATCTCCTCCGGGAGTCCCTTGGAAACGAGCTTGTCCGGGTGGTGCTGGCTGAGCAGGCGTCGGTAAGCGCGTTTGACCTCCGCATCCGTAGCTTTGGGTGCTACTCCGAGGACCACGTAGGCCTGATCCAGGGTCGGCTCCTCGGCGGCGGGCCCGCCGCGGAGTATGCCCATTGTTTCCCCAGGTGGTCTGTGGTCTTCTGGCTGCCTGCCGCGAAGGTTTGCTGCAAGCGTACTAGTTGTTCCAGGTGAAGGCGCGCTAACCCGACCTACTGCTATAGGCGGCCGGCAGCCAACTTGATGGCATTGCGGTGGATCCCCGATAAATAGGAGAAAGTGCCATGCAACAGCGAGAACTCGGTCGAACCGGTCTGAGAGTCAGTGCCCTGTGCCTGGGTACCATGACCTTCGGCAAACAGAATACCGAGCATCAGGCCCATACCCAGCTCAATCGGGCGCTGGAAGCCGGGGTCAATTTTCTCGATACCGCCGAGATGTACCCGGTTCCGCCGCGGTCCGGAACCCAAGGTCGCACCGAGCAGTACATCGACAACTGGCTCGCCGCCCGCGGGTGTCGTGACCGTATCGTTCTGGCTACCAAGGTCGCGGGCCCCGGCGATTGGCTACCTTATCTCCGGGGCGGCAAAGCGCGTCTGGATCGGCCTAACATCAAGGTGGCCCTCGAGGCAAGTCTGCGACGATTGCGCACCGACTATATCGACCTCTATCAGCTTCACTGGCCGGACCGGAAGACCAACTACTTCGGCCAGCCCGGCTATCGGCACCCTGCCGTGGATTCCAGCGTTCCTCTTGCGGAGACCCTCGAAGTGCTCGGTGACCTGGTAGCCGCGGGCAAAATCCGCTACGTCGGCTTCTCCAACGAGACACCCATGGGAACCATGCGCATGTTGCAGCTCGCCGCGGAGCTCGGACTGCCACGGCCGGTGAGCATTCAGAACCCTTACAGCCTGCTCAACCGCACCTTCGAGATCGGCCTCGCCGAGATCGCGATCCGCGAGCAGTTTGGGCTGCTGGCCTATTCGCCTATGGCCTTCGGCGTGTTGTCAGGCAAGTATCTTGAGTGAGAATGGAGAATGGATGTGCCGTGGCTAAAAAGGTCACGGCCTTCCACATCAGGAGACCTGCCGGCGTGCTGACATTAGCAGTAACACATTACGCAAGTACC
>Ga0049113_10000193_pt1 | contig 12727 bp, 10 predicted proteins | sample WorMettanBELIZE1_FD_55214 | JGI IMG/M metagenome (GOLD analysis project Ga0049113, IMG submission 55214) | Marine gutless worms symbiont microbial communities from Max Planck institute for Marine Microbiology, Germany - Olavius tantulus BELIZE.1 | ecosystem: Host-associated > Annelida >... | reverse complement strand
AGATCGGCACCGGTGCCGATCTCGACGATAAAACGTTTGGTTCCCATCAGCTTACCTTTCTGACGTAATCGTTTCCGGACCCGTTACGGGCCGCATCCATCATTTCTTCTGCACGATAAGAGCTTCTGACCAATGGGCCCGAGGCCACGGATGCAAACCCCATGGCGCGGGCGGCGTCGGCCCACAGATCAAATTCTTTCGGCGGCACATAGCGCACCACCGGCGCGTGGCTGCCGGAGGGGGCCAGATACTGTCCCACCGTGATGGCCGTACAACCGCTCCGTTTCACATCCAAAAGGGTTTGATACACTTCGTTGCTTGTCTCCCCCAATCCCAGCATCAGACCGGTTTTCACCTGGAGTCCACGGCCGGCGGTGTATGACAAAATGCTTAACGAGCGCCGATAATCGGCCATCGGACGAACCTGGGCATACAGTCGCGGCACGGTTTCGATATTATGGTTAAACACCTCCGGCCGGACGGCACATACCGTATCAACGGCCAAGACGTTCCCTCCAAAATCCGGCACCAATACTTCCACAGACACGCCGGGACACTGTTTGCGGATCTGCCGGACGGTTTCGGCAAACTGGCCGGCGCCCCCGTCGGGCAAATCATCCCGGGTCACGGAGGTAATCACCGTGTGCGTTAATCCCAACTGCTGCACGGCTTTGGCGATCCGTTTGGGCTCTCGGTTATCCGGTGCTTCGGGCGGGCCCTTGTCTACAGCACAAAAGCGGCACCTGCGGGTACAGCAGGTCCCCAAAATCATAAAGGTGGCGGTGCCCCGGGCAAAGCATTCACCCTGGTTGGGGCAACAGGCGCTCGCACAGACGGTGGCCAGATGGAACTGCTCCAGCCGTATTCCCATGCGATCCGCCGCCTGACGATTCGTTGCCAGCAATACCAGCCATGGCGGGTGCCTGCCCTTTTTGCCGTTTATTGGGGTGTAGTGGTGCCGGCGGCAAAAACAGTCGACAAAGCGCTTTTTGACATCCGACATATCCACGAAAGCGCCCATTTCATGATCCAGGGACGTGATTTTCGCCTCGGGCTGACCGCAGGGAACGATCAGATCGAACCAACCGGTATCGGTGCAGACGTTCAAGGCAACCCCGTGGTATGTCACCCACTTTCGGACCGCCAAACCGATACTGGCGATCTTGGCGCCGTTCACCCAGATGCCCGGCGTTCGATTTTTCCATTCGGGGGCCAGGCTGTAGCTATGCAGGACATCGGCAATGGAATCGAGCAATCGGTTCAAAAAGGCATGGAGATCTTTTCCGCTGACCTTCACGATGGGATACACCACCAGTTGCCCGGGACCATGAAACGTGGCCCGGCCCCCCCTGTCCACATCGTGTAGAGAAACGCCCATGTGACCCAGCGCCTCTTTGGTGAAGCAAAGATCTTCCAGGCTTCCGCTGCGGCCTATGGTGACCACCGGCGGGTGTTCCACCAGTACCAGGCGGTCCGGACTTCGGCCGTCTATCCGCTCGTCAACCAGTTGCTGTTGACGGACAAGGGCCTGGCCGTAGTCCAGAAGTCCCCAATCGACGATTTGAATTTCCTGCAACGTGCATTGTTCCATGACGGTGTCAGTCCCTGGGCAGGTATAGCGCCCAATTGCCGGCATCCCGGGCCGCGTCGACCACGGCCTCCGAAAAGGTGGGATGGATTCGGATACTGCGGGCCAACTCCTGTACCGTGGCTTCCAGCTGCATGGCCATGACTGCCTCACCGATGAGTTCGGTGGCATTGGCCCCGACGATATGAACGCCTAAAATCTCACCATAGCGGGTATCCGAGACGATTTTGGCGGCACCATCGACCTGGTTGCGAACCATGGCCAGCCCGTTGATGGCATAGGGGAAAACGCCGGTTTCTACGTCATACCCTTTTTTTTCCGCGTCTTCTTCCGAAAGTCCGATGGCTCCCATCTCCGGTTGCGTCCACAGACATCGGGGAATAAGATCAAACCGATACCGGTTGTTCGCCCCCAGGGCATTTTCAGCGGCAACAACGGCCATGGAAGACGCCGCGTGGCTGAGCATCCAGCCGCCGGTGGCATCGCCAATGGCGTAGATCCCGTCAACCGATGTCTCCAGCCGGTCGTTAACCCGGATGCCGTTATCGTCATTCAATGTGACACCGAGATTGTTCAAACCCAGGCCGACGGTGTTCGGTACTCTTCCGGAAACCAGGACGTTTTCGACCTTGACGGTGCGCTCCGTGGGGCCGGAAAGTTTGCAGGCGGTTCCGGTTTTGGTCGTCTTGACGGACTCCAGCGATGTCCGCGGAATAATTTCCACGCCCTTTTCCCGCAGCGCCATGGCTATTCTCTGGCTGGTGTCCGAATCTTCTTTGGGTAAAATTCTCGCCGACCCCGCTGCCATGATGACGTTGCAGCCGAATGCATTGAGCAAAAAGGCCATCTCCGTTTCGATATAGCCGGAACCACAGACCAGGATCGACTTGGGCACCTTCGTCATGTCCAATAGATCGTCCGTGGTCATGGCCGCCTTTTTTAACCCCGGTATCTCATGGGCTCCGATGGAGCTGCCCGTGGCGATAATGATTTTTTTTGTCTCAATGCCACGACCATCCACATCCACTTGCTGCGGGCTTTTTATGACGGCGCGTCCTTTTGCGAGTTCAACGCCGTAACTCTCCAAAAGCGCCTCCATACCCATGCGAATTTCCTCCGAAACGCCGCTTTTTCGTTCCACAATCGCCTTGAAGTCAATGTCTTCCACAGGAGCATGGATACCGAACTCGTCTCCGGCCTTTATATCCAGAAGCAAATCAGCCGCCCTTAGCCAGACCTTGCTGGGAACGCACCCACGATTCACGCATGTGCCGCCTGTATCCGCACATTCGGCGATGACGACATGTGCCCCCAGCTGGGCGGCGCGAATGGCCGCCGCATAGCCGCCCGAACCGGCTCCGATGATCATCACATCATGCATGATGCCACCTCATTGGTTATGAATTTATGGTTTCCTGATTTCCTTTTTGGTGCCAGCATTGATGTCTCACGCCCCTGAGGAATTCATTGGCTGTGTAGAAAAGATTTCATGAGATATTCATGCTAAGCCATGATCAGCATCGGCTGCGCCAGGTACCGGGCCAGGTCCTTTAAAAAGGTCATGGCAGGCGCACCGTCCACGACTCTGTGATCAAAGGTCAGGCTGAGTGTCATCATGTGTCGAATCGCGATCTCGCCATGAAACACGGCCGGTTTTTGGATTACACGGCCGATACCCAGAATGCCGGTCTCCGGTGGATTGAGTACCGGTGTGAATCCATCCACACCGAGCATACCGACATTGGTAATGGTAAACGTGCCGCCGGTGACGTTCTCGATGCTCAAGGCACCCTCCCGCGCTTTTTTCGCCAGCGCTCGTGCCTCTGTTGAGATTTGCAGCAGACTTTTCGTTTCAGCATGGCGCAGTTTCGGGACAATGAGACCTTCCGGGAGCGCAACGGCAATCCCCAGATGAACGATGCCATGAATCTGGATCTCTTCGCCAACGAGTGTGGAATTCATGATGGGATGGCGTATCAAGGCACGTGCTGTGGCCATGATGATAATGTCATTGTAGGAAATTTTGACAGAATCATCCGATTGGTATTCTGCCCTTAAAAGATCCCTGAAGCGTACCATCTCCGTCACATCCACCTCAGTGAAAGCGGTGAGCTGGGCCGTGTTTTGCAGACTGGCCTGCATATTGTCCGCGATGGATTTACGCATGCCTTCAAAAGGTATTGTCCTGATTTCGGATGGTTTTTCTTCCGGGGCAGCACGTGCCGCTGCTAGGGCCCGCTCGACATCTTCCCTGGTGATTTTGCCCATTTCACCGGTTCCGGTGATGGTCGAAATGTCCACACCTTCCTGCCTCGCGATCTCGGCGGCCAGCGGGGTGATTTTCGGAGGGGGCGGTTTCTCCTCATGAAATTTCAGCACATCGGCCTCTTTTATCTTTCCATCGGGACCGGTGCCGGTTACCGACGCCAGATCAACACTCAGCTCTTTCGCCACGCGGCGGGCAGCCGGGGTCGACAATATTCGCTTCTTTTCCCTTGGACCGGTCTCTGATACTGCCGGTTTGGTTTTTCCCGGGGCCGGTTTCATTTCAACTATTTCTCCGGCCTGAATGCCTTCAATACGCNCGGGGCGCTCCCCTTCCTGCGCTATTACCGCCAATATGGTCCCCACGGGTACCTTGGTACCTACCGGAACCACAATCTGAAACAGGAGCCCCGTCTCCGGTGATTCTATCTTGTTTGTGATTTTTTCCGTTTCAACCTCAAACAAGATCTCTCCCTTTGCGACAGAATCCCCTTCATTTTTGTACCACTTCGAGACTTTGCCCACTTTCATGGTTAAGCCCAATTTCGGCATGGTTACGTGAACACTCAATCTCCAACCCTCCTTCCGATGGCTTAGAAGCAACAATGACCGGTTTCGATTTGTTCGGATATCATTCCGAACAATCGTGACATCTTTCGACCCACGTCACAGGAANATTGCACGGTAGCCGCCCTGGTTTATGGTGCCTTCCTGGCGGAGCTAGATCTCGAATAGAGGTGGTGGAAAAACCCGATCGATTCTGGAACCGAGATGATTTCAGTTTTTTAGAAAGGCAATAGCATTACGATCGATTTGGAGAGCTTCTGAATTCAGAATAAGAGTTGTTTTACGAACATGAACATATATGTAGGACGTTTTGTATGTTTATTACATAGCGCCTGTGGACCGGTTTCACAAGTGAAAAAAATAGACGATATATCAGATAGTTATCTATGTGCATGCTGGAATTTAGTGTACATGCCGGGGAATTAGATACCCGTGAAATATCGGGGTTAGGGGACATTTTATGGTCTTCCAAATATCTTCTCATCGGTGACCCGTCCTTCGCGCTGTCACCCACGATTCGGGTTGGGAAGTGGTTTTTTCAAGAGCAAGGCCATGACAGCCAGAATGAGGGGCAAGAGGATAAGGATCTGAAATGCGGCCTGTAGGCCGTATTGGTCGGCGAACAATCCTACCACCGGCCCGGCCATTCCGCCGATGCCGATGGCTACGCCGAGTGTCATCCCGGAAGAAAAGCCGACATGATTGGGAAGATATTCCTGGCCCATCACGATCATGGGATTGAATGGTACCGATAAAACGACCCCCAGCGGGATCAGCATGGCCATGGCCCATAACGGATCATTCCCGAAGGCGATTACGGAAAGGGAAGGCACGTGCAGGAGAAACCCCAGAACGACGACCCGGATTCGGCCATAACGGTCGGCCAGGGCGCCTCCGAGAATACTTCCCACGGCGTTGGCCGCACAAAAAACAGACAGCGCAATGCCGGCGGCGGCTTCGGTCTGCCTTAAATGACCGGTCCAGAAGAGGGGAATGAATATCGTCAGGCCGTAGGAGAGGATCGCCCGCACGGTCAGAATGCTCATCAGCAGACTGAACGGCCCCCAGGCATCGGCAGGATTACCGGTCGCCTGTCGTATGGAGGTCTCTTTGGATCCAGCACCGCTGGTACTCGGCGAGCCATTCAACAGAATGGCAAATGCTGCCGTCACTGCAGCGGTGGGTACCAGAAAGAACAGAGATCCCCTCAACCCCCATTCCAGCACCGCCCAGACAGCCAGCAGCGGACCAAGGGTAAACCCAATGTTGCCGGCCATGCCGAATACACCCATGGCCGTAGATATTTTCTTGCCGCCCCGGATGTTGATCAGTCTTGCCGCCACCGGGTGATAGGCGGCGATACCCACCCCAGTAATGACCGCCATCAGCAGAACCATGTGATAGGTGGACATCCACCCCATGGCAGCGATACTGACACCGCCCAGCAGCAGGGCGGCCGGCATGATCCAGGCGTTTACGAGACGGTCGGCGGCGTATCCGAACAACGGCTGGGCAATGGTTGACGCAAAATTGCAGGCAAAAACAATCCCGCCCGCCGCTGCATAGCTCAGGCTGTGCTCTGCAACCAGAAACGGTGCCAGAGCCGGAAGCGCTCCCTGACACGAATCCAGAACCAGGTGCCCGGTTGCCACCATCCCAATGAAGCGTTTTTTCATGGATTCGGCTCAGCGGTAATCGGCAGGTTAAACAGAATATCGTTCTCCAGGTAAATCTGCTCCAGCTTTTCCTGGTGCGGGCTTACTTTCTCCCGATGTTTGGCAGCCAATTCCAGAATCAGGTAGCTGATGACACTGGACATGGCGGCGATGTAGCCGGTGTACGGGATGAACTGGGAAGGCACCACCAGTGTTTTGTGGGCAAAGGGAAACAATGGGCACAACGGACTGTCCGCCATGACCAGAAGGATTTGATCGAGGCGGCGGACAAGCTTTGCCAATCGGATGAGTTCATTCGGGTAGCGGGATGTGGTCACAATCACCACCAGGGCATCTGTAGGGGCATTGTTGAGCCGATCGAAAACGGTGCTGTCGCTGCCTTTCAGAATGTTGACCCCTTTGCGGANTTTGGACAGAGACCAGCCGAAATAATAGGCAAACGTGTAAGACAGCCTGGCCCCGGCAATATACACTGAAGGGGCATCCCATAACTGATCGATAAAGGCGTTCAGTGTCTCCCGGTCGATGGTCTGGTAGAGTTGGCGCATATTTTCCATCTCTTCGGTCATGACCTGGCCGAGGCGATCTCCTTCAGCCCCCTTCAATGTGGGCAGATCGACACGCTCCTGGAGGGTCATTCCGGTATTGACCAAATCCCGCAGGGCCTGAAGAAACGCCCCATAGGTTCCGTATCCCAACTGGCTGACGAAACGCACCACGGTGGCCTCGCTGACCGCGCAGGCCATGGCCAGCTCCTTGGTGGTCATGAACACCACCTGTTGCGGATGCTGCACCACGTAGTTCCCCAGGATCCGTCCCTTTGGCGTCAATGTCCCCATGTGATCCACAATGTGCTGAACTACCGGATTTTTTGCATGGTTCATTTTAGTTATTCTCCTCTATGGGTATGAAAGAAACCTTTCATTTAGTTTGAATTGGCTCAAAGCTCTTGTATTCCATAATAAATTAATCTGTTTTTGCAAACAAAAAATCAACTAAAAATAAAATAATTCTTTCATATTGTTTTTATCTTGACATTGTTTCTTTCATTTAGGATAGGGCCCTTATCGTTCGCAGAACGTGCTCAGGTTTATATAAATGGTTGCCAGGGCTTTCTGCAGGGCCTTGGAATTGGAGACAAACACGAACATCCTGACAACGAAAGGTGTTCTCATGTTCGGCAAGCGCAAGCCCCTGTGGGGCAAGAGAAAACGGCTCAAATCGAGTTACGATGCGGTCATCATCGGCGGGGGCCTGCACGGTCTGGCAACGGCGTATTATCTGGCAAAAGAACACCGTTTGACCGATGTGGCGATCCTTGAAAAGCGGTACATCGGCTTCGGTGGCGCCGGCCGCAATACCGCCATCGTCCGGGCCAATCAGCGGACCCAGGAGAATGTGCCGCTCTACAAAGAGGCCCTGGACCTGTGGCCGGTCCTCACCAAAGAACTCAACTTCAACCTGATGTTCAACAACTGCGGCAATCTCAATCTCATGCACAGCGAGGCGGCCATGAAGGCGGCCCGAATGAACATCGCAACCGCCCAGTTCCATGGCGTGGAGAGCCATCTCATCGACGCCAAGCAAGCCAAGGAGCTGGTGCCCGCGCTGAACATTTCCGACGACATTACCTTCCCGATCCACGGCGCCATGTACCATCCGCCGGGCGGTATTGTCCGTCACGACGCCGTCGTGTGGGGCCTGGCCAAAGGGTGCGCCAAGCACGGCGTGCACATCCACCAGCAGACAGAAGCCACCGGCATTCTCACTGACGGCGGCAGGATCACCGGCGTCGACACCGCGCGCGGCCGGATCCAGACGCCGCGGGTACTGGTGAGCGCCGGCGGATACAGTGCCGGCATCATGTACCACATGCTGGGCATCAAGCTGCCCATCAGCGTCCTCACCATTCAGGCCATGGTGACCCAGCCGCTCAAACCGATTCTGGACCACGTGGTGTCCTCGGGCGCATACCACTGCTATGCCAACCAGACGCTGAAAGGCGAAATCGCCACCGGCGCCCACATGGATCCGTGGCCCAACTACACTACCCAGAACACGGCACATTACATCAAACATCAGGCGGAGGCCCTGTCGGACTGGCTCCCCTGTCTGCGCGGCGTGAAATTCATGCGGATCTGGGGCGGCCTGGCGGACATGACCCCCGACATGGCCCCCATCATGGACGGCAACGATCCTATCGAAGGATTTTACATGGACTGCGGCTGGGGATACTTCGGTTTCAAATCCTGCAGCGCCGTGGGCAAATACATGGCCGAATACATGGCCACCGGCAAATGCCCGGAGATGCTCAAACCGTTCAACCTGCGCCGTTATGAAAACCACCGGTTGATGGGGGAGACGGCGGCACTGGTCAATTACACCCCCGATAATTAACCCAAGGAGATATCATCATGGCATTGACACTCACGTGCCCTATTTGCGGCAAACGCAACGGCTACGAGTTTCGATACGGCGGTGAAGACAAGGGGCCGCGACCGGCCGAGGAGGGCCTGACCCCCCGGGCCTGGTGCGACTACGTCCATATGAACACATGTACGGTCGGGGTCCAGAAGGAGTGGTGGTGCCACCGCGACGGGTGCGGAGCCTGGTTCACCACTTTTCGCGACACCACCAAAAACCTCGAAGCAAAACCACCGGAGGCCGAAGATGGACAGGCTTAAGCAACTCCCCACGCTCCGGATCAACCCGGATGAACCGCTCACCCTGAAATACCGAAGAAAAACCTATCACGGGGTGGCCGGAGATACCGTGGCAACGGCCCTTTATGCCGGCGGTGTCCGGATATTCGGCCGCAGCTTGAAGTATCATCGCCCCCGGGGGCTCTACAGCCTCGACGGCGAGTGCAGCAACACGTGCATGGCGGTGGACGGCATCCCCAACGTCCGCACCGAAAACACGCTGCTCGAAGACGGCATGGCGGTCGATGCGCAGAATGTAAAAGGATCGGCCAACTTTGACTGGCTCGGGTTTATCGACAAACTCGACTGGATGATGCCGGCCGGATTCTATTACAAAACCATGCACAAGCCGGCGGCCATGTGGCCGGTAGCCATGAAGCAGATTCGCAAGGCAGCNGGACTGGGGGTGATTTCCCCCGACTATGAGATGAAGGGCAGCTATGACGAGCAATACCTGACGGCGGAAGTCACCGTCATCGGTGGCGGTCCCGCCGGTATGGCCGCAGCCCTTTCAGCCGCCGAGTCCGGGCAGCGGGTGGTTCTGCTGGAATCCCGTCCCCATCTGGGTGGATGCTTCGACTATCGCGTCACTACCAACCGCCAGGGCACACCCCTGTACNAGCGGGCCCGGGAGCTGGCCGAACAGGTCAAACAGACCGGCAACATCCGGCTGTTCGAGCACACCGCTATGGTGGGCGTCTACAACAACAATTTGATTACCGCGTTCCAGAAGGGCAAAGCAGGTGACGCGTTTACCGAGCGCTACATCGAGATCCGCTCTGAGAGCGTCGTTGTGGCCACCGGCTGCATCGAACGTCCTCTTCTCTTCGAGAACAACGAGCGTCCCGGCGTCATGCAGGTGGGTTGTGCCCACCGCCTGGCCCGTACATACGGCATCTTGCCCGGAAAAGAAGCGGTTTTTTCGGTGGGACACGACCTGGGTCTGGAGGCGGCCGTCGATCTTTCCGATCTGGGATTGAAGATCGCCTGCGTGGCCGACATCCGCGAGGATGGCCAGCGCCCCGACCTTTTGGATGCCCTTGCCGAGCGAGACATTCCGGTTCTCAAAGGCTGGGTGGCGACCAAAGCCCATGGTGCCAAAACTGTAAAAAAAGCCACCCTCTCCACCGTGGAGGGCACCGTCCGGCGGCAATTCCCCTGCGACCTGCTGGTGGCCTCGGCCGGGCTGACACCGGTGACCGGCCCCTTCATCCTGGCCCAGGCCAAGATGGGCTACGACAGTCGCACCGGCTATTTCCTGCCCACCGAATTGCCCGAACAAATGTTCCCCGCAGGCCGGATCACCGGGATCAACGACCCCGACGCCATTGAAGCGTCGGGCCGCCTGGCCGGCCTGGAGGCGGCGGCGTCTGCCGGTGCCGACGTGGCTCCATTGGTGAACGAGGCCCGGCAGGCCGCCGCGGCGCTTCCCGGCCAGGATCGGGGCTGCAAACTGGTCACCGCTCCGGTGAAAGGCCGCAAGAACTTTATCTGTTTTGATGAAGACGCCANCGTCAAGTCGGTGAAACAGGCCATCGACTCGGGTTTTGACGTTCCGGAGTTGGTCAAACGGTATGCTGCCGTNGGCCTGGGGCCCGGCCAAAGCGGGATCCCCGGTCACAATCTTCCCCTGTTTGTGGCCAAATACACCGCATCCACGGACACGCCGAAACCAACCACGGTGCGTCCCCCGTTGGTGCCGACATATATCGCCACATATGCGGGTCACAACCACCACATGTTCAAGCGCACCCCGCTGCATGATTCCCAGAAAGCCGATGGCGGCATTTTCCGCAACATCGGGGTCTGGCAGCGGGTCCGCTACTTCAGCGATGATTTCGACTGCAAAGAAGAAATCCTCAACGTGCGCAACAACGTGGGCATGCTGGACGGTTCCACCCTGGGCAAGTTCCGCATTCACGGTCCCGATGCCCTCAAGGCCTTGCAGCGGGTGTACGTGTCGGACATGAGCAAGGTGAAGGAAGGCCGCATCAAATACTCGGCCATGTGCAACGACGACGGCTGCGTCATCGATGACGGCGTGGTGACCAAGCTGGGCGAGAACGACTACTACTTTACGACGTCTACCGGCAGGGCCGGGCAGACCGCGGAGTGGATCCGCTTTCACACCCGCTTCCACAACTGGGACTTTCACATTGTCAATCTCACCGATGCCATGGGGGTCATCAATCTCTCGGGGCCGAGCGCCCGTGAGGTGCTGGCCAAGGTGGTCGATATCGACCTTTCCAACGAGGCTTTCCCCTTTTCCGGTTATCAAGAGTTTTTCATCCAGGAGACGATCCCGGTTCGGGCCATGCGCCTGGGATTTGTCGGCGAATTGTCTTACGAGCTCCACGTCCCCGCATCATACATGCAGACGGTCTGGGACATGCTCAAGGAAGCCGGGGTCGAGTTCGGCATCCGAAATTTCGGCGTCGAAGCGCAGAATGTGCTCCGCATGGAAAAATGCCACATCATTCTCGGCCAGGAATCCGAGCAGCGCACCAACCTGCTGGATGTCGGCCTTGGGTTCTTGTGGGACCGCACCAAATCCGACGCCAAGACCGTAGGAGCCGTGGCCCTTCGCCAGGCTGAAAATGATGCCGGCCGCTTGACCCTGGTGGGCATCCGCATGGAGGACGATANCCGTGCCGCCCGGGACGGTTCCCTCATCGTGGACGACAAAGTCCGCGGCTATGTGGCCACCATGCGAAAGAGTTTTACCTCCGGCGAAGCCGTCGGGATGGCTCTGGTGGAATCAGAACTGGCCGATGTCGGAACCCGGCTGCAGATATACGAGGACGAATGCAACGGCAAACTGCTGGATGCCCGGGTTGTTTCCATGCCCTTTTATGATCCGGAGGGTAAACGGATGAAATCCTAACCTGTTCGTTCGGAAGGGGCATCTTGTGGCCCAGGCCGGCGTTCTCGGGTTTCCGCAATCCTCGACGTAGTAACTCTACGCCTGCGGTTGCAAAAACTCTGCGGCCTTGGCATGAACCACAATCTACCCCTTTTGAACGAACAGGAAGACGTAGAAAATCCTTTTTAGCTGATGAGGAACTTAAAATGGCCGAGATAAGAAGACAATCGCCGGTAAAGTTTACCGCCAGTCCCATCCAATCGGAAGAACGGGACAACTGGACGGTGGCACTGGAATACGAGGACGAAGGCAACGGCCCCTGGCTTATTGATCTTGCCCATAAAGCCCGGTGGGATCTGCAGGACAGCGGGATTCAGAACATCACCCCCTGCGATCTGGCCATCCCGGAATTGCCCGGTCAGCGCACGTTTGCCGGTGATACAATCATCAACCGAATGAACCGCACCCAGGCATCGATCTATCATCTGGGGACGGAAACGCCGCCGATGCCCGATTATCCGGGCTATACGGATGTCAGTGAAGCGTCTGTATTTCTGGCGTTGTTTGGACCCGACATCTTCTCCGTGGCCGAAAAACTGACCAACCTGGACCTCACGGAACCGGGCAAAACTGCACCGTTTCTCCTGCAAGGCCCCTTTTGCCACGTGCCCTGCCAGATTGTCGTCCTGGATAACAGTGTCGACGGGGGCTTTTTGTTGAACTGCAGCCGGGGCTATGGGGACAGCATGGTTCATGCCATTCTGGAAGCCGGTGTCGAGTTCGGCTTAAGGCCGGTAGGGGAGAAGCGGTTTGGTTCGTGGATAGCTACTGTCGATAAAAAATGAAGGAATTCAGTTCCGGTTTGTTTCGATAAAACGACTTACCGCAGAGACGCCAGGCTTCGCTCTTCGAGCTTCGACCCGACAGGCAGAGGGCGCTGAGCGGATAGCTTTTTTTTTCTTTTCGCTGACCCTTCGACCGAGCTCAGGACAAGTAGGCCGAAAAGCAAAAGGACTTCCGCCATGAAATACCGATTTTTCCTGGACTTGTGAAGCAGCGTTTTTCC
>Ga0049113_10000192_pt1 | contig 12734 bp, 13 predicted proteins | sample WorMettanBELIZE1_FD_55214 | JGI IMG/M metagenome (GOLD analysis project Ga0049113, IMG submission 55214) | Marine gutless worms symbiont microbial communities from Max Planck institute for Marine Microbiology, Germany - Olavius tantulus BELIZE.1 | ecosystem: Host-associated > Annelida >... | reverse complement strand
GCCCGGATCACTTAATCGATACCAGCTTTGCAGCAACAGAGCCTTGAACATCATCGATGGTGGCAATGCCTTCTCGCCTGTCCGGTTCGCATAGACACCCGATAATAATTTTTCAAGCCTTGTCCAATCAATCAGCCCATGAACCTCATCCAGCTTCTTGCAAGGCATCGTGTTCTATCAGCATTGAATCTGCTAATCTGCGTTTTTGTAAGTTTTTCCACGCCAACTTTTGCTTCCCCGGTGCGCAATTTTTAGGAGTCAACATTCATCTCAAATTTCAGCAACTTTGGGGATCTCGTGCAAAGGTCTCTATATATCCTGTAGGCAACCGTGGATCGGTAAGGCGCTGCAGAATAACCGAGGCCTTCGACCCTATTACCGGACGCTCCGCTTTGCCCATCCTACGAACTACTCCGCCTCCAGGAGCCGATCGAGCCGCTCCAGATATTGCCGGAAATATTCATCATACTGGTCCAGGCCGGCGTCCTGATAGACTTGCCAGGCCCGCTGGATATGGCCATGGGCCGCTTGCAGCCGCTCACTGTCCGATTCCCGCTCCCCCAGGGTCGCCAAGGCAATGCCCAGGTTGCCTTGGATCCTGGCCCAGGCCAGGAAGGGCCCGCGCTGCCGGCTATAGGCGGCGAGCAGATCCCGGTAGATCCGGATGGCCCCTACCAGGGCCAGGTTGTCTCTCCGCTCGTCGCCCTGGCGATAGAGTGCATGGGCCTGTCGCTCCCGATAGCCCCGCCTGGTCTCCAGCCTGGAGGCCGGTGTCTGCTCGGCGGCGGCGAACCGCTCTGCGGCCTCCCGATAGCGCAGTTGGATCAGCAAAAGCTCGGCCTGCTCGGCCCGGATCGCCGCGGCGGAGAGTCGCCGCCGCGCCAGGGCCGCCTGGGCCTCTTGCAGGAGCTGTTCCGCTCGCTCGATACCGGCCAGCTTCCGGGCTTCAGCCCGGTCCAACAGGTGTTCGGCCTGGTCATAGTTGCTGGTCTCGATGGCGGCCCTGGCCTGATGGAGCGGATCCCGGATCGCCGGGTCCTCGGGCTCCAGGGCCAACCAGGCGTTCCAGGGCCTGCTTGTGACGCCGGGCGATCTCGAACAGGCGCTCCGACCACTGCTCGGACAGGATCTGCTGCTCCAGAATGGAGAAGAAACCTTGGAGTGCTGCCCTTGACCCCGAGCCGGACCTGGAGCTCGGTGAACTCGGCCTGGAGGGCCCGATGCTCCCGGCGTTGGTCGGCCATCAGGTCACGGATCAGCTCCGGGGGAAAACTAGCGGTGACAGAGAGGTCACCACCTGCGGAGACATGTTTGAAATCGGCCCCCACGTCCGAAATGGATGTGGGGGCTAATGTTTTTGGGTCGGATCTGCCTCCGTCGGCCTGGGTGGAGAGGCGAATATCGCCCACTGCCGATGAATCCTCGACCTCGACATCATCGCCGACCCGGTTCTCCGCGGTCAGGTCACCACCCGCCTCGAGTGCTTTGCCCCGGATCTTGCCCGGTTTCGTGGGGATTGAGGGTTCCCTTCCAGGCTTACCTCGGTACCCAAAGGCAAACGCGCGCGGACAGCCAGCTTCTTTTTGCGGAAGAGGAATAGAAAGATCACAAAGATGAAGACGATGGCGATGATTGCCGTCACTGCGACCAGTGTTTCATTGGTGGACATGGCATCCTCTACGGCGCATGGGAACGAGAGAGCGGCCTTGTTCTCCGCGGCTCTCGACTCGTTGGTCTGAGGCAACGCCTCGCTAGAGGGCTAACCCCTGGGCACCGCGGGAGATACCAGACGGTCCGGTGCGGACGACCTCGATGATGAGCCCTTGGGGCACGGCATCGATGAAGGCGTCCAGCTTCTCCGCGGCCCCGGTGAGCTCGATCACGAAACTGATGTCGGTGACGTCGATGATCTTGGCGCGGAAAATGTCCACCAGGCGCTTGAGCTCCTCACGGTCCGCCCGCTCGGCCCGGACCTTGACCATCATCAGCTCACGCTCGATATGGGGTCCCTCGGAGAGATCGAGCAGCTTGACGGTATCGATGAGCTTGTTGAGCTGTTTCTTGATCTGCTCGATAATGTCCTCATTACCGGCCGTGACCAGGGTCATGCGCGATAGGGATGGGTCATCCGTGGGCGCCACCGTGAGGGACTCGATGTTGTAACCGCGGGCGGAAAACAGGCCCGCGACGCGGGATAGGGCGCCGGCCTCGTTCTCCAGCAGGATGGAAATGATGTGTCTCATGTGACGGATCTCGTGCTAGGGGCTATTGGCATTCAGCGAACCGCATCAGCCGAGTAGATTGGAATGTGCCATACCCGACGATCCCGATCCCGATTTCGACCTACCTGGCTCTCCAACAGTTGGTTAGGCGTAGGATATCAGGTTAAATATCAACAGTCCCTAGGCCAGCTCCCGTTCCGGCGACAGGTGCATCTCGTGGTGCCCCTTGCCCGCTACGATCATCGGATAGACGTTTTCCGTGGGATCCACCACCACGTCGAGGAATACGAAGCGATCCTTCATGCCGAAAGCCACTTCCATGGCACCCTCCAGGTCACCGGGCTTTTCCACCCGCATCCCGATGTGCCCGAAGCTCTCGGCAAGCTGCACGAAGTCCGGGAGGGCATCCACATAGGAGTGGGAATAGCGGCTTTCGTAGAAGAATTCCTGCCACTGACGGACCATGCCCATGTAGCCGTTGTTGAGTATGATTACCTTGATCGGCAGTCCGTACTGCCTACAGGTCGCCAGCTCCTGGATGCACATGAGGATACTCGCCTCGCCGGAGACACAGGCCACCTGGGCATTCGGGAAGGCTAGTTGTACCCCCATGGCCGCGGGCAGGCCGAAACCCATGGTCCCCAAGCCCCCGGAGTTGATCCAACGCCGCGGTTGGTCGAAGGGATAGAACTGGGCGGCAAACATCTGGTGTTGGCCCACGTCCGAGGTCAGATAAAGCTCGCCCCCAGTGACCTTGTAGAGAGTCTCTACCGCAAGCTGGGGCTTGATCTTGGCGCTGTCGCGATCGTAGCTCAGACATTTTATATCCCGCCATTTCTCGATCTGCGCCCACCAGTCAGTCAGCACTTCGCGGTTCGGATCACACCCGGATTCCCGGAGCAGGCGCAGCATATCCTCGAGCACGCTCGTGACGGGCCCGACGATCGGGATATCCACCTGCACATTCTTGGAGATGGAGGAGGGGTCTACGTCCACATGAATGATTTCGGCGTGGGGACAGAAGAGCTCGATCTTGCCGGTGACCCGGTCGTCGAAGCGGGCCCCGATGGCGACCAGGCAGTCGGTTTCGTGCATCGCCATGTTGGCCTCGTAGGTACCGTGCATGCCCAGCATGCCGATGAACCGGCGATCGGTCATCGGATAGGCACCCAGCCCCATGAGGGTGCTGGTGATCGGGAACCCGGTCGCTCGAACCAACTGCCTCAGCAGCTCCGAGGCATCGTCTAGGATCACTCCACCGCCGGTATAGAGTACGGGTCGTTGCGCCGCGAGCATGGCCGCGACCGCCTGTTTGATTTGACCGGGGTGCCCTTTGCTCGCGGGGTGATAGGAACGCATGCTGATTTCCCGCGGATACTCATACGGGACTTTGATGTTGGGATCGGTCGTATCCTTCGGGATGTCTACCAACACCGGCCCGGGCCGGCCTGAGGTAGCGAGATAGAATGCCTTGCGAATGGTCTCCACCAGCTTGCGCACGTCTTGGACCAGGAAGTTGTGCTTGACGCAGGGGCGGGTGATACCGACCGTATCCACTTCTTGAAATGCATCGCTGCCGATCACGGGCGTGGGTACCTGCCCGGTCAGGACAACCATGGGGATGGAATCCATGTAGGCAGTGGCGATCCCGGTAACCGCATTGGTGGCACCGGGACCCGAGGTAACCAGGCACACGCCGCATTTGCCGGTGGCGCGCGCATAGCCGTCGGCGGCGTGGGCTGCCCCCTGCTCGTGCCGAACCAGAATGTGCTTGACCCGGTCTTGCCTAAAAACGGCGTCGTAAATGTGCAGGACCGCGCCTCCGGGGTATCCGAAGACGTACTCGACGCCTTCGTCGATCAAGGCCTGAACGACGATCTCGGCACCACTCAATTCCACCTCGGCGACCCTCCGTCGACCCGGACCCACGGCCGACCCGCGGGTAAAATAAGGATGATTCAGCAAGCTAGTTAAGCTACATGAGCCGAAGCTGGATGGTCAAGGTATAGCAATCCTGGGTAGTGGCTCAGTTCGCGAAAAATCGGAAATTGCGAAAAAACGCAAGGACGCAAAGAAAGAAAAAGGATCTTTGCGTCTTGGCGCCATTGCGTCCTGGCGTTAAATGGGTCAGAAAGTGAGCGGCCAAGCATAAATTTTTCAAACTCAATCCTGCGGCCTGCGCGGACCCTGCATTGGGGGTAGGATGCGGTGAGCGTGGGAGATCCTTCAGGGATGAATGGTCCGTGCCCAACCCGTCGGGCACGCCCACCAGCCTAGATCGAAATCGGGATCGCAATTGCTTCCAGCTATCGGCTTGTACCGGACCGGGCCTTTTTAGTATGTTGCTTGTCTTTTCGCGGCCGCTTCGGATCGCGATGTGGCAAAGGGTGAGGACAGGGCGGATGAACATGCGCAGCCATTATTGCGGGGATCTGAACAGGCGTCACATCGGCGAAGAGATCAATCTCTGCGGTTGGGTGCACCGTCGGCGTGACCATGGCGGGGTGATCTTCGTCGATCTGCGCGACCGGGAGGGCCTAGTCCAGGTGGTCTTCGATCCCGACTGGTCGGAGATGTTCAGGCTCGCCGAGCAGATACGCAGCGAGTACGTGCTGCAGATCCATGGTCGGGTCAGGCCACGCCCGGAAGGGACGGAGAATCGGGACCTGGCTACCGGCGAGGTGGAGGTATTGGCCCTGACGCTGGAGGTGCTGAACACCTCCGATACCCCACTCATCCAGCTCGACGAGTACGCCCAAGAGGTATCCGAGGAGTTACGTCTGCGCTACCGCTACATCGACTTGCGCCGGCCGGAGATGCAAGAGCGTCTGCGCACCCGGGCACGCGTAACCAGTGCCTTGCGCCGCTTTCTGGACAGTCACGGCTTTTTGGACCTGGAAACCCCAATCCTCACCAAATCCACGCCCGAAGGTGCCCGCGACTATTTGGTACCCAGCCGAACCTACCCAGGCCGATTCTTCGCCTTGCCGCAATCGCCGCAGCTCTTCAAGCAGCTGTTGATGATGTCCGGTATGGACCGTTACTACCAGATCGCCCGCTGCTTTCGGGACGAAGACCTGCGTGCGGATCGCCAGCCCGAGTTTACCCAGCTTGATATCGAGGTCTCCTTCATGACCGAAGACGGCCTCATGGAACTCACAGAGACAATGATTCGGGAACTGTTCGGTACGGTCCTGGATACGGCGCTGCCCGATCTTTTTCCGCGCATTACCTACTCCGAGGCCATGCGCCGCTATGGCTCTGATCGGCCGGATCTGCGCGTACCCCTGGAGCTGGTGGACGTAGCCGATCTGATGCAGGCAGTCGCTTTCAAGGTCTTCGCAGGGCCCGCCAAGGACCCGGCAGGGCGCGTGGCGGCCCTGCGTCTGCCGCAGGGCGGCGCGCTCAGCCGCAAGGACATCGATGCCTACACCGAATACGTCGGCATCTATGGCGCCAAAGGGCTAGCCTACATCAAAGTCAACCAATGGACCGCCAAGGGCCGCGAGGGATTGCAATCGCCCATCCTCAAGTTCCTATCGGACCCGGCGGTCGAGGGCATCATGGCCCGCACCGGGGCCGAGGACGGGGATCTGATCTTCTTCGGCGCCGACCAGGCCAAGGTGGTCAACGAATCCCTCGGCGCCCTGCGGGTCAAGCTCGGCCAGGATCGGGGGTTGGGTGCAGGAGACTGGCGTCCGCTGTGGGTGGTGGATTTCCCCCTATTCGAGCGTGACGGACCCACCGGACGTTGGATGGCCTTGCATCATCCCTTCACCGCCCCGCAAGAGGACCAGATCGAGCTACTCGCAAGCGATCCGGGAGCCTGCCGGTCCCGGGCCTATGACCTGGTCATCAACGGCATTGAGATCGGCGGCGGCTCCATTCGTATCCATCGCGAGGCGGTGCAACGGCAGATCTTCGAGCTACTCGGTATCAGCGACCAAGCAGCGGACGAGTGCTTCGGGTTCCTGCTTCAGGCCCTCAAGTTCGGGTGTCCACCCCACGGGGGCATCGCCTTCGGCCTGGATCGGCTCGTGATGCTGATGACGGGAGCCGGATCGATCCGGGATGTCATCGCCTTTCCCAAGACCCAGACCGCAGCCTGTCCACTCACCTCCGCTCCCACTGCGGTGAACCCAGCCCAGCTCAACGAGCTGGCCCTGCGGGTCCGCGCCCAGCTCTGATTTTCGGCACCGCACACAGATGATTCAGATGATTCGCTGGCAGAGAGAGCACACCGGGGTGGATTCGATAGCATCAGCCTCCGACGCCATTCGAGCAGGCGGGGATCTTGGTGCAACCAATCATTTTCCTGTCAATGGATCGCTTTCCATTCTCTGCGCTCGCGGTGTCCTCTGTGGTTTAAACTTCACAGACTGGCAGCTGCCCCCCCCCCGCTTCTGCGACACCCCTCGCCGGGAGCGGGGGCAAAGACGTTCAATCCGTGCTCCCCGGCCCCTCCCGGAGAAGGATTCGTGTCCATTCGTGGTTCTTGTCAACAGCGGCTCGCCCCTCAAAGGTATGAGGCGATGCCTCGCTAGACCATCAAATACTCCTTAACAATCTCATCGCTGAACTCGGCCATGTTTCCCGTCGCCATCAGGCATCCCCGATCCAGGACCAGGAAGCGGTCAGCAACTTTGCGGGCGAAGGGTAATTTTTGTTCAACCAGAATGACCGTGAGGCCGATCTCTCGGTCCAGACGGTGGATGATGTCACCGATTTCCTGCACGATGTTGGGCTGTATGCCTTCGGTAGGTTCGTCCAGGATCAGGAGTTTAGGATCTATCACCAAGGCACGACCGATAGCGAGCTGCTGTTGTTGACCACCGGAGAGGTCGCCACCGCGCCGGCTGAGCATTTCCTGCAACACGGGGAACAACTCGAAGACGAGCTCGGGGATCTTTTTCTTTCCATCGGCCCGCGCCGGTAGGCCGATCCGTAGGTTTTCCTCTACTGTGAGCAGAGGGAAAATCTGCCGGCCTTGGGGTACATAGCCGATGCCGATGCCAGCGCGCTTTTCCGCCGCCAACTTGGTCAAGTCTATCCCTTGGTATTCCATGGTGCCAGAATGCAGGGGCAACAGGCCCATGATGACATCCATCAAGGTCGTCTTGCCGACCCCGTTGCGGCCCATGACACAGGTACACCGGCCTGCCGGAAAATCCATATCCAGATCCCAAAGCGTGTGGCTCGCGCCGTAATACTGGTTGACTTGCCGGATGCTGAGCATAATTCCACTGGGTCATGTTTCTCCCGCACCACGAAACCCGACTTCAAGCGCTCCACCCCTCATGGAGCCGTTGTCGGGCCTGTTCATATGCCTGCGCTGCCTCATCGAGGCGGTTTTTCAGCCTCTCCAGGGACTCGCCCTGATCCCGTAGCTGCCTATTTCGCCCACTGGAAACCAGCCGGCCGGTAGCCGCTGACCATTCCCGCTCAGCTACCTGCCAATCGTAGAACGCCCTCCGCTCGGCGCTATATAACTCAAGAGCGGCATCCGGTTCCGCAAGCCAATCCCATTTGGCCGCTGCTTGTGTATTGTTCTTCATGGTTTCCTCCACGCCGGTGCGGAGGTGAAAACGATACCGATAAGAGAGAAGCCATGGTGTTATTCGGACACAAGAGCCCATCTTCGTCGGGACAGGGATTTCTCGCTTCGCTCGAAATAACACTCAATGTCAACACCACCTAATTCGCCGGTTGAACTACCTCATCGTATTCGATCTCGAAGCGGAGCTTATGCTTGGCTTCTTCTTGGGCAAGCGAAAGCAGGGTTGCCTTCACTTCCAGATCGGTAGTCTTTTCCGCCAGGTCGCTGTATAGCCTGAACGCCGCTTTTTCTCGCTTCATGGCCAGGATCAGGGCATCCTGATAGCCCAACTTGGAATCGTCCGCGGTCGGCTCGACGAGATAGTCGGCCATCTTCATATCCACGGTCCGCTCACTCGCCGGCTGCCACAGCCCTTCCGCCTCGATGGTCATCAATTTTACCTTGTGACCTTCCTCTTCGCGGGCAAACCCCCCATACAATTCCCGCATTCCGGGCTTCTTCGTTTGGGCAGCCAACCACCGATACAGGTCCGCCGCCTCTTCTTCTTGGTTTATGGCATACCGCAAAACATCATCGACGGAATTCCAGGTCGCCATCTTTCCTCCCAGCATCTTGCGTAGACTGAAATACCCAGGGGCCGGCAGCCGCCCCGACAAGCCATGCGGGCTAGGAGCCGCTGACATTTACTCCGTAAGCACGGGCGATTGCGAGGAATTCTTCTTAGCTGACAAAAGGAAGCATAGCCAGCCTCTTTCGACGGGCCGCAATGCCGTCAGCACGGGAAATGGCCGCAATCGGACCTGAGAATGACGCATGTCAACATGCCCCTACAGCATGGGGCGTTTAGTAAAAATGTTGTAACTATGTTTTGCCTCGCAGGCCAACAGATCTACGTCCGGTACATAAAGCCTCCCCCCCTTGAGTTTCAGGAGCTTATCATTCCTCAACGATTTCAGGGTCCGGTTCACATGAATCTGCGTCAAACCACAGACATCCGCGATCAATTCCTGGGTCAAGGGCAGATCCACCACTTGAATCCCTTCCGGATTCCGCTGGCGCAATCGCAACCGGTGGAAGAGATCCAACAACAGGTAAGCCACTCGTTCGCGGGCCGTTCTCCGCCCCAAGCTCACGACTTGCTCGTAGGCAACCGCCTCGTCATGCGCCGTCATCCATATCAACCGAATCCCCAAATCCGCATGTTCTCTGACCATCGTCAGGATATTGGAGCTGGGGAATACACATACGGCCGCAGACGTCAGGGCCTGTGCGGAATAGATGCGTACACCGTCCCCCATATCCGCCTGAAAACCGAAAAAATCCCCCGGTAGAAGCAACCTGAGAATCTGCCGCCCTCCATCTACGAGGTTCTGATACAGATAGGCCCAGCCATGGTGTAAGGTGTAGACCTCCTCTACGTCCTCACCCTGCCGAAAGATGGCATTTCCCGGTTTCAAGTAGCGAAATTCGGTACGAAACGTCTCGGCGATGGATACCTCTTCCGGGTCGAGCGGTTGGAACAACGCCAGCCTGCGTACGGGGCAGTCTGCACAATGGACCGGCGGCACCACCTCAAAACCGAAATGTTCGTTCACGAAGAAAACCACCTCCGGATTCAGCATTGATCTCACGCCTTTACCTGACATACCCGCGGCACTGCCGACCACACTCCCGAAAAGCTTGCCGCCCGCAATTAAAAAGAAGACCTAATCACTTGATTGGTATAATATTTATTGGCTAACGTCGCGCTTTCACCAGAAATAAGCTTGGCATATTCTGCTGGAGACTACCGTATAAAGGCTGGAATATTCAACCGTCTGAAGTTTCGTTTTTTCACTTATTAGCAATTCTGGATTATATTGGTGTTGTGCGGAGGGAAAAGATCCCTCCGGGGTCGGGACAAACTTGACGGGTTGCGTTCGATGCACCAAGGTTTGCTGATCGTCTGCCGGTTCAGTGCTAACGAGGCTTCGCCTCAGAGAGCACAGAGGCCAATTCTCTGCGTTCTCGGTGTCTTCTGTGGTCTAAACTTCACAGATTGGCAGCTGATGCCGCCGCTTTTGCGGCACTTTCTTGAGGGAGAGGGGTTGGGAAAAGGGCGATCAAAAACAGTCCTCCATTAGATCAAGCCGTCGCGGCCCGGAACTTCCATGGCATAATCGAACCTCGAAATCACTTTGATCGGCGCTTATTTTGTCCATCCTTGTATGTTCTGTTTCGAGGAAAATACCAAGGAAGGGGATCAACCACTATGGACTGAAAGTCCATAGTATGAGTTGCGGCTAAAAGCCACGTTCTCGGCTTGAGCCGACGAAAGAAAATGACTGGAAGTCATTCAACACGAAACTCATCATCGTTATGGTTCAGATGGTTGTCGTGATGGGCTAAATATTCATGGATCATTTCGTCGGTTACATGCCCTGAACTAAATGCCGCATAACCGATCGCCCAAAAGTGTTTGCCCCAGTAGACCTTCCCTAACCGTGGAAATTCATCCTGATTGGAAAATTCGTCCTTGGAAAATTCGAACCATATGATTTCGCGAGTACGAACACCGACCTCCTTTGTCAGCACCTTATATCGATATTTCGTAACCCAAATAAGGTGCACTCTTAAATCATGCACCGTATGCGATGGGCTTCTGTAAGACCTCATAAATGAGAATAGACTAAACGTCTTGCATACTGGAAAGTGGTAACTCCTTGGGCATACGCGAATAGGTAGACACCACCCGTACACTCACGGGTGGTCTCCACATACAAAATCAATGTCTACGTCGCGCTGTGTCCAGCTCCGAGGCTTTTGGACGGTGTAGCGATATGGGCAATGTGGCGATTCTAAAAACGCGGTTGGGCCGAGTACCGGGTTTTACGCCGTGAATCGCCGGGGGAATTGCGAAGTCCATAACCGGAAAATGGCGACCGAATCGAAGACGAGCACCAAGGCTGGGAAAGCAAACAGAATAAATGCGCGGCTTAATCCTCGAAGATGCGCAAGGAATTTGCCTTGAAGGTCTCTCGATCCTGTTTGGAGTTGGGATCGTAGCCTTGATCCTGCATCTTCTGTTTCATCCAACCCGGAAGGACCCCGCGAACATAGATGTTTTCCGGATTATCCGGATCCACATACTTCGTGTATTGCCGTAAACTACCCGTCTTGGTTCCGGGCGTACGCCTCCGCTTCGGACCAAGTAGGGAAATGATCTCGGTAATCTCGAACCCCTGCTCCTGAATAAGGTCCTTGATTTGCTGCACCAGATCGAGTTTTGCCTGTTGGTAACGCTGCACCAATGCCTGCTCCAAGTCAGCCCGATTCTGGGCCAGGTCTTTCAACTGCTGTTGAATCTCATCAACGCTCAGGTTTTCAATCCCCACTTTAGCACCTCCTAAAACTGGGTTATTTTCGGTGACGACCTTAACGACTAACAACGGATCTCAGCGCTGAGACCCTTATATATAATTTAATGTTCGAGCCTCAAAGTCAAGACTTGTTCCCGAAAAAAATCCAATACTGATTACCGCAGCTCGGTGGTACCATAAATGAGTTTGCATTCCAATACCGAATCACAATTAGATATGGATTCGCCATACCTCAGCACATGAGAAGGCCAGCGGCTACTTTACGGCCCTCAGATGCCAGAATGTTATAGGTACGGCAGGCGGCACCCGTATCCATGATATCGACTCCCAAGCCCCGCTGCCGCACGATGAGGTAGGTGTTCGGGTCGGGAAAGACTTGGTGCTTCCCGGTGCCGACAATTATGATTTGGGGATCGAGAGCGAGCAGGGCCTCGAAGTGTTCCGCGGCCAGATCTATCGCATTTTCGGGTCCCCAGTTGGTATCGATACGTTCCGGACTGACGATCAGCCCACGCGTGTAGATTTGTCCACCGATAAGGATCTGGCCGGGATCATAACCGAGGATCAGGTGACCGCCATCGCTATCCGCTGCGGAGAACTTCATATCGGCAAGATAACCGACGAACACGTGACAAACAAGGACCCTCGCTAAATAATTATGAACCCTGCTCGAACCGTGATGCTGGTAATAGTCATCATTTTTGCCAAAATAACCGGGGCGGAAGAGGTGTCATCGCCATCGGTAATATCCCCGGTCGGACCGCGAGCCGATGTTGCCGAGGATTGGTCGCGGACCTATCTGTTTCCAGAACCGGCTTTTCGCGCACAAATCGAGCGCACGCAGGTATTCCTGGGCACGCAGGTAAAAGGGCTGGACGGTGCAATCTCCCGATTAAGAACCGAAGGGCTTCTCGACCGGCGCAGCGCCTCGAAAATTCGCACTGCACTCGAGCATGCTCGCGGCTCAATTTCCCGCCTAGCCGAAGGTATCGAGGCAAACAAAAAGATCAATGGTCAGACCGCCCGCATGGTCTCCTTTGAGCTTGGTATGGCGGCAGACACGCTCGCACGGCAGGCGAATGAGATCGACGCAGATCCCGACAACCATAACAATGTAGTCAAGGGCATCTCTCCGGAGACAACTCAATCACAGTATCTGGCAAAGATCCTCAGAGAGAACAGCGACCTTGTAAAAGAGACCGCACAAACGATCGTACGCCATCTCAAATAGCACTTAGAGCCTGTCCGGCTTACGTGTTCGTAGCGGAGAATCAAGAGGTCGCGGTGGATTTTGCGCTCAATTGAGGCAAATAGTTGGTCTGAGACCTTTGCACGAGATCCCTAAAGTTGCTGAAATTTGAGATAATGTTGACTCCTAAAAATTGCGCGCCGGGGAAGCAAAAGATTGGCGTGGAAAAACTTGCAATAACGCAGATTAGCAGATCCAATACGGATAGAACACGATGCCTTGCAAGAAGCTGGATGAGGTTCATGGGCTGATTGATTGGACAAGGCTTGAAAAATTATTATCGGGTGTCCATGCGAACCGGACAGGCGAGAAGGTGTGGCCACCATCGATGATGTTCAAGGCTCTGT
>Ga0049113_10000191_pt1 | contig 12745 bp, 13 predicted proteins | sample WorMettanBELIZE1_FD_55214 | JGI IMG/M metagenome (GOLD analysis project Ga0049113, IMG submission 55214) | Marine gutless worms symbiont microbial communities from Max Planck institute for Marine Microbiology, Germany - Olavius tantulus BELIZE.1 | ecosystem: Host-associated > Annelida >... | reverse complement strand
CTAATTAAACTTGAATGACTGTCGCATGGTGCCGCAACAACGTAGGCCTACACACCGCTCCTTCGTCGTCACTTCTACAGCAAACATCGTCGAGTCAACATCTTCGCCTCAGCAATGGAAGAAGGTACGTAGCGCCTGAACTGATCTAAAGTCCTCACTCGAGGTCGTACCGCCTACTACATTTTCATAGTTCGCTGTATTTGCAGATGGCCATTGGAGTGAGCCGGACGATTTTCGTACAGCGACCGCAGCACTCGCGCAGTATGTTGCCGAGTANGTCCAACAGGAAAACAACGATCGAGGTACTGCGACACTCCTGCTGAGAAATTCAGCGAAATTGCAATCATTCTGTGTAACATAGGCCGTGTCCTGGTGAACACAACGGAAAATACCGTCAGTCCTGCGAAAACGGCTGAACCGATCGCCTCACATTTGCAGTCAGAACTCATATCGTGACGTCACACATGTAAGTACGTCCTCACTCGAGGTCGTACCGCCTACTACATTTTCATAGCTTTTCCAAACACTGCTGTGTTGTACATTGCAGACGACTCATTCCCAACACTGTATGATATACTGGATAACGAGGAAGATCGCTACAACTTCATTCCTGATCAGTACGACGTCAGAGGCAGTGACAACAGCGTCGTCGACAACAGCGGAAACGACAACGGTGAGTGACGTATTTTACAGAGCTGTTGAACGATTAGGCCTAACGAAAACAGAACGCCATGCGATGAGAACGGGCCCACCACTTCATTATAGAACGCTGCCATTGTTATGTGTAGCTCGTGACGAAATCGAGCAACAACTACAGATGCTGATGGAAATTATTAGCGAGGACGGGTTCCAGGCGGCGCCACCACCGTCGTGCTACACTTTTCGCGAAGTGGAGCCACTATCAACAGCTGACGACGCGACAACGCCGTCAGCGGCAGTGCGCTGTTCGCCCATTCGTCAGACGGCGCCACTCGACAATACGTCACACGGTATTTGCCTGAAAAATTGAAATAATGTCAATTAATTTTTAGCGATGCCACTTGTTAAAAATATTTTTGTTAAAGAAATTTTTATCATTTTGTTTCTTAGAATACGTCGAGCAGCCGCCGTCACGTGCTCGACAGCCGACACCACCAAGTCTTCACAACACTGCGAGACCTGCGCAAGGTATTTTTTTGAAACTTGTTTATTAAATTAAAAAATGTTGCGTGGCACACCCATTTTTATCTTGCAAATACACTGTAATTGCCGAAATTTTGAAGAAAATTTTATATTTATTGCAGCCATGGAGCCTCGCTGTATCCTGTGTCGAGGCGAGGCAACCAGCAGCACAGCCCACTGCACATGCATCAAGTGCACGAACTGCGACATAGGGACGGCGGCCGGCCACCTCTGCACAGTGTGCCGCACCCGCCCGCAGTGTCCGACATGCAAGCGACATCTGCCAGCATCATACTTCGACGGTCGGCTGTGTGGCGCTTGTGTGAGGCGCCACAAACACCTACCGACCCGCCGAAGCACCTCCGACATCGTCGTCGAGGTGGACCTGCCGACTACGACACAGTCAGAGTCATACCAGGAGTATGTCACCAGGAACGCCGACCTCATCCACGACACCGTGCAGCAACACCTGCAGCGCCATAGGTATGTTGCTGTCCACTCTGCCGCGTTGCTATAGTTATCATCTATTCCCATGGACGTCTGTCCGTCCGTGCGTCTGTCCAGTGTATTGCGGAAAAACGACGCATGCGATCCGGATGTGGTTTGGCATGGTAGGTCGGACGGGGGGCCAGAGGATCGACGAAGGGGAGCAGCAAGCGCAACCTATGCGGCTCGACGCCAGTTTCCATCATTTCGTAATTATAGCACTGTCTGTGCGCCTGTTTGTAGATCAATCCGAGTGCACGTGCGCACAGACGCCCAGTTCGTGCGTGGCGAGGACGAGACAGAACAACGCGTGATGGGCTACTTCACCAGCCGCATCTTCGACGTCGACTCCACGCAGCACCTCGATCTCGAAGAACTCGTTAGCGACTTAGATTCGCGAGTTGAGAACTTCAACAGTCGTGGCAGCGGATATGTGTTGAATTTAATCAAACGATTTACCATTGTACTTACTATTTATCGTCCTCTTGTGGGGTCATCCTTTATCCCCACCCCCGAATGGCTAGAAAAGAAGAAGTGTACTGTGAACGTCAAAGCCGACGATCAGCTATGTTTCTTATGGAGTATTCTAGCCAGCATATATCCAGCCGCACATGACCCAAACCGGCCTTACCATTACCAGAAATATATGCACATGCTAAACATTGACAACCTAACGTTTCCCCTGTCCGTCAAAGACGTTGCAAAGTTTGAACAACTCAACCCCACAATTAGCGTGAACATACTGTGCGTTGGTGACTTGGGAGACTTGGTTCCCCTGCACGTCACCAAGCACCACGGTCGCCCGCACCACGCCAACTTATTCATTTTAGAGGATGAAGACGAAGACGGCAACGACCGTCACCACTACGTTGCCATAAGAAACATGTCACGTCTGGTGGCCGGTCGAACTAAGCACACAGAGCAATCACACGTTTGCAATTACTGTCTACATCCTTTCGTTGCTAAAGAAACTCTAGAGCGACACATACCACACTGCACTCGTCATCCCCCACAACAAGTCGTATACCCCGACCCAACAAAGGAAGACGAATGCACAGTCAAGTTCCGAAACACACGCGCCCTCTTTCACGTGCCCTTCTATTTAGTATGCGATTTTGAGGCCTTCCTCACACCTGCACACGAAGACATAGACAGTGTGAAAGCCACGACACTAATTGACGAGCATAATGTTTGCGGCTTCGCATGCTATCGCGTGTCGGACTATGAAAAATACGAGACCCCTCCCTTCGTTTACAGCGGCCCCAACGTTATGGATGTGTTCTACGAGCACATCATGAACGAAAGTCTTATAATAGGTCGCGTAGTGACAAACGATGTGGGTATGGACCGTCTAACTGACAAAGAACAGGAACGACACGATGACGCTACAGAGTGTGAGATATGTCATAAAGCCTTCACTAAGAGCAACAAAAAAGTGCGACATCACGATCATCTGACAGGCAAGTACATCGGTCCAACATGCAATCGATGTAACTTGGGCCTCAGATACCCCGGCAAACACCGCAAATTCAAGCGAAGTAAAAGTAAAAACAGCAAAAAGCGCAAACACAACTACACCAACTTTCATGCCAACAAAAGACGCAAACAGATCAACACCAACTTTGATAGCAACTTTGTCGCCATGCAGCACCAGCAGAACCAGGAAGACGACGTCGAGTGGGCCGAGGAAGAATACGAAGACCACTACTTCCTGCCCGTCGTCTTTCACAACTTAAAGTCTTATGATGCACACTTCGTCATAAAGCACTTCAAGAAACAGTACACACAATTTACACAGACGGACAAGAACGGGGAGGGTGAGACTACGACAGTCTATGATGACATTTCAATCGTACCTCTCAATGGCGAAAAATATCTTTCATTTCAAGTTGCCAACCTCAAGTTCATAGACTCATTCCAATTTCTTTCAACATCCCTCTCAAACCTCATCAACATGCTTAAAGACAAGAAAGACAGCGGTGACAGTGACGACGAGGACGACCCACCAGAAGACACCTCTAAATACATTGCAAACTTTCCCCACACGCAAAAGTATCTTGGCGATCACGAACTCGTGTATGCAAAGGGTGTGTATCCATATACTTACATGTGTGATCGCAGCAAATTTGCAGAAACATGTCTCCCACCCATAGAACACTTTTATAACACGCTCGACGACAAGCCCCTCAAGCCGAAACACTACCGTCGCGCAATCAAAACATGGAACCATTTTGAAATGCAAACTCTACAAGACTACCACGATCACTACTTACTCACCGATGTTCTTCTCTTGGCCGACGTTTTCGAAAATTTCCGCAACAACATTTACAGCGAACATCATCTAGACCCCCTCCATTTTATAACTCTCCCCTCCCTGGCCTGGACATCCGCTCTCAAATATACGGAAGTCGAGCTTGGTCTCATCACTGACCCCGACATGTACCTCATGGTTGAGAACAACATGCGGGGTGGTATTGCCACAATTTCGCATAGACATGCGCTGGCCAACAACCATCTTGTCGAGGGTCATGACCCCTTGAAATCCAACAGNTGGATAACGTATCTTGATGCTAATANTTTGTATGGGACGGCGATGTCGGAGCCACTTCCGGTTGGCAATTTCCGGTTTTTGGATGACAATGAAATTGCTCAGTTTGATGTGACCAGCATTCCAACAGACTCGGAAATAGGCTACATCATCGAGTGTGATCTGACATATCCCCATCATCTTCACCACCTTCACAACGACTACCCCATGGCCCCAGAACATATGACGGTCACCAGAGATATGCTCAGTGACTACGCACTCGACATCAGTGGCAAACAATGGAAACCATCGCAAAAGCTTGTGCCAAATCTGAACGACAAAACAAAGTATGTCTGCCATTACCGCAACTTACAATTTTACATACAGCACGGTCTNATTTGCACTAAAATACATCGCGTCATCGCATTCACGCAAGAAGCATGGCTTCAGCCGTGGATAGCACACTGCACTCGTCGACGCCAGGCCGCACGCACAGAATTTGAATCAGACTTAGCAAAACTGCAAGCAAATGCCACGTTCGGGAAGACGATGGAGCAAGTTAGAAACCGAGTAAACATTCGCCTAATTGCCGATCCTAAAAAACTCGCCAAAGCCGTCAGCCGTCCCGCATTCAAGCAGGCGGAAATAATTAANGAGGACCTAACCATGGTGAGAGGGGCACGAGGGCGCGTGATTTTGGAGAAGCCAATTTCAGTTGGCTTCGCCATTCTAGAACTTTCGAAGCTCGTAATGTATCGTTTTTATTACGAACATTTAAAGCCGACATATCAAGACAAGTGCAAGCTGCTCTTCACAGACACCGATTCTTTCTGCTGCCACATTGAGACAGAGGACCTGTATGCAGACATGGAATTGCACAAACATTTGTATGATACGAGTAATTTCGGAGACCACCCCCTGTACTCTCCCATAAATAAACGAGTGCTCGGCAAATTTAAGAGCGAAACGGGAGCAGTTCCACCGCGTGAATTTGTGGGTCTTCGTGCCAAAATGTATTCCCTTGACGTGCCCAACGAGCAAAAACAATCCAAAATTCGTGTCAAGGGTATAAAGAAATCATATGTTAGGAAAAATGTGCGCCATCAGCAATTTCTTGCNGCCCTCCAATGTCACAAGACAAATCCGGCAGAATTCCGAGCATTCCGCTCACGAAATCATATTTTGCAGACCGTTAAAATAACTAAGCGCTGCCTCGACGCGTTTGATGATAAGAGATATATTCTGGGCAATGGAATAACGACACTTGCNTACGGACACAAAGACATTNCTCGTAGCAATTGATGAACTTTATGATATGTTGCTGCTGATTGTTGTCTTGTCTGTAAATATTTAGCGATGAACATGGCTTATATGATGCTTTTGTGTTGCTAATAAAGTGTAGATATGAAAAGTGTATAAATAGCACGCACATAGAACCAGAATGCTCATTTAGTTACGTTATGTCGTGCAAGCTACATCACCCGTTTACGGCTGTGGTTGCTGGTCCTACCGGAAGCGGGAAAACCGCGTGGGTATTGAAACTAATAGAGAATGCATGTGAAATGATAGAGCCAGCGCCCACTAGGATATGGTATTGCTACGGAGAGTACCAGCCCATATTCAACACCCATACCCACGTTCACTTTCACGAGGGGTTGCCACAGCTCAGTGACGAAGTGTTTGACGGTCACCAGCCGTCGATGATCGTGGTAGACGATCTCATGTCCGAAACCAATCAGCTTGTCGCAAACATTTTCACAAAGATATCACATCACCGCAACGTGAGCGTGCTATATCTCACACAAAACATGTTTGACAAAAACAAATATGCAAGAACAATCAGCCTGAATGCACATTATCTCGTGTTGTTCAAGAACCCGAGAGATGCGGGTCAGTTTGCCGCGTTGGCAAGACAGATGTATCCAAACAGTTGGCGATTTGCAGTCGAGGCGTACCAGGATGCTACGAGCATGCCATATGGCTATCTCGTTCTGGATCTTCGACCGGATCAAGACGAACGATGTCGTCTCAGAACAAATGTTTTCCCGGGCGAGCAGCAGTACGTTTACGTAAAGAGATAAAAGGTAGTGAACGCGAGACGGACTAGTCATTACGACTTTGGGATTCAAACATGAGACACGCAATGTATTGTGTCAAGTGTCGAAAGGTCACTGCTACGAGGGACGTGCGTACAGTGGTGACCAAAAATAAACGGCGAATGATTAAAGGCAAGTGTGAGAACTGCGATTCGACAAAGACTCGATTCGTAAGACTGCAGAAAGGTGGAGATGTAGTGAGTTCTCTAAGTGCCGCTACGAGTCGAGTTAAACTGCCTTGGTCGAGATTTCCAGGCGAAATGCATCTGCCAGGTCACAACTTTACTGGACCCGGAACCAATTTGCGCAAGAGACTAAACTCGGACAACACGCCTAAACCGTGGTCTAAGCCCATCAATCGTGTGGACAGAGCCGCCTATCGTCACGATTTGGCTTATGCCAAACACGCGGATAGCGCCAACAGGATCGTGGCCGACAGAAGAATGATAAAGGAACTGGACAGCATAATAAAACCAACGCTAAGAGAGCGAATGGAGAGAGCCGTGGTCAAACCCATTCTGAAGACCAAAGCAGACTTTGGTTTTTGACGAGTGTATAAAAGTCGATGTAGTCACCAAATATCGTCAGTTGGTGTGCAACTATGAACAACACGACATTGGAGACTCCCATACTAAGCAGCTGTCACAGTCGCGACTCGGATACCGACACCCTGCTTATCGAACTTTTGCTATTCATGTTTATGGTGCTCGTCGGTGCTGCAGCAGGCGTTCAGTATCGTAGAACGATCACATAAAAGGTGGTACACGCAACGAAAGTCGTCATTTCATCATGAGTGATCGTATGAGACGGTTCGTGCCAGTGCTCAAACGTATAAATAAGCTGGGAGACAAGGCCAAGCGTCAGTACGTCAAAAAGTGCAACAAGGAGTTCATCGACTGCATCAGCGAGTGTGCTAAAAACGTGCTTCGCGGCAACGTTCCACTCACTTCGTCACAGATCGGCAGACTACGTCGTCACAAGCAGAATCTGAGAGCCCTGTCTATAAAAAAGACTTCGCTAAGAAAAAAGCGTCGAATTCTGCAGAAAGGCGGTTTCCTGGGTGCTATTCTGACACCGGTTCTGTCTCTTCTCGGTGGTCTCATCAGTAATGCAATACGCTAAGAAACTGGCGCTAGTGGATCCCAAGTTCTTGGATCAGCTGCAGGCAGATAGAGAGTACAAGCAGATACAAAAACCGGCAGACGCACTCGCTAGAACGTCGCTGAGTCTCGACATTGGTCGTATTCTTCACGACGACGCCACTCCGGACGACACGAAGGCAAAGTTGTATGCGGACGCGCTACGTCGTTACCACAACATACGCTCGCATATTCCAACGGATGTAAAGTCCGAGCCGCCACCACCGCCTCCACTTCCAGCGTGGCTGGCTGCTGCGCCACCTCCTGTGGTGCCACCGGCACCCTGGCCACAGACACCAACACCGAAGGCTAAGTCACCACGACCGGTTCGCGAGAGACGACCGCCTCGTTCGAATTTCCCGTGGGTGGCTTATTGATGGAGTCGGTGTATCATAATCCACGTGCACCTGGTAGTTTTGGTGGTGTGGACAGACTGCGTCAGTACACGCGCAAACGACGTCAAGACGTCGTCGACTATCTTGCTGGTCAAGATGCCTACACTCTTCACAAACCCACTCGACGTCGCTTTACTCGACGACGTACATATTCCAAGGGTATTGGAGACCTGTATCAGATCGACTTGGCTGACTTGTCGAATTTGTCGACATTCAACGATGGCTACCGCTATCTGCTCAACTGTATAGACGTGTTTACGAAACGCGCGTGGTCCGTGCCGTTAAAAACAAAGACGGGTCGCGAAGTGGCCAGTGCGTTTGAGCGCATCGTGGACGAACGACCGTGCAACATGGTTCAGTCGGACAAGGGTACCGAGTTTGTNAATTCTATGTTCCAGTCTATGCTACAGCGACGTGGAATCAAGTTTTACACGAGTGAAAACGAGGACATAAAGGCTGCAGTTGCAGAGAGATTTAACAGAACGCTGAAGGAGAAGATGTATCGCTATTTCACTGCAAAAAACACGCGGCGTTACATTGACGTTTTGCAGGACCTTGTACATGCCTATAACAACACCCGACATCGCTCGATCGGAATGGCACCGATCGATGTTACACCTGACAACGAGGATGAGGTACGTGCACGGCTATATCCCATGCAAACTAAATTGTTGAACTGGAAGTTTAAGGTTGGCGACAAGGTGCGCATTAGCATGCAGAGACGTCCTTTTCAAAAAGGCTACATTGGCAACTGGTCCGAGGAAATTTTCGTCGTCGACAGGCGAATGGCGACGGCCCCCGTGACTTACAAGTTAAAGGATCTCGCCGGTGACGATATAAAAGGAACGTTTTACACCGACGAACTTCAGAAAGTGTCGAAACCTGACGACGCGCTGTTCGATATTGAACGTATAGTGAAGACGAGGAAGAGAGCTGGCAAGGTCGAATATCTGGTCAAGTGGCGTGGATATCCGGAGAAGTTCAACTCGTGGGTCGAAGCGTTGACAAAGAGATGAATTCGCGTCGCTTTCACAATACACTGCCATCGAACTCGTCGATGGACAGCTATCCGAACAACACTGTGGCGCAGTTTACGACGAAACTGCCGCACATGATAGCACTCGACGACGACTGGGAAGTTGGGCTGATGGAGATATCGGTTCCGTCCAACGTGCACAATGTAATCGAGGGCCATTGTTACTATGACTTGTACCTCGGTGGCGAATTTATACGCAGAATAAATGTCACACCGGGTCATTACAGACGACTGCGAGATTTGGTGGAAGACTTGCATAGCAGTCAGCGAGCACAAGTTCCGATGCAGAGTCATGAACCACTGCTTGTTCATTTTTCATCTGAAGGCGGCAATAAAAAAGTCCGTATGGTGCGCGAGGAAACTGTTGATCAACTCGTGCATGTGGAGTTCAATACAGACCTAGCTCGTCTGCTGGGTTACGAGTCTAACGTACGCTATGATGTACGTAATGCGAAGGTTTCGAAATTTCCTCCAAATATGACTGGAAACATTCAGACGGTTTACGTCTACTGTGATGTGGTGGAGCATGTGGTGGTGGGAGACATTATGGCTCCGCTGCTTCGCATCGTGGACATGAAACGACCGACAGACCATGGTACAATGCATCGAATGCTTAGTCGTCCGCTCTATGTGCCTCTACAGAATAAACACTTTGATACGATAGAAGTTAACATAATGACTGATACTGGTAATCCAGTTCCATTTGTAAGCGGCAAATCTGTTGTGGTGTTGGAGTTTAAACGCGTCGGTCTCCTGGAGAAAGTTATATAAAGGACAGTACGTTGCACTGATTGCTCATTTGCAATCATGAAGCGCAAGGCGATGTTCTGCTGCGACGCCAGTCGTGACATGTACGAAGACTATTACACCAATCAGAATGGACGTGGAATGCCAATTTTCGTGGGAGCCAGATATCAGCGTGGACATGGACTGGGAAGTATACTCGGTGGGTTGTTCAGGCGCATAATTTTGCCGTTCTTTAGAGCTCACGGCAAAACGATAGCGAGCAAGGCGATAAAGACGGGTCTACAGGTTGCTGACGATGTGGCACAGGGCAAGTCGTTTAAAGAGTCGGCCAAAAGACGCATACCGTCTGGTATAAAAGAGGCTGCCGAAAAGATAGATTGGCAGACGGGTTCCGGAACGTCAAAGAGTAAACGTCGTCGTCGTCTCAGTCTTCGTCGACGTCGTCACCCTCGTTACAACGACATATTTGCATAATAATGGCATTCGTACATGAGCAGTCGTGCGAGTGTCTGAAATCGGAGCTGGATCTGTTTTCCGTGCCGCCGACTCAGACCAGTGTGGAGAATGGCAACTGGATCGAATATCATCCACTGACCACTGTAGCTGATGACTCGCCCATAGAGTTTGAGATTAATGGAAACGGCGAGGACTATATCGACCTCGCCAACACCATGTTGTACGTGCGAGCCAAGATAACGCGGGCGGACGGTACCAACTTGCAAGCTGCCGATGTCGTCGCACCCGCTAATCTATTCCTACACAGCCTGTTTTCACAGGTTGACATTTCGCTGAACGGAACGCAGGTTACTACGTCAACCAACACATATCCCTATCGGGCCATGATCGAGACGCTTCTGAGCTATGGTGACGATGCCAAAAAGTCGCAGCTGACGTCGGCTCTGTACTATGCAGACGAACCTGATCGTATGGATGCAGTCGATTTCGATGCGGGGACGCGCAACAGCGGTCTTTACACGCGCTCTCGCTTGACTGTGCAGAGTCACGTCGTGGACATGATGGGTCGCATACACGCCGACATGTTCTTTCAGGATCGTTATCTGGTGAACGAGGTGCACGTGAAAATTAAGCTGATAAGAAGTCGCAACGCGTTCTGTCTGATGTCGGCCGACGAATTCAAGGTGAAGATAGACAGCGCGATAATGTTTGTGAGAAAAGTCAAACTGTCGCCGTCAGTTTTTCTGGCACACGCCAAAGCACTAGAGAATTCCACTGCAAAATACCCCATACGTCGTGCCGTATGCAAGACAATAACCATTCCGACGGGATTTCGAGATGTCAGCCACGAGAAACTGTTCTCTGGACAGCTGCCAACGCGATTGGTGATTGGACTGGTGCGCAATGATGCCTTCAATGGCACGTTTGCAAGAAATCCGTTTAACTTTCAGCACTTTAATCTGATGGAGATTTCCGTGTACTCTGATGGTCAGCAGCAGTATGGTATAAAACCGCTGACGACCGACTTTACCAACAACCTTTACGTGCGAGCTTACAACACTCTGTTCAGCGGAACTGGGAAGGTATTTAAAGACGAGGGCAACGCATTGGATAGAACGGCTTTTTCGAAAGGTTATGCACTGTATGCATTCGATTTGACGCCCGACCTGGGAGAGGACGATCATTTTAATCTGAGCAAGCAGGGAAGTGTGCGACTGGTGCTAAAGTTTCGTGAGGCGCTGACCCAGAACGTGACCGTAATTGCATACGCCGAGTTCCAGAACGTGGTGGAGATTGATCGCAATCGCAACGTGATTTACGACTTTGCAGTATGAACACTCATCAACTGGAGAGCGTCGTACGTCGACACGTGAAGCGTTTCGACGGAGTGTTTAGCAGCGATCGTCTGCCTTCGCAGCCGAGACTACTCGTCAGCAATACCGATCCGTCGCACATGCCCGGCGAACATTGGATTGCAATCTACGTGGATGATGATGGACGTTATGGAGAATACTTTGATTCGCTCGGACGTCGACCTACTGCTACATTCGAACGCTACATGAATGAACATTGTCGTGAATGGACTTTTAACTGTAAACAGTTGCAGAGTATTACTAGTAGATTTTGTGGACATTATTGTGCTTGCTTTTGTATTCTTAGAAGTAGAGGTATTAGTATGTGTCGTTTTCTTCACTATTTTAGCAATGATACTGGACTTAATGATGTTGTCGTGCATGAACTTATATGTAGTCTTACACAGTAGTATTGTTCGTAAACGCAAGAGAGAATAAACCACAGAGTTGATGTTCATTTTCAGTCTGTCTTTTTTCTTGTTTTATTAACAACACACACACATAGACGAATGTGAAAATCAAAATGTCAATGTCAATCTACGAAGAAGAATTAAAGTTCTATGTTCACACGTCAAAATAGGAGCTAACATGAGTTGAACATGTTGAATTCTACATCGAAATCGCAATCTGTCTCTCGCCACATGCATCCAAGGGCTTGTCCGGTCGTAGTCGTCAGCCGGATAGACAGTTACGCGGTGGTCGAACGATACGGAGTGCACTCTGGGCACGCGGCGACGAGTTCTGGAGTAGCGTGGTCGCGGTTGAATATGCACGGGGTGAAGTTGGTGATGGGCGGGTTGTCGTGATGCAGCTTGTCCACAGCCTCCTTGAACGTTGGCCACTCGCTGAGTCGTAGTGCGATCCCCTCCTTGGTGGGTTTCCACAGCGTCTGCCCGAACGGCACGTAGAACTTTCGTAGGTCGATGCATCGAAAACCCTTGGTCAGCGACACGTGCCATGCTCCACCATAATGCATGCAGTACGCCACGTCCTCACCCGCCGTCAGTCGATCCAGCTGATAGTCGATTTGGTCTCGATAGGAGAGGAATGCGGCCCAGCGCTCGGGTGTAAACTCCGCCGCCTTCTTTGTGCCTTTGTCCCGGATAGTTATTTTGTTATTCTTTGTGTCGAGACTGAGTGATCTGCCCTCTCCGATCTTGAAGGTCTTCATTGCGTCTTTCTCTGTCGAGTGTCAAGCAAATAATGAAACGTGCGTGGCGATGCAGCTGGCTTTATGGCTAGCTGCCTGTGGGCTGCTGACTCACACCTCCGTGTTGCTGACAATGACACAAAGGGCTGCGGCAGCTGCTGGCGCACTAAAAATATTTTCAGAACTTGGCCTAGGGTTGA
>Ga0049113_10000190_pt1 | contig 12767 bp, 12 predicted proteins | sample WorMettanBELIZE1_FD_55214 | JGI IMG/M metagenome (GOLD analysis project Ga0049113, IMG submission 55214) | Marine gutless worms symbiont microbial communities from Max Planck institute for Marine Microbiology, Germany - Olavius tantulus BELIZE.1 | ecosystem: Host-associated > Annelida >... | reverse complement strand
TGCGCCTAAAATACGGAGAATAAGGAAAACAGCGCGGGAAATACCCGGAATCAGTCAAAAGGCAGATGAATTCAGGTTCGTTCGAACAAACAACGACCAGCTGGTTGCTTGAAAAAACGGGGGGCTTAAATAAATTGGAAGTTTACGCATCGCGCAAAGGTCTCAGTATGTAGTTTCGATCGATATTGCTAGTCCACACACTGGAGCGGCTAAGAGACTGTCTAAAAAGGCAGTCTCTAAGAGTTTTTTGTGCCTTCGTGTGATGTTCGTCTTTCTCACACTAAGCCATAAAGACACGAACAATAGCGCATCAATCCAACACGGCCGCCAGGTAGAAATAAAATCCTAACTGGTGGAGCAATGCTAGTAAGAAGCCGTCTTTATTAGACAGCTTCCAAAAACAGGATAATGATCTACTACCCGACAACGGCAGAGACAATCTGAGCGAGGAGAAGAAGCTAAGTCCGTGCTAAGTTGGGGATAAATTTGGGGGTTTACGGATACGGTCAGTAGGTAACTTGCTGAAAATGAAATTTTTTATTCATGGAATGGCGGAGAGGGTGGGATTCGAACCCACGGAAGACTGACGCCTTCGCTTGATTTCGAGTCAAGTCCGTTCAACCGCTCCGGCACCTCTCCGGGCTGCCGCGGTCCTGGTGATGGGCGCGGCGAGTAAAAATTATAACCGCTTCCAGCTACCCCGGCATAATAGCAGGAGGGATCTTTTCTCTCCGGACTACGCCAAATCATTCAAGATCGCACTGACTTCGTGCCTTCACGTCGGCGTCGTTTAGCGTATGATTCATCGCCAGGTCAGGTCGACATTCGGATTCATGCCTATGCTCAAAGAGACGATCGCTTTTATCGGTGGTGGCAATATGGCTGCCAGCCTCATTGCCAGTCTCCTGACCGATGGGTACGATTCCCGGAGGTTGGTGGTGGGCGATCCCGATGTGTCCCAGCGCGATCTATTGGCTGCCCGTTTCGGGGTGAGAACCACGGGGGACAATGCCGCGGCGGTGGACGGCGCCGATCTCGTAGTCCTGAGTGTCAAGCCGCAACTGGCCCGCCGGGTGTGCCAGGAGCTGTCTCCGACCTTGGGGCAACCGTGGCCGTTGTTCGTCTCGGTGATGGCCGGAATCCGCGAGCAGAGCATCCGGGAATGGCTCGGCGGCGGCATCTCCCTGGTACGGGCCATGCCCAACACCCCGGCCATGATTCAGGCCGGCGCCATCGTCCTGCATGCCACGCCGGAGACTTCACCGGCCCAGCGTAGCCAGGCGGAAACGGTGCTGCGTGCCGGTGGCCTGACCCGATGGGTGGACCAGGAAACACAGATGGATGCGGTCACTGCCGTGTCCGGTAGCGGTCCCGCCTACTTTTTTCTATTGATGGAGATCCTTGAGCAGGTAGGCGTAGGGCTCGGCTTGGAGGCGGAGAATGCCCGGCTGCTCACGATCCAGACTGCACTGGGTGCCGCCCGCATGGCGATGGAGAGCGACGACTCGCCCCACACGCTGCGGGAGCGGGTCACCTCCCCCGGCGGCACCACGGAGCGGGCCCTGGATATCCTGGAATCCGGCGGTATCCGAACCCTGGTTACGCGGGCGGTCAGCGCCGCGTGTGAGCGTTCCGAAGAACTATCGCGCTTGCTTACGGATTCCCCATGACTAGCGCCTATTTCACCAACCCGGTCGTGTTCCTGATTCAGACCCTGGTCGGTCTGTTCACGGCGGTAGTCCTGTTACGGTTCCTTCTGCAATGGCTACGAGCGGACTTCTACAATCCGGTTTCCCAATTCGTAGTCAAGGTAACGACCCCGGCCCTGCGTCCCCTACGGCGGCTGATTCCCGGCTCCGCGGGCCTGGACGTAGCGGCCCTGGTTTTGGCCTGGCTGGCTAAGGGCCTCGAGTTGGGAATCGTGGCCCTGATCCTGTATCCCCAGATCAATCCGCTGGGGGCACTGGCCTGGGCACTACCCAAGTTGGTCGACCTCGTGATCAACATCTTCATCTTCACTATTATTGTCCGGGTCATCATGAGCTGGCTCAATCCGGACCCCTATCATTCGCATCCGTTGACAAGCCTGCTCGACAGCCTGACGGAGCCCATTATGCGTCCGGCGCGTCGCCTGCTACCGCTCATCGGGGGACTGGACCTCTCGCCGGTGCTGGTCATGATTGGTCTGGTTCTGCTGAAGATGCTGTTGATCCCACCGCTTAACCTGGTAACCGGAAATCCGTTTTGAAGCCGAAGCAAAAAACTCGCCTATCCGGTCACGATTCGTGTAGCCTCTCCATCCGTTCAATAGACACTCGAGGAATCCTAAGTGAAACGCCTTCAATATATTCCCTTGCTGCTGGCCCTTATGCTATCGATACCCTTTTCCGCGGTTGCCAAAAACAGCGCGACCGTCGGCGACTTTACCGTCCATTACAATGCCTTTACGACCTCTACCCTCACCCCCGAGGTAGCCAAGGCCTACGGCATCCAGCGCAGCAAATACCGGGGCCTGCTGAATGTCAGCGTGATCAAGGAGCAGGAAGGGACCACAGGTACGCCGGTACCGGGTCGCGTCCAGGTCAAGACCCTGGCCCTGACCGGCCAAAGCACACCGCTTTCCATGCGCGAGGTCAAAGAGCAGGGAGCAGTCTACTATATCGGCGAGTTTCCAATCCGGAACCAGGAAAAGGTCAACTTCGCCATCGAGGTAACACCTGAGGGAACCAGTGAGACCTTCATCGTGAAGATGGAGCAACAGTTCTTCACGGACTGATGGGGCCGGGGTGGAGGGTCATTCTGCGACCTAGCTTGAGTTTCATGTAGCCGGATTTAATGGGCACGCTTCGTTTTGCCCATCCTACGGACTGCGGGTAACTACATGTTAAGCACTACTGGAAAAACTACGAATCGCGCGAATCTTCACGAATCGGTCCGCGAGGATTCGTGTGATTCGTAGTTTTCCTCCGTTGGGGTTTGTTTCTTGCCCTCAACCGATGTGCTCTTTGCGTCCTTCGCGTCTCTGCGGTTCAAAAACAAGCCGGGAAGCGATAACCGGAAGCAGGCTGCCAGTGGTCGCCTTCTTCTATCACCAGCAACCGGCGACGCAGGGCTTAGCGTACTATTTCATCGGTAGGCGGGGGCTGCCAGCCCTGGGCGCGAAAACCACTCAGGCAGGTCCACTCGGCGGCACACTCCAGCAGGTCCGGGACGATGCGCTCCAGCGTCTCGGCCAGGAGCTGCACCAGGTGGGGCCAACCGCCGGCTTCGGCGTGGATCCATTCGATACCGCCCTCTCCCCAGAAGCCCAGCTCGAAGTGGGGCCGGTTCGTATCGTCTCGGTCCCACAGACACGAGTAACGCAGGGGCTCGGTCAGCAGACGCCGGGTCTCCTCCAGGGTGAAGGGCGAGACCTCAATGGTGCACGCACTGACCAGGTAGGATGTCCATTCGGCATGGATCAGCTCGATGATGTCGTGGTTGCCGGCGAATACCCAGGTCAGATTGCGGTGGGATTGGATGGATTCCCGGATCAGGGCCAACAGGTCTTCATCGAACACACCTTCTTCGATCTTGCGGTCGATGTACTCGTCCAGCGCCAGTAACAGGCGCTTATCCGCCGCCCGCAGGTTTGTGTCGCAGGCCTCCAGGTAATCGTAAAAAGCGACGGCACTCTGGGTTCGGGTGCCCGTCGGGACCCAAATCGCCCAGGGCATCGGCGATGGTGGCGGCGATCTGGGCCAGTAGTGAGGGCTGCATGCAGAAGGCCTTGGCCTTCTGCATCGAGAGTTGGGCCACCATGACTGAATCCGGCAAGAATCCCCGGAGGTTGCGTAACATGGTGGACTTGCCCATGCGCCGACGCCCATAGAGGACGAGTACGGGACAACCGGTGGCGAGCGTGAGCTGGCGGTCGAGCTGACCCACCACCCGGGTGCACGGCACAAAGACCTCGCGGTTGCTTTCCACCGGGTCCCCGGCACGGAAGACCAGGGGAGCCGGGGACCATTCCAGCTTGTGACGGATCGCGGCGTGCCGGTCGTGTGCCCGCGCCGACCATTGTTGCGCCGCGGCCCGAAACTCGCTTGCCAGCGGCTCGGAGAGGCCGCCGATCCGGTGCCGAATGTTCTCGATTTTCTCACCCAGCTGGGCCGCCACGGGCTCACGCAGGAAGGGACAATCCTGCCCGTCGAGGCAGTGCTGCAGGCAGGCGATCTCACCGACCATGTCCCGCAGCTTGGAGGTATTGCGCAGAAAGCCTTCGGCACCCTCCGGCAAATCGGCGACGGCCGTGTCCCAGGGGCTCATCTGCGGTCTTACGTGCCGTAAATCGCGCCTTGGCACTCAGGGCTACCATCCGCTGGGCGGGATAGGTCTCGATCAACCGCTCGATTTCTTGCTCCCCTGCTTGTGGGTACTGCTCGGCATAGGCTGTGAACAGCAGATCCAGGCGGGGAAAGGGGAGTATGCACAGGTCGTCCCAAGCCACCGGATAATAGGGGTACCATTGCCCGCGCGGCCGTGACCACACGAAGAGCAGATGGGCGAGGAGATAGTAGGCGCGCAGGGAGCCTATGGACCAGGCAAGCCCGCCGGCAAACCCGCGGGCAATCGCCGACGCATGCACCAGTAGAATCGAATCGCCAGGGGCCGCCATCCCTGCTTCCAGCGTAACCCCGAAGATACTGAACAAGACCAGTCGGCCCAGAACCGTAACCAGCACCAGGTAGGGCAGGATATGCAGGCACAGCAGCTCGCCCGCGGTCAATTGGGCGGCCGGGCACAACCCCGCGAGCACCGATAAAGCAGACCGAGCCACCACAGGGCCGATCCGTGGTGGCGGCGACACAGCCCGATTTCCCCCGGCGGAATCGGCATCACTGGGCACCTCGCAGCTCGACGGTCTTGATGTCGATTTCCGACAAAGGATGGTCCCGCGGCAGCAGGCCGAGGAAAGGGGTCCGGAACTGGACCAGCAGCACCAGCTTGTGCGCATCCATCATCAGATAACGCAGAGCGGCGAAGAGGTCGATACCGTATTGAGGATGGGCCGCCACCTGATCGAAGTGGGTCAGGGCCACACTCGCCCGCGGGCCGGCGCCGATGAGACGGTCGAGCTCGGCCAAGTCGTCGGGCTCATCCGGCAGGGTCGGCCAATGGCCGAGCTGGCGCAGGATTTCCAGGATCAGGCCCCGCCGCCTGGCCGCAGTCCGGAAGCGTACAAGCATGGCGCACAATGGGAATCGTTATCCCGCGGGAAAAGTCCGTGTCCTTTGCGATGGCCTGCTCCAACTCGTGGCGACAGTAGTCGCTGCCCAGATAGTCATCGGACAGGACCAAAAGCTGCCGACCCGCCTGATCCTGCGCTGCGTCCATCTGCCCGACCAGGCCCCGGCCCACCTCGAAGCGTTCGCGGTCGATCAGAACCTCGGCGCCGCCCGCCTGCAACACCGGTACCAGCCGCCTCCAGACCCATTCGCCCTAGTGGCGGCTATAGCTGACAAAGACCTCCGACATGTCCCCATTCCCTCCCTTACCTCGGACCCCGTTCCCACGAGATTTGCGCGGATTCGGTCGACGCTTGTCAGTCACCATTAACCGGCCAGTTTCCAAGTAGTATAGGATAGGCTCCTTGTTTGGGGTGGACAAGTGTCGGACGAGCGCGTACAAATCGCCTCCGGCTAGTAGTCGCCAGCTTCCAGTCGTGCGGGATCATTTGAACTGTAAAGGCGCAAAGGACGCAAAAAGCGCGACGGTCAAGGAAAAGAACGGACCCCAGCGAAAAAACCACGACGAATCACACCTATCCCCGCAGACCGATTTGTGTGGTTCGCCGTTTTCCATTCAGGACGGCCACAGCACGTGCCTTCAGCATAGCAGGGCATGATACCTAGCTCTGCGGCTCTCTTAAGAATCCTGCCTGCTCAAAATATCTAATGATACCGAAGCCATCCGGACCAATCAGAACACCAGATTCATCATGAGCATCATCACCACTAGAAACAGAAGGGTCATGATGCCTCCGGCCCGCATGAAATCTGGTACCCCGTAGCCGCCCGGCCCCATGACGAGGGCGTTGACCTGGTGGGTGGGGATCAGGAAGGAGTTGGAGGTGGCGATGGCTACGGTCAAGGCAAATACGGCCGGGTCCGCGCCCACCCCGATGGCGATATTCACGGCCAGCGGTACCAGCAGCACGGTGGCGCCTACATTGGACATCACCAGGGTAAAGAAGGTCGCCAGCACGGCCACCGAGGCCTGAATCACCCAACCAGGTGCTGCACCCACCACGGACAATACCTGTTCGGCAATCCATTTGGCGGTGCCGGTGGTCTCCACCGCCAGGCCAAGGGGGATCAGGGAGGCCAGCAGGAACACCGTCTTCCAGCTCACCGCCTGATAGGCCTCCTCGATGGTCAATACCTGCGACAGGATCATGCCCATGGCACCGGTGAGTAGGGCTACGGACAGACGCAAATCAGTGAACAGCACCAGCCCCAAGGCGACGGCAAAGAAAATGCTAGCAGCCGGGACCTTGTTCGGGCGCAGCTCTTCGTGGGGATATTCGGTGGTCACGACCACGAAATCGCGATCCTTCTCCAACCGGACCAGGGCCTCCCAGGGAATATGTCCCACGATGGTATCACCGGCCTGCAGTGGCAGGTCGCGGATGCCTTCCCCTTCGTGCCGGGTTTTGCCGCCGCTGTGCAAGGCCACCATGGACAGTCCGTAACGCTTGCGCATCCACACGTCGCGGGCACTCTTACCGATCAGCGACGATCCGGGTGGAATGACCACCTCCGCGATGCCGGCCTTAGTCGGGGCCAAGGCGTCACTGAAGACCTCGAAATCCTCGCGGGTGCGCAGGCCGTACTTGGTGGCGAATGCTGAACAGTTTTCCTGTGAGGCGACGATACCGATGGCACTATTGGACTCGAAGGAGACATCGCGGGCTACGCCGCCGGGACCGATGGCCAAATCGTTGCCGCCGCGGACCATGGCCACGACCCGGACCTTACTGACTCGCTCAATGTCGTTCAGCGTCTTTCCCACCAGCTCACTGTCTTTGGGGATCACCATCTCCTTCATACAGTACTCTACGCCGTAGGTCTTCTGGAGATACGCGATGGAATCCGTGGCCTTACCACCTTTGCCCTTGGTGGTGGGCAACACGAAGCGGCCCGCCAGCACGAAATAGATGATGCCGGTCGCCACCAGAACCAGACCGATAGGCGTGACGGAGAACAGATTCCAGGTCTGCATCTCGGCGATGCCCTGCATCTTCAAGCCCTCGTTAGAGGTGAGAATCAGGTCGTTGAGCAGGATCAGCGGCGAGGAGCCCACCATGGTCACGGTGCCGCCGAGGATGGCGCAGAAACCCATGGGCATCAGCAGGCGCGACATGGGCAACCCGGAACGGGCGGAGATTCGGGAGACCACCGGCAGAAACAGGGCCGCCGCCCCCACGTTCTGCATAAAAGAGGAGATGATGCCCACGGTAGCGGAGATGATCGGGATGATGCGCGTCTCGGTGGTACCGCCGATCTTGAGGATAAAGGAAGCCACCTTGCTCATGAGGCCGGTCTTATCCAGGCCAGCGCCGATGATCATGACCGCGATGATGGAGATCACGGCGTTGGACGAGAAACCGTCGAACAAGTGCTGACTATCCACCAGCCCCTGCTCCAATCCCATGAGCGGGGCCAGCAGGGAGGTCAGACCCAAGAGCACCATCACCGTAGCGGCGGCTACGTCCACCTCGACCACTTCGAAGGCAAACAGGTAGATGGTGAACAGGAGGATGCCGGTTACCCAAGCGATCTCGACCGTGGGCACGACGGTCGCCAGGTACAAGGCCGCCACCCCGAACAGGATGCCTGCGATCAGCTGCTTGCGGCTCAAAGGTCCCGTGGCGACGGAAGGAGTTGGTTCGTCCGCAGGATTGCTCACGACAGTCACTTCTTACTCCTCGCTTGGTGTTTCGATAACCAGTGACCACGCCCGGGATCTTGCCCCACTGCGGCACCGGGGAGGAAATGTCTACGCATAACCCTATAGTTTACCCTTTTTTGGCCGTGATGTGGCGTTAATTGAGTATATTCTAATTTAGTTAAATAACGTAGTAGCTGTGGGGACGATTTCGCCTCTGCGTTCGAGCAACTGGCCTGAGACCTGTCGCACAGCGACCTCGACACAAGGGCGTATATTGAGCACAGGAAAATACAATAGGTTTAGCAAAGCCCGTAAATGCGGTGAGCACCCGTCTGCGTGCAGGGACGTACAGGCAGGTAGCGAACCGGCACCGAATCATTTCAGGATTGCTCAGTTGCACAGACCGCTACGGTTGCTTCCTGGTTGGAGCCGGATTACCCTGCCTACTTTGAATTTTCGACGGAGCATGAACCGATGGATGCCAAGACCCTCTACGACAAACTGTGGGACGAACACGTCGTCCGCTACGACGACAACGACACCGCCCTCTTGTATATCGATCGCCAGCTGGTGCACGAGGTCACCTCGCCCCAGGCCTTCGAGGGCCTGCGGCTGGCGGGACATAAGCCGCGGCGGGTGGCGGCCAACCTGGCGGTCCCAGATCACAATGTCCCGACACGAGATCGGGCGCAGGGGATTACGGACCCGGTCGCGCGCCTGCAAGTCCAGACCCTCACCCGAAATTGCAACGATTTCGGGATCACCGAGCTCGGCATGGAGGATCCGCGCCAAGGCATTGTCCACGTGATCGGACCGGAGCAGGGCTTTACCCTGCCGGGCATGACGATCGTGTGCGGCGATTCCCATACCTCGACCCATGGGGCCTTGGGAGCGCTCGCCTTCGGTATCGGCACTTCCGAAGTGGAGCATGTCCTGGCAACCCAGTGCCTACTTCAGCGCAAATCCAAGTCCATACTGATCGAGGTGAACGGCGCCCTCGGGTCCGGCGTGGCCGCCAAGGATCTGGTCCTGGCCATCATCGGCAAAATCGGCACCGCGGGCGCGACCGGGTTCGTCATCGAGTTCGGTGGCGAGACCGTCCGGGACCTGTCCGTAGAGGGCCGGATGACCATCTGCAACATGGCCATCGAGGCAGGGGCCCGGGCGGGCCTGATCGCCGTCGACGCGACCACCATCGAGTACGTTCGGGGGCGACCCTATGCGCCTCAGGACATCGAGTTCGAGCGCGCAGCCGCCCACTGGCGAGGTCTGGTCAGCGATCCGGGCGCACAATTCGATCGCACAGTCCGAATCGACGCGGCCACCCTTGAGCCCCAGGTCACCTGGGGCACCTCCCCGGAAATGGTGGTGCCGGTGGACGGGCGGGTGCCCGATCCGGGGGACGAGCGCGATTCGGTCAAGGCCGAGGGGATGCGCCGTGCGCTGGATTACATGGGACTCACACCCGGTACCGCCATAACCGACATCCGCCCGGACAAGGTCTTCATCGGCTCCTGCACCAACTCACGCATCGAGGACCTGCGACAAGTGGCCCAGGTGGTCGCGGGCCGCCGGGTCGCCGAAGGTATCAAACTCGCCATGGTGGTGCCCGGCTCGGGTCCGGTCAAGGCCCAGGCGGAGACGGAGGGCCTGGACCGGGTCTTCACCGCAGCAGGCTTCGAGTGGCGCGATCCCGGCTGCTCCATGTGCCTAGCCATGAACGCGGACCGCCTGGAACCGGGCGAGCGGTGCGCGTCCACCTCCAACCGCAATTTCGAGGGCCGCCAGGGTCCTGGGGGACGCACCCACCTGGTGAGTCCTGCCATGGCCGCAGCGGCGGCGGTCAGTGGTCACTTCCTGGACGTGAGGGCACTCTAATGGACAAATTCGAGAACTTTACCGGGGTCGTCTGCCCCCTGGACCTGGCCAATGTGGACACGGATGCCATCATCCCCAAGCAATTCCTGAAAAGTATTCAACGCACCGAGTTCGGACCCAATCTGTTCGACGAATGGCGCTATCTGGACCACGGGGAGCCCGGCCAAGATTGTAGCCACCGGCCCCAGAACCCGGATTTCGTCCTCAACGATCCCCGCTACCAGGGCGCCCAAATCCTGTTGACACGGGAGAACTTCGGCTGCGGGTCGTCCCGTGAACACGCCCCCTGGGCCTTAGCGGACTTCGGCTTCCGGGCCATCATCGCCCCCAGCTTTGCCGAGATCTTCTACAACAACTGCTTCAAGAACGGCATCCTTCCCATCACCCTGCCGTCGATCGAAGTCGCCGACCTGTTCGCGATTGCGGATGGTCCCGAGCCATTGCGGATCACCGTCAATCTGCCGCGGCAGACCCTGGAGCTCTCCATCATCGAGGACCGACTCGGTTTTGTGGTCGATCCCTTCCGCAAGCGCTGCCTGCTCGAAGGACTGGACGATATCGGGCTGACGCTGGAGCACCTGGACGCCATTCTTGCCTACGAAGACCACCGTCGGACTCTGGCCCCTTGGTTGTTCGCCGGGAACGGATCAGGAGCAATGTGAACCTGGATACAAGAGTATCGAAGTACCGATAAGATGGGAATCATTTTTTCCGCAAATGAACGCGAATCAACGCAAATCGGTTGCAAGTTGACATAATCGTAGTGCCAACTGCTAATAGGACAGGATTAACAGGATTATTTTCTTAAATAACAATTATAACATCTTGTTAATCCTGAAAATCCTGTTTTCAAATATCAATATGCCTTGGCTCGCGACGCCATATCGGAGAACGCACAGTGACCAAACACATCCTCATCTTGCCGGGAGACGGCATCGGACCAGAAATCGTTGCCGAAGCAGTCAAGCTACTCACCTACCTACGGGACACCGCCGACCTTGCAATCACACTGGAGGAGGCCCCGGTGGGTGGGGCGGCCATCGACGCCACCGGCGTCCCCCTTCCCGACACCACCCTGGAGCTAGCACTACAGGCGGACGCCGTCCTGTTGGGGGCCGTCGGCGGTCCCAAGTGGGAGCCGTTGCCCATCGCCATCCGCCCGGAGAAGGGCCTCCTGGGCCTGCGCGACAAGTTGGGATTGTTCGCCAATCTACGCCCGGCCATCCTCTATCCCCAGCTGGCCGATGCCTCGTCCTTGAAACCGGAGCTGGTCGCCGGACTCGACATCCTCATCGTACGCGAGCTCACCGGCGGCATCTACTTTGGACAGCCGCGGGGCGTGACCACCAGCGAGGACGGAACCCGCACCGGCGTTAACACCCTAGTGTACAGCGAGTCGGAGATCCGGCGCATCTGTAAAGTCGCCTTCGACATCGCCCGCAAACGCAACCGGCGGGTCTGCTCGATGGACAAAGCGAACGTGCTGGAGTGCACCGAGCTATGGCGAACGGTGGCTACCGAGGTGGGATCCGAATACCCGGACGTTACACTCAGCCACATGTATGTGGACAACGCCGCCATGCAGCTGATCCGAGAGCCAAAACAGTTCGACGTCATGGTTACTACCAACATGTTCGGCGACATCCTCTCCGATGCCGCGGCCATGCTGACCGGCTCCATCGGCATGTTACCGTCCGCCTCCCTCAGCGCAACCGGGAAGGGCATGTACGAACCCATCCACGGCTCGGCCCCCGGCATCGCCGGTCAAGACAGCGCCAACCCCCTGGCGACCATCCTGTCGGTTGCCATGATGCTGCGCTACTCCCTGGGCGAACCGACCGCTGCCGAACGCATCGAGGCTGCGGTCTCCGCCGTCCTGGACCAAAGCCTGCGTACCACCGACATCATGTCTGCAGGAATGCGTCGGGTGGGTACCACCGAAATGGGTGATGCGGTGATGGAGGCGATGGGTAAACGGGTTTAAGCTACGCAGATGCAGAGGACACGGCTCATGTCATTTCGCTCTGCACCTCTTCGATTCGGTTAGCTGCGGCATTAAACCGAGAAAGAACAGACCACATTCATATCAAGGCCGATATAGTCTAATTCGACACGAAACCCAACCACCTAAAGTTCTGGCGCATTTTGGACGACGGGTTAGTTTGGCGTTCGGCTAAGAATATGTTGTGTGCCTTTTCTCTATCCAAGTACGGATGTGCATATGAAAGAGCTCCGTTTCGAGGGGGATGAGAAGAAAGATAAGGCTAATCTAAAGAAAGCATGAGGTATCTTTTGAAGAGGCGCGCAGCGTCTTTTATGACGAGAATGCAATCCAATTTTACGATCCTGACCATTCAGATGAAGAGGATCGTTTTATTCTACTCGGGCTGAGCTTTAAACCGCGGGTACTTGTTGTTTGCCACTGTGTTCGGGAGAATGAGGTGGTCGTTTGTATTATTTCTGCGTATTAGAGGAAGCGAAAATGAGAGATCACTATGACTTTTCTAGTTCGAACGAACCTGAATTCATCTGCCTTTTGACTGATTCCGGGTATTTTCAGCACTGTTTTCCTTATTCCCCGTATTTTAGGCGCAACTTGCCTGCTTAACCGATAACCCTCGTTTGATGTTGTAAACCACATACATCAAGTCAATCCGTGTTCGATTTCGGCTCATTCCCACGTAACGGGCTTGCACCATCCCCTAGTGTTGCTTGAATACACCAAACACACGCTCCACGGGGCTTCGCACGCCTAAGTGTGACCGGTTAAATTGTTTATCTTCTTTGCGTAACGGTCGATTCCGGTACGCCCGTTTGATGCTGCTATTCTCAATGCCACGTCCCGATAACCATTCATCGACGGAACAACAGGTCCCGCGCTAATTGCTTCTCTAAGCCCGGATCACTTAATCGATACCAGCTTTGCAGCAACAGAGCCTTGAACATCATCAATGGTG
>Ga0049113_10000189_pt1 | contig 12773 bp, 18 predicted proteins | sample WorMettanBELIZE1_FD_55214 | JGI IMG/M metagenome (GOLD analysis project Ga0049113, IMG submission 55214) | Marine gutless worms symbiont microbial communities from Max Planck institute for Marine Microbiology, Germany - Olavius tantulus BELIZE.1 | ecosystem: Host-associated > Annelida >... | reverse complement strand
TAAGGAATGTGAATTCAGATTTAATCACCGAGAGGAAAATCTTTATGATTAATACTCACTCTGCTGAGAGAAAATCCACTCTAAAGTTATCTAGACCCAAAGATAAAGTTTGAGCAGCACGGCAGGATCGAACGCCGGCTGACCGAGCGTGAGCTCACCATCCGCATTGGTAAAGCCCAACGCCGGCAAATCAAGCGTGTCAACGTAAGCGGCGATCGCCCGCACGATTGGTCTCGCTGATGTAGTCTTCAATCCGGGCAGGCGGGAGTGCTGCCTAGGCATGGGCAATGCCTTGCTTGTAATTCTGGCCACGAATCTCGGCCCCTTGAGTTCCGTCTGACGCTAGTTTACGCTTGCCACCGCTAACAGCGAATTTTTTCACAATCTCTGGAGCATGGGAATGAGCCAAGCGACAACTTATTGTTTTACGATTGGGGGATCGTTATATATCATGTAGCCGTCCGACCTCCCCCTCCGGGTCCTGAGCTCAAAGATGAAAGAAAACAACGAATCCTACCAAAATGAATGGATCGTATCCCCCGGACCTTGAGCCTTTAGATCTCGACGAGCTGATGGCCCGGATTCGGGAGACAGCCGGGAAACGGAATGTTGCCTATACGAGCGGTACCGATCCACAGCATCTGCCCAAAAAAAGTCTATCGACTCCGTGATTTTCTCGCCGTCCTGGAAGCGAATTTTCTCACCTACGCTTATCAGGCGATCCTGAAACGAACGCCTAACGAAGCGGATTACAGATTCTACCGGACGGGCCTCTACAGCAACGGAAATCGGGCCTTTGTGTTGGCGAACATCCTTTGGTCCGAAGAAGCGCAGCGGCATCGGGTGCGATACACGTAGACTGCGTTGGACCTCTCTGTTCAAGCCGTTGCCCGGAAAGCGCCTGTTAAAGCCCGTGTTGGGGGCCTTGGAAAGGCTTACGTGCACCGTCGCCCCCGGCTTTGGCCTTGCCGTCGAGTTGGATGAGCTACGGCGTGGGCTAACAGCATCACACCAGGGCCTGTGTCAAGCATTGCAGGAATGCGATTGCCACGGCATGCAGCTCAAGCACCGACTCAAGTATCTGGAGTGCCGGGGCGACCAAGCTGATGCTCGCCTCGATACCGTCGCTTCCCAAACCCGCGTACTGAAATCACGGATAGGGGTGGGGACAAGTGGCACAATCCGGGTACAGGAACAAGCGCCGGAACGGGCGCAGCGGGAGCTTGTCCGCGAGGAGACCACATCAGGGGACTCCGGCGGTGAGGGGCGAGCTGCGACATCATCGCCGAAGAACTGGAATCAATAGCATGAAGTTGCTGATAACCGCCAATATCGCGCCCTTCCTGCCAGGGGGGGCTGACTACCACATCGAGGGCTTGAGGTTGGCCTTGCGCTGGCACGGTTACCATGTGGTGTACCTGCGGTTTCCGTTCCAGTTCCCGCCGCCCGCGGCCATCTCCGCGTTGATGGATTTCTGTACGGACTATGATCTCAGGGCACCGAACAGGGTACGGGTCGATAAGGTTATCAGCCTACAGTTTCCCGGTTACGGGGTACTTCACGACGACCATATCCTGTGGCTTATACACCAGCACCGCGCCGCTTACGAGCTCTATGACGAGGCCCGAGCAACCCCGAACGAGCGACTGCTGCACGACCGCATCCAGGCCGGGCCTTCGACGACCGAATGATCGGACGCATCGGACGCCGTTTCGCCAACTCGGGTCGCGGAGCGTCTCGACCACTTCAACGGGCTCGAGGCAGAGCCCCTCTTCTGTAAGCCGGCTTACGACTATATCTTCTTTCCTTCCCGCCTTGAGGCATTGAAACGCCAGGATTTGCTCATCGAGGCCGCGTGCATGACCCGGAACCCGGTCGGCTTTCTGATCGCCGGCACCGGCGGTCAGCAGTCGCGTTATCAACACCTGATCAAGACCCACGGACTAGGGCACAAGGTACGTCTACTCGGAATCTATCAGCGAGGAGGAAAAGCTGACTTACTACGCCCGCTACCGCGCCGTCTTCTTCGGTCCGCACGACGAAGACTACGGTTATGTCACCTTGGAGGCCATGCTCTCATCGAAGCCGGTGATCACCTGCACGGATTCGGGGGGACCACTCGAGCTCGTCGAGCATGAGCGCACCGGCTTGATTGTCGATCCGGAGCCCAACGCCGTGGCGGCCGCAATCGACCGCCTGTACCAAGATAGTGCACTGGCAATCGAGCTGGGCCAAGCGGGACGCCGGCGCTACCAGGAGTTGGAGATCAGCTGGGACTAGGGCATCACCCGGTTGCTCGCACCCACCGCTAGGACCTGAAACAGGACCGATGCGAATCACAGTCGTCGCCCCGAGTGCGGTGCCCTTTCTCGTCGACGGCGCCGAGAAGCTGTGGTGGGGGTGTTGCACGCCCGAAACCAACATACACCGCACCACGCGGAGATGATCAAGCTACCGAGCCCCGAGCAGGACTTCTGGGCACTCATGACAAGCTACCGCAGCTTCAACCGACTGGAGCTGGCCCACTTCGATCTGGTGATCAGCACCAAGTATCCAACCTGGATGGTGGCTCACCCCAACCACTACTGCTACCTCCAACACAAGCTCAGGGGACTCTACGATACCTACCATCTGACGGGATTGCCGACCGCCTTGGGGGAAATACCGGCGCATCTGCGGCCACTCATGCACGCTATGGATAGCTCGCGCCGTGACCGCGTGGCGCACGGGCTCTTTTTCGACCTGCTGTTCGGTCTGCGCGACGACCCGGCACTCCCCCCTGACAGCTTCGCGTTCCCCGGTCCCCTGACCCGGCGCATCGTCCACTCTCTGGACGAGATCGCGCTGGCGCCCACCGCGATCTACCGTTATCTGGCGATCTCCCGCAATGTCGCCGGGCGCGAAGACTACTTTCCACCCGGCGCTCAGGTCACGGTCGTCCACCATCCATCGGACCTACCGCACTCCGAGACCGGGGCTACGATTATCTGTTTACCGCGAGCCGTTTGGATCACCCCAAGCGCCTAGACCTGCTCGTCCGTGCCTTTCAACAGGTCCGGGGCAAAATCGAGTTCCGCATCGCCGGCACCGGCCCCGAGAACCGAGCGTTGTGGGCATTGGCCGCAGAGGATCCACGGATTCGCCTCCTCGACCATGTCAGTGACCAAGAATTGGCCCGGCTCTACGCGGACGCCTTTTTTGTACTCTTCGTGCCTTACGACGAGGACTACGGTCTGGTGACCATCGAGGCCATGAAGTCCGGCAAGGCTGTACTGACCACCATAGACGCAGGTGGTGTCAACGAATTCGTCGAGCACGGGGTCACGGGGCTCTGTGTGGCCACGAAAGTACCGGTCTTGGCCGCGGCCATGCAGCGCATGCTCGCGACCGCTCGGAAACCATACGGATGGGCGGGCGCAACAGCGGGTGAGCGGGTTCGACTGGCTGTCGACAGTGGCGCGGATACTGGGCGAACCGCGACGGCACAGAGCGGTAAGCATCGGGCGACGCAAGCTCGTGGTCACTGTCGACTTCCCCGTATACCCGCCCCAAAGTGGGGGCCAGAGCCGGATTTTCACCTCTACCGGGCGCTGGCGCGACAGATCGACGTCACCCTGATCACGCTCTGTGACGACGTGGATACTGCGGGAGTGCTGGACCTCGCCCCCGGACTCCGGGAGATCCGGGTGGCCAAGTTCCCCGCTCACCTCAAAGCGGCCCAGGCCCTGAACCGAAAACTCGCCGCTTCGGTGGGCGATATCACCTCGTTACTGCATTATTGGCTCACCCCGGCGTACCTGGAGCGCCTGGCGCGCGCGACGGCCTGCTGTGATCTGGTCGTCGCCTCGCACCCCTATCTCTATACCTGCCATCGCCGAAGTCTATGATGGGCCCCTCTGGTATTAGGCCCACAATGTCGAGTACGACATGAAGCGGGCGGTCCTCACCGCCAGTACCGAGGCAGCTGTTTACCTGGAACAGGTGCGGGAAGCAGAGGCGTCCCTGTGTGCCCAGGCCGAGCGCATCATGGTGTGCTCACAACAGGACACCCAGCGCCTGCAAAGGCTCTATGGTTGTGTCCGGTCGCAGACCACATTGGTCCCGAACGGCGTGGATGCCCGCGCCATTCGTTTCGCAACCCGCGAAGCGCGCCGTGCCAATCAATGTGGCTTGGGTCTCGACCGCCGCCTCAGCGTACTGTTCGTCAGGGGTTGGCACCAACCCAACATCGAGGCATCGGGACACCTGAAGCGGATCGCCCAAGACTGTCCCGAGGCGGATTTCCTCATCGTCGGGAGCGCCTGCGGACACGCCGTGCTCAAGTCGCATGCCGACAACCTCTACCCGCTCGGCACCCTGGACGACGCCGAGTTGACGGTTGTCACCGAGGCGGTCGATCTGGCCATCAACCCGATTACTACCGGTTCCGGCACCAACCTCAAGATGCTCCAGTACGCCACTGCGGGTATCCCCATACTCACTACCGAATTCGGCAACCGGGGGCTGGCGTTTCGCCCGGGAGAGCACCTGTGGCAGGCGCCGGTCGGCGATTTCCCGGCGGCCATTCGGCGCCTGGGGGAGGGACTCAAAGGCAAGCAGAAGGACGAGCAGATCAAAGTTTACCCATTAGGTATAGATTATCCTCCGCCCAACCGAGCTTTGAGCTCCGTCATCCAAGCTCAGAGCTCCACCATCGAAGCTCAGATGCCAGGTAGCCGCAATGCCCAAGCGGTCCGCACAGCGGAACTTCTAGTCAATCTCTCATTCCCACGCGCCGTGTGGGGATGCGGAAGCTCCGCACCGCGGAGGGAAACAGAGGCGCCAAAAGCCGTAGCGGCTACCCGATTGCCGAACCGCAAGCGCCGCATATCATGCTGGAATGGCTACCGATAAACACGCGCCCTAATTTCTCACACCAAGCCACGAAAACACGAAGAATTCTCTTCTATTTCCGGCGTTCTTCTCTCGATCCGTATACCCCTTTGTGGCTTGGTGTCTTTGTATGATGCAGAAGAAAAACAGGAAACGGAACATCGCCATTTTCCATTTCCTTGCATTTTCAATACGGCCTATCGACACCTCAGCCCGTGGCAATGCGTGGGAAATCGCCTTTCCTGAAGATCGAGTACAGATCACAGCCGTACTTCCGCTTCAGGTTTTCGGCACCGCCGGCCTCGCGGTCCACCAGGGCGACGATCCCGACAATCTCGTAGCCATTCTCGATAAACTGTTTGCACGCCTTCGCCGTGGATCCGCCGGTCGTTATTACATCATCGACCACGACGATCTTGGTGCCCCGAGGCATTTCGTTCTCGATATGGCTGCGTGTACCATGCTGCTTTGGTTCCTTCCGCACAATCGAGCCGTTGATGGTCGGATGGCCTATCTGATGGGCGCGCATGACAACCGCCGCCACCATGAAATCGGCCCCGATGGTGAGGCCACCGATTGCCGAGGGACGCTCGGAGAATTTGTCGATTTCTTCCAGGAACACATCCGCGAGCAGTGCCAATCCCTCCCCGTTCAGCGTGGTTTTCTTGCAATCGAAGTAGAAGGAAGAAGAAAGCCCCGTACTTAGCGTCATATCCTTCCCGACAATCAGGGATTTCTCATCGAGAATCCGCCGCAGCCAGTCTCGATTCGTCTGCATCATGCCCTCCAAGCGCTCTATGTTGATTCAGAGGTAGCTACCAATGGTACAGGATTGACAGGATGTTCAGGATTAACAAGATTATTTTATAATGGAAACAACACTTTAAAAATCCTATCAAGCCTGCTCATCCTGTTGATCTTATGCTATTAGCGGCTGTCACCTAGCCCGCGGTCTCTCTGCGCGGTAATCCGCGCCCCCTATTCCCGTGCTTCTTCCAGGATAGCTGCCGAGTCCAGGGTCGTGGGCTCGTCGTCGCGGATCAGATGTCGGCCGGCTCCCCAGACCTGTCGGACTTGGTCGCATCCGGCTGCGTAGACCACCTGGAAGACCGGATTGTAGACGGGTTGGGTGTCTGGGTCTCGCAGATCAAGAGCTACCATGTCGGCGGATTTGCCGAGCTCGAGGGAGCCGGTTTCGGCGTCGATGCCAAGGGCCCGGGCCCCGTTCAAGGTCGCCATCCGCAAGACGGTATAGGCAGGCAGCGCCGCCGGGGAGTCGGCCACGCCCTTGCCCAGCAGGGCTGCGGTCCGGAGCTCACCCATCATATCCAGGTCGTTGTTGCTGGCCGTCCCGTCGGTCCCCAGGGCGACATTCATCCCCGCGGCGAGGAGTCTGGCCACCGGACAAAAGATGGTCACGGCAGCGGTTGTGGAGCGCCAGGCCCTTGCGCAGGTATTCCTCCGGTGTCCCGGTGAAACGGGTGAGAAAGTCCACTAAGATCATACTGGCGACGGCCCGCATACCGGCATCCGCCGCGGCCTTTGCGGTGACCTCGGCAAAAAAATACATGTCGTTGAAACAGATTGTGCCGCTCTTGAGCATCTCCAGGACGGCGAGCTAGGTCCCGGGACGAACGAACTCGGGATCTCCATCGTTGCTCCGCCGGCCACATATGCTGGTTGAGCCAGATCATCAGCAGCAGGTCGTCCGCCAGTCCCCGCAGCAAAGTCATGGGGGAGTGGGTGTGGGCGTTGATGAGTCCTGGGATCAGCACATGGCCCGGGAGATCGATCTCCTAGGCGGCTTGGATGTCGGCGCGGGCCTCCGTGGTCGGCAGCAGGGCTTGGACGCGTCCCCGAGTAACCGCCAGGCTGTGATCCATGAGGATGCTGTCGGCGGCGTCGACGGGGACGATCCACTGGGGGTAGAGGAGAAGCTCCGCTTGCATAAGGAAAGATTTCCTTGAGAGTAGTCAGCCAATAGGACCACCATAGGCGCAAATCGACCCTAAGGATAAGGATACTCTACTCGAAACCGCAAGTCCCCTGTCATCGGATACGGCCACGCTCAGATCGTCCATGTCCATTTCGGGTACGGTGAGCCGTTCTTTGCCGTAAAATACCATCTGCCCCTAAGCTTAGTTGCTGGTCGCCTGTCGTGGTAGGTAGAAAGAACCACAAATCGCTCGAATCCTCGCGAATCGATCCGCGAGGATTCGCGTGATTCGTAGCTTTCCTCTTTTTTGCCGACCGGTAACTCAACTTAATGGCATTGGTTAAAGATCTACCACTACCCTTTCCACTTCCGAATACTTCTGAGTGAACAGATTGTTTCCCTACAACCGAGAAGCCTACTCATGAAGCAATCCCCCGCTGTTGCGAGTACTCATTCGATAGATCGCTTGTTTCATGCCCAGCTGGGCAAGGCTACCTTTGGCCTTTCTCCCATCTCGCTGATGGTTACCTATCTGGACTGGTTCGCACACCTGATGATATCACCCGGTAAACAAGCGGAGCTGCTCAATAAGGTACGACGCAAGACCTCCAAGTTTGCTATTTACGCGGCACAGTCGGTATTCGATTCGGAAACGCCGCCGATCATCGAGCCATTGCCTCAAGATCGCCGATTTCGCAATGAGGCATGGCAACGTTGGCCATTCAATTTGATCCACCAATCTTTCCTTTTAAACCAACAGATCTTCTACCATGCTGTAACCGACGTTCGTGGCGTTTCGCAACGTCATGAGCAGACGATGTGTTTCCTGACACGCCAGCTACTCAATGTGTTCTCGCCTTCGAATTTCGTCTTCACCAATCCGGAGGTCTTGGAGACCACCGTAAAGGAAGGCGGGAAAAACCTCTTGCAGGGTTGGATGAATTTCGTGGAGGATCAGGAACGGGTGCTGAATGGGAGAAAACCGGTGGGTACCGAGGAATTCCAGGTCGGAAGGAATCTGGCGATAACCCCCGGTAAGGTTGTTTTTCGTAACCATCTGATGGAGCTCATCCAATATGCACCGGCCACCGAGAAGGTTTACAAGGAGCCGGTGTTGATGTTGTCCGCATGGATGATGAAGTATTACATAATGGATCTGTCGCCCGAAAATTCCATGGTAAAGTACCTGGTGGACCATGGTCATACGGTGTTCATGATTTCCTGGGTGAATCCGGGCAAGGACGATCGTAATCTCGATATGGAAGACTATCGCGAGCTGGGAATTATGGATGCCCTGAAGGTAATCAACGGCATCGTTCCGGACACTCGGATACATGCCGTCGGTTATTGCTTGGGAGGTATTATCCTCACCATCGCCGCCGCGGCCATGTGTCGGGATCGAGATCGTCGTTTGGCCAGCTTGACCCTTCTGACGACCTTGACAGACTTCAGCGATCCCGGAGAGTTTGCGGTTTTTATCGATCCCGGTGAGGTTTCTTATCTGGAAGACCTCATGTGGGAGCAAGGATACCTGGATCCACGACAAGCCGCGGGCAGCTTCCAATTATTGCGTTCCCACGATCTCATCTGGTCCAAGATGGTACGGGAATATCTGCTCGGCAGACGGCAACCGATGTTCGACCTGATGGCATGGAACATCGATGGCACCCGCATGCCTTACCGTCAATATTCCCAGCTATTACGCAGGTTGTTCCTAAATAACGACCTGTGGGAAGGGCGTTATCGGGTCGGGGATCGTCCCATCGCCATCAGTGATATTCACGTTCCCATCTTTGTCGTCGCGGCTACTGCGGACCATGTCGCCCCCTGGCGATCGGTCTATAAGCTGCACCTGCAGGCGGATGCCGAGGAGATCACGTTTGTTCTTGCCAATGGGGACCACAACGTGGGTATTGTGAACCCTCCCGGCCCCAAGGCCCGTGGCTACCACATTGCCACCAGCAAAGCCAACGATCGTTATGTGGATCCGGATACCTGGCTTGGAACCGTGCCTAGTCAAGAGGGGTCCTGGTGGCCGGCGTGGGAGGCCTGGTTGCGTCGGCGATCCTCTGACCGAATGCCGCCGTCGACCATGGGTAACTCCGATAACAGATATGGGGTCCTGGCCGATGCGCCTGGAACCTATGTGTTACAAGAGTAAGAAACTGTCTAAAAATTAACCTACTGATTTTGCATGATAGCGAGCGATCTTCTATCCGGGCCGTCTAGGGGGCGGTCTGGCCTGTTAGGTCAAATGGACTGAAAACCGCCCCCCACGGGCCTATCAATCAAGGAATTAGTTCTTAGACCGTCTCTGAACGCGCTGTGGCCCGACAACCGAGCTGTAAGAGAAAACTGTAAGTACCGGAGGCAATTCCATGTATCCGCAACCCAAGCCCTTTTGAGCCTCGAGGACTGGCTGGAAAGCAAGCGCGCCGATCTGGAAGGGCGCAGCGAATATCTGGACGGCGAGGTCTTCGCCATGGCCGGTGCCAGCCTGGAGCACAACGCGATTGTGAGTAACACAAACCGCGAGCTTCGCACCCAGATGAAAGGACGCCCCTGCCAAGTCTATGCCAATAACATGAAGGTCATCATCCGTTCCGCCAATGCGGGTAAATATCCGGATCTAGTGGCCTATTGCGGAGAGCCGGAGCTCCTGGACGAATACCGGGATGCTTGCTTAACCCCAGTCTGATCGTCGAGGTCCTCTCCGATTCCACGGCGGCCTACGACCGGGGAGACAAGTTTGCCCTCTACCGCCGGCTCCCGAGCCTGCGGGAGTATCTGCTGATCTTCCAGGACCGGGTTCGGGTGGAGTGCTACCGGCGCAGCGCGGACGACCACTGGACCCTTACGGAGACTACACCGGGCTGGAAGACTAGGGCCCCCTGGACAGCCTGGACTGCACCTTGGCGCTAGCCGAGATCTACGACAAGGTCGTGATGAATGCGGAATGATGAAGTGGCAAGCTGCTCCGCATTCATCATTCCATGCCAGAGATGATTTACCCGCCTCTCCCTGGAACCCCTGCGAACACCCCCTCCGAATGCCTGGCCGGCGCTGTCGAGCGGGTTACCTTTCATAGCGAGGAGAGCGGCTTTTGTGTGTTGCGCGTCAAGGTACGCGGGCAGCGGGAGCTGGTGACCGTGGTCGGCTCGGCGGCAACCGTTACCGCGGGTGAATACATCGAGTGCGACGGCGCTTGGGTAAACGACCAGCGCCACGGGCTCCAGTTCAAGGCCATGAATCTGCGGGTGATTCCGCCCAGCACCTTGGACGGCATCGAGAAATACCTGGGTTCGGGCATGGTCAAGGGTATCGGTCCCCACTTCGCCCACAAGCTGGTGGGAGCCTTCGGCGAACGGGTGTTCGACGTCATCGAGGACAACCCAGACCGGCTGCTCACGCTCGAAGGCATCGGCCCCAAGCGCAAGGAGCGGGTGACCCGGGCTTGGGCCGAGCAGAAGGCGATCCGAGAAATCATGGTCTTTCTCCAGTCCCATGGGGTCGGCACTTCTCGGGCCGTGCGCATTTATAAAACCTATGGGGACGAGTCGGTCGAGCAGGTCCGCAAAAACCCCTATCGGCTGGCACTCGACATCCGCGGTATCGGCTTCAAGACCGCCGATGCCATCGCCCACCGGCTCGGTATTTCCCACGATTCGCTCATCCGCGCCCAGGCCGGGGTGCGCCATGTGCTCCAGGAGATCGCCGCGGACGGCCACTGCGCCGCCTACCGGGAGCAGCTGGTCGAGTCGGCCTGCAAGCTACTGGAGATTCCCGCCCCCATCATCAAGCAGGCCATCGCCGCGGAGCTGAAGGAAGAAAATCTGGTTGCCGAGGAGATCAAGGGGCAACCCACGCTCTTCCTCACCCCCTTGCAGCGGGCCGAGCGGGGAATCGCCATGAGTCTCCACCGTCTGCAGCGCGATCCGCCGATCTGGGGTGGGATCGATCTCCAAGGCGCCATCCCTTGGATGGAGCGCCAGACGGGATTGGCGCTCTCCGACTCCCAACGTGCCGCCGTGGCCGCTACGATCAAGGGTAAAGTCACCATCGTCACCGGCGGACCCGGGGTCGGTAAGACCACGGTAGTCAACAGCATCTTGCGCATTCTACAGACAAAAAGAATTTCTGTATGCCTCTGCGCGCCGACCGGGCGGGCGGCCAAGCGGCTGGTGGAATCCACCGGCACCGAGGCCAAGACCATCCATCGGCTGCTGGAGTTCGATCCCCGGATCAGGGGTTTTAGGCGGAACCAGTACACACCCTTGGCGACCGACCTGGTGGTGGTCGACGAGGTCTCCATGGTGGATCTGGTCCTGATGAACCAGCTCTTGCGGGCGATTCCCAACCATGCGGCGGTGTTATTGGTAGGCGATGTGGATCAGCTCCCTTCCGTGGGACCAGGGTCGGTTCTGGCCGACATGATCGACTCCGGTGTGGTGCCCACGGTCCGACTGACGGAGATCTTCCGCCAGGCAGCCCGGTCCCGGATTGTCGTCAACGCCCATTGGATCAACCAGGGCCAGATGCCCGAACGCCCGGACCGCCAAGGATCGGCCAGTGATTTCTATCGCATCGACTGCGAAACCCCGGAGCTCATTCACGACCGATTGTTGCAGGTGACCACCGAACGGATTCCCAGGCGCTTCGGCCTGGACCCCGTTGCCGGCATCCAGGTCTTGACCCCCATGAATCAAGGCGGTCTGGGCGCCCGCTCCCTCAACCTGGAGCTACAGCAACGTTTAAATGCCGATGCCCATCCCAGGATCACCCGCTTCGGTTGGACCTACGCGCCAGGCGACAAGGTCATCCAGACGGTCAACAATTACGATAAGGAGGTCTTCAACGGCGACATCGGCCGCATTCGGCGGATCGACGAGGAGGAGGGGCTAGTGGCGGTCGAGTACGACGGCCGCCTGGTGGAGTACGAGCTGGGTGAGCTGGACGAAATTTCGCTTGCCTACGCCACCACGATACACAAGAGCCAGGGCTCGGAGTATCCGGCGGTGGTCATCCCCCTGGCGACTCGACACTATATGCTCTTAGAGCGCAACCTGCTCTACACAGCCGTGACCCGTGGCAAACGGCTGGTAGTCCTGATCGCCCAGCCCAGGGCTTTAGGTATGGCGGTCAAACGTAAGCTGTCCGTCAAGCGCCTGACCAAATTGCGCCAACGATTGCAGACACTTGACAGCTAACCGGAGGAGAAAAACGGCGCATCACGTGAATCCACGTAGATAAAGAACGCGGGGTTGCTAGGAGGATCTAATGGACAGGATTTACAGGATTGTCAAGGATTCAAAGGATTTTCTCTCTCGTTCCCACGCGCCGCGTGGGAACGAAAAACTGCTCCGCAGCCCGTAGGGTAGGCTGTGCCCACCGACCGGTTTCCAGCCATCAGCTACCCGTCGCCAGCCTCCTGATCGATGCGGTTCACGCGGGGAAGGTAGGCACTGGCCGGCAAGCTCACAACCATCGTGCTCACTGCATATATGGACCCGTCCCGCTTGCAAGGTAAAACACACCGGCTTTGGCGAAGGGAAAGGTTGCTGTCATCTATCCGGCCTCTGGCTGGGCATTCGAATACCCACGGCCTCAATGGAAAATTTGTGCACCTCGCCTGGAACATCCTGTCGGCCTCAAAGGCCTCTGCGGCCGAACAGGTTTGAAAAGTGCCGATCTGACCGGTCTTGCCATCGGGTGTGTGTTACCTACGCAATCGTTGTCGAAGTCCTCCGAAACTCGTTTTGCGGTTGCCGACGCCGGACCTGGGCAGGTTTTCCACGTGTTGTCCACAGCGCGGGGGCGCTCCCGACTTGCTTGCTGGCCCACACGGGGGGCAACGGGTGGAAAATCCGCCCCCCGTGGGCGATCAGGTGCCGGTCGCGAATCGGTACGCCTCCTGCCGCGTCAGCTGTGCCCAACTGATGCGCGCGTTCTTGTTTGCTACCGCCAC
>Ga0049113_10000184_pt1 | contig 13015 bp, 13 predicted proteins | sample WorMettanBELIZE1_FD_55214 | JGI IMG/M metagenome (GOLD analysis project Ga0049113, IMG submission 55214) | Marine gutless worms symbiont microbial communities from Max Planck institute for Marine Microbiology, Germany - Olavius tantulus BELIZE.1 | ecosystem: Host-associated > Annelida >... | reverse complement strand
TTCATGGTATCTTCTCCTTTCTGGGAGAAGACCCTACACCACCACTTTGACAGATCCGGTCATTTTGGCCTTAAATTGGTACATAGTCCCGAAATTTTTTAATGCCCCCATGGACACCGTAGTATACGGGTTCTGAAAATCCACGGATCTGGGCGACTCGGGTGGGGCCATTTCTGCGTGTGATGGTAATGTGCGACTGATGGACGATCTCTCCCATGGCAATCTCCTTTTTCTAAACGGTTTGTTTCGCGTGCATTCAAAGAATGCCGCGCTGTGCAATGCCTGTTAAGATAGGGATGATTATGCAAATTGGAAACTTCTGCCATATCACCGACAGACTTTGAATTCCCTCTTGTCCGGTGGCCCGGTTTCGGATACTGTTTTTTTCTGATCGGATGATCATACAGCAAGCGCATCCAGTGACATGCGGCGCTTGCTCCCTTCGATAGAGCTCCCCTCGACGGTGCTCCCTTCGGCACCGCTTCTCTCGATCCCGCCCCGGCGGTGCTCGGGACAAGCAGGACAAGCGGAAGAGGCAGGAGGAGCAGGCACCCGGGTAACGGAAAACTATAAAAAGAAAGCGAACATCCTATGGGACACACACTGTTTGATAAAATCTGGTCGCGTCATGTGGTACAGGAACTGCCCGACGGAACGGTGCTGCTGTATATCGACCGTCATCTGGTTCACGAGGTTACCAGTCCTCAGGCGTTTGAGGGGATGCGGCTTTCCGGGCGATCCATCCGACGTCCCGAGCTGACCTTTTCCACCATGGATCACAATGTTCCCACCACAGAGGATCGTCTGGACATCAAGGATCCCATTTCAAAAGCCCAGGTGGACGCACTGGAAAAAAACTGCGCGGACTTCGATGTCTCTTTGTTCGGTCTTGGGGATCCGCACCAGGGTATCGTCCATGTCATCGGCCCGGAAATGGGCCTTACCCTGCCCGGTCTGACCATTGTTTGCGGGGATTCCCACACATCCACCCACGGTGCTTTCGGCGCCCTGGCCTTCGGCATTGGTACCTCCGAGGTGGAACATGTGCTGGTGACACAGACCCTGAAACAACGTAAGCCCGACAACTATAGAGTGGAATTTACCGGTCGCCTGGAGCCCCATGTGTTTTCAAAAGACATGGTGCTGAAATTGATCGGTGCCATCGGAACGGCCGGTGGAGCCGGCCATGTATTTGAATACTGCGGTGAGGCCGTCCGTTCTCTGTCCATGGAAGCCCGTATGTCAATCTGTAACATGAGCATTGAGGGCGGTGCACGGGCCGGCATGGTGGCCCCCGACGATACAACGATTGAATATATTACCGGGAAGGAACGACCGTACGCACCGAAAGGCGAGGCGTTGGACAAAGCCATCGCCTACTGGCGGTCACTGCCGACGGATGGGGACGCTGAATTCGATCGGAGCATTACCATCGATGCCGGAAGCATCAAGCCCCAGGTTACCTGGGGGACCAATCCAGGTATGGTCATTGACATCGACCAGCCGGTGCCCGGACCGGACGCCGGCGGATTCTACAGCCCCACGGATGTAAAAAATGCCCTGGAATACATTGGCCTGACCCCCGGTACCCGGATGACCGATGTTCCTGTGGACGTCGTATTTATTGGCAGCTGCACCAACTCACGGATTGAAGATCTCCGTCTGGCGGCAGCGGTCATGGATGGACGAAAGAAGGCCGACCATGTCCAGGTGCTGGTGGTGCCCGGTTCCGATCAGGTCCGCCGTCAGGCCGAAGCCGAGGGGCTGGATCGGATTTTCAAGGCGGCAGGTGCGGAATGGCGATATGCCGGCTGCAGCATGTGTCTCGGAATGAATCCGGACCAGTTGGCCCCCAGGCAGCGATGCGCATCTACGTCGAACCGGAATTTCGAAGGTCGACAGGGAAAGGGGGGCCGCACCCATCTGGTCAGCCCGGAAATGGCGGCGGCGGCCGCTGTGGCCGGAAAATTCGTGGATATTCGGAAATGGCTTGACCGCTAAGTCCAGAAAGGAACGACATGAAACCCTTTGCGCAGCATACCGGCATTGTCGCGACACTGAACCGATCCAATGTCGACACCGATCAAATCATTCCCAAACAGTTCCTCAAATCGATCAAACGAACCGGATACGGACCCAACGCGTTTTTCGATTGGCGCTATAACGCCGACGGAACCCCAAACCCGGAATTTGAGCTCAACGACAGCCGGTTCGATGGCCGATCAATTCTGGTGGCCCGAAACAATTTCGGCTGTGGTTCCAGCCGGGAACATGCGGTCTGGGCTTTGGTGCAGGACGGCTATGCGGTGATCATCGCCCCCTGGAAACCAGCCGGCGGGACCCGTCTGCCCGCCTACGCCGATATCTTCAGCTCCAATGCCATAAAAAACGGCCTTTTACCCATCGAATTGGCTGAAGAAGAGGTGGACTATATCTTCGCCCTGGTAGAGAGATATCCGGGGATAGAGGCAACCGTCGATTTGCCGGAGCAGCAGATCATATTTCTCGCCCCGGAACCCGTCGCCTATGATTTCGATATCGAGGCATCCGCCAAAGAACAGCTCATTAACGGACAGGATGACATTGATTTGACCCTCCAGTTCGAATCCGAAATCGACCGATTCGAACAGCAGCATGATCCCTATTTCTCAGCACCGGAATGACACGGGTGGCGCGCACCGGACAACATCGGGGCGCGGGGCGGCAGGCTTCTGTCCGGTGGCGGTTCCGAAGCGTCGATCGATGCCAATGTGGGTCCCCCAATGGGGTTTGGCTAAACCCCGCTTCCCTCACCCGGTCGGTTCGAAACGCCTGACGCGAACCCGATTCTTTATCGCGGATCTGACCAACACCTGTTCAGACCGCTTCACCCGGCGCACCTGGCCTTCCTCATATATAATCTGAATCGAACCGGAAAACTTCTCATCCATCAGCTCGCGCAGAATCTCGAGGATGCGATCGAAGGATTCCGGGTGGGCCGTGCTGTCCATACCGGAGCTACCGCTGTCCGCAGAATCCGGGGAACGTATGCGGTTCGCGTGGTTATCGCGCTTCATCAGGATAAACTCTGAAGTTCATGGGCCCGGTCCACATCGGACATGCCCCTGTCCGTAATGCGACACCCGGCGTTGGCACATCGCCCATGGCAAAATGCACAAAGCATGCCGCTTGGACAACATTCCAGATACCACCCTAAATACTTAAAATTATATAAAAATAACGTGTCACAGGGTCGGAAAGAGAGAGCACAATAGGCTATCGGGGCACAAAATTGTAGCCAGTGGGGTCGAAGTGTGCACATCCAGGCAATGTCATCCTATCGACGGATATAGCAGATGTCAGAATTCCATTCCGATTAAGAGACGGTATACGAATCCCAACGTACCGGAGTCATCGGAATCGGTATCGGGTTCGGAATCGGTATCGACTTCAACGATAACCGTCCTGTCTCGATACCGATGCCGATAGCGATCCCGATGCCGAGCATCTATGGGTGCGCATTCTCTCGACACGGTGGTGTGTTGACAGAAACAATTTTCACTGAAACGGAACATATTTTTGGCGATTGCTATAGATCCGTTCATTTCTCCACCGCCGTGAAAAATCCTTTGGAACGTCCAAGTCCGGGCGGAGCAACGGAGTGTTTCGGACAGACAGCGNGTAAAACAGATGATGCCACCCAGGTGCCTCCCCAAACAGGCCCCCTTTCTGCCCCGGGTGGTCTGAGGGTGCCGAAAATATGACAAAAAAGACATTTGGGCGCCAAATAACGTCATAGCTCATCCATCAATATGTGTAGGGAGACCTGAATTAGACGAAAAATACTGAATATATTGCATAAAATAAAATACCTATCTAGTCAAAAACAGGTATGAAACTTGCTATTCCTTTCCGGGATGATGTCGTCACGTATTGCAGCTCATTCCCTATCCGAAAGGAAAATCTCATGAAGACAATGAGGGACACAGCGAGGGTTTCCCTGGTGGCACTGCTGACAGTGACATTTTTGTGCGTTTTCCAAGGTGCCGCACTTGCCCAGGGACAAGAAGATGGCAGCGTTATGAATCAGGTGAAATGGGAGCACGGCCCCTGCGTATCCAGTCTGGACAAGTGGGCACAAATCGATGTGCCTGAGGGTTTTGTCTTTGCAAACGGTTCGGACACCCGACTTCTCATGGAAGCCATGGGAAACGTGAATTCAGGTACCGAGGTCGGCTTTATCGCGCCGAACACCCTCGACTGGTTTGTCGTATTCGAATTTGACAAGATCGGTTATGTAAAAGATGATGAGAAAGACAATCTGGATTCCGCTGCGATCCTCGAGTCCATTCGAAAAGGCACCGAAGCGGGGAACAAGGTCAGAAAGGAGCGCGGCTTTCCGACGCTGCATATCGTGGGGTGGGAGGTAGAACCCCACTACAACGATCTGACCAACAACCTGGAATGGGCCATCCGGGCGGAAAACCAAGATGGGAGCCCTGTTCTGAATCACAATACCCGGCTTCTGGGTAGACGAGGGGTCATGAAATCGACCCTGGTTGTGGATCCGGAAACGTTCGGTGCGGTACTCCCCCTTTATCGTTCCAATCTGGACGGATTCGTCTTTAAATCCGGTCAGTCCTATGCCGAATTCACCAAAGGCGATAAANTTGCGAAATACGGGTTAACCGCCCTCGTGGCGGGCGGCGCCGGAGCGGCGGCGGCGAAGTTGGGACTTTTCAAGATCCTGGGCAAGTACTTCAAAGTTGTCATTGTTGCCGTTATCGCTTTCTTTGCCGGCATCTGGAAATTTCTCAAAAGCCTTTTTNGCGGCGGCTCCCGTAAGAGTGAGGAAGTCGCGGAACCCGAACCCCAGATGGTTGGCCAAATGACCGAGACGGACCAGTCATCGGCGCTGGGTTCCTCGGGATCTTCGGGGTAGCCCGGGCGGATGAGCCTGCGCGTTTCCGTCGGACAAGCCGACCGGATTGGAGCAGGCACACAAAGCCTGCCCGCGGCTGAGGTTGTTCACCGGACAACACGGGTTTCGGCCGCTACTAAACGATCTGACGCAATCGATACGGGGCCCGGCATCCATTCTGTTCGGATGCCGGCGCCCCGAGCGTTCGTCCGATCCGTGCAGCGATAATTCTGCATGTCATCCCATGACATACCATCGGCCCATTAACGGCTACCGGTTCTTATGCACCACCTCCTAGAAGTGTTATTTCCATATATCGTGCTGTNTTATGTGTTTGACTGTTTTGTCTTCATCAAAACCTATCAGTCAGCACTCTCGTCCCATTTCGGCAGCACCTATATCCTCAAAGCATCCGGTATCCGGTTTTTGGGTATTTCCCCCCTTAGCCGCTTGTTTGTCGCCTTTACTCTGCCGCTCCTTGTGTCATCAAAAGGGCTTTATATCTGGAATAAAGCCGGATGGCAGGAATCTGATTTGTATCTCCCGGATGCGTTCGAATTCTTCCCCTTCGACACCCTGGAAAAGATCGAAACGGATGGATCGCTCCTGAAAATCAACCGCCGGTTTACGGTTGACCTCCAACTGCCGTCGTTTGCAACACAGACGGCGGACACCTTTTGGACACTTAGCGAACTTCCCGCCGAACGCCGATGGCGTAGAATAGAAAAATGGGTCGGCTCCCGCTTCGACCTGACGGGAATCAAGACAGCATACCAGAGGTCGTCAACATACTTCTCTTTGCTCGGGACCCTTGCCGTTTTTCTCTTTGCGACAACCTTTATTCTTCTTCCATCTATTATTTACTTCCAACTACCGATTCATCTTTCGTTGCTTCTAATCTGGATGCTGTTTATGTATATCCTACTGCTGGTCGTCGCCGGAGCCTACGTCGCTAAAGGGCGTACAGGGGCTGAAGGAGGTCTCCGTTTAATTCTATCGTTTATCTTTTCACCCGCTACAGCGGTCCATCCGGTCCATCATTTTACAAAACACCTGTTCTATGCATTTGATATCTTGGCCACCTNNNCCGTATTCGTCGATCCGTCAGAATTCGGTGAGATGTTGAGAAAGGAATTGAAGCGGGTTCACTTTTCTATCCAGCACGGTGTCAGTGATGATCTGATGAAGAGTTTGCAAATCANAGAAAGATATTTAACAAAACTGCTGGCCATTGCCGGGATGGAGCCTGAACAGGTACTGATGCCGCCTGAGCCGTCCGATGACCGCGCACACAGTTATTGCCCGCTCTGCGAAACCGAGTTTCTCCATGGGGTCGATTCGTGCCCGGATTGCCGCATCCCTTTGGCAGCCTACGGTAACGCCCCGACCCGATTTCGCAAAAGCGATCTGTCGGCGGATTCCGAAAGTGTACCGGCAGCGTCCAATGGGGACGCACCCCTTACTCGCGAATGCGGCGCTTGAGTTCCCGTATCAACGAAGAACACACCTGATTGGCATCAGCAATAATCGCCACGTCCGCCATTTTCATCATAGGGGCGTCCGGATTCTTGTTGATGGCCACGATCAAACCGGCATCGTTGATGGCAGCCGTGTGCTGGATAGCGCCGCTGACACCGAAGGAAAAAAGAATCTGGGGGCTGATGTGTTTACCGGCCTGTCCAACCAATGCGTCGTGGGTGATCCAATTGGCGTATACGACGGGCCGGGTGGCGCCGACTTCTCCACCGAGCAATCGCGCCAGTTCGAATAGCTTTTTGAATTTGGTTTTACTTCCCATTCCCCGGCCGCCACACACAACGATCTGCGCCTCCTCCAATCGCTGCGCGCGCCGGGGAAGACGCTCCGACCGGATCATGCGAACCTTGGGCTCGGGCAGATCGTCCGGCATGGGAATCGGAACAATCTCACCTTGGGCGTCATCATCATGGGGTAATTCCTGGAACGTTCCCGGCCGCACGGTCGCCATCTGGGGGTGACCATGGGGTGTGACGGTCTTGGCCAGAAGGTTTCCGCCAAAGCCCGGTGCGGTCTGAATCAGGCGACCGTTTTCATCGATGGATAGACGGATACAGTCTGCCGTCAGTCCTGTACCCAGGCGTTTGGCAACCCGGGGGGCCAGCTCCCGTCCAAAATCCGTGGCACCGATCAGAATAATGTCAGGTAAAAAGCGCCGTGCCAACCCGGTGAGCAGCGTCGTGTGGGTTTCCGTGCTGTACCCCTCCAGCGCTGGATGGTCGATGGTGTAAACCTTTTCGGCGCCGTGGGCGATATATTCTCCCACATATTCATCCACCCCATGTCCGAAGATCACCGCGCATACCTCGGCATCGATCTCGGGTGCCAGTTCCACGGCGCGGGCCAAGATTTGGAGGGTGACGCGATTCTGAAAATAATTCCGGAAATCACCATAGACCCAGATACTCTTGTTTAGGTTAGTCATTGGGCTGCTCATGGGGTTTCAGGTCTTTTCCAACCGCTGCACCGATCTGGTCGCCAAAATGCTCGAACAAATCTTCAACGACTTTTTTCGCGGACCCCCGGATGACGATGTTTTCCTTATCCGCTACCGGTGAATACACATCCAGGATCTGCGTGGGGGAGGCTGTTTTACCGATCTGGTTCGGCGTCAATCCCAGCCCAACAGCGTCCAGGACCGTAACCGGATTATGATCGAAGGCCACCTGAAGGCCTCCCAGGGAAGCGTATCTGGGGGTATAGTAGTGCGTCGCCATAGTGACCACCCCCGGCAGACCCATCTCAAGGGTTTCCAGGAAATCATCTGACTCTCGTTCCACACGCACCGTGCGACCGCGCAGTTCAAGCTTCTCCACGTAGGCGATACCGGCTACTGCCAGCTCNTNNNCCAGCTGGGGACCGACCTGAGCGGTTTCGCTATCGCTGGTGTGACAACCGCACAAAATGAGGTCGTAATCCGGACACGCCATGGCAATGGCTCGGGCAAGAGTAAAGGATGTCACCATGGTATCGGCGCCCGCCATGTTTGGATCGGTCAGCAGAATGCCCCTGTCCGCCCCCAGGGCAATCGCCTCCCGGAGGATCTCTTCTGCCATGGGTGGCCCCATGGTCAGTGCGGTAATGCGCCCGCCGTGCCGGTTTTTAAGGCGGATCGCCGCCTCGAGGGCATATTTACAGGCGGGATTCATCATACCGTCGGCCAGCTCCCGTTTGAGCCTGCCGCTCCGGGAGTCCCACGGCAACTCCGACACCATGGGCACCTGTTTCATACAGACAACGAAATGATAATTCATCTTAGGACCTTCTATGATTCTGTCGGTTCGTCCCCGACTCGATGCAAAGATTTTATGAACGTGTTGATAATCCTATCGTTTCACCAAATTGAGACTTTTATGGCCAAGGCATTTCCTGACGGGGTTTCACAGACACTTTCGTGTCCCTTGTCGCATTTGTGTTACACGAAAATACGACAAGGCGCCTCGCTTCGCGGTTCGCTGCTCACTACGGGGCGACGCTGTAGTCCGACTACCGCGAGCCTCGAATAACGCCGGCCATGGAAGTCTCCGTTTGGCCCAACGGGTGAAATCTTTTCAGCTTTTTGTTCGACTTCTGAATATCGACATTGCAATCCGTCGGCATCCCCCAAAAGTATAGATTAAGAAGCATGGCTGTCTCTCTTAGCTCTCTTGCTGAAAAGATTTCATGTAATGCCCAAATTAAGTGGGTTGTGAGAGTACCCCCCTGGCGATGTCGACCCGCTGCACCTCACTGGTGCCTTCATAAATTTCGGTCACCTTGGCGTCCCGAAAGTAGCGTTCCACATCATACTCCTTGCTGTACCCGTAGCCACCGTGAATCTGCACCGCCAGGTTCGTCACACGGGAAGCCAGATGGCTACAGAAGAGTTTGGCTTTTGCAGCCTCGGTACCAAAAGGCCGGCCCTCGTCCTTAAAGGCGCAGGCCCGGTAAAGCAGCAATCGGCCGGCGTCGATCTCCGTGGCCATGTCGGCCAGATAGTTCTGTATGGTCTGGAAGGAGGCGATGGGTCTCTTAAATTGATGCCGCTCCTTGGCGTACTTCAGCGACGCGTTAAACGCTGCCTGGGCGATACCCAGGGCCTGAGCGGCAATACCGATCCGTCCGGTGTCCAGTGCGGCAAGACCGATCTTCATTCCATCGCCGATGCGGCCGAGTAGATTTTCGGTGGGCACACGACAGTTTTCAAAAAACAGGGAAGACACCGGATTGGCCCGCATGCCGCAGAGATCCTCGATTTCGCCGACGGCGTATCCGGGCGTTTCGCTCTCCACCACAAATACACTTCCGCCCCGAGGCCTATCCTCCCGGGGTGTCACGGCAAACACCAGACTAAGACCGCATACGCCGCCGTTGGTGACGAATATCTTTGTGCCGTTTATGACGAATTCGTTCTCATCTCGAACAGCCTGGGTCTCCACACCGCCGGCATCGGATCCGGCGTTGGCTTCGGTCAGACAGAATGCACCGATCCGTTCGCCGCTGGCCAGATCGGGTAGAAATTTCTTCCTTTGGGCGTCGGTACCGAATGTCGCAATGGGATAGGCTCCCACGCTATTGTGCACCGAAACGCACAATCCAATGGCCGCGCAGACTTTGGACAGCTCTTCGATGGTGATGGCATAGCTAATGCTGTCGACTTCGGCCCCCCCATACGCCCTGGGTATCTGGAGGCCAAAAAAGTTCAGCGGCCGCATTTTTTCGATGACCTCCCAGGGGAACCGGGCTTCCCGATCGAGATCGTATACCAATGGGCCGATTTCCGTTTCTGCGAAATCACGGACCGCCTGGCGCACGACCTTATGCTTCATACAGGGGTTAAAATCCATGATGCGATAATCCCAATCTTCTGAGCCTAGGGTTGAGGGAACACCTGTCACCACCGCCCAATGGACCGTGTGCGGGTATGGGTCCGGCTTCACACTCCGACGCAAACCCCATTCCCCATGGAAACATCTTTCCATCAACAACGGCTGCGGCAGGTCGCCAGCATGTTNCCCTGATATGGTGCCCCCCTCAAGTCTTAACCGGAATATCGCCTGTTTGCTTTTTGGTTCAGGAACGCATCTAAAGATCGTTCACCCACCCTGCCCGCCCTTCCGGAAACTGTTGCCTATACCGGCGCCTTCGCGTATAAGGGCAAGGTTTCATCCATTTCGACACATGTGACGGCAACACCGGCGAGATTTCCGGAAGGACGAAACAACGGGTTCTGAATGCCCTTCCCCGGTCACACAGGAGCGAACATGCAGAGGTCTTCGGATCCGAAACAACCTCTGGCGGATCAACCCCGAAAGCGTTCCGTTGGGGAGCAGCTGTTTTCCCGTCCGATTATTTGGATTCTCCTGACCGCTCTCCTGCTCACCTTCGTCGCGATATGGGGATACCGAATCCTGCGCGAGATGCGCTACGCGGACCAATCCGCTAAGGCCATGGCCGAATGTCATAACACCCCCCAGGGGGAGGCCTACAGAATGGAAGCGGTTTCAAACCTGGCCGAGATCATGCCGCAGCTCTCCTTTGATCCCATCTTTCCCCAACGGATCGAAAAGCTTCAGCCCGTGTTTATCTATGCCCGTTATTGCGATATTTCGGGGAGGAACGCCGTGCATCTCCGCCTGAAATCCAATGCCGGGGTAGGCTACAGTCACTTCCAGATCCCCCTCACCCCGACCGATCCCAAGCTGAGGGACAGTGAATTGATCGGAGAGGGCGTGATGGTCCGGCTGTGGCAACAGGACGGTCTCCTGATGGGTCTCGTCGGAAAACGGTGACCGGCTTACAGCCCTCCCCCAAAGCGTCTCCCGCCGAAACGGGTGAATACCGACTATAGAGATTCGCCACAGAGTGATGCAGATTGCCATAGCTCTTTATCTCCTTGATATTGCATTAGATTCTTTGAGAACAGGCAAGAGCTGTGTCGAATCGCCACAGTTTGTTGCCGTCTCATAACCTGCCCCGTAAGGCTTAAGACAATAAAAAGAAATTTAATTTCAATAAGTTAAGACTTTTTTTGAGAAGTGTGCATTCCTGGCCCGATTCCTGCTCTTAAAAATGCCACGAGGAAATTCGGAAAGGGAGGTGCACTATGACACGGCAGGCAGGGAAAAAGACACGTCGTCCAGTGGTCTACAACATGGCGAACGACCAGTGTGTATGGAGCCGGGCCGGAGTGATCAAGCCCGTTAAATGCATGAATGCGTTTGATTGCCTCGGCTGTGCTTTGGATAAAAAGGTGCAAGCCGATTTTGAAACCAGACAGCAATTGGCCGGCGGATCCGGCTGGGACGGACGGAATCCAGCATCCGCATAATCGACAGGCAACGGCTGCCTTTGGCCACCACACCCACCCGAATCAATAGGCAATGTTCGAATTCGTTTCCGGTTTCCATGGCATGTCCGGTGGACCCCAATGGGTTAGATCTCGCTGGTTGCGGTAGGGGATGGCTGAGTTCGGCACCCATCCTTAACGATCGGCAAAATACCGGGGATACCCGTGCGCGCAAGGTGCCATCGAAAGCCAACATCGGAGGGGTTTCACGAGTCGGACCATACCGGGGGCAAGCAAGAGGGGAGCGACCGTAAGCAAAAGGACGTTAAAGGGGTGATCACAATTGGCAACGGGGATTTCGCCGCTAGATTCAATGGTGCCCCCGACAGGAGTAACCCGAAGAGGCCCCTATGTGCCAACTCTACTGATCACAGAAGATCCTGTCAGTGCTCGGACCCGTTGGCATAAAGATTGTGACACATTCCTTCAGGATGTGGAGACCGTCATTGGGGCCCATTGTCTATTCTTCAACACGCTCGGAAGGGCTCTCCTCCGCACCGGGCCCCACCCTGGGCAAGACGTCTTTGAATGCTTCCCCATAGATCTCCCAGACCGTCACAAACAACGCCGCAATGATGGGTCCGATGAACATCCCCGGGATGCCGAACATGAAGATGCCGCCCAGGGTACCGAAGAAAATCATCAGCTCGTGCATCTGGGTGTCTTTGCCGACCAGAATCGGCCGCAGCAAATTGTCCAGGCTACCGACGAGAATACCACAAAATGCGGCAAGGCCGATCCCGCTGGCCACTTTCCCGGTGGCGATCAGTACAATGGCGGCAGGCGCCCAGACCAACGCTGACCCGACGCTGGGGATGATGGACAGCACGGCCATGATGGCCCCCCAAAAAACGGCGCTCGGAATGCCCACCACGTAGAAGGCCAGGCCGGCCAATCCGCCTTGAAGCACACCAATGACCAGGGTGCCTTTGATGGTGGCCCGGGTCACCGAAGTAAATTTCTCCAGGATTTGACGCTCGTCGCGATCTTCCAGAGGCACATAGTAGAGAATCTTCTGAAGCAGTTTACCGCCGTCGATAAGGAAGAAAAACATGCAGTAAAGCATCACGAGCATCGTCAATATCAATTGAACCGTGCCGCGGCCGACGGATGAAAGACGGTCCAGAATGAAGGCGCTGATGCTCCCAACCAGTTCACCGGCTTTGTTCAGTATCTGACTGCGATACGGCGCCACTTTATCATAAAACGGAATGGACTGAAGCGTCTCTGACAACGCACTGGGCTCAGCCAACTGTTGTTGTACCCAGGGTTTGGCAGCCCCACCCACTTTTATCGCCTGGGTAGTGATAATACCCACCAGACCGCCGAGGGGAATCAATACGACAAAGAAAACGACACTGAGGGTAATAAACGACGCCAGGTACCGCCTTCCGCGAAGCCTTGCGGTTAACTTGCGGTACATCGGATGCGCCATGGCGGAAAAAATTCCCGCCAGCACCATGGCCATGAGAAAATGGCGGACCATGGCCAGAAACAGGGCGGAGATAAAGAAGACAACAATCAGCAACGCTCTTTTGTTGAGAACTTCTTTGTCCATGACCGTCCTAGATTCGGGCCTTCTATGTAAAAGGCTTCAGTAATTCCCTTTTCGGGACTTTTGTTCAATCGCCGATACTTTAAATCCGAAATTCGAATATCGAAATNCGAAACCCCAGTTCAATAAGTAAGTGCAACACTTTTAGGTTTTAAGGCTTTCGCGATATGACGCGATATTATGCCAAAAACCTATC
>Ga0049113_10000182_pt1 | contig 13512 bp, 14 predicted proteins | sample WorMettanBELIZE1_FD_55214 | JGI IMG/M metagenome (GOLD analysis project Ga0049113, IMG submission 55214) | Marine gutless worms symbiont microbial communities from Max Planck institute for Marine Microbiology, Germany - Olavius tantulus BELIZE.1 | ecosystem: Host-associated > Annelida >... | reverse complement strand
GACGCCAACTTCGGAAAACTGCAAACAATGGCTTTAGGGTCCTACATACTCAGACCATTGCGTGAGAATACCCTTAAAATGGTGCATAATCCCGTACTTTTATAATCTCGTTGGTGCAGCAAAAGAGAAAAGAATCAAAAAGGTGATCCTGATCAGCTTCCCCCATGTTGAAGGGCCTACTTCAAGAACACACCCGGCGAGAGGAAGGCTGGATGGAACACCGATATCCGTGCATGCTACGACAAGACTTGAGGAAGAAAGGCACCTGTTCAACGAAGTTGAAATTCCGGTGGCTCTAAGAGTGGGTATGGTCTACGGAAGAGGTATCTTAATGATCGATGCGGCGCAGTGGCTTGCCAAAAGACGGCTTCTTGGTGTGTGGAAAGAACCCACCGAGATCCAGCTGATATCCAAATCTGACTTTTGCAGGGCCGTCGTGGCAGCAATAAGAAATAGACAGGCGCGGGGGATCTACCATGTTGGAGACGAAGGCGATGATACCTTACAATCCTTTCTCGATCTGGCGTGTGACACATGGGGATACCGAAGACCCTGGAGAATGCCATTGGGTTTCATATATTTTGCGGCCGAGGCGTTTGAACTGGTGTCCAGCGTATTTAATACGAAGAGCCCGTTGACCAGGGACTTCATAGATATCGGAAGGGTGCCGTACTATGGGGACAAGACCCGATTCAGGGCAGAATTGTTGCCGGAGCTGTCATATCCGGATGTCCGGGCAGGTATCGGGGAATTTGCAATTTAGAATATTAACTTGCCGGAATCACTCTCTTTTGGAACCGGCAGTGCCTCCAGGTGTATGATGGACTTACTTGAACGCGCACAATTATCTTTCAAAATGACATTTAATCCGCCGGACGGGGCAACGTCCCGTCAAATTCGATTATACGGATTGGGTGCCTGGATTGTCGGGTTTGTTGCGATCATCTTGTTGAGTTCGGCCGGCCCTGTCATTGAAGGGTTATCCTTCGAAACGGATTTGGAGATGATCTACATCCCCTGCGTGTTTGTCGCCTTTGGTTTAATGGTTACCGGGTGCTACAGGACCTTGACCGGGAAGAAAACATCCAAACACGTTGATGACTACGAGGTTTCTCCGGTGCGGGTCATTGTCGGTGTGGTGTCTNTGCTGCTATCACTTGTGATTCCGGCAACCCTCATGGTCGGCGTATTATATTTTCTCCAGTGGATCGGAATGGAACCCAATGAGATGTTTTAGAAAATATGGTGCCGGTCGTTTCGTATTGATCTGTAGGCGGAAATCGGGTTGCGGTCTGCGATGAACATTCCCGTGAACCACTACGTGCATACTATCCTGATAGCACTCCTTCTGTCACTCGGTGCCTGTATGGATAGAGGGCACGAAAACGGCTTCATCCCGACGGAAGAAGATCGCAAACTGGCCAAGGAGCGTGTGGATCTATCGCAGCTTGCGGACGTTCTCAATCGAATCGAATTGTTTCATGTACGGCATCGCACCGGTCTTAAGCTCCACCCGCCGCCCGGGCAAGCGGATCTTGACGAGAAATTGTCCGGGTTTCCGTGCCGTATCCCGGACGAGCTCAGAGCCCTCTGGTCCTGGCGGAATGGTGAAAAGACGGACAAGTTTGTCTGGTACCATCGCTTCCTCCCTGCTTATGGGAGAGAACCATGAAATGCTCGACATGCGGGCGCAAATATGTCGCCGACAGACAGACATGCATCTATTGTGGGGCATCGGCAAATGGTCAAACAATGTCCCCAAAAAGTATTGTTATCAACGAAAAGACACCGATGGTTATCTCCGACGGCTCCGGCAAGGACGTTCCGCCCACACATCTTCCGGAACACATTCAGCACAAAATCGAAGATGCATTACAAAAAGGGGAAGATCAGGCCACCGTTACGGAAGAACATGCGATGCTTGATTATTCCTCAACGGACACGGGCGAAGTAATGAATGCCCTACCCCTGGATAAGATGTTATCCGTCCTGGAAGGAATGAAAGATTCACTGGAGTCGGGACTCATTCAGAAAAATGTGTATGAACGGATGGTCATTGATTTTATCAAAGACTACATTTTAACTCTGGATGAGCACTTCCGGCTTCGTTTCGTTGCCCACGGCCTGGAGAGCTACGGTTTATCCGGATACCTTAACGCGGAAATGCTGAAGGAGATAAACACCTTTGTCATAAACCTAAGTCAATAACCCGTCTAAACGAAAAAAATAGGGGAAGTATTACCTTCCCCGTATTGGCGTCTCTATGCTGTTTAAAGGTTTCCGTTGGGCGAATCCGTGGCTTGGAGCATACCTGATGAAACACACCTAATAGTCGGCGACCCATTGTTGAAATACCGGATCCACCAATTTCCAACCGCTTCCACTATTTTCAATGAGGTCCAAATCCACCAGTTTTTTCTGTGCGGACTGAATGCCGCCAATCGACAGTTTGTGCCGGTTCATAAATTCCGTGGACAGCAGCTTTTGCTGGGGATCAACGGCCAGAGCCCGGAGCAATGCAATTTGTCCTCCGGATAATCCCTGTATCAGGGCTTCGAAGCCGTAGCGTTCGGATGCCAGTAGCTTTGTAAAACCGGCTTCGATCGATTTTTCTGTCACCGTTTTTTCGGATTCAACAAACACATAGTACGCCAGAGCCTGCACATAGTAAGGATACCCGGACGTTCGCTCAAATAGCAGCGTTCCCATTTCTTCAGGACATTCTTTTTCGCCTTTGCTGAATTCTTCTGCCAGGAACTTGATCAAATCGGCTTTGGGTAACGCCTTCAGAGGATACATGATGGCACTTTGATAAAATGGTCTTTTTCTCTGGTTGAACATGTCGAGTAAAATCCGTCGACGGCTGCCCACAAAGAAATAAGATGCCTGGTGCTCCTGAATATGGGACCTCAGTAGCCCTTCCAGAGGTGTTTTCTTCAATTCGGTGATCTCCTGGAACTCATCCAGAACGACGTGGATGCCGGCGTCTTCCCGCTCAATAAACCGTCCCAGTTCGCCAAGAACCTCCTCAAGCATTTCCATTCCGGACAATCCGGGCGAGGCGGCCTCCACGCTCAGAACAACCCCATTCTGGGCCGAGGGTTTAAACACCGGACGGAACGTCTTGAACACCTTGAGGTATCGAACGCCTTTTTTCAGGAGAGATTCCCGTCGATGCAGTATGCTGTAGACGCTTTTGGCGATCCGCTGAGCAACATCCCCGGCCGAGGTGACCATAAACAGATCAATGTAAAAGGGGATGATATCCTTTTCCGCCAGTTGGACCTGCAACCGTCTCACCAGCGAGGTTTTTCCAAAGCGGCGGGGAGAAAAAACAACGACATTGGCCTTATTCGTCGCATGGGGTTCCAGGTCAGAAAGCTCCCGGGTACGATCACAAAATGGCGCCGCAGGCGGCAGGACACGGAGCATGAACGGATTACCCATTAGAAGACTCCTTATCATCAAAGAAAATTATTCGAATTAAATAATTTTCTTTGATGAAAAAGTCAACGACTTAGGGTATATTATGTTATCTTTTCTGAATAGGGCCGGGAGGGTAGTTTGCGATCCGGCGGGACAGACGTCGCGAAAGAAATGGATTGGCCTTTCCCAGGTTTCGCAGGATGAATTTGGCCTCTTGTCGATATTCGGCGATTTTTTCCATGGTCCAGNGGGGTGGTGGGGGCAACAAATTCACGATGCGATCGGCCAGCTTGACCATCCAGACTTCCCATGGTTGGGTTCGGATCCGTCGGACCGAATCGATGACCCGCTCACTACGATTTTCAATCTCCGGATTTTGGCTGAGTGCCTGGACCCCTTCTGCCACCTCCCCGCCGAAATGCGCCTCGACCAGGTCATATTGGATGCGGGTATCCTCAAGCACATCGTGAAGAAGCGCACACTGGATGGCCAGATTGCCGTTCCATCCGGGTTCGTTTGAAAGGACGGTTATAATTTCCATGGCGACCATGGTCGAATGGACAATATAGGGACGATCCGTACCCGGGATGATCTGGCCTTGATGCGCCTCCGCGGCAAACCGGTATGCCCGGATGTATGTATCGCGCGACCAGGAAAACATGGACGATCCTTTTCAGAAAATGACTCGAGTGCAGCGTTTTTTTTGCACCACCGGGGAAATGCCTGTTCCACCAAGGCCTGAATACGGGCAGGTTTCTGTGTTTGTTATTTCCGTCAAGAGTTTGGTGTCCGCCGGCATCTCAGGAGGTCACCATGTTCCACCGACGCAAATGGTGCATGGNCNNATGGGTCGATGTCCTCATGGATATTCGAGATTTAATAGCTGTTGTGCATTTCCTCCGCAGATTTTTTGGATATCCGATTCGGAGACTTTGGCGCTGTCTATCTCTTTGAAATAGCGGGATGGCTTCAGCAAAGGAAAATCCGTTCCGAAAAGAATTTTTTCGGCCCCCATGATTTCAATGGCCACCCGATAAATGGCCGGCCCATAGAGAAAGGGAGAGGCGGCCGTATCAAAATAGACGTTGCCGAGGGCCTCTTTCACCTCTTTTCGGAGCAAATGATAGAAAAACACGCCTCCGCCCCAATGTGCCAGAATGATGGTGTTCTTCGGAAAACGGGATATCAGTTGATAGATTTGGGCCAGAGTGTTTGGCGTTTTCCCGGGATAGGGATGACCCACCGGTTCATTGGTGTGAATCATCACCGGAACACCCCTCTCTCGACAGGTCTCCATGATCGGCGTCAGCTGTTCGAGGGCGTCTGTATCGATGCCCGACTCATAGAACGCCAGTTCCCCTACTCCGGAGAGTCCGCCGTCAAGACACCGCTCCACCTCTTTTTCAGCGGCCCCATCGGCCGGATCAAGACAGCAGAATCCGATCAATCTATCCGGAAATCGATTGACCGATTCCATGACATAGTCATTGGTTTCCCTGGCGACAGTGATGTCCCGCCAAGGGAATCCAAACACCACGGATCGATCCACCCCTTCGGCATCCATGGTGGCAATGGTCTCATCGGCACTGACAAGGGCCGACCCGGGGGATTCATACAGGAGTTTGAATGCCGATTCGGATGAGAAATAATTCTGGCGGTTGTCTCGAATCCGTTTGGGGAATATATGCGTATGGATATCAATGATCATGATTCTTCTAAAATTCTGGTATTGTATGTTGTTTCAGAACTGCTAAAAGGGATCATTGGATGTTCGGTACGGATCGCCCCCGGAGGACCCATTACATAAAATTCATTATATCATTTGGAGGAGATTTGCCCAATGTATTTCGATCAACCGGGAAAATCAAATACCGAGGAGACTCTGCTAAGAGCTTTTGAACGGGGACACCAGCTGGGTTTGGATGAGGTGGTTGTTGCATCGACCACGGGTGCCACGGCCTATCGCGTGTTGGAAATTTTTNGCGGATTTGCCGTTACCGTGGTCACCTATCACTGTGGATTTCGGGAGCCGTTTCAAAAGGTCATGCCGGACGCCACCCGGAACGATCTGGAATCAAAAGGCGCCACGGTTGTTTCCACCACCCATGCACTTTCAGGGGTAGAGCGGTCTCTGTTCAAGAAGTATGGGGGAAGCTATCCGGTTCTATTGATTGCAGACACCCTCAGATTGTTTGGCCAGGGCACGAAAGTGGCCGTAGAGGTCTCCATTATGGCGGCCGATGCCGGCACACTTTCCGGAAACGACATTGTTGCCATCGGTGGATCAGGAAAAGGCGCCGATACATCATTGATTCTGAAGCCGGTCAACCAATCGGACCTGTTCGATATGCAGATCCGGGAAGTTGTCTGCAAACCGAGAATCTTTTAACCGTAACATGGCGAACCGTTCTCATTGCAATTTGTCGGACAGGTGCCTAGACTTTAAAGCGAGCATTCATGCAGGCGGATGAATCCTTTATGGTCAATGAGGGAACCCATGTTTTTTATTATCGGTGGCATCTCCCCGAAGGTGAAAACCTTGGATCAGAATCCCAGGCGATGCCCCCAATGCGGACTCCACCAGGCGTACTCCAGTCGGGTCGATCATTACCTGAANCTGTTTTTCATTCCCCTGTTTCCGGTGAAGCGGGGAGAACCTATTCTGCTTTGCCGAAATTGCAGACAGACGTTTCACGATCGATTTTCAGAGGGCCGTGCCGGGCACACATCCGGGCCCTCAACATGTTCCCATTGCGGCGGTCACCTAAAAACGGATTATGCTTACTGCCCGTATTGCGGCAAAGCGCTGTGAGCGGATCTCCGCTATGCCCAAGGACCAGATGCCTCAATATCACCAGTATTTCCAAGATGGTGCGGTATGCGAACGTTGACAAGCCCCTCGAATATGACCGAACTCAGNGCGCCGGAACGGCACGTCGTTCTGGTTTCGCCGGAAATACACTGGAATACGGGCAACATTGGTCGCACGTGTCTGGGCATCGGTGCGAGACTCCATCTGATCGAGCCCCTGGGATTTTCACTGGAAAGCAAGGAGGTCAAACGGGCCGGTCTCGATTATTGGGCAGATGTTCAGGTTTCCGTGTGGGAGACATATGATGCGTTCTGCAGGAGCACGGCCCCCCGGCCGGACGAGATCGCCCTGTTTTCAAAAAAGGGCCCGCGGAGCTTCCGGGAAATCTCATTAAAGCCCCGCATGTTTCTCGTCTTCGGTTCAGAAACCCATGGCCTTCCAGCAACCATCCTCTCCGCTTATCCGGATGCAGTGTACCATATACCGATTCGCCGGACGATCCGGTCCCTGAATCTTTCCACCGCCGCCGGCATCGCGTTGTATGAAAGTCTTCGCAGCTATCCGGAAGTGCCTCAGTGGCCACCGTATCGGAGGATTCCTGAAAATTAAGTCCCGGGAGAAAAGAATATCCCCATGCCGAAACTCTCTTCCGTCAAGTCATCGGATTTCGCCGACATCCTGCATCATCTCAACTGCCGGGTGGGGTTGACCGCGTTGTCGCTCTGGAGAGGTGAGAAACCCCGGTTTAATGGTTACCGGCTCTACGCCGGATTTGAAGATTTTCTGGAAAAAGGGACTCTGGATCGGATCAACACGTTAACAGACGAGCGCGAACGGCACCGTCTCAGGTATGCCTTCATTGACCATTACCTTCAGCGCAATCTGTATACCCATGACATGGAATTTCGCGCCTGGAGCAGCTCGGCGGCCACTCATGTGAACGGGCAAAAGATCTATTTTCGGGAGGTGATCCCCTGGTGTAAAAAATCGAGTACGCGGCGCGAACGATTGTTGCTTCAAAAGGAGACAACAGCCCTTTGCCGTTTTCTAAAACCGTTTGCATTCAATTACTGGCAGGAGATGCTGGCGCTGCTCAAAAAAGATCTTGGATTTGAATCTTATGTTGATTATTGCCGGGAAAAGAAGGGCATCGATTATGCGCGCTATTATCATCGGATCAAAGCGTTTCTAAAGGACTCCGAAGCGATCTATTTTGCGGCCATGGAAGAATGGAGTCGGCAACGATTTGACATGCCTCTTTCCGCCCTCACCCGTTTCGATGCCATCTATCTTCTGGGGCTCAGTCAATTCGACAGGCTCTGTCCGCCAACGCCGGTGAGGGATTTCCTGTCCTTTTTTCGACACTGGGATATCGATCCCCAATCCATCGATGGATTGACTCTGGATATGGGGACGGAAATCGGAAAAAGTGCCCAGGCCATGAGTTTTATCGTGCAAGTACCGGAAGAAATTTATCTGGTGATGAAACCCGCCGGGGGGTGGATCGATATCGAAACCCTCTGGCACGAGCTCGGTCACGGACTTTCCGCAGCGTTCACTTCCCCAAACCTGCCTTTATCCGATCGTAATCTATCGGTGTCCTTCAACCTGTCGGAATCCTATGCGTTTCTTCTTCAAAACATGACCCTGACCAAACCTTTTTTGACCTCGGTGATCGGACTGGCGGACGACGAGGCGACGATGCTGGAATATTATAAAGAATTGAAAGACTTTTCCAGCTTCCGCCGATACTGTGCCAAGTTTGTTTCAGAATACGAGATGTTCGATAGTGGTGACCTTTCCAAAGGGCGGAATTATGCGGATCTCATGGAACGACACACCGGCTTTTATCACCAACCCGACAGTCATCTTTTCGACCTAGTGCCCGAATTTTACTGTTTGGATTACCTCTTGGGGTGGATGGCCGAATCGCTCATGCGCGAGCAATTCCGCAATCGATTCGGGCCGGAGTGGATTTTCCGGGGCGAAACCGGGGAAGTGCTTCGTGGCTGGTGGGCCGAGGGGAATCGACTGGACGTATTCGAATCTATGGAATCTCATGGGCTGGGAAGCCTTTCACTGACCCATTTGCTGCAACGCTGGGAAGCATTGTTTAATTGAAAATGATGACATAATTTCGGGCAGTTGGATTGACATTGGCGACGATATGGTTAGATTATTCATGATTAATACAAGTAAATAAAAAAAAGTAATGTAACTTAAAATATATGAAATGGGGTGGTTTTAAGAGATGAGATTCGATAAATTTACCATTAAATCCCAGGAGTTGGTCCAGACGGCCCAATCCCTGGCCCAACAACGCAATAACCAGCAGATCGAACCGGAGCATTTTCTGGCAGGCATGCTGGCCGATAAGGAGGGGATCACCTCTTCTATCCTCCGCAAACTGGGCATATCCCCCGAAGCTGTCTCCCAGGAGGTGACGGCCAGGCTGGATCAATTGCCGAAGGTGAGCGGTGGGGCGGACGTCTATATCTCGCCTCGGAGCGCGGCGATTCTGGACAGAGCCTTTGCCGAAGCTGAAAAGATGAAGGATCAGTATGTCAGCGTGGAACATATCCTGCTGGCTATTACCGAGGAAAAACAAGGGGATGCCGCCGAGATTTTTGCTCGGTACGGCGTGAATCGGGACAGAATTCTCAAGGTTCTTATGGATTTACGGGGATCCCAGCAAATTACGGATCCAAATCCGGAAGAAAAGTACGATGCTCTGGAGAAATTCGGTCGGGATTTGACCCACCTTGCCCGTCTGGGAAAATTGGATCCGGTGATCGGTCGGGACGAAGAAATACGCCGGATCNTTCAGGTACTGTCTCGGAGAACAAAGAATAATCCGGTCCTGATTGGAGAGCCGGGAGTCGGAAAGACGGCCATTGTGGAAGGGCTGGCCCAGCGGATCGTGGCCGGGGATGTGTCGGAGTCTTTGAAAAATCGGCGACTGATCGCCCTGGATATGGGCGCCCTGATCGCCGGAGCCAAATATCGTGGAGAGTTCGAGGATCGTCTGAAAGCGGTCATCAAAGAAGTCGAATCCTCGGATGGCGAGATTATCCTATTTATCGACGAGCTGCACACTCTGGTTGGGGCGGGAGCCTCGGAAGGGGCTGTGGATGCATCCAATATGCTCAAACCGGCGTTNNNCCGGGGCACTCTAAGATGTGTCGGTGCGACGACCTTGAATGAATACCGGAAGTATATTGAAAAAGATGCTGCCCTGGAGCGGCGCTTTCAACCCGTGATGACCCGGGAACCGACTGTGGAGGATACCATCTCCATACTTCGCGGGCTCAAGGAAAAGTACGAGGTCCACCATGGCGTTCGGATCAAGGATTCCGCCCTTGTTGCTGCCGCAACCCTTTCGAATCGGTATATCTCGGACCGGTTTCTGCCGGACAAGGCGATTGATCTCATCGATGAATGCGCCTCCAAGTTACGTATCGAGATCGACAGCCTGCCCACCGAAATCGACGAGATTCAGCGGCGCATCACCCAGGCCGAGATCGAGCGCGAGGCTCTGAAAAAAGAGAACGATCGGGCCTCCCGGGAGCGACTTGAGAAATTGGATGAACAAGTGGGTTCACTTCAGGAGGAACTTCACCAGATGAAGGCCCACTGGCAGAATGAAAAGGATCTGATTCAGAAGATTCGGGCGATCAAGGAAACCCAGGAACAGCTTGGCATTGAGGCTCAAAAGGCGGAGCGGGAAGGGGATCTGGCAAAAGTTGCCGAGATCCGCTACGGTCGTCTTACTGATCTTGAGACGCAGCTGGAGGAGGCCAATACTCGGTTGGCCGAACTTCAGGACAATCGAAAAATGCTCAAGGAGGAGGTGGACGCCTCGGATGTTGCCGAAGTCATCTCTCGCTGGACCGGCATTCCGGTCAGCCGGATGCTGGAAAGCGAACGGGACAAGCTCGTCCGCATGGAGGATTATATCGAAAAGCGGGTGATCGGCCAGGAGGAGGCCATTTCAGCCGTATCCAACGCCGTGCGGCGGGCACGCTCCGGACTGCAGGATCCCAACCGTCCCATTGGATCCTTTATTTTCATGGGCCCCACCGGCGTTGGAAAAACAGAGCTGGCCAAGGCACTGGCCGAATTTATCTTCGACAGCGAGCAAGCCATGGTCCGTATCGACATGTCCGAATTTATGGAAAAGCATTCGGTGGCCCGTCTGATCGGCGCTCCCCCTGGATACGTTGGGTACGAAGAGGGCGGCTTTCTCACCGAAGCTGTCCGGCGCCGGCCCTACACGGTCGTGCTCTTTGATGAAATCGAAAAAGCACACCCGGAAGTATTCAATGTGCTGCTTCAGATTTTAGATGACGGACGGATGACGGACGGACACGGCCGTACGGTGGACTTTAATAAAACGCCATCATTATCATGACGTCCAACGTGGGGTCCCAATGGATCAACGAGTTGGCAAATACCGACCGCGATGAAATGGAACGGCGGGTAAACGAGGCCCTCCGGGCCACATTCAAGCCGGAATTTCTGAACCGTGTGGATGAAATCATCGTCTTTCACAATCTGTCTCCGGATCAGATCGGTGCCATTGTCGATATCCAGATGAATCGCCTGGGAGAGCGCCTTTCCGAGCACAAGATTCAACTCGAACTGGCTGACAGTGCTCGGTCGTTGCTGGCCGAGAAAGGGTACGATCCAGCCTACGGCGCCCGTCCGTTAAAGCGAGCGATCCAGAAATACATCGAGAATCCGCTATCCATGGAGATATTGAAAGGGCACATCCCGGAAGGCAGCAATATACGTGCATCAGCGGAAGGAGATAAGATCGTGTTCAACGTCGCCTGACCGCACAAGAACGCTTTTGAGGCATGTCACCGGGTATCGGGCCCGCCGCCGGCGGGCCCGACCTGTTTTGAGCGGGACAGGGCCGGCACTGCCCAGGACAGGCCTATCGGACATGTGCTACAGATTGAGCGCGCCGGCCAACAACTCGATAAAACATGGGGTGAGGTTTGGCGGTGGTTTTCAGACACTCCGTGGGACAATGCAACTCCTGCCGCTTTCTTTCGCTTCATACAGAGCGGCGTCGGCCACCGAAAGAAGTTTCTCCGGAGATACGTCCTTGCGGGGGACGCTGTGACAAATACCGATGCTCAGGGTGACAGAGGCTTTCAGCGTGGACGGTGCTTCAAACAATTCCAGATCCCGGGCTTTGTCGAGGATGGTATGGGCAAGATGCTCTGCCCCTTCCAACGGTGTATTGGGGAGGATCAGGGCAAATTCATCACCGCCATATCGGGCCGCCATATCTCCCGGTCGTCTTGCGTTGGTTGCGACCAGATGCGCAACGGCCCGGAGGCATTCAGCACCGGCCATATGTCCGTGGCGATCATTGAAGTCCTTGAAGTAATCCACGTCGCATAACATGATGGACATCTCACCGTTTTCCCGAATCATCCGCCGCCATTCTCGTGTGATTTGATCATCGAATGCCCGGCGATTGGCAATCTGAGTCAGGCTATCCATCTTGGCGAGAATCTTCAACTCCTCATTGGCATGCACCAGGGCCAACCGGGCGTTCTCGTAATCACTTACGTCGTTCAAAATGACGATTTTGGTATCTTCGCCGCCATCCACAGAGACGGCTTTCATGTTGATACATTTTCCATTCTGCTTGAATTGGGGCCTTTGGGTGCCCGCAGCAGCGCCCCATTCCCGCTCAGAATATCCGATATGATGGCCTGGTTTCCTTCAGTAAAGAGCCCTTTGAAATTCCTACCCAGGATCTGCTCCAAGGTGAGTGAAAAATAGTTTAGGGCGGCTGAGTTTGCGAAAACGACCCGTCCGTCTTTGTTGATTTCCAGAATGCCGTCGGAAATACTTTCGAGCATGATTTCAAAGCGCCGTTTCATGACCAACAGTTCTTCCGTGATGCCTCGCGGATACAAGTTTTCCAGACCAAAGGCAGGCATTTCGCCGTCTGACCCGGACAGGCCTTCAGACATCTCAAGGGCACTGAGAATATTCTCGGTCATCTCCGGCAATGGGCCTTTGGCGATGCATGCATTAACGCCCAGGGACTGAATATTGATCGCTTCCTCTGCGGCGATGGCCGAAAGAACGAATATGGGGACCTTGTCCAGTTGTGGCATGTTCCGGAGGATGCGGCAGAGGGAGGCCCCGTCAATATTCGGCATGATCAGATCAACAAAGATAACGTCCGGGTGAATATCCCGAAGCACGTCCAGAGCGATAAGGCCGTCTTCTGCGGTTTTGACGCGATAGTTGTGCTTCTCCAGCAGGCCGGCCACATATGTCAGCAGGACCGGGTGATTATCTACCAATAGAACGGTTTTTTTCTCTGTTGTTGCCATGGCTTAACAATACAAAGTTTGGGTTCTTGGTAGAGGCGGCCTTCTTCCAGGGAGCCGAAAGGATGATCGATTCCCCGGGGGAGGCTGAGATAATGGTTTTTGTACCAGGAGATGCCCTTCTATAGCCCATTGTTCCGGTGAGGTCAAAAAATCGTCCCACCGGATTCTTCCTTTCTCATCGTGGAGATTGCTCGAGAAGCGGCGCCGGCACAGTGAATCAGATGGATAGGTGTTGGTGTATCGAACGCATCCAGGGNNCAAGCCGCAGCCGGTGTTCGGGCGGGATCATCAGAACCGGTATCGGATGGTTGGGAATCAAGGCGGCCTCTCCGCAAATGTGATTCCCTGTGCGATAGCGACGCCGATTGGTTTCGGACGCAAAATAGAGAAGGACATCAACCAGGTTGCCGGAGCACCCCTCGGCATCGATGTGCTCGATGAGCTGAAGGAAAACCGTATTTACGGTGACCGTAAAATCGTCTATTTGGGCGAATCCGGTATCGGCACACCGGGATTTGGATAACATACATCGGCAGTTAAACGGACGGAGCGGATAGACCGGACATGTCGACTCGGACAGAATGGCACAGCGGGTCTCTGCCGGCGCCAATTTTTCTTCTGGAGGCTCCATGCCCTCCATGCATAATTTTGCGAAGCGGTTGGTGGTCATTTTTGGGATGAAGCGTGGAGCGCCGGCATCTGTCCGAAGAGACGCAAATACGTTTTCCCGGCCTTCGGCCAGATGCTCTGCCAGCCGGTAGCCTTCCAGGGTGGTGATGACGACATTCCGGGNACAGCAGTCCGCGCACCCCTTGGTGCAGACGAACTCTACCTCACCTGTGATGTCTTCGTACAACCGGTATAGTGCTTCCAGCTGTCGAAGTTTGTCGGCAATGGTCATGGTAAAAA
>Ga0049113_10000179_pt1 | contig 13572 bp, 7 predicted proteins | sample WorMettanBELIZE1_FD_55214 | JGI IMG/M metagenome (GOLD analysis project Ga0049113, IMG submission 55214) | Marine gutless worms symbiont microbial communities from Max Planck institute for Marine Microbiology, Germany - Olavius tantulus BELIZE.1 | ecosystem: Host-associated > Annelida >... | reverse complement strand
TTCGGAAAACTGCAAACAATGGCTTTAGGGTCCTACATACTCAGACCATTGCGTGAGAATACCCTTAAAATGGTGCATAATCCCGTAAAATTTTAATGTGAGGCGCGTCACCGTGAACAGGAGTCTGCAGCCGGGCCGGTTCGCAGGAGGGTCCCGTCGGTTGAGACAGGAACGGCGGACATGCTGTCCGCCGTTCGTTAAACATGAGGAAGTATCCTTCGATCCGATCAGGTTTGTTCCAGCAGGCAGTCGATCTTGCACATAATCTGATCGTCGGCGTAATTGCTCAACTCGATGGTCTGCCGCGGGCAGACCGCCGTACAGACCCCGCAGCCCTGACATAGCGCGTCATCGATGATAATTTGCTTACGCTCCTCGTCAAAGAATGGAACTTCAAATGGGCAGGAGCGGGCGCATGTGAGGCATTTGACACAATGGTCGGCATCCAGTTTGGCGGTGATCGCAGACAGCTTGATCTCCGGCTTGGACAGAAATGTCACCGCCCGGGATGCCGCCGCTCGGGCCTGGGAGATGGTCTCCGTTATCAGTTTGGGGCCATGGGCGGTGCCGCAGAGGAACACGCCCTCCGACGGCATATCCACGGGTCGAAGTTTGACATGGGCTTCAATGAAAAATCCGTCCGGATTCCGCCCGAGCTTCATGATGCCGGCCAGGTCCTCGGTGTCTGAGGCCCGCATCCCGGCGCTGAGTGTTAACAGGTCGGCCTGGATCTCGATATCCTGTTTCAGAACATGATCCTCCACCCGGACAAAGAGGTCATCGCCATCGGTCCTGACCACGGGTGGATTGTCCCTGTCGAACCGGATAAAAATCACCCCTTCATTGCGGGCCTGTTTATAATAGTCCTCCATGAGGCCGTATGTTCGCAAATCCCGATACAAAACGAAGACATTGGCCTCCGGGTTCTGTTTTTTTACGGCTAGGGCGTTCTTGACCGCGTTTTGGCAGCAGATCCGTGAGCAATTTTCGAATTCATCGTTGCGCGAACCGACACACTGAATCATCACCACGGTTTGCAGATCCTCAGCCCCCTTCTCCTCCAGCCGCCGGCTGAGTTCCACTTGGGTCATGATCCGGTCATCCGTTCCGTACAGATATTCGGTGGGTTGGTACTCAATGGCTCCGGTGGCCACCACGATGACTCCATGATCGATGGTCATCGGTGTCCGGTCCGGGCCCACGACCAGTTCCGTTTTAAAATTACCCTGGTATCCGGAGAATCCATCGACAGTGGCGTGGGTGACCACATCGATGTCCGGATGCGCCTGAACGGTCTCGATGGTGGATTGCAGATAGGCCGGAATATCGCCGCCCTCGATGGTGTGCTTCAGGTTGCGGGCGAAACCGCCCAGCGTCGCTTCCTTTTCGATGAGGGTGACCGCAAAACCCTGCCCGACAATATCCATAGCCGCGTTCATTCCGGCGATTCCCCCGCCGATGACCAGGGCACGCTGTTTGACCGGAATGGTCCGCTCCGAGAGCGGTTGCAGGGTTGCTACCCGTCCCACGGCCATCCGCACCAGATCCTTGGCCTTTTCCGTCGCGATCTCCGGATCGTTGGAGTGGACCCAGGAATTCTGGTTCCGGATGTTGGCCATCTCAAAGAGATACTTATTCAGGCCCACAGCCACCAGCGTATCCATGAAAATGGCGTTGTGGGTTTTGGGGCTGCAGGAGGCCACCACCACCCGGTTGATCTGTTTTTCCTGGATGATTTCCTTGATGAGATCCTGACTGTCCTGACTGCAGGTGAACAGATTTTCATCGGCGTGGACCACACCGGGAAGTTCAGCCGCATACTCGCGGACCGTCGGCACATCCACCACCCCCCCGATGTTGATACCGCAGTTGCAGACAAACACGCCGATCCGCAGGTCCTCGGCGGTCACATCGCGCTCATCGGGCAGCACCCGTTCCTTGGTATCGGTTCCCCGGGCATCCACGATCATCGAGCCGGCCGCCGCAGCCGCGGCGCTGGCCTGGGTGACCGATTCCGGAATGTCCTTGGGGCCCTGGGCGACCCCGCAGGCAAACACACCCGGTTGGGAGGTTTCCACCGGAGCGAACGCATCCGAATCCACAAACCGGTATTTATCCAGGTCCACACCGAGACGTTCGGCCAGATCGGTAAAATCCGACGGGACCTGGAGCCCCACCGAAAGCACCGCCATATCGAACACCTCTTCCTGCATGACCCCGGTGTCGTCGGCATACTTGATAACCAGATCGTCGGTGCCCGGTTTTTCGGTAATCGAATGCACCCGGGATTTGATAAAGCGTACCCCTTCCCGATCCTTGGCCCTTGAATAGTACGTTTCGTAATCCTTTCCAAAGGTGCGGATGTCCATGTAGAACACCGCGCAGTCCAGGTCGCCGGAGGCATGCTCCTTGGCAATCATGGCGTCTTTCACCGCATACATACAGCAGACCGATGAGCAATAGCCGTTGCCGCAGCGGTTGGTGTCGCGGGATCCGATGCACTGGAGCCAGGCGATCTTTTCGGGTTCCTTTTCATCGGAAGGGCGCACCAGATGGCCCATGGTCGGGCCGGAGGCGCTCAGAATCCTTTCGAACTCCAGACTGGTGACCACATTGGGATTGAGCTTGTACCGGTAGGTGTCCGAGAGCATCAGCGGATCATAGGGCTGGCTCCCGGATGATAAGATAACCGATCCGACGGTCAGATCGATGTCTTCGGTTTTCTGCTCGTGATCGATGGCCCCCGCCAGACAGGCGTCGACGCACTGATAGCACTCGCTGCAGATACCGCATCGGAGGCATCGTTCCGCTTCCTGTTTGGCCTCTTCTTCATTGTATCCGAAGGAAACCTCGAGAAAGTTGCATTCCCGGGCTTCCGGGTCGAGGCAGCGGACCGGCACCCGATGGGCTGTTTTCTCTCCGGAGGTGTCGGGTTTCTCAAAGTCCCACTCCTGATCACGGTCTACCGTCAGATCCTGACCGTTGAGAAACCGGTGAATGCTTTCCGCGGCGGTTTTGCCGCTGGCAACGGCATCCACAACGGATTTGGGGCCATAATACGCATCGCCGCCGGCAAATATCCAATCAATGCCGGTTTGTAGCGTGACCGGATCGGCTTCCAGGCCGCCCCAGGGGGTGATGCCGATGCCCTCTTTTTCCAGAGCAGACAGCAGTGCGCTCTGCCCGATGGAAACGATTACCGTGTCACCAAACATGGCCTCGCACTGGCTGTCGTCATACTGAGGGTTAAAGCGGCCTTCCTCGTCGAAGACGGCCGTACAGGTCTTGAAATCCAGCCCGGAGACCTTTTTGCTCTTGTCGATAAAAAAGGCCTTGGGCCCGAAGCTGTTGACGATTTTGATGTCGCCCTCCATGGCCTCTTCGATCTCATGCTCCCAGGCCGGCATTTCGTCGCGGCGCTCCAGGCAGACCAGGGTGACGTTCTTCGCGCCCTTCCGCTTGGCGGTCAGTGCTACGTCGATGGCCACATTGCCGCCACCCACGACGATGACGTCGTCTCCGATCTCGACCTCTTTGCCCAGGGCCGCCTCCCTGAGAAAATCAACACCCTGGAGAACACCGTCCGCGTCCTCATTCTCTACGCCCAGAGACCGTCCCCCGTGGAGTCCCACAGCGATGAACAGACTGGAAAATCCGTNCGCCTTGAGGCTCTCCAGGGTGACGTCCTCGCCGAAGGTCACGCCGGTTTTGATGGTCACACCCATTTTTTCGATGACGCTGATCTCCCGGGCCAGGATATCCCGTGGCAGCCGATACTCGGGGATCCCCACGGCCATCATGCCGCCGACGACATCCATGGATTCAAAAACGGTGACCGGATACCCCTGTTTGGCCAGGAAGAACGCAGCGGCGAGCCCGGCAGGACCAGCCCCCACGATGGCCACTTTTTCGTCTCGCTGCTCCGCCACATCCGGAACGACCGGCTCCCCCTGGGACAGTTCCCAGTCGGCCAGAAAGCGGTGCAGTTCCCGAATGGCCAGCGGTTGGTCCACTTCGCCCCGGGTGCAGACCTCTTCACAGGGATGATGGCAGACGCGGCCGCACACCGACGGGAACGGGTGATCCTCCCGGAAGAGTTTGAGGGCTTCGGCGTACTGACCGGTGTTGATCAGGGCGATATACCCCTGGATGCTGACATGGGCCGGGCAGGTGGCCTTGCATGGGGATACGCTCCGCTTGGTTATACCGTAGGCGCCCGGGATGGCCTGGGCATANCGTTTGTAGACGGCTTTGCGGGTGTTCAACTCCTGGTTGTATTCGTCGGGTACCTCGATGGGACATACCTTTGTGCAGTCCCCGCAGCTGGTGCACTTGGAAAGATCGACAAAACGCGGTTTTTTCCGAACCCGGGCGGTAAAACTGCCGGGCTCGCCCTCCAGGGCTAGCAGTTCGGTATTTGTCAGAAGTTCGATGTTCAGATGCCGGCCGACCTCGACCAGTTTGGGCGAGATCACTCACATGGCACAGTCATTGGTGGGAAACGTCTTGTCGAGCTGGGACATCAGCCCNCCTATGGCCGGTTCCTTTTCCACCAGATAGACATAATAACCGGACTCGGCCAGGTCCAACGAACACTGCATGCCGGCAATGCCGGCTCCGACCACCATAACAGAACCGCTTTTGGGGAGACTCATCAGTTACCTCTTCCTAATTTTGGGGTTGCCCGTTGCTCGATTCACGACCTGCGACGGCGGGGGATTTGCGGAGAACATAACCCGGTCACGATTGCCGGGGCCGCGGGCCGTAAAGAGAATAGCTTCTCGACCAATCTGGTCNAGTTATCAAAAACACCTGTTCCCGTCAACGCGAAAAATGGAACAAAAAAGGCGCCTGCCGCAGCAGCGGCAGGCGCCTTTTGGAGAACAAGGGAATTATCGGTTTAGAAACCGCCGGGTGTCGCCGGAGGGAACGTAAAGGGCGGCTTGCGTTGATCGTAGGACCACTCGAGGAGCTCGCGCCAGCTATCCGGTGCGTTGTTCCCCTCGTCGACGGATGCACAAAAGTCGAGTTTACCGTAGAACTTATCAGGGTTGTAATTCGGCGGTCGATACGGCGAAGGCCATGCGAAGGGATCCGTTGTATCTTCGCCCGTATACCACCACTGATATTGATAACTCGATCGTCCCTGGATTTTCAGGTCGCCGTCTGGGAAGAAAAAGGCCAGTCCGTGAAAACCGCCCAACAGCGGTGTCTGAGAATAGGAGCGACCGTTGTAGTACCGTCTGGTCATCATGCCGGACGAGGCCAGCACGCATCTATCCATCAGGTCGGCCAGATCTTTAGCGGATGATATGTTCCAAGGCGCACCACGAAGTGCATCGGAAAGGGAATACAGGTCGAACAGCGGTGTTTGAAGCCAGTTCGATTCCGGCATGAAAACATTCGGGATCCTTGGAGTCGATATGGGCAGATCGTCGAAATATTCCACCAGCGGCGATCCGTTGGATGACCGTGACCGTGCGCCGCCATTCGACGCTTTTCCGCGCACCGTTTTCGCATAATCCCATGCCGCCGGATTATTGTACATGGCGACAGCCAGGGCATCGAAAACCTTTTTCACTGCCTCTATGCGAGACATCTTTTCACCATCAACATCCTCTTCGGCTGCCAACGCATAGGCACTCAGGGCGTGGTCCTTGGCTCCGGGAGCCGGATAGGCATGCCTGACGATGGCCGTGGCAAAATCCTCCGGTTGGAGTTCTGCCACATCACCCAGGGATTTCAGAATAGCGAAATAATCCCATCCCGTCGATAGGGCCTGGCCCGGTGAGGCCACCATAAAGTTGGCCCCGAACTTGCCGGAATCCGGACGGAACTGATAGGCCGTTTCCACGGTCCCCATAAATCCGGTATCCAGACCGAGTAGATCCACGGATTCGGATTCGGTGAGTCCATCNGCATCGTTATCGGTGACTTCAGCCACGTACAGCCGATCATTCCCGTTGGTCTGATCCCAAAGGATGTATTTGGCCGGACTCGATGTGTAGCCGGCTACCGGACTGGAGGCGACAGCATTCCCATGGTTGCCCAGTACCAGGGCATGATAGGTGTCCGGGTACACCTCCATGGTATCGGTGATAAAGTCCTTGAGGGTCGCCGGATCGCCCATGTTGGGTTCACCGGGTTCATTGTAGATGATCTCGGAAACGATATCACCGGTGGAATCCGGGTCCGGCTGCACCCGGTAGCGAATCGTATTGTTTCTGCCGGCACCGTCATATTGGACCACCAGTGCCAGTTTATGGATCACGTCCGGATCGTTCTTCATGNCCTCGAACAGTCCGTGCTCCATTTCCTGGAGATCCTCTACCATATCGGCGTCGTTCTGGTTGTCTCCGTTCAGGTACACCATCACGGTCCAGACCGGGTCGGGAATATCCGCCGGCACCCATTCGATGGTGGCCTCAAACAGCGCCCACTCATAACCCCGGTAGGCATCGCTGGCGTAAATCGNCATAAGATTCGTACCTTCTTGCAGGTAATCCAGAATGTTGAAGGTGACCGGGCCGCTGTGTCCGGCATTGTCCCAGTTGGAGAAGACAAGTTTCCCATTGACGTAGAAGTCGAAGACATCGTCAACCGCCATGGTGACTGCAGCGCTGGTGACCTCGGATTTTTCCGCCGGGAGTTCAAAGGTCTTCCGGNACCAGGCATCTTCCGGTCCGTTCCGGCCGTTCATCTCACCACTACCCGGAGGAAAATCCCACATATACTGGGCGTTGGTCCCGGGCATACGGAACCAGTGATGTGCCGGCTTTCGGTTCGGATAGGGTGACACAGCAGCGTTCCAGCCACTATCGTCAAACCCTGGAGTTTCCCAGTCCTCATATTCCTGGTCTATGGACTTCCAGGAGTCGTCGCTGAGAACTTTCAGGCTGTTGACCCCGAGGGCCGCATCAAAAGCCGCTTCGAGAAGCCAGCGGCCGTCCGTATTGAGTTTTTTGGGCGTGTGTTTGTCAAAGAACAGGCCGATTCTGCGGGCCGGTGCCGGAAAACCGCCCGGCATGTTCGTCTCGGCATCATAATAAAAGACCGTCGCTTTTCCCGGATCGTCCACCAGGGTCGCCACGACTTGGGCAGACGCATCCGGCAGTCCCCACCCAAACCTGGCCGGATAATGGGTCACCGGAATCGCTCCCTGCTTTTTGCCGGCCATGGGGTGCTCTGGATCGACAAAATTTATTTCGCGCTGCTTCCGCACATATCCGAAGTCGATCCCGGCCGCGCTGCCGGTCATTCCCAGGTCATCGAAGAGATACGGTTCCCAGCAGATGACCGGGACCGATACCTGGGTAAAGATGTCGCCGACCCGCTTCGAATAGACACTTTCCGACAGCAGGACGATATCCTTGCCGTCGGCATCGGACGCGATGACCTCGTCGTCTTTTACGGTGACACGAAATCCCCGGGCCTCCAGGCGGCTTTTGACCAGTGCATCGCTGAAATTGAGCCGGGATTTGCCGACCACCAGAAGCGCATTGCGTTTCCAGGGTTCGTCGGGTACGGCCACCACAAAATAATTGCTCCAGGCCTTATACCCACCCTTGTATCGGTTTCCACCGAGCTCGACGATCTGATCCTTGTCAACGCTCCGCTCAAATACCACCATGGGGGAGGCTCTGCGATCACTGGTGCGAATGGTCAGATCGGTCGCACTCCAGTCCGAGAGCCACTGGGGCGGTTTGGAAGCCCCCCGCTTGTCATAGGCCACATACAGGGTGGCCGGTTCATGCATATACAGGCGCAGGTGAATTTGCTCTTTGTTCCGTTTGTCGTTATTGGCGGTTCGCACCAGAACCCCGCCTTCCAGATCAGAACTCATTTCGATGATCCGATACCTGCGATCCATGTATTGCATGGCCCCCCGTTTGGCCTCGGCCATCCGGTAGGACCGTTTTGACGATACCTTCAGTATTTCCATAAGGCGGCTGCCGGGCTTTTTGAACTTGACCACGGCGAAAAAGTTGCTCTTGGCGCCGCTGTATCCGCCGGCATGATTGCCTCCTAGCGTGACGGGTGTACCGCCTCCCACCACCTTACCGTAGACAGCCATGGGAGAGGCCGACCAATCCGTGGTGACAATGGATTCCTCCGCTATCAGATCCCAGCCCGAAAGCCAGTCCGGGAGGCGTCTGACCGCTCGCTGATCAAAGCAAATGTACACCCAGGCGTCCTGATCCATGGTGAGGGTGAACAGATGCGCTTTTTTAAACCATTTGTCGTTATTGGCGGTTCTCACCAGCACGCCGCCGGCAAGTCCCGGTGTGATCTGGCTGATCTTGTAAGGGCGGTCGACATACGGCAGGGCGCCAATTTCGGCCCAGCCCGTCTTATAGTGCCGATGGGTGGCCACATCACTGATGTGCACCAGGGAGGTTGCGGATTCGCAAGCCAGGGCGGGGCTGGGCACGGTCGGCGCNACACCCGCCACTGCGATACACAGAACAAAGACGACCAGGCAATGTACCCTGCGGTTGAGTCTCATGTGCTACTCCTTTCGCGATGTTTCATGATCAGAAAGGGGTAGGCCTGGGGCCGCCTTTCCCAGGAGCCACCTGTTGTCCTTCCGACGATATGTTCTCCGGTAAATATTCTTTAGGGTNCTACCGGTATTCGCAAATTTAGTGCCATGGACGTCATGAGAAAGTAGTAAATGGGTAAGTTATCGTGCTGAATGGAATTTTCTTTAAAACCGACAGAATTGGGGGGCGTGGCAAAGGAAGGAAAGACAAACTTTGTCATCGTTGTTGACAAATTTTGTCAGTTGGATGCCGNTGGCAGATCCCGACTTCAGCGGGGATCGAATCCGGCATAGGTGTCTGATGAAACGGTTATCAAAACAGGTGGCGCTGTTGTCATGACATCCAGGGACACACCATTAGAGAGACTCATCGAGTATCTCTCTGACTTTACCGGACAACTGCTGGATATCGAATGGCTTCTGAATAAATCCGTTGCATCCCCGCCCCAGAATCTCCGAGGNCTGGCCATTGAGGGAGTATCCACTGGAGAGGAGTACTTTAACGTCCGGATTTATGGCAATCAGGTGGTCATAGACATCGCCGCCGTTCATGTCCGGCATGATCATGTCCAGCACAACACAATCGATGACGTTGGCGTAGGCCCCGTATACGTCAATGGCTTCGGAGCCATTGCGTGCCACCATCACGTGATAGCCGAGCCGACGCAGCATTTCTTTTCCCACCTCGAGAACGTAGATTTCATCGTCCACCAGCAGGAGGGTTTCGTTCCCTTTTTCCATGTTTCCGGATGAACGCATCATGGGCTCTACAACGGCTTCCGGGGATGCCGGCAGATAGATACGGAAGCTCGACCCGATGCCCTTTTCGCTGGAAACGGTAATCATTCCGCCATGGCCCTTGACAATGCCGTAGGCCGAGGCCAAACCCAGACCGGTCCCCCGTCCCATCTCCTTGGTTGTAAAAAGGGCTCAAAAATCCGGGTGCGGGTCGCCGCATCCATGCCCACCCCCGTGTCCCGGATAGAAATGCATATGAAATGGCCGGGTGCCATGGCAAGGGCCTCCGCAGACGGCGGGGGCAGGGTGACATTGCTGGTCTCCACGTAAAGGTCTCCACCACCGGGCATCGCCTGCCATGCGTTGACGAGTATATTGAGGAGTACTTGTTCGATCTGGCTGCGATCTACTTCGGCCGCCCACAAATCCGATTGAAATTGGTGGTGAATACGGATTTCTTTTCGTGTCCGCCCGAATAGATCGACGGATTTTTCCGCCAACGCATTCAGGTCTGTGCTCTTGACTTCGTAGCGTCCTCCCCTGGCGAATCCCAGCAGTTGTTTGGAGAGATCCGTCGCATTTTGAACATATTTCTCGATTCCCTTGAGGTGGTCGAAGTGGGGGTGCGACGGATCCAGTTCCAGCAACATCAGGGATGCCCGCCCCTGAATACCCATCAGAAGATTGTTGAAATCGTGCGCTATGCCGCCGGCCAGCGTCCCGATGGCTTCCATCCGCTGGGCCTGCTGAAGTTGCAGCTCCAGTTTCTTTTGCTCCGTTATGTCCCGTGCAAAATTCAATGTTGCCGGGCGGCCCTCCCAATGGATCTTCACAGAGCTAAGAGCAATCAGAAGCTCATTGCCGTCCCGGGTGATGAACCGGCAGGAATACTGGTCCGGCGCACTTTTCGCTCTNGTCAGACGTTTGCGTTGATGCGCTATCACCCGTTCCCTGTCATTCGGATGGAGGAGTCGCTCCAAGGGCAGCTGATCGATTTCAGCCGTGGAATAGCCGAAGAGTTCGCTGACCTTGGGGCTGGGAAAGGTGATGTTGCCATCCTGGGCGATAAAAATCGCATCACTGGCATTTTCAAACAAGAGGCGATACTTTACTTCAGACGCCTGGAGAGCCAGCTCAGTTTTCTTCCGATGGGTAATCACCTCGGTGAACATGATCAGACCACCGATGGACCCATCGGTGCGGCGCCAGGGGTGAACCTTCCGTCGCACCCAGTCCACGGACCCATCCGCGCGTCGAAAGGGTTCTTCTTCGGTCTCGATTACTTCTCCCTGGAAACAGCGCTGATGCTGCTCTTTCCAATGGTCGGGAATGGTTTGGAACACGTCGTAGTGAGATTGTCCGATGAGATTTTTTTCCCCAAGATGGTAATCGGTCACCCAACGCTGACTGTGGGCCAGATAATGCATGTCGAGGTCGCACATGGCCACCGCGGCAGGCGTATGCTCGACAAAAATCCGGAGCAACGCCTCGCGCTCGCGAAAATGGGCTTCCACCTCTTTACGCTCTTCAATTTCCTGCTCCAGTTGAATGTTCGAATCCAAAAGTTCACGGCTTCGATTGTCGACGACCCGCTCCAGCTCTCCCAACGTTGCCGATAGAAGTTCTTCTGTTTGCCAGCGTGCCACTTCGGCCGCGACCAGGTTGCCGATCAACACCAGAGAATTCAAGTCAGCGGTTCCAAGAACACGTTGGGCGCGATTGAAAACGCACAATATGCCGAGCCGGTGACGATTCATGTGCAGCGGCATCGACGCTCCGGAGATCATCCCTTCGGCGGCAATGGCTTTTGTCACATCGGACGGACAGTCGGCATCGATGTCGGTGCAATCTTCAATGATAACACCTTCATTGTCATCGGCCCGGTTGCCACAAAGACCCGTTTCGGAAGGAAAACGAATGGTGAGCAAATCGTCGGAGCGGTTTCCGGAAACGTGTGTCACCTGGAACGCCGCGGGGGAGCCGTCGCTCAGGGCGATAAGGGCGATGTCGGCCTTCAGCAATTCTCGGATCTTATCCGCCACAAGCTGTAGTTTCGTGTCCAATCTGTTACTGGCGTTCAGAGTAGCCGTAAGATCACACAAGGGCTGAAGCTTGGTGAGCTCGCTTTGAAAGGCCGACGGCTCCTCCCGGCGCCCCGCTTCTCCGTGCGCCGGTCTTTTCGGGTTCTTTCGGAACTCATCGTGGGACGGTATTTTTCCCATAAACAGNACCTCGAATGGCTGTTTTCCTGGGGGAACGCTTTTTTAATGCAGGGGGGATAGGGTGACGCGATACGAAACAATCATCTATTATCACAGCATCGCTTAAAGGGAAACAGACAGTTTCATCGTTCTTCGGTCACTACTCTGGATCTCACCGGTAGAACGTTCACCGTGGCTTGATGCCTAACTTGTCAAGCAACGAACGGTCAACATTGCGATTCTTATTCCAATAATCGGTCATTAGAGTATGGGTTCGATCCGCTCGTGTGGTCAAGCGCCGCGCTCCGGCATGACGACCATCCGGGTAAGTATCCTCCCAGCCTTGAATTCGATGGGGAAATTCCGTTTCAAAATAGATAGACAACTGCCGATCATCTTGGGGCATACGAACGCGGTAAACGGTAAGTCGAAGCCCCTCCAGGCTTTTCTTCCGAGTGATTTCCAGGTCGGCCTCTGCCGCCCGGGGAACGATGCGGCTGTGCCGAAAACGGGAATACAGCGCCCCGGGAATGATTTGGAATCGACCCTGCGGCAGCGTGGCCGGGGCGATCCGGATCCGGTTCCACAGGGCGTCTTCAGAAATGGCCGCTTCGATGAGGGTCTGACGGTCCGCTTCCGTCTCAAAGTAGGAGTACGATTGTACCTGGTAATGCGTATCCTTCAGGTTCATCTGCGTCCAGACATGTCCGCACCATTCCTGCCCGCTGAAGGTGATCTTAAGGGGCAGCGGATGGTTTTGAAATTCTACAGGAGAGAATACCGACGTCATCACAGAATAGGGATAGATCCCGGTGAAGAATGTGCGGACGGCGTTCAATTTGAGAACAGGGATATCCGCGGCATCGGGCCGGGCCGCTTTGACCTGAATACGTGGATTCAGGGACTCGGTGACAAAGACAAACACTGCATCGCCCCGGTGGATCTCTCCGTATCGGGCCTGGGACAAAGAAAATCGCGATATTTCCGCCCCGTTCGGATACCAGTAGGCATTGAACTGGGCGGGTGTCGGATTTGTCAGAGGGATGCCTTGCTGTGCACCGACAGCGGTGGACCAGATCCCTAAAATCAGTAGAACGCAGATCACCTGTTTCATGCGGTTCCCTCCTGCAGCGAAAAATTCAAACCCCGGACAATGCGTATGGAGTAACGGAATCATGACACGTGACTTAAACATAGGACGAACACAGGGAATTTAAAGGGACCGATTCATCGGTCTTCGGCAAGGATCGCTTTTCTCCAATCCTTGTCAGAATTTCGTACCGAATCCCATCTTCCGGTGTGGGGAGCGGATGAGACAAAAAAATCCGGCCATCCCCGATGGCGCAACCGCCGTCAAGGATGGCCGGAACATAGTTCATGAAACCTCAATTGGGCCAACTTTCGCGTTTCACAAAATGCAGGCTTTTATGAAACGCGAAAGGTTTAGCGGTCTCCCATCGCCCGGGCCGTCTTTGCCAGGCGGACCAGACTTAGAAACTCCGCCCGGTAACCGTAAGGGTCGCTGCCCCGGGCCGTGTTTGCCAGCGCCAGAACATCATCCCAGCTAAAGTCTTTGGTGTAGGGGTCGNTTCGGAGAAGCTGTCCGAATGCCGCCACAGCCGCGGCAAACCGGGCTTCCGAAGGCACGCTCCCGATCTTCGAGATCTGNTCGGCCGTTCGAATCGGTTTTTGAATAAGTCGGCTCGTATCGGCATCCGGCAGTTTGTAGCGAATTTTCAGAAACGCCAATTCCCCGGATGTGTCCTTCGTTGCTGAGACGCTGTCCACGGGTTTGCCGTATCGGAGGTCATCCACCAACCGGTGTGAACTGTTGACCGGAGTAATTTCGTAGAGCGCCGTAACGCTGTGCCCGGCCCCGATTTCCCCGGCGTCCACCTGATCATTGTTGAAATCCTCCCGGCGAAGTTGCCGTGTCTCGTATCCGATGAGCCGGTATTCGGCCACTATGGCCGGATTAAATTCCACCTGGATCTTGACGTCCTTAGCGATGGGAAAGAGCGTGGACACGGCCTCATCGACCAGCACCTTGCGTGCTTCGTTGAGAGAATCAATGTAAGCGGCGTTGCCGTT
>Ga0049113_10000178_pt1 | contig 13576 bp, 12 predicted proteins | sample WorMettanBELIZE1_FD_55214 | JGI IMG/M metagenome (GOLD analysis project Ga0049113, IMG submission 55214) | Marine gutless worms symbiont microbial communities from Max Planck institute for Marine Microbiology, Germany - Olavius tantulus BELIZE.1 | ecosystem: Host-associated > Annelida >... | reverse complement strand
GGTGTACTCAAGCAACCCTAGGGGATGGCGCAAGCCCGTTACGTGGGAATGAGCCGAAATCGAACACGGATTGACTTGATGTGTGTGGTTTACAACATCAAGCGAGGGTTAACGGAGAATAAGGAAAACAGCGCGGAAAATACCCAGAATCAGTCAAAAGGCAGATAAATTCAGGTTCGTTCGAACAAACAACGACCAGCAGGTTGATTGAAAAAACGGGGGGCTTAATAAATTGGAAGTTTACGCATCGCGCAAAGGTCTCTCTCCATAGAATCTTGTCTTCTTCAAGAATTTCATAATGTGCATGTCGTAAACTTGTCTGTAGATCTTCGTACTAGCACAATACTCTCGGGTACCTAACATGCGGTAGAGGCTCTACTGCCTTGATTAAATTAAAAAACTCACGGGTCGGTTTGAATGTGGATCAGAGGACGACGGTCTGTCGGCGTTGTGGCCAGCTTTGGCCAAGCGCGCTTCCAACTCCTGGATCCGCTCGCGCAGTTGCGCGATGAGCACAACTTGCCCCACAATCAGCGCATGAAACCGGTTCGGCTCGTCGTCAGGGCTTTCCGCAGAGCAGGTTGCGATGCCCTATTAGGCATAGGGTTAGGCTACACAAGTAGCCTATTGGTTGGCTAAGGGGTCCTGAATAATTATGATTCACGTTCATTTGCGGCAAAAAATCATTTCCGATCACCGGCATGATCTTGTATCGGGGCCTAGCGTCCCCAAATCTGCTTCAGGGAGAAATACCGGAGGTACGATACTGGACCGATGCACACCCTCCATTGCAGAGGGGTTTTGCGAAAGGTGAGGGCCCCCATCGGATCCGGGCGCAAGACACAGCCCAGCCGTCGGGTGCTGGCATGTATCGCTCGCCGGGGCGGTAATCTCCAGTGTGATATGCGGTGAGCACATGCGTCACGGCAGAAAATTCGGGTATGAGGGGGAGCAAGCAGGGCGAGCGCATGTCCTTACAAATCAACAAGTTATAATTAAACTTTATTGTCATGTTCGGCCTGCAACTATCTGAAATAATTGATTTAAAAAATTTATACGTGCTCGCCATGGGGGAGCAAGCCGCTTGCAGTTCGGTCCAGCTTCGGTATGCTTTAATGGTGGGTGTAGCCTACCCTACGAGCCTTGACTTTGGATTCGACAAAGAAGACGTGCAGCGAAGTCGAAAGCACGCTTTGCGACTGCGTAGATTGCCCCCGTGGAGGGGTTCTCCAAGGTCCGCGTAAGAGACCGGATTGCTTCAACTTGAGGAGTAAGAAAACCAATGCATAACACCGACTACACCATCGCACGCGGTTCCGAACGTGCGGTCGCCATGAACAAGGTGTTGAAGAACACCTATATGTTGCTTTCCGCCACCCTGGTCTTCAGCGCCCTGATGGCGGGCCTGTCCATCATGCTGGCGGTTCCGAGCTGGATGTACCTGGTCTCGGTCATCGTCGCCATGGTGCTCGGTATATTCGTGTTGCCGCGGACCGCCAACGCCGGCACCGGCATCGGCATGATCTTTCTGATCACCGGTCTACTCGGATTCGGGCTCGGTGCTATCCTGACCATGTATCTCGCCCTGCCCAAGGGACCGCAGATCATCGGGACAGCCTTCGCCGGTACGGGCCTGATCTTTCTGAGTCTTTCTGGCTATGCCCTGACCAGTAAACGGGATTTCAGCTTCATGGGCGGCTTTCTGTTCGCCGGCGTCATGGTCGTCTTCGTCGTCGGCATTGCCAACATCTTTCTGGGTATGCCCGCTCTGTCGCTGGCCATCTCCGGGGCCATCATCCTGCTCATGAGCGGTTTCATCCTCTTCGATACCGGCCGTATCATCAATGGTGGCGAGACCAACTACATTATGGCTACCTACGGGTTGTACCTGAGCATCTTCAATATCTTCATCAGCCTGCTCCAGATTCTCGGCATCATGGGCGATGAATGACGAACCGATCCGCAACCTGTGATCAACCCCGGCCTCGGTGCCGGGGTTTTTCGTTCCCAAACCGGAGGTAAACCGATGGATTTGTTCCTCAAGATCATCGCGGCCGCGGCTATGGGTATGATGGTCTTCTACGCCTGGAGGGCCTACCAACACTGGCAAGAACAGGGCCCCAAGGCCCGGAAGGGAGATTGGCAGGCAGTGCTGCTGCCCCTGATTTTGGTGGTAGGACTCGTCGTCCTGCTGATCGCAATGGTGCGGTAGGTCAGGCCCGCGGAGAGGGGAGTACGATACACTCGACCTCTTTCCACAAATCACAAACCGAGCATAGGTCAGTGCCGTTAACTTGAGGATTACAAGTTGGAACGAAACACAGGTAGTTAAGTCCACAGGTCAGATGGAGCTTGGAATTTTTGAAAGAAAGTCGAATACAAGGCGAACGTAAGTAACCAACAAGCTGCTCCATTTGGTTGAAGAATAGCGTAGCGGCGATAAAAAGAAAACCACACCCTGGAAGAATGGTGCTGATTTTGCGCCTAAGTTTCTGCGTGGACAAATCGCCTAATCATTGGTCTGCAGAAGGGAGATGCAGTATGAACAAAAGAAGACTCATCAGCTTCGACTGGGCGCTGAAGCGATTGCTGAGGAGCAAGGCCAACTACGAGGTATTGGAAGGCTTTTTGTCAGAGTTGTTGAAGCAAGACATCGAGATCCTGGAAATCCTCGAAGCTCGGGACAAATCCAATCGTGTGGATATGAAGGTCCGTAACCGGAAGCAGGAAATCATTCTCATCGAGATCCAATACGAGCGGGAATTCGATCATCTGCAACGGATCCTGTTTGCGACCGCCAAGGTGATTACCGAGCACTTATCCCTGGGGAAACCCTATGAAAACGTCGTCAAGGTGATTTCCATCAATATCCTGTACTTCGATCTGGGCCACGGCAAGGACTATGTCTATCATGGGAAAACCCGGTTCCGGGGGATCCATTACCAGGATGAGCTGCGGCTGAACACCAAGCAACAAGAGCTCTTCGGCAGGCAATACCCCCATAAACTCCACCCAGAATACTATCTTCTGAAGATCAATCAGTTCGACGACATCGCTCGGGATCCCCTGGACGAGTGGATCTATTTTCTGAAGCACGAAGCGATCGAAGAAGGATTTCGTGACAAGGGGCTGGTTAAGGCCAAAGAGGTCCTGGACACATGAATCTGGGGGAAGAGGAGAGGCGATCCTACGAGTGGTAGCTGCATTACCAGGCCAGCATGTATCGCTCCTCCTTCATGGACGGACGCATGGAAGGAGAAAAAAAGGACCTGGAGAAGGGCATGGAAAAAGAGAAAAAAGCAACGGCGAAAATCATGAAGCAGGCCGGCGAACCTATGGAAAAGGTCATGAAATATACGCAGCTGACGGAGGAAGAGGTGGAAGGTTTATGAGAAAACCCACTGTAAAAGTCGGAAACCCATTTCTTTCCCAATTTATGATTAATAAGCATTCGAGACCTGACACGTAGCCCATAAATTGGTTGCTGAAGACATGCAGAGAAAGCAGCATGAAGACAAAACTTACAATTGAGACCTCTGAAAGAGGAGGCATCAAGATTTACAGAAATGGAGATTTCCTATGATGAGCTTTCTCTCTATGACGTAACCGATGGAAAACTGTTGGAACTCATCTTGAGCATAAATTTACTACTTTCTATCAGACAGATATGAATACGAACAAGGTAATTCCGTACCTGGAATTGATCTTCCCGGACTCGGAGTCGATAAAAATAACCAGCGTTAAACAGCCGCAATCTTCATGTCCTTTCAAGTCTGCATCACAGAAGATATTCGGTTTTGGTTATCACTTGCTCGTTTATGTATATAAAAAACTGATGATGATCAAAAGTAAGACCAGTCGGCTCGATATGCAGCACACGATTTTTATCGAAAAGAAACGCACCGCAGATTTTCAAACGACAAGGGGATTGTTAGACATTCTAAAGCGAGGGGGAAACAGAGATGATGTTATCGTCTTTATCTTTGAAAGGAATTTATCTGTGGATGAAATCGGTGCAGGGGAACTTGCCGACAGGATTCTGGAAATACCGCCTACTCAGGGCTACTTGACAATATCAAACGCCCTTCAATGGGGGCTTCAATATGGTAGAGTTATTCAAAATGCAGCAACGGTTGCGGGTATTTCAAGGGTTTGTTGAATAGTGGGTACGAAATCAACTGATAAGTGGCAATACGGCGACTTTCAGACACCTATCGGTCTGGCAGGAAAAGTCATCGCAGTTCTAAAGCGTAATCATAGCCTTAGTCCTGATTTCGTTATCGAGCCTACGTGTGGGAAGGGTGCATTTGTTCTGGCAGCATATGAAGGATTCAAGAATTCCAATATTCTCGGTTTTTAGATTAACACTAAGTACGTCAGTGATGCCAACGCTTCTCTAATAAGGAACTCTGCGACAAACCGTATGGCGATCAACAAAGCCGATTTCTTCACTACCGGCTGGGGAAAAATACTATCCGGGTTGCATGGATATGTCCTTATAATCGGAAATCCTCCCTGGATTATGAGCAGTGAGCTAGGTGTTCTCAATAGTAAAAATCTCCCAGAAAAATCTAATTTTCGAAACCGGAAAGGCATTGAAGCTATCACCGGTTCCGGGAATTTCGATATTTCTGAATGGATGCTGTTGCAACATATAAATTGGCTCTCAAAGCGCGAAGGTACAATTGCGTTTTTATGCAAATATACGGTTGCACGTAAAATAATGCGACAAGTTAGACAGTGCCCGGAGCATCGTTTTTTCGGACATATCTATTCCCTCGACGCAAAAGTGCACTTTGATGCATCGGTAGAAGCTTGTCTTTTTGTACTTACAACGGATACCGGAAACGCTGATTGTGAAATCTATGAATCATTAGATGCCATCAAGCCTTCACACATAATCAGTTGAACGAGACGGATATATTGTACGTGACGTTTATTCACTATGAAAAATGGAGGTGCTTGAGAGGTCAGGATCCACGGTACATCTGGCGGTCCAGAATCAAGCATGATTGCTCACGGGTCATGGAATTCAAGCGGTTAGGGGTGGCTATAAAAATTGGGTTTGGCGAATTTGTCCAGTGTGAAGAAAATTACATTTATCCTCTGCTGAAGAGTTCGGATGTTGGGAATGGCAGAGTCACTTCTTACAGAAAAGTAGTGTTGATAACTCAAAAGGCTGTTGGAGAAGATACTTTGCAAATCAAAGACCTCGCTCCAATGACTTGGGAATACTTGATTGAATACAAGGAATATTTAGACAAAAGAAAGAGCGCAATTTACAGAAACAGACCGGTCTTTTCTATATTTGGTATAGGGGATTACTCGTTCAAACAATGGAAAATTGCAGTATCCGGATTTTACAAGAAACTGAAATTTAATCTTGTCGGGCCGCTGGGTGGAAAAACTGTGGGGTTCGATGATACGGTCAATTTTCTTTCTTTTGACACTGAAGAAGAAGCAAAGTTCGTTTATCGTTTAATTACATCTGATCCTGCTCTCGAATTCCTGGAATCAATGATTTTGTGGGATGAGAAATGTCCCATTACAACAGAGATTCTAAGAAGACTGTCGCTGAAAGAATTGACGAGGGAGTTGGGCGAGCTGGTTCAATATCAAGACTGGGACAAAACGCAGACAGTTAGGTCCACAGATCAGATGGAGCTTGGGATTTCTGAACAAAAGTCAAAATACAAAGCGAACGCAACAGTTAATAAGGCGTTCCACCTGGCTGAGAATAGCCTACGTATATCTGCCGTATATCTGCGCGTACTCTACGTTGGGTTACGGCGTACCCAACCACAGCGGCAGACTCAACCCCAAAGGGTGTGCTTAACCCGACCTACGCGGCTAATAAACACGAATAAAGAAGAGATGGTCCACGAAAGACACGAAAAAGAGAAATGTTCCTTCTTTCGTGTCTTTTCGTGGACAAGAAAAATATGAATCCTATTCGTGTCTATTCGTGGTTTTTATTTCCGGATTTTGTGTGTCGGTGTACCAAAGCGAGAATCCCATGCCCAGTTTCGCTAACAGCGCCTTACGACTTCTGCGCCGCCTCCTCGGCGCCCCGACCCGCGCGGCCGGTCCCTACGCCGGTGAACTGACTGCCCTCGACGGCAACACTGCAGTAGCCGTCACCGAAGCGGCCATCGCCGAGCTCGCGGTGCTCGGGGCCTCCTTTCCGGCAGATACGGCGGACACGGCATGGTGCACGGAGCAGTTGCGTCGCGGTCGCAATCTGCTTGGAAACGTCTTGGGTACCCAGGGCGCGGAAGGCCCCCGCGGGGCAGTGGCGGGAGCGTTGGGCCTAGCCATGGGGGGCACCCGCGCTACGGTCTTTCTTGCCGCCCCCGATTTGACCGCGGCCCAGGACCTGTTGCGACTCGCGGCCGGTCGCCGCCTGCCCCTGGTGATCCATCTCGCCAACCGCGCCCTGCCCGGTCATGCCATCGCCACCGGTAGCGGCCACGAGGCCTGTCACCTGGCAGCCGATTCCGGCGTTTTTGTACTGTTCGCGGCGAATGTCCAAGAGGCGGTGGATCTTACCCTGATCGCCCGCCGGGTCGCGGAAGAGACCCTGACTCCGGGGCTGGTGGTCATGGACGGGGATCAGACCGCTCTGGCCATGCAGGAGGTGCGGCTACCCCCTGCCGATCTGGTCACCCGTTTCCTCGGCGCGCCGGGCGATTCGATTCCGGCGCCTACCACGACCCAAGGGCTCCTATTCGGCGACCGCCGCCGCCGGGTTCCGCGCTGGCACGACCCGGATCACCCGGTACTCCTGGGGGCCCTGCAACCTCCGGAGGTCTGGGGCCTGGGCACCGCGGCGGCTGACGTCTATTTCGACGGTCAGGTGCATTCTAGCCTGGAGCAAGCCGGCTCCGATTTTCGCCGCGAGACGGGCCGGTCATGTGAACCGGTCTCCGCCTTCCGCGCCGAGGATGCCCGCATCCTCCTCCTGGCCCAGGGATCTGCGGTCGAGACGGCCCAGGCGGTCGCCGAACAGCTGCGCAAGACGGAGCAGCTCCGAGTGGGAGTACTCGGTCTGCGTTGTCTGCGCCCCTTTCCCGGTTCCGATCTGCTCGCCCACCTGGGGGTGGCAAAACACCTGTTGGTGCTCGAACGGGTGAGCACGCCCTTGGCGGACGACCCGCCCCTGCTGCGGGAGTTGCGCGCTCTATTTGACCGGGGCTTGGTCGCCCGGGACCTGGACGCTGCCGATTCCGGCACCCGACCGAGCCACCCGGTTCTGGGCGTCCAGGATCGACCTCGGCTACGGTCGGTCATCTATGGTCTGGGTGGCCTGCCCTTGCGCGGGGCGGATCTGATCCGCCTATGCCGGGAGGCGAGTAATCTGGAAGGGTCTCGGATCTTTCTCGGGATGGAATTCACGCCCCGGACCAGTGACTACCCCAAGCGCCAGATCCTACTAGACCGGCTGCGCCGTGATTATCCACAGGTCGCTGAATTGGGCCTGTGTGGCCGAGGGCCCACACCGGATCTGCGCCCTACTGGTGCACTCACGCTCGTCGTCCACCGCCGCTCCGGCCAATGGGGCGAGGGCTTCGTAGCCGAGGCGGCCGGATTCCTACGCCGATTCGCGGGTGCTCACCTGCGCAGCCATCCCGCCCTGTTCTCCCAACCCTTGGGGTCCTATTGCATTGATCGTATCACCTTGAGCGAGCAGGCACTGCGCGATCCCGGTGCATCCATGCCCGTCGATTTGGCCCTGCTCGCGGTAAACCCCGGCGATACCCGGATCGATCCCCTGGTCGACCTCCAGCCCGACGGTGCCCTGCTGTTGCAAGGGCCGGAACAGGATGCAGCCCTCTGGCAAACCCTGTCTCCGGCCCTACAGCAGGCAGTGCAGGATACTGGCATTGCCCTCTACGCCATCCCGCCATCGGACCCGCCTCCCGAAGACCTGGTGTTGGGGGCCATCTGTGGCCTGTTGCTCGATAAGGGCTGGATCGGGCTCGGTCCGCGCCGCTTGGTCTCGATCCGGGACGCGCAGCTTACCGACGCGGGCCTGCCTGGCCAGCAGACAGACGGCCCGGATCAGGAGGCACGGATCCAGCAGTTCCAGGCCGGTCTGGACGGTATCCGACGGATCGATTGCCAGGCGCTGCCGGCCACGGAGACAGCCCCGCGCCCGGAGCAGGAAGCCCCGGCCTCGGTACGCCGGTTCGGTAGCATCGATGACGCCTATGACAGTCTGCCCCGCTTCTGGGACCAAGCAGGAGTCCTGTATCGGGACGGTGCGGCCTCCCAGCTTGCACCGGATCCCTACATGGCTATCGGGGCCATACCACCGCTCCTCTCCGCATTCCGCGATATGGGCCCGCTGCGTGCGTCTCTACCCCGTCTGGACCCCGATCTGTGCACAGGCTGCGGGCGTTGCTGGAGCCAGTGCCCCGAAGGGGCCTGGGGTGCGGTTGCCGCCACCCCGAACGAAGTCCTCAATGCCGCCATTCCGGCGGCCGAGGCCGGCGCCCTACGCCCCCTGACCGGCAAGCTCGCGGAACGGATCAGCTACAGCTGCCGTGCCGGTGAGGCCAAAGCCACCACCCTGGGAGGTCTGGTGAACGCCGCCTATGCCTGGCTTCAAGACCGGGTTCCCCTACCCGCGGCGCGCAAACGGAGTATGGATACCGCCGTTGAGCGGCTAACCGCAGTCATCGGCTGGCCGCCGGTCGCTGTCGCCACCCCCTTTTTCACGGAGGTCCCCGACGCCCTGTTGTTCCTGGCGCTCAATCCGAACGACTGCAAGAGTTGCGGCATCTGCGTGCACGCCTGCGATGCCGGCGCCCTGCAGTCCGTCCCCCAGACCACTGAGGAGTTGGAGCAGGCCAACCAAGTATTCATGGCTTGGGAAAGGTTCCCCGAGACCACCCAAGCGATCATCGATTTGGCCGCCGCCAATGAGCAGATTGGTCCCTTGCCGGCAGCCCTGCTCGCCCACCGAGCGGCCCGTGCTCTGGCCGGCGGCGACGGGGCAGAGGCCGGCTCCGGCGAACGCCTCGCCCTGCGTCTGGCCTTGGGTCTGACCGCATCCCGCCAGGGACGCCGACGCGCCGAATTCATCCAAGAAGTCAAGGAAGCCCACCGGGCGATTACGGCCCTGATTCGCTCTCTCCTCGCCGAGGCCCTACCGGCGGACGACCTGGACGCCCTGGCCCGCGGCCTAGAAACAGTGAGCACCCGCCATGCGGACCTCGGCGCCTTCCTCGGCCAGGCCGAGGGTGCCATCGAAGGCGCAGTGGATACGGCCCGCCTGCGCCGGCTGGTGGAGCTGGCCCAAGGCTTGGGAACCCTCGCCTGGCACCTGGAAACCGGCCGCCAGGGCTTCGGCCGCGCCGGCTTAGGGCTGGTGCTAACCCCCGGCGAAGTGGCGGGCTGGGCCGGGGCCTTTCCCCACAATGTCTTCCAGGTCCCAGTCGCTCTGGATGCCACCGGGGATGGGGCCCGGCTGGCGGCCGGGCTGTTGGAAGGTCAACTGCGGCAGGCCATCGAGGGCTTCGTCCTTATGCGCAGAGCACGCCTCGAACTCGATAAACCCATGGACGCGGCGCGGCTCTGGTCCGATCTCGCCGATCTGAGCTGGCGTGATCTGACCCCACAGGAAAGAGCGCGCTGTCCGAGTATGCTCCTGGTAGGCAGCAGCCGGGTGTTGGCGGGCGTGGGCCTGTCTCAGATTGCCGCATTGCTGGGCGGCGATCTGCCCCTAAAAATCCTGGTGCTAGCGGACCTGGACCTGGGCCTCTCCAGCCATTCCAGTCTGGAATCCACCCCGACCCCGATCCCGGACGCCACCACAGACCTGGGCCTGTTAGCACTGGCCCGACGGGATGCATGCATCGCCCAGACCTCTCTTGGTGTGCCCACCCACTTCCTGGAGAGTCTGGAGGCCGGGCTCGCGTTCGATGGTCCCGCCCTCTTTCATATCCATGCCCCCAGCCCCGGACGCCACGGATTCCCCACCGACCAGACCTTGGAGCAGGCCAGCCTGGCCGTAACGACCCGGACTTTCCCCCTGTTCCGCTACGACCCCAAAGGTAACGGGGTCTTCGGGACCCGGATCGAGCTCGGGGCCAACCCGGAACCCTTGGCGATCTGGGAGTGCGGGTCTATCTGGCCGGCAGACCAGCAGCATCCCGCTCGCGCAGCGGACAAGGAAGCCGCACCCCCGGAGCACGAGGCCATGACACCGGCCCATTGGGCACTCGGCGAAGCCCGGTTCCGCCACTGGTTCGAGATCTTGGCGGAAGACGCCCCCGATCCCCTACCCTTGGACGCTTATCTGGAGCTGTCGGAACGCGACCGCCAGGGCCGGACGCCCTACATCTCCCAGAGACATCCACAGCGGGATCCGGCGCGCTATCGAGTCGCCCCGGAGCTGGTCGTGGTCTGCCGGGAACGCCGCGACGCCTGGCGCCTGCTGCAAGAGCTCGCCGGCTTGGTGACTCCCTTCACCGAGCGTGTGCGCCGTGAGGCCGAAGAGCAGGTAGCCACCGAGCGGCAGGCCGAGCTGGAGGCCCAGGCCGCGGTCTACGAACAGAAGCTCGCTGATCTGCGCGCAGAGCTGCAACAAGAACTCCGCGGCGACATCCGGGAACGCCTGATGGATCTGGCCGGTTACCGTCACCCAGCCGGTGCGGAGCGACCTCAATGATGGTGCCGACACTAGGCCTCCGACGCGGCTTCGCCCACGGGGTTCACCCCCATGAGCACAAGGCCCTGACCGCGGACCTGCCCACCCAACGCATGCCTTTCGTGGGTCGTTATGTACTGCCCTTGAACCAACACCTGGGGGTACCCGCCAAGCCCGTGGTAACCCCCGGTCAACGGATACGTCGTGGCGAACGCATCGCCACACCCGGCGCCTTCGTGTCCACCAGTCTGCACAGCCCGGTCACCGGCTGGGTGCGGACTATCGGGCACCACCGCTATCCTGGCGGGCGATTCAGCAAAGCCATCGAGATCGAGGCCGACCCCTACGCTACCCAACGCCTGGAGGGGGAGCCCCCGCCCGACTGGCGTACCTTGTCCGCGGACGACTTCATAGCAGCGTTGCAGGACTCCGGGATCGTCGGCTTGGGCGGAGCCGCACTGCCCGCCCATGTCAAGTATTCCCTGCGAGAAGAGGTCGAGATCAGGTACCTGATCGCCAATGGCGCCGAGTGCGAGCCCTATCTCACCAACGACCACCGGGTCATGGTCGAACGTACGGACCGTCTGCTGCGGGGCATCGAGATCCTCCGAACCAGATTGGGTGCCGACCAGGCCATCATCGGCATCGAGCGCAACAAGCCCGACGCCATCGCCACCCTGAACCGGCAGCTCTGGCCCAATCAGCCGGTGCACGTGGTGCCCCTGCGGGTCAAGTATCCCCAGGGCGACTCCAAGATGATGATCAAATCCCTGCTCGGTATCGAGGTCCCAGCGGGCCTACACGCGGCGGATCTGGGCATCATCATGAACAACGTCAGTACCATCGCCACCATCGCGGACTGGTTCGACACCGGCATGCCCTACATCGACAGGATGGTGACTGTCTCGGGTCCCGGCATCGAACGACCCTCCAATCTAGTCGTACCCCTGGGCACGCCGGTACGGGAAGTACTGCGTTTCTGCGGGGGCCTGAGCGACGACACCCGAGAAGTCCTCATGGGCGGCCCCATGATGGGCACCCCCATCGCTAGCTTGGACGCCCCCATCATCAAAAGCAGCTCCGGGATCCTCGCCTTCACCGCTAGCGAGACGGCGCGGCCCCAAGAATACCCTTGTATCCGCTGCGGCCGCTGCTTGGAAGCCTGCCCCTATTTCCTCAATCCATCCCGACTGGCCCGACTGGCAAAATCCCGGATGTACGAAGAAATGAAACACATCCAGATCATGGAATGCGTCGAATGCGGCTCCTGCACCTATGCTTGTCCGTCGGGGATACCCATAGTACAGTTGATCCGTACAGCTAAGCGGGAGTTTTGAGGGTATGAGTGAGGTTGTGCTGTAGATTCGGCGTGGCATTATAGCCGGTAGGTTGGGGTGAGCTTGTGAACCTCAATCTAGGAGGGCTTAAAGGTTAAAAACTCCTGAACTTCAAAAGCCGACCTGAATTTTCGAAAGCACGGTATAAGCTTTGATGAAACTACTACGGTTTTCGGAGACCCATTTGCTATCATTCACGGTGACTCGTACCATTCACAATATGAGTTACGGTACCTGACGTTCGGCACCTCGATCAAAAACCGTTTTCTGGTTGTATCGCACACCGATCAAGATGACAGTATAAGTCCAAGAGGCCGGTAAACCGGATGAACGAGTTTCAAGGCGACGATTAATCGCACGACGCATTCATGCGGCTCTACTTTCGTTCGCTGCCGGAAGACCCCCGACGCCGCTACGCCGCGGTTGGGACGCTGAAGATCGGCTTTGGTGGTATCGCGTATGTGGCTCGGGTGTTGGGGATGAGCCGGCGAACGATCCATACGGGAATCCGCGGGTTGGAGGCCATGGGCAACGACGATTCACTACTCCCCGCAGCGTCCCAGTGGCGATGCGAAGCGCATCCGCCGCCCCGGCGGCGGTCGTCGCTAGGTCACCCACCGCCAACCGGGGTTGAAAGAGAGCCTGGAAGAAGTCCTCGAAGCCCACAGCGCCGGCAGCCAGACCGACGAAGCGGTACGCTGGACCGACCTCAAGTCTGTGCAGCTGGCGCAGCAGGTGTTTGTGCGTGAGTATCAAATTAGCCGTAACAGCGCCGTCAAGCTGCTGGTGGGGGCGGGCTATCGTCGCCGTTCCCTGCGCAAGGAACTGACCACCAAGCACGTCGATCCGCATGGGCGCGATCAGCAGTTCCGGTTGATCGCGACCTTGCGCCGCCAAGCCCGTGCCCGCGGCGTACCGGTATTGTGTGTCGATACCAAAGAAGAAAGAGGTGCTGGGCCACCGGCATCTTCGCGGGTCCTGTTACAGCACCGATGTCCAGTTCGTTTATGACCACGATTATCGCCATCTCACCACGGGGGTCTTGGGCCCTCACGGGGTGTATGACGACTATGACAATGTGGGCTTGCTCGATACTGTCTACGATCTGGGACGAAAATGCTCTGAGATATATCATTGAGATTAAAGACAAATTCATTCGCCATAATAGCATTCTTGGGAAATGGAACTATGTCGTCGATACGAATGGGTTTTCGTGAATAAAGGTTAGCATGCTGAAATTGAATGTGCTTCTTTTTGATCGAGACCTTTGCGCGATATGCGTAAACTTCCAATTTATTGTTTCAATTCGTTAGTAAAAACCATGCATTTTAGTGCAAGACGTTTAGTCTACTCTCATTTATGAGGTCTTACAGAAGCTCATCGCATACGGTGCATGATTTAAGAGTGCACCCTATTTGGATTACGAAATATCGATATAAGGTGCTGACAAAGGAGATCGGTGTTCGTACTCGCAAAATCATAAAGCAAGCATGCGACCAAAATGGAATTCAAATTATCAAGGGGCGTGTCAGCAAAGATCATGTTCACCTCTATATAAGTTACCCTCCCAAGCTGTCCGTTAGTG
>Ga0049113_10000174_pt1 | contig 13901 bp, 14 predicted proteins | sample WorMettanBELIZE1_FD_55214 | JGI IMG/M metagenome (GOLD analysis project Ga0049113, IMG submission 55214) | Marine gutless worms symbiont microbial communities from Max Planck institute for Marine Microbiology, Germany - Olavius tantulus BELIZE.1 | ecosystem: Host-associated > Annelida >... | reverse complement strand
AACCAAGGTGTCATCGGTCTGCCACACCGCTCTAACCATGTAATTCTATACTCAGTAGCTTGTTTTCAAAGAACTGTCACTTACATACAAGGTGTCAGGGAACTTCGATTTTGGATTTTGGATTGCGGATTTTGGATTGATGCTGGGCTGAAAGTTGAAAGTTTTCCAGATTGGAAAAGGTTCAACGTTCAAGGTTCATGGCTCAGCATCTATGAACATTGAAGATATAGATAGAGCGAAGCGATACCACAAATCTAAAATCCAAAATCTAAATTCCAAAATAATTACGGAATGACGCCGCCGTACGGCGGCAAATGACGTTTATCAACCGGCTAAACCGGCCAACGGAAAAACCATGAGCGAATACTTACCGACAGCCGATCAGGATTGGTACAAGCAACGTTTAACCGGTGTCATGCTGGTAGCGGTGGCCGTATTTGCCATTCTTGGATTCCGATTGTTTCATCTGCAGGTTCTCAATGGCGATGAACTGCGGGAGCTTTCGGAGCGCAACAGCATCCGCCTGCAGAGTATCGATCCTCCCCGGGGGCTCATTTTCGATCGCAACGGCCGTCTGCTGGTGGATAATCGGCCCGCCTTTGATGTGAGCATTATTCCCAAAGACGCCAAACCCCTCGACGATACCATCCGGAAACTGGCCCGGTTCCTGGGTGTTCCTTCAGCCGAACTCATGACCAAAATCAAGGCGCGTCGGCGTCAATCGGCGTATAAGCCGATTCCTCTCAAACAGGATATCGGTCGGAACGCCCTGGCCGCCATCGAAGCGCGCCGATATGATCTGCCCGGGGTGGTGATCGATGTCAAACCGCGGCGTCATTATATTTACCGGCAGAGTGCGTCGCATCTTATCGGCTATCTGGGTGAAATCAATGCGGATGAGCTGAGCTGTGGTCTCTACGATGATTGCCGGGCCGGTGATTACATCGGAAAGTTCGGCATTGAAAAAGCTTATGAATCCTCCCTGCGGGGAGGGCGCGGCGGTCGCCAGGTAGAGGTCAGTGCCAAGGGGCAAGTCGTACGGGTGTTGAAAACCGTGGCCGCCAATCCGGGGCATAATATATTTCTTACCGTTGACCAGCAGCTTCAGTTAAAAGCGGAGGAGTTGTTGGCGGACCAGGCCGGTGCCGCGGTGGCCATGGATCCCACCACCGGGCAGCTTCTGGCCATGGCGAGCAGCCCATCGTTTGATCAAAACGCCTTTGTCAGCGGCATGACTCATGAACAATGGATTGCGCTGATTTCCAATCCCAAAAGACCGATGTCGAATAAAGCCGTCCAGGGTGAATACCCGCCGGCATCCACATATAAAATTGTCTCGGCGATTGCTGCTCTGGAAGAGGAACTGATAGATGAAACCACCACCGTTTTCTGCCCGGGCCAGCTGAAGTTCGGCAACCGGGTCTACCGTTGCTGGAAAAAGGGCGGCCACGGCCATATGGATGTCGTGCGGGCCCTTGCCGAATCGTGCGATGTCTTTTTCTACCAGGCTGGACAGAAACTCGGTGTGGACCGCATCGCGTGGTATGCCAGGGCCTGTGGACTGGGATTCTCCACCGACTCAAAACTGGACCATGAGGCAACCGGCCTGATCCCCACTGCAGAGTGGAAATTGAAACGCACCGGGATACCCTGGCAGGCCGGGGAAACGCTATCGGTGGTCATCGGCCAGGGATACAATCTGGTCACCCCCCTTCAAATGCTGACGCTGGTGGCAGCGGTTGCCAACCGAGGACCACAATATCAGCCCCAAATCCTCAAGCGGATTGAAACCGCCCAGGAAGAGGTTCTGAAAACCAGTCAACCCAAAGAGGTGGCCCGGCTGCCGGTCAGCCCGGAAACACTCGAACTGGTCCGCCGCGGGCTTTGGGAAGCGGTCAACACTCCCGGCGGCACCGCTTATGGTTCCCGGTTAAAGACAATTAGTATCAGCGGGAAAACCGGTACGGCNCAAATCGTCGGACGTAAGGATGACGAACCGGAAGTCGAAGATGAAGATATTGAGGAACAGTTTCGGGATCACGCCTGGTTTGTTGCGTACGCACCTTCAGAGGCTCCGGAAATCGCTGTCGCTGTTATTGTGGAACACGGCGAGCATGGCTCGTCAACCGCCGCTCCGATTGCGCGAGACATGATCCGAACCTACATCAAAGGGCGTGCGAAAGCGGCACGCGAGCTGGCCACGGTCCGTGAAGATCTAGAATAAGAAATATCAAATCACAAATCACAAATAACAAATGACGAAACACAAAACACGAAACACGAAACACGAAACACAAAACATAAACCACAAATGACAAATACCCAATACCTGATGCCATGTTCGATCGACGACTCATACAATACTTTGACTGGGTCCTGCTTGGCCTGACCCTGCTGCTGGGCGCGGTGGGGATCCTGACCATATTCAGTGCCGTAACGACTGCTGTGGAAGCACCCCAGAAAGCCCTTTATATCAAGCAGCTCGTCTGGTTCGGGATGGGCCTGATGGTTATGGTCGCCTGCTTTACCTTTAATTATAGGACCCTGGATCGCTGGGCGTTTTTCATTTTCGGATTTTGTATTCTACTGCTGATCGCGGTACTGTTTTTCGGAAAATATGTCGGCGGGTCTCGCCGATGGCTGAATTTCGGGATCGTGTCGTTGCAGCCATCGGAACTGGTTAAAATTGCGTTGATTATTGTTCTGGCACGGTACTACTCCCGCAACGTCAGTCCGAAGGGGCTTACCCTGCGCCAATTGGTAACACCGATGGCCCTGACCGTGTTGCCGTTTGTCCTGATTGCGCGTCAACCCGACCTGGGGACTGCCATGCTGCTGGTGTTGATCGCCGGGTCCATGACCCTCTTTGCTAAAATTGAACGCCGTTCCTTGATATCTCTGATTATTGCCGGAACCATCAGTGTGCCGCTGGTGTGGTTTTTTCTGAAAGGATACCAGAAGCAGCGCATTTTGACGTTTTTGAATCCGGATCGGGATCCCCTGGGTGCGGGTTATCATATCATTCAATCCAAGATCGCCATCGGATCCGGTATGCTCGCCGGGAAGGGATTTCAGAAAGGCACCCAGAATGCCCTGGCATTTCTTCCCGAGCAGCATACCGATTTCATCTTTTCGGTACTTGCTGAAGAATGGGGTTTTGTCGGTTCCGGTATTTTTCTGTTATTGTGTCTGCTGATGATTGTCTGGATTTTAGACATCGCCCTCAGCTGCCGGGACCCTTTCGGGACTTTCCTGTCCGTGGGTATTGCCGCGATGATATTCTGGCAGGTGTTCATTAATATTGGAATGGTCATGGGCCTGATGCCGGTGGTGGGTGTTCCGCTGCCCCTGGTCAGCTATGGCGGATCTTCCAGTATGACGGTGATGATTAGTATCGGCATACTGCTGAATATCAGTATGCGGCGATTTCTTTTTGAATAACACGGAGGGATAATGGGAAAGCAAAGGCCGAAAGAGGCGGTAACAACGATCATCGGTGCAGATGCCGTTGTGGAGGGAACTGTCGAATTCGAAGGAACCATTCGGATCGATGGCGGCATTCGTGGGAGCATCATCAGCAAGAGCGGCANGCTGATCATCGGTGAGAACGCAAACATAGAGGCGGAGATTTCCGTCAATCGCGCCGTTATCATGGGCGTCGTCGAAGGCACGGTGGAGGCCAAAGACCGCATTGAGGCCTATCCCCCATCCCGGATCAACGGGAACATCCAGGCCGCGGCCATATCCATCGAATCGGGGGTCGTTTTCAACGGCCTTTGCCGCATGTCAGGCAAGAATGTGACGCCGCTTCGAACACCGGAAAAGACCGGCAATTCAGGGGTAACAGAGGATCTGCGGGGGTCGTAAATTTTTCCANAAAACCTTTGACAAACTTTTGAGCCTGAGGTATAGACCGCGCAGCTTATCTTTCGGTATTTAGCAAATTCCCCCGATTACTCAATGAGTTGCACAAGTCCGGGAATGGAGGATCGCCCATGATTAGCGTTGACGGATCGTTGTTTATTCAGATCGCNAACTTCCTTATTCTAATATTTATACTGAATATCGTTCTTTATCGCCCCATCCGAAAAATCCTCATTGATCGTAAAGAAAAAATAAATGGCCTTGAACAGGGCATCGATGCTTTCCATAAAGATGCCCAGGACAAGGAAGAAGCCTTTGCGAAGGGCATCAAAGATGCCCGTGCCGACGGGCTGGCCAAAAAGGATGCGCTCTTGGCCGAAGCCGCCGAAGAGGAACGGCAGATCATCGGGGAAATCAATGAGCGGGCTCAGGCGGAGCTTGCCGAAATCAAAGCCAAGGTCGCACAAGATGCCGAGGCCGTGCGTGAGTCGCTGAAAAATCAGGTGGATGACTTTGCAANGGCCATCGGACAGAAAATATTGGGGAGGGCTATTTAATGTTACATGTGCATCTCAACCGGAAGTGTCCGACACTCATGATCGTTTGCGTGGCGGTGCTTCTGCTGGCGTTCACCGGCCCGGTATTCGCGGCCGGAGGCGGTCAGGGAGAAGCGGAAACCCATTGGGCGAAAACCGATACCTGGCGGGTCATGAATTTTACGGTGCTGTTTGTCGGGCTTTTCCTGCTTTTGCGAAAACCGGTGGCCAAGGCCCTGGGGGCTCGGATCAGCGGCATCAAGGAACAGCTAAGTGAGCTGGAATCCAAAAAAGCCGAAGCGGAAAAACAGCTCGCCCAGTACAATGAGAAACTCTCCCAGCTCGACAAGGAAGCAGAGCTTATCGTAGAAAACTACATCAAACAGGGAGAGGAAGCCAAGGCCCGGATCATCGAAGAGGCCAAGGCGGCGGCCGTTAAACTGGAGGAGCAGGCCAAACGCAATATCGACAATGAGTTTAAGAAGGCCAAAGAAAAAATCCAGGAAGAGGTCGTCGAACATGCCCTGGCAAAAGCCGAGGAAATGATTTCGGGAAAAATTACCGCTGACGACCAGGAACAACTGGTGGATGAATATTTAGAGAAGGTGGTGGCATAGTGAAAAATTTTGCGATAGCACGGCGATACGCCAAGGCGCTGCTACTGATCGGCAAAGAAGACGGGCAGGCGGATGCCTACCGGCAGGAGCTGTCCGGTATCGCCGGTTTGATCGAGGGCGACAGCGCACTGAAACAGGCAATTACCAACCCGCTGTATAATGCGGAGGCACGGCGCCAGGTGCTGGAGGCCGTCATCGAGAAGCTGAATGTGTCCAAGGTGATGACATCTTTCTTGCTGCTCCTCTTTGACAAGGGAAGGATCGCTTTTTTACATGACATCAGCGAATCTTTTGAAAAAATGGTCGATGAGCTGGAGGGCCTGGCCCGCGCCAGCCTGGTGTCGGCGACCGAGCTTCCCAGCGAAACGGTGGAGAAAATCCGTGTGGCCCTGTCCAAACGCATCGGCAAGGACGTGACACTTGAGGTAGAACAGGATCCCAGCCTGATCGGGGGGATCGTGACAAGAATAGGGGATCTGGTGCTGGACGGGAGCATCAAGACCCAGCTGGTCAGCATGCGAGAATCTTTAAAAAGGGGTGAGAGTGTCTGATGGAACTAAAAGCTGAAGAAATAAGCCAGATTATCAAAGAGCAGATTACGGATTATGACAAGAAGGTCGAGTTGAGCGAAACCGGGACCGTCTTATCGGTTGGTGATGGTATCGCCAGGGTCTATGGCCTGGAAAAGGTTATGGCTCTTGAACTGGTGGAATTCCCCGGTGGTATCCTCGGGCTGGTTCTCAACCTGGAGGAGGACAACGTGGGTGTCGCCATCATGGGTGAAGACATCCACATCAAAGAGGGTGATATCGTCAAGCGGACGGGCCAGATCGCCCAGGTCCCCGTTGGCGAAGCGGTCGTCGGTCGCGTCGTTTCAGCGGTGGGTGAACCTCTCGATGGTAAGGGTCCCATCGATGCCCAGGATTTCAGCCGGGTCGAAATGGTGGCACCGGGCGTCATCGCTCGAAAGAGCGTGCATGAGCCCTGTTACACTGGACTGAAAGCCATCGACGCCATGACACCGGTCGGTCGCGGACAGCGTGAGCTGATCATCGGCGACCGTCAGATCGGAAAGACCGCTGTGGCCGTGGATGCGATCCTGGCCCAGAAGAATACCGACGTCTATTGCATTTACGTGGCCTGTGGGCAGAAAAAATCCACGGTGGCCCAGGTCCATGCCGTGCTCGAAAAATACGGGGCCATGGAATACACCACCATCGTGTCGGCCTGCGCCAGCGACCCGGCAACCCTTCAGTACATTGCGCCGTACGCCGGTTGCGCCATGGGGGAATACTTCCGGGACAAGGGCCAGCATGCGCTGATCATTTATGATGATCTTTCCAAACAGGCGGCGGCCTATCGACAGGTATCCCTGCTTNTGCGGCGTCCTCCCGGACGCGAGGCCTACCCAGGCGACATTTTCTACAATCACTCTCGCCTGCTGGAGAGGGCGGCCAAACTCAACGACGAATTGGGCGCCGGTTCTCTGACCGCCCTGCCGATTATCGAAACCCAGGCCGGTGACGTGTCGGCGTACATCCCCACTAACGTTATTTCCATCACCGACGGACAGATCTACCTCGAGCCGGCACTGTTTTTTGCCGGTGTTCGGCCCGCGATCAACGTCGGTCTTTCAGTATCCCGAGTGGGTGGCGCCGCCCAGGTTAAAGCGATGAAACAGGTGGCCGGTACGTTGCGCCTCGATCTGGCCCAGTATCGTGAGCTGGAGGCCTTCGCGGCATTCGGGTCTGACCTGGACAAGGCAACTCAGCAGCAGTTGACCCGGGGGGCACGGTTGGTCGAAATTCTCAAGCAGCCCCAGTATCAGCCGTTGGCCATGGAGAAGCAGGTCACCGTTCTGTACGCCGGCACCCGCGGCTTCCTCGACAAATACCCGGTGGACGTGCTCCAGAAATACGAAGCCGGGCTCTATCCGTTCGTTGAAAACAACTACCCCGCGGTTTTCGAACAGCTGGTTGAGAAACAGGCGATCGACGATGATCTGGACAAACTCATGTCTGATGCGTTGACGGCCTACGACGAGGAGTTCAAGGACACGATCAAGTAGCCCGGTATTCGGTAATGGCTGTTCCCGGTATGTCTTTGCGCATACCGGAAGTTTAGAAAACGCCAATTTCCGATACCCGATAACCGAATAAAGGATAGCACTACATGCCAACACTTAAGGATGTTGAACTCAAGATCACGGCGGTGAAGAAAACCAAGCAGATCACCAAAGCCATGAACATGGTGGCGGCATCCAGACTGCGAGGTGCCCAGACAGCCATGGATGCGTTTGGTCCCTATGCCGGGAAATTCGCCGAAGTGCTCGGCAGCTTGGCCGAAAAGTCCGGTGAGGAAGCCAGCCCGCTTCTGGTGCCGAAAGATGAGGTCAAAACGGTTCATCTGGTTCTGATGACCTCGGATCGGGGACTCTGCGGCGGTTTCAACGCCAATCTGATCGCCATGGCCGAATCTTTGGCCAAGGAAATGAAGGAAAAGGGACGCGAACTGTCTTTCAGTTGTTTCGGTAAGAAAGGCCGGGATTGGGCGCGGAAAACGGATATGCCGGTTATCAACGAACACCTCGGTGTCGTGGGTGGCAATTTTGATTTCAGCGCCGCTTCCAATCCAGGACGGTTGCTGATCGAGAGCTTTCTCGACGGCACCTACGATGAGGTCCATCTGATCTATTCCGAATTTCGCGGCATGGCCCGGCAGGTTCCGATACCCAAACAATTGCTGCCGATCCCGCCTATCGAAGCCGAGGAAGAGGATCTGGATGAGGACAAGCCCTTTCTGGCGGAACACATCGCGGAGCCCTCCGCAGAGGAACTCCTCGGCGAGATGCTGCCGAGAAACGTCTATGTACAGATTTACAATGCCCTGCTGGAAACATCCACCAGCGAGCATGCAGCCCGGATGACCGCCATGGATAACGCCACCAAGGCGTGCAACGATATGATTGAAAATCTGACCCTGGCTTACAATAAGGCTCGCCAGGCCGCCATTACCGCGGAATTGATGGATATCGTCGGCGGTGCGGAGGCGCTGAAGGGCTAATCATCGGCAACATGGTGTTTGGCGTTCTGCGTAAGACCGATCGCATGACCGGATGCCAAATANCCAATACCTAATTTCTGGAGGTCTATAGATGGGAGAGAACATTGGAAAAGTAACGCAGGTTATGGGACCTGTTGTGGACGTGGAGTTTGAGCAAGGCAAGCTGCCCACCATCCTATCCGCGCTGACCATTACCAACCCGGCCATCGACGATACACCGAACAACCTGGTCGTGGAAGTGGCCCAGCATCTGGGGGACAACGTGGTGCGAACCATTGCCATGGACGTTACCGACGGTCTGGTAAGAGGACAGGATGTTATCGACACGGGCAAGCCGATCATGATGCCGGTGGGTGAGGCCGGCCTGGGCCGCGTGCTGAACGTGGTCGGCCGTCCCGTGGACGGTCTGGGGCCGATCAGCCAGGACAAGTTGCTGCCGATTCACCGCGAAGCTCCCAAATTTACGGAGCAGGACGTCACGGTCCGGGTTCTGGAAACCGGAGTGAAGGTTATCGATCTTCTGGTTCCGTTTCCCCGGGGCGGTAAAATGGGCATGTTCGGGGGTGCCGGTGTCGGCAAGACCGTTATCATGATGGAAATGGTCCACAACATCGCCATGCAGCATGGTGGTATTTCCGTGTTTGCCGGGGTGGGTGAGCGGACCCGCGAGGGCAACGATCTCTACCATGAAATGAAAGATTCCGGCGTTCTTCCCAAAGCCGCATTGATCTATGGCCAGATGACAGAACCTCCTGGGGCACGTGCCCGGGTGGCGCTGTCTGCACTGACCGCAGCGGAATACTTCCGTGATGAAGAAGGTCAGGACGTGTTGATCTTCATCGACAATATTTTCCGTTTTACCCAGGCCGGTTCCGAGGTGTCCGCCCTTCTCGGCCGGATGCCTTCTGCTGTGGGATACCAACCCACCCTGGCCGTCGACCTTGGCGAACTCCAGGAGCGGATTACGTCCACGGACAAAGGGTCGATTACCGCCGTGCAGTGCGTTTACGTGCCGGCGGACGACTTGACCGACCCGGCCCCGGCCACCACATTTGCCCATCTGGACGGCACTGTGGTGCTCTCCCGGCAGATTGCCGAGCTGGGTATTTATCCGGCAGTGGATCCCCTCGATTCCTCATCCCGGATTCTGGATGCGTCCTATATCGGCGAGGAACATTATCAGACGGCCCGTACGGTCCAGCAGACACTGCAGAAATACAAGGAACTTCAGGACATCATCGCCATTCTGGGAATGGAAGAGCTTTCCGACGAAGATAAGATCACCGTGGCGCGCGCCCGGAAGATCCAGAGGTTCCTTTCCCAACCGTTCCATGTGGCGGAGACGTTCACTGGTATTTCCGGTAAATACGTTAAAATCGAGGAAACCGTCCGGAGCTTTAAAGAGATTTGTGACGGGAAATACGATGACATTCCGGAGCAATCCTTCTACATGAAGGGGGGCATCGAAGAAGTCGTCGAAGATGCCAAGAAGCGTGCTGAAGCTGAATAAACCAAAAGGATAACTGATGCCTGGAACTATCAAACTGGAAATCGTTACCCCGGACAAAGCGGTGGTGAGTGAAGACGTCCAGATCGTCATGGCCCCTGGAACACTGGGCGAGTTCGGCGTGTTGATCGGCCATACCCCGTTTCTGACGACCCTCAAAGTAGGTATGATCCGTTACACCGATGCCGGCGGTAATGAGCATCGGGTATTTGTGAGCAGCGGGTTCGCTGAAGCGTTGCCGGATAAGGTCACCATACTTGCGGAATCCGCCGAACGGCGACGGGACATTGATCTGGAACGGGCCCGCGCCGCGCTGGAGCGCGCTAAAAAACGGATGGAAGAGGCCGCAAAGAAAGACGTGGTCGAGTACACGCGTGCCCGCGCAGCGTTGGAGCGGGCTCTCCATCGGCTCAAAGCCGCCGGCAAGGAGGTCACCTAGCCACCACTCCCATCATAGACCAGAGTGAGGGAAGACCAGTTCCCGACATATGTCAAAACGGGCAGACCATGATCCTGGACTGCCCGTTTTTTCGTCACATTATGTCGCCGAATGGCCCCTCAAAGTGAATCGACCTCGATAAGCCACCCATCGCAAGGNATTTCGGGTACTTGCGATAAATCAGGATAACGAAGAACAACGCCATGCAAAACTGTCCAGATACATGCGCCGCGATCATTCTCGCCGCGGGATTGGGAACCCGGATGAAGTCCGACAAGGCCAAGGTGCTTCACGAAATTTCGGGGCGTCCCATGATCCTGTATGTCACGGATACCGCTGCGCAGGTTTTCGGTGACCATGTTGTGGTCGTCGTCGGCCATCAGGCCGGATTGGTCCAGGACGTCGTAAGGCGCGAGTCCAGCGCCCGTTTTGCACTTCAGGAGGAGCAACTCGGCACAGGGCACGCCGTCCAATCCGCTCTTCCGGCGGTGCCGAGCGGCGTGCAGCGTATTGTTATTCTTTACGGGGATGTGCCGCTGTTGCGATCTGAAACGATTACCCACTTGATTGACGATCATACCCGGGCGGGCAGAGACCTGACCGTTCTGGCGGTGCATCTTTCGAATCCCACCGGATACGGTCGAATTATCCGTGATGCTGATGATCGATTTATCGGGATCGTCGAAGAAGCGGACAGTACTCCGGCACAAAAGCAAATAAAAACAATAAATACAGGTATTTACTGTGTCGAACGCCCTTTTCTGGAAAACGCTCTGCCACAGCTGACCAATGATAATACCCAGGGTGAATTTTATCTCACGGATATTGTGGACATCGGGTATCGGCTGGAACGGGTAATGGGCGTTGTGACGGCATCGAATCCGGAGGAAGTGGCCGGTGTCAACAGCCTGGAAGAACTGGCCCGGGCTGAGGCGATCATGGAAAAGCGGATCGCCGGCGAGTGACGGATGCTGGATTCTGGATGCCGGAAATCTGGTTTCAGGTTTCGGGTTTCGGGTGTCAGAATCGAGTGATTGAAATGGCTTGACTTGGAAGGACGGGTAAGATTATAAACAATACAATCCGACGAGGTGTAAGATTGGATAATGACTTAATTTTGCGGCAATTTGATGGCATTGAGCAAAAGGTAGACCGGCTGATCGGGGTCTGCAAAACGCTTGAAGCCGAAAAAAGCCAACTCGCCGATAAAGTGGCGACGCTTGAAGCAGCGCTTCAGCAAAAAGTGGAGGAGGAAAAGCAGTTCGAGGCGGAGAAGACGTTAATNCGATCAAAAATTGATAGTCTGCTTTCCAGGCTCGAGGATATTTCTGAATCGTCTTCATAATGGTCCCCCATGAAAGGTACTGGGAAGGGTAATAGCCGAAACTTATCGGAGCAGTACGTAAGTATCGAAATATTTGGACAGCCTTATACGTTCAAGGCCGAGGTCGATATTGACAGTGCCCAGGCCGTGGCAGATTTTCTATCTCGGGAAATCCACAAGGTGGAAGTGGAAGTGATGAAATCACAACCGGGTGTCAATAAAAAGGCCATACTGATTTTGGCCGCTCTGAATATTGCCAACGCGCATTTTGAAACAAGGCGGAATTACTCGGATTTTCTGCGAAGCGTGTCGGACAGATCGGCATCGTTACTGCAGATTTTGGATACCGCGGTGCGTTAGTATAAATACACTGTCCAATAAACAGCAGGATTTTTCTGCCCCATTACCTTTCTTTAAGTTCCGGCTGGCCGCTCTCGAACCTGCTGCCCTATCGATTTAAAGGAGGTCCCCTGTCGTGTTCGTGATTGGAAGATGCTCTTTGTTCCAACACATTACAAAATGGGAGCCAATCCTGGCTTTGGTGTGCAGGTTCTGCAAGTCCAGAAAAGCCTAAAGAAGCCACACGGCGCCCACCTTAAAAAATGGTTCAAAGGCCTACCGACACGGCACAATGGCAGGGACCTCCTTACCTTCGGAAACACCATGATGATCGGATGGTGTGATCCGAATTCCATTCCTTCTTCACACATTATCCCCTCTGTCACACCTTATCATTCATGGGGAGTGATCCGGGTCTCCCTTCTCGTGCCGGTTTCGTTAATCTGAACCGGCTGTTGGGAGCCCAAAAGGCCCCAGAAGTGGATTCAACACGCCGGGTCGCTTTGAAACTACTTCGAAGCAGCGCACCTATCCGTTTTTAGGCGGTATGGGTCAAAGTCCAGACCGTCCTAGCGGATCGTATACATAACCGTTTGCAGGAGAACGGAATAATGAACGGCTACATCCTTTTAACGGGCATTCTCTGCTTTCTCGCCGGAGGGGGCATTGCCCTGATTATCAAGAGCATCACCGCTTCCCAGAAAATCCGGGCGGCGGAAGGCGAGTCAAAGCGGATCATTGAAGATGCCAAACGGCGGAGCGACACGCTGACGAAAGAAGCCCAGATCGAAGCCAAGGATACGCTTTACAAAATGAAAAGCGAGTTCGGCGCCGAGACCCGGGAAACAAGAGGAAAACTCAAAAAACGGGAACAGCGTCTGATTCAGAAGGAAGAAAACCTGGACCGGAAGGCGGATCAGTTCGAGCGCCGGGATGCGACTATTACCAAAACAGAAAAATCGCTGCAAAAGCGGGAAAATCGGATCGAGAAAGAAGAGCGCAAATATTCCGATCTGNTCGAAGAGCAAAAATCGCAGCTCGAAAAGATTTCCGGCATGACCGCGGAGCAGGCCAAGGAATTNCTGCTGAGGGCCATGGAAAATGAGGCCCGGTACGATGGGGCGAAACTGATCAAGCGGATTGAAACGGAAACCCGGGAGCATGCGGACAAGAAAGCCAAAAAGATCATGGCCACCGCCATCCAGCGGTATGCCGGGGATTTCGTGGCCGAGAGGACGGTATCGGTGGTTCAGCTCCCCAACGACGAAATGAAAGGCCGCATTATCGGACGAGAGGGCCGAAATATTCGAGCCCTGGAGGCGGCCACCGGGATCGATCTGATCATCGACGATACCCCGGAAGCCGTGATTGTTTCAGGTTTCAATCCTGTGCGCCGGGAGGTCGCCAGGCTCTCCCTGATGCGATTGATTGCCGACGGCCGCATCCACCCGGCCCGGATCGAAGACGTGGTCAAGAAGGTGGGCCAGGAAGTCGATCAGACCATCAAGGAGGCCGGTGAACAGGCCGCGTTTGATCTGGGTGTCCACGGCATTCACAATGAACTGGTTCAATTTCTGGGTCGACTGAAATTTCGTACCAGTTACGCTCAGAATGTGCTCCAACACTCGGTCGAAGTCGGCTTTTTGTGCGGCATTATGGCTTCGGAGCTCAACTTGAATTTAAAACTTGCACGGCGAATGGGCTTGCTTCATGACATCGGCAAGGCGATCGATCATGAAGTCGAAGGCCCCCACGCCATGATCGGATCCAAAGTGGCGAAAAGATTCGGCGAGTCCCCGAAAGTGGTACACGCCATTGCCGCTCATCATGAGGATGTTCCGCCAAATTCCGTTTATTCGCTGCTGGTTCAGGCGGCTGACAGTCTGTCCGGAGCACGGCCCGGAGCCCGAAAGGAGCTTCTTGAAAACTATATCAAGCGCCTTGAAGACCTGGAGGGTATCGCCAATTCCTTTTCCGGAGTGGCCAATACCTATGCCATCCAGGCCGGTCGAGAATTGCGGGTCATCGTTGAAAGCAACAAGCTCAGCGATGAAGACGCGGTGCTGATGAGCCGGGATATTGTCAAGAAAATAGAAGATTCTCTGACCTTTCCAGGGCAGATCAAGGTGACGGTGATCCGGGAGACCCGGTCCGTGGCATACGCGAACAAGTAGATCCGTTGGCCGGTTCGCCGGTTCGCCCGTGGGCCCGT
>Ga0049113_10000172_pt1 | contig 14056 bp, 17 predicted proteins | sample WorMettanBELIZE1_FD_55214 | JGI IMG/M metagenome (GOLD analysis project Ga0049113, IMG submission 55214) | Marine gutless worms symbiont microbial communities from Max Planck institute for Marine Microbiology, Germany - Olavius tantulus BELIZE.1 | ecosystem: Host-associated > Annelida >... | reverse complement strand
TAAATCAAACACATACCACCTACAAGAAGGAGCTTAGTTCGCTCCTCACGCTGAGATTCCAAGTGTTCAGGAAATGTAACATTGTGCCAATATGAGGTATACATATCGAATCGTTTATGAAATAGATATTGGGCATAAGAGATTCAATATACAATAAAGCATAGAAGAGATAAAAGGACCCCCACTTTCTGTCTGTTTCCCTTCGGCATTCTCTTCCATCCGGAGGGAAGAAAAGAAGGAAAAAGGTAGTGTTCTAAATTTTGTTGTTAAAGGATTTCAAACGGCGACGCCGTACTCATAACGATTCACGAACAATCCGATGACAATATTGTGCATTTGACTTAAGTTTTTAAAAAATTAAGAATTTCCTCGGTAAAATTTGTCAGTTAATAGCTTAAAACTCAGATACTTATATCAAGTTATTTATAATAAACAACAAAGTAATAACACTACCCAAAGGGCATCCATCGGCCGTAAAAAAACGCCGCAAGGGACGACGTAACCGCCTCAAAGGGGCGGCACACTGGCAAAGGAGACCCCCCCGATCTTGGGCATGATCCAACGTCGTGGCCAAATGGTCATCCGGATGCTGGAGGATGTCCGCCAGACGACGATTCGGCCCGTGATCGAGGCCACGATCCAGCCGGGAACCTTGGTCCTGACCGACGAGTACACGATCTACCAGCGGTTACCCGAATGGGCTTTGAACACCAAACCGTCTGCCATAACAACGCAAAAAACCGCGGCAGAGGACTCATGGATTCCCTTCTCGGTTTGCTGCTACGTTTTCCCGAGAATGCTATCATGGTGAATAAATTTGTCTTTAATCTCATGGAATGTCTCAGAGCATTTCCGTCCCAGCTCGTAGACAGTATCGAGCAGGCATGGTTTGACCGTGAGCCTGGTTTGGGCGCGCTGTACCGCTTCTAGGGCGGTCTGAGGCGAATCGAGGATGAAACCGCTTAAGCGACGCTCGACATGACCAAACAAACGGTGCTCGATCGGATGCCACTTAGAGGTGGTGGGTAGTGGGCCACCCGCAGACGCACACCCAAGCGGCGGCTCAGCGTCACCAGGTCCTCCTTGAAGCGCAGCGTTGGCCCCGCGGCCTCGAAGGTCAAGAGGATTTCCGGCGCGTGTGGATAACGCTCGGCATCAGCTTCCTGCCACGCCAGGGCGATGGCATCGCAGACAAAGGCGCTGGTCTATACACCCCGTGAGGGACCCAAACACCCGTGGTGAGATGACGATCATTGTAGTCATAAACGAACTGAACATCGGTGCGGTAACAGGACCCGCGACGATGCCGGTGGCCCAGCACCTCTTTTTTCTTGGCATCGACACACAACCCGGTACGCTGCGGGCACGGGCTTGGCGGCGCGCAAGGCCGCGCTCATGCGGATTGAGGTGCCCAGTGATCAGTTCTTTGCGCAGGGAACGGCGACGATAGCCTGCACCAGCAGCTTGGCGGCGGTGTTGCGGCTAATTTGATACCCACGCACAAGCACCTGCTGCGCTAACTGCACGGGCTTGAGGTCGATCCAGCGCACCGCTTCGTTGGCATTGGGTGACCTGGCGACGACCGCTGCCAGGGCGGCGGATGCGCTTCGCATCGCCACTGGGATGCTGCAGGGAGTGGTGATCGTCGTTGCCCATGGCCTCCAGCTCGCAGATTCCCGTATAGATCATTCGCCGACTCATCCCCAACTCCCGAGCCACATACGCGATGCTGCAAAAGCCGATCTTCAGCGCCTTAACCACGGCGTAGCGGCGTCGGTGGTTTTCCGGCAGCGAACGGAAGTAGAGCCGCATGAATGCTTCGTGCGATTGATCGTCGCCTCGAAACTCGTTCATCCGGTTACCGGCCTCTTGGACTTATAAGGTATGTTCATACCTCCCATGAAGACCACGAATTCTCAACTAGCTACCGACATTTTTAACGACTTCATTAATATAAGATGCCTAACTTGTTAGTGAACCATTCCTAAATCAGCTACTGGCCGCTTGTCGTGGTAGGTCGGGTTAAGCGCGTACTCCGGCGTCAAGCTGTACAAGCAAGTCTGAACGCACCCTCGCTCGACAACCGAGACGTAAGAAAAAACTACGAATCACGCAAATCGGTGAGAATCAATCCGCGAAGATTCGCGTGATTCGTAGTTTTTCCTCTTTTTTACTGGCCGGTAACGCTTAATTAATAGCATTAAGTGTCAAGTCCTATCATACGAGAGACACGACGACGAGCTGTTTGTGCTATAAAGTTGATCGGTTGTCTGCGAGATATAGGAATCGGCTACCATCTCCAAATTCAGTTGCGCTCCCCGCGCTCGATGACGACGCCGACGTCCGTGGCATCAGAGATAGCACCGATTTTGTTGAGTCTGAGTCGAACCCAACGCACTCCGAACTCGTCACGGATGATTTCGGCGCAACGCTCCGCCAGGGTCTCCACCAGCTCGACCCGACTCTCGCCCACGAACTGCTTCAAACGCTTGGAGACGGCCTTGTAGTCGAGCGCGGCCTCGATGCGATCGCTGGCCGCGGCCCTGGCTACGTCCGTACTCATCTCCAGATCCAGGATGACTGGTTGCTTGATCTCCTTTTCCCAGTCATAGATGCCGATGACGGTCTCGATGCGCAACCCGCGCAGGAAGACGATATCCATGTGAGTTCCTCTTTATGATTTCCCCGGCAATGGTGAGGGACGAGGTATTATTTTTACAACTTGCCGCGACCTGAATCCAGCCGCAATGGCTTCACTGCCTGACAAGCGCGGGTATCGCTCCCGGCACTATGCTGAAATACGCCGGGCGGGATAGGCCGGAAACGCCTGGTTCCAGACCGCGAGGCTGAACACGGCGCATCCGGCGATGAAGGAACCTTGCCAGCCTGCCTTTTCCGTCGCCTTACTTGCCACGGGCAGTTTACGCTTCAGCGCGTCGATTCGGGCATCGAGATCCGCCTCGGTCAAACCTTCGAAAGCCACCAGGATCAGATAATAGATCGGCTTTTCGGTCCGTTTGGCCGCCCATTCGTAGAGGAATGAGTCCCGATATTTCCGATAGAAATCGGCATCCTTCTCACCGCTGAGGAATCCTTTGACATAGTCGCCTTTGGCGTTAGGTGGCAAGGACGCGGTGTCGGGCGGATCCTTGATCTATACTTCCACACGGAACAATCCGCGCATTTCACGCCATCTCCCTCCAGGAGAGGGCGGGGGTGAGGGGGAAATTCAAAAGCTCAGATTGTGCCGTGTGGAAGTATATCTCGATGAACAAGATACGGTCGGTCAGCTCGACGATGAAGTCCACAGCCTTCATGCAATGCGCAAGACCATACGTTCGGTCGTCGAACTTACGCCCATTGAGGGCATCCGAGATCTTGATCTCGATGTTCTGTTCCCGGGGGGTCGTCACCGGATCATGCCCCCGAGACTGCGCTTGATCTCGCGATCATAGAGATCGGCGAAAGTCTCGGTGATCGCGTTCGGATGGATGTCGAGGAACCCGTCCGTGGTGCGACACTCAATCTCACTTTTCTCGTCCCGGTACAACGCATGGAATAGGATTTGATCCTTTTCTTATGGCCTGAGATCTAGCTCCTTGAGGATGACATAGTCGTGGGTCGCTAGGAATACCTGGACCCCGAGGCATTGTAACTCGAGGAAGATTTCAATCAGTACACCGAACTGTTTGGGATTGAGATTCGTCTCCGGCTCATCCCAAAACAACACGGAGTCGTGCAGCAAGGTTTCATTCTGGACCAACAGCCACAGGAGGCAGAGCTTTCGCATGCCCTCCGCAAGCAGAGTAAATTCCAGGTTTCCCTGTTTGTTGCGAAGAAAAAAACCCTCTTCCCTGAGCACAACCTTACCGTCCATGGCCTGCTAAATCGTGGTGAGTAATTTTTACGTCGGTTGTCCATCGGACCGCGCAGGGCTAGTCGATAGGCGCGGTCCAGGATGTCCGCGTAAATCTCCTGGTTAAAGGGTGGTGTTTCAATTTTGTTGTTCCTAGATATCTTCAAAAAGGGAGAATATCCAAGTATTCTCTACCCAACCAACTGTTGGATAGCCAGGAAGGTCGAAATCGGAATTCCGATTTCGATCCCGAAACAACAAAATTGAAACACTACCCAGTACGGAATCTTCCCACCGGTCGGCCTGACCCCTGCCCGAATTGGGATTCCAATGGGCGCCATGATTACAGACCTACTCCTCGTCATCGGTGCCTATTTGCTGGGCTCCCTTTCCAGTGCCATCCTCGTGTGCCGGCTGATGGGCCTGCCGGACCCACGGACCCAAGGCTCCAGCAACCCCGGTGCGACCAATGTGCTGCGCATCGGCGGGAAGAAAGCCGGGACCATTACCCTCTTAGGGGACGGCCTCAAAGGGTTGGTGCCGATGCTGGTCGGTCACCTGCTCGATGCGGGTCCAGGGGTGCTGGCGGCAACGGGGCTGGCGGTCTTCCTCGGCCACCTATATCCAGTGTTCTTCGGGTTCCGGGGAGGGAAGGGAGTCGCGACGGCCCTGGGGGTACAATTCGGACTCTACTGGCCTATCGGGCTTGTGGTGGCTGCGATTTGGCTAGTGGTCGCCAAGTTGCTGAAGGTCTCCTCGGTCTCCGGCCTGGTCTGCATGGCCCTGGCGCCGGTCGTCGTCTGGATCTTCCGACCGGAGCCCATATTAATCTGGATGCAGGTACTAATTAGTCTGATCCTGTTCTGGCGTCACCGTAGCAACATCCGCAACCTGATGTCTGGTGCCGAGGCCAAGCTCACCGATCCCGAGAAGAAATTCTGACTACTCCGTTCTCAGGGTCTCGACCAAGGCCAACGAATCATAAGCCGACTACGAATCATGCGAATTCAAGGACCTTTGGAACTCGCTAAGCCGGGCCAGCGCTCAAACCGGGGGTAGCTCCTCCATGAGCCAGCGCGATCTGGGCTTGCAGGCCAGGGGCTCGGCCTGACCGGCCCGCAGCCGTTGCCAGCCGGCGTAGGCGATCATGGCCCCATTGTCGGTACAGAAAGCGGGTCGAGGATAAAAGACCTCGCCGTCCTCCTGCGCCGCCATCGCGTCTATCCGCGCCCGCAGGCGTCGGTTGGCGCCCACACCACCAGCCACCACCAGGCACCTGCTCACGCCCTGGCGCAGGGCGCGGCGGCACTTGATGACCAAGGTATCCACCACCGCCTCCTCGAAGGCCCGGGCGATGTCGGCCCGAGTCCGTGCTGGATCGTCGGCCTGCGCCATCTCTTGCCGCAAAGTGTTCAGAGTAAAAGTCTTGAGCCCGCTGAAGCTGAAATCCAGTCCCGGACGGTCGGTCATGGGCCGTGGGAAGCGATAACGCCCCGGGTCCCCCTGCTCCGCCAGCCGCGCCAGAGCAGGACCGCCGGGGTAGGGCAGTCCGAGGATCTTGGCGGTCTTGTCGAAGGCCTCCCCGGCGGCGTCGTCCAGGGACTCCCCGAGCAAGCGATAGCGGCCAATGGCCGTGGCCTCCACCAGCTGGGTGTGACCACCAGACACCAGCAGGGCGACGAAGGGAAAGGCAGGTGCCGGCGTTTCCAGCATGGGGGCGAGCAAATGGCCCTCCATATGGTGGACACCGATCGCGGGTACGCCCCAGGCCCAGGCCAGGGCGCGGCCGACGGCCGCCCCCACCAGCAGGGCGCCGATCAGCCCGGGGCCCGCGGTAAAGGCCACACCCTCGATGGATTCCTTGGCAAACCCAACCTCACTCAAGACCTGCCGGATCAGCGGTAGGGTCTTGCGCACATGGTCGCGGGAAGCGAGCTCCGGCACCACGCCGCCGTATTCGGCGTGGATCTCCGCCTGGCTGTAGACGGCGTGGGCGAGCAGACCGCGGTCGCCGTCGAAGACGCCCACGCCCGTCTCGTCACAAGAAGTCTCGATGCCCAGTACACGCATGATGGATGTCTATTACTGTTGCTATACAACGCCTTTGCAAGGCCACAAGTGATTCAAGTATCATACACTGCTTTGTTTCAGCCGTTACGAGCGACCAAACGAGGAAACCGCTTTCATGCCCAATGTCCGCGTAAAGGAAAACGAACCTTTCGAAGTCGCCATGCGTCGTTTCAAGCGTTCCTGCGAGAAGGCCGGCATCCTGGCGGAAGTGCGCCGCCGCGAGTTCTACGAAAAACCCACCGCGGAGCGAAAGCGCAAACGGGCCGCCGCCGTCAAGCGCCATCACAAAAAGCTACAGCGCGAGAACCGGCACTGGGATCGCCTCTACTGAGCCGGACTTAAGCAGGCAACATCTATGCTCAAACAGCGCATCCAGGATGACATGAAGGCCGCCCTGAAGGTGGGCGACAAGCGTCGGCTCGGCGTCATCCGCCTCATACTCGCCGCGATCAAGCAGCGGGAGGTGGATGAGCGGATCGCGCTCGACGATACCCAGGTCCTGGCAGTACTCGACAAGCTGGTCAAACAGCGGCATGATGCCATCGAGCAATACACCAAGGCGAACCGGCAAGACCTGGCCGAGCAAGAGGCCTACGAGGTCGGCGTCTGCCGGAAGTACCTGCCCGCGGAGCTGGGTGAGGACGAACTGATTGCCCTGGTAGACGAGGCCATCGCCGCCACGGCGGCCACATCGATGAAGGACATGGGCAAGGTCATAGGCCGGATCAAACCCCAGACCCAAGGTCGTGCCGATATGGGTGCCGTCAGCAAGCTAGGCAGGGAACGCCTGGCGGGCTGACATCTCTCTCCTAGTCTCTCCGATTTCATCAAAATTTGATGGTAAAATCGGTCCCTGTCATTCCGACCGCAGAATGCTATCATCTTGAGCGTAGCGGAGGATTGTCCCGAGCGTAGCGAGGGATCTTTTCACGTGGATCCTCGCAGATTGATTCGCGTGATTCGTGGTTTTCTCTTCTGCCTCGGTTGTCGGGCCAAGGTGCGTCTGACTCGTTTGTATAGATCGACGCCGGGGCACGCGCCTAACCCGACCTACCACGATTTGTTAGCTTCACCCCATGGCCGGCAGGATCCCACCCGAATTCATCAATGCCCTGCTCGCCCGCACCGACATCGTCAACCTCATCAACAGTCGGGTTCCCTTGAGAAAGGCCGGGAAGGACTACCAGGCCTGTTGCCCATTTCACGACGAAAAGACCCCATCCTTCACCGTCAGTCCCGATAAACAGTTCTACCATTGCTTCGGCTGCGGCGCTTCCGGCAGCGCCATCGGCTTCCTGATGGAATACGAGCGCCAGGACTTCCGCGAGGCAGTGGAGGAACTGGCGCAACAAGCCGGCATGCAGATCCCCACCGCTGGGGAAAATGTCCGGGCAGGTCCGGATCTGCGTCCCCTCTACGACCTGCTCGATCGGACGGCTCAGCTCTATCGCCGCCAACTGCGTGAACACCCCCGGGCCCCTCAGGCCGTGGAGTATCTCAAGGACCGCGGACTTACCGGGGAAATGGCCGCCGCTTTCGGGCTTGGGTTCGCACCTCCCGGTTGGGACTTCCTGCTCAGTACCCTCGGTGACAGCGCCCAAGCCCGCGAGCGTCTGCCCCAATGCGGGCTCGTGATCAACCAGGACGGCAAGCGCTATGATCGTTTTCGCGACCGGATCATGTTCCCCATCCGCGACCGTCGGGGCCGGGTCATCGGTTTTGGGGGCCGGGTGCTCGGCGACGAAAAACCCAAATACTTGAACTCGCCCGAGACCCCCGTCTTTCACAAGGGCCGCGAACTCTACGGACTGTACGAGGCCCAGCAGGCCAATCGTAAACTCGAGCGCCTGCTGGTGGTCGAAGGCTATCTGGATGTCATCGCCCTGGCCCAGTTCGGTATCACCTATGCCGTCGCCACCCTGGGCACCGCTACCAGTGCCGAACACCTGCGGCTGCTCCTGCGCGCCGTGCCGGAGCTGATATTCTGCTTCGACGGCGACCGCGCCGGGCGTTATGCTGCCTGGAAGGCCCTAAAAACCGCCTTGCCCCTGGCTACGGGCCACCAGCAGATCGGTTTCCTGTTCCTACCCGAGGGCGACGACCCGGATACCCTGATTCGGCGCCAAGGCTGCGCCAAATTCGAGCAGCATCTAGCTACCGCGACGCCCCTGTCCGACTATCTGTTCGACCGTCTCGCCGCTCAGGTCGACATGTCCAGCCTGGACGGCCGCGCCCGCTTGGCGACCCTGGCCAAGCCACTGCTGGATCAGATCCCCGCCGGCGTCTATCGCGACATGTTGGGCACCCGCTTCGCCAAGCTGGTGGGCGTGGCCCGCAACCGACTCGATACCAGCGCAGGCGTCGGCAGAAGCAGAAAGCGCGCCGGACCGCCAGAACCCCGCCGGCGTCCACCGCGGGAATGGCTCGCGGTCGCCCTAGTATTACAATATCCGCAGCTGGCCGCGCAGGTGCCTGAACTGGACGACGACTGGAAGACCCTCGACAAACCGGGCCTCAAGTTACTGTCCGAGCTCCTGGAACGGATCGCCGCCAACCCCGGGCTGACTACCGCCCAACTTGCCCACCATTTGGAAGACAGCCAGGACGAGCATTACCGGCATTATCCGAGCCGGCTCACCGATCCCGGCCTGCTCGCCGGCATTCCCGAAGCGGGGAGAGAGGCCGATCTGCTCGGCGCCATCGAGGCCCTCAACACCGAGGCCAGAGACGCCAAGTTCGAGCGCCTGTGCCGCCGCGTGAGCCTGTCGGAGCTCGACGACGAAGAAAAGCGAGACCTGCGGGGATATCGATCCAATGCACGACGTGACGGCCCTTGATACCGGACGCTTTTCCAACCAAGTCCGGTCCCCAAACAGCGCCGAATCGTTCAGGATTGCTTTTAATCAGACAGCTTCTTAGAACCCACCATGTTCCCGCAACAAGCTCAGCAGCGTGTGCATATCTCCAGGTAGAGGGGTCTCCCAATACATGGCCGCTCCGGTCAGAGGGTGGTCGCATCCCAGGGCGGTGGCGTGCAGTGCCTGGCGGGGAAACTCCTGGAGGGCCTCGACCAGGCGCGCATCCGTGCTCCGAGGGGACCGTGGACGACCGCCGTAGGTCCGATCTCCCACCAGGGGATGGCGGATATGAACCATATGGACCCGGATCTGATGGGTGCGGCCGGTCTGAAGCCGCACGATAAGCAGCGTGTGGGTATCGAATCGTTCCTGGACCCGGTAGTGGGTTATGGCCGGGCGGCCTCCCGAAACCACGGCCATCTTGGTGCGTCGGAGCGGGTCACGGCCGATAGGTGCATCGATAGTCCCCCCCGCGACCAGAATACCCTGGACCAGAGCCCGGTACTCCCGGTACAGGCTGCGCCGTTGCAGTTGGTCCACCAGAGACTTATGGGCCAGGAGCGTTTTGGCAACCACCAGGAGCCCACTGGTGTCCTTATCGAGTCGGTGCACAATCCCGGTCCGCGGCACCGACTCCAGTTGTGGGAGATGATGCAGCAGGGCGTTCTGCAGGGTACCGTCTCGATTCCCGGCAGCGGGATGGACCACCAATCCCGCCGGCTTGTCGACTACAAGTAGCTGCTCATCCTCGAACACGATTTCTAAGGCAATCGGTTGCGCAACACACAGGTTGCAAGGTTCCGGCACCAACCTCAGGTGTATCTCCTCCCCACCCTGCACCTTATCACGGCGCCGGCGGGTCCTTCCATCCACCAGCACCAGGCCCTGGTCGAGCAACCGTTGCAGGCGGCGACGAGAGTATTCCGGCAGCAGTTCGGCAAGGACCTGGTCGAGCCGGCGTCCCGCCAGTACCGGGTCGATGTGTAGGCAATGCTCCGCGGGGACCGTCTGGTCGGCGTCCTTCATACCGGATCCCCGCAACAGCGTCGAGACGAGTAGCTGCCCCGAGATTCGGCATTTCGGTATAATCCGATTGTTCTTCTCTGAGCAAATTGCGGCATGATCCGGATTCGATCGACGCTCGTCTGCCTGCTTGTGTTCACCCTGACAGCTTGTGGCTGGCTGGAGAGCCACAAGGATCCAACTAGGCCATGGAACGTGACCAAGCTCTATTCGGAGGCGGCTGCGGAGCTCGCCGCGGGCAATTACACACGGGCCATCGAGTACTACGAAAAGCTGGAGGCCCACTATCCGTTCGGGCGCTATGCCATGCAGTCCCTGCTCGATGTGGCCTACGCCCATTACAAGGCCGGGGAGCCCGAGTCGGCGATTGCCGCAGCCGACCGCTTCATCAAGCTCTACCCCCAGCATCCGTACGTCGACTATGCCTACTACCTCAAGGGCATTGTCAACTACAACCGCAGTGTCGGCTTCCTCGACCGCTATCTCCCCACTGATCCGTCCCAACGCGATCCCGGCTCCGCGCTGGATGCCTTCCAGGATTTCGCCAAGCTCGTGCGCTTGTTTCCAGACAGCAAATACGCCCCCGATGCCCACCAGCGCATGGTCTTTCTACGCAACAACCTGGCCAAAAACGAGATCCACGTCGCCCGTTACTACATGAAGCGTCAAGCCTATGTCGCGGCAGCCAACCGCTGCAAGTATGTTATCGAGCACTACCAGCGCACCAGCGCCGTCGAGGATGCCTTGGAGATACTGATCAATGCCTACAAGAACCTCGGCGAGGACAAGCTGGCGGCAGATGCCGAACGGGTATTGACCTTGAACCGGCAAGCCGGTCGCTTGTTGGACGATACCCCCCCTCCCGGAGCGGTCAGCCTCGGACGCAAGCTCTGGGACTATATCGGGCTGGATACCAACTAAGGGCCTGTCCAGCATACGGCTATTGTACTGCAGAATCGAAATCGCAATCGAAATCTCGACGAGGTATTCCCACGAAATTTGCCCTGGGTATCCGGTCGGCAAGGAGGGCATGATGCTCATATGCACCCCCTGATCAGGCGACTCGATCACACCGACCAGGTCATCGAGCACCTTGCGGCGGCTCGCCAGTCCCACCGACAGCCATGCCAAGAACAGCCGCGCGTAAAGGCCGCATCCGTCAGATTATCCGGGCAGGCCGCGATGAGCACGCTTCGCTTCGTGCATCCTGACGAGCTGCCGCGGTGCGGAAACCTCTGGCAGTAGCCGAAACCTTGAGATCGGTTTGCTGGGCGCTTGCTTTGCCCATCCTACGGTTGTCCATTCCAGAGGTTGGGCCAGGGGACAAAGGACACAAGATAGGCAAAGCGGAGTGTGCCCATTGAGATAATCTAAGGTTCGGTCATTCCGCGGGGTTTTCCCAACCATGGCCCTTTGTAGGATACACAAAGCGAAGTGCCCATCAAATCCCGACGTTCATTTACGGTCCGATCGCTAGGGAGACTGCTGCTCGGGGTGTGTGACCGTTGCCTTGGTCGTGGGGAGACTACGTAGCTGCTTAGCCACGTCACGACTGAAGGCGGACAGGGTCTCACTCAAGGCAGCGACCATGGCCCCCGGTTCCGAATTCGCGGCCCGGCTGCGATAGGTGTCCTCCCTGATTACTAGGGCCTGCTGCATGTAGGCATCCAGCACCCCCCAGCGCACCTTGAATAGGGCATCGCCGCTGGGCGTGCCCTCGAACTTCAGCACGTCCGCGACGACCCGTAAATCCAGCGGGAAGCGTATCTCCGCCGGCTCTACAAGAATCCGACTGGTACCCAGCAGCTGGCCCAGGTTCTCGCTTAGCACCCGCAGGAAATCGTCCTCTAGAGAACCGCCCCAGCGATGGAACTCGTCCACTTGGAGCTGATTGCTGGTGGTACGGGCCACAATCTGTGGCCGATCGAGAAACGCCGGAAAGCGCACCGGTCCGATCCCGACGGCCAGATTCTGCTCGGTAATGGGCACTGCCGATTTCTTGGTAGCCGGTAGCGTCGAGTTCAGCGTATAAAAGGAAGAAGGCGCGGTGGTAAAACAACCGCCCAGCGTCAAACCTGCGAGCAGCAAGGTAGCTCCCGCGGCAAATCGAGCCTTCATCATAATCCTCGTTTGCCCTTGAGAAGGGCCTCCGGGTGTCGTTCCAGGTAGTCCGCCATCCCGCGGATGGAGCGCGCGGCGGCGGAAAGCTCCTTCAGCATTCGTCTGAGTTCCAGATAGAGCGCCGAATCCGGCGCCACCAGCTCGTCTGCCGAGGTAAGGGCGGTATGGGCCTGCTCCAAGGCCGCGCCCAGCTGAGGAACTACCTCTCGGTCCAGGTTCCGTGCCGTTTCGCCCACGCGCCGGAGCGCGAACTCGAGTGCCGCAATGGATCGGTCCAGCGCCTTGGAAGTGGCGATTTTCTTTGCCCCCTTGACGGTATCCCTGAGGTCGTTCCCGACCTCCCGCAGCGGCAACGCGTTCAATGTGTTCATGAACTCGGCCGCTTGGTTGGTCAGTTCCTCCAGGGGAGCGGACATCATAGAAGGAATCACCGGATACCCGTTCTGTTGCCCGATCTCGGCCGTTGGCGCATCATCGAGAAAATCCAGCTCCACATAGAGCTGACCGGTGATTAGGCTCCCAGACTTGAGCTGGGCCCGCAACCCCTCCTTGACGAATCGCCGCATGGGGGCAGTCTTCTCGATCTCTTTGTAGTCACCGCCGACGAGTTGGACCCGCTCGGGCTCGATCTCGACCAAGACCGGGATCTGGAATTTGAACGCTTTCACATCGAACTCGAGCCGCACGTCCAACACCTGGCCCAACTCGATACCCTTGAACAAAACCGGAGCCCCTACGCTCAGACCGCGTACCGATCCCTCGAAGAATAGCAGATAGTGTTCCTTGTTCTGGTAGATTTTCTCGTGGGCCTCTTTGCGGTTGGCATAAAGATGGAAGGAATGATCCGTGGCTGCGGGTTTCCCCTTCTCCTCCAGAGTCGGCGGCGTATCGAAGGCCACTCCCCCGACCAATACCGAGAGCATGGACTGGGTATCTACGGTCAGGCCATCCGCATTCAATTGGAAATCGACACCGCTTGCGTTCCAAAAACGAGTGCTGGTCAAGACCAATCGATCATAGGGCACGGCGATGAACAGCTCGATATTGATGGCCTCCCCGTCCTGATCGAGTTTGGAGCCGACGACCTGTCCGACTTCGATGTGCCGGTAATAGACGGGAGAGCCGATATTCAAGGACCCGAGGGTCTTGGAATGGAGTATGAATTTCTTACCGGGCTCCGAAGTAGTGAACAAGGGCGGCACCTCGAGCCCGACGAATTCCCGCGTCGACTCACCCCCCATGACCGGATCGACGGCGATATAAGCGCCGGAAAGCAGGGTATCCAGGCCCGATACCCGGCTTGCGGTAACCCGCGGACGCGCCACCCAAAAGCGGGTCTCTCGGGTCAGATACCGTTCCGCCCCGGCGACGAGTTCGGCGGTAACGACAACCTTTTGCAGATCTTTGGCCAGATCGATGGTCATGACCTTTCCGACCTCCACCTCCTTAAACTTGACCTTGGTCTTGCCTGCCTCCAGACCCGCCGCGGTCTTGAACTCGATGCGGATCTCGGGGCCCCGCTCGGTATAGGCCTTGTAGGCCAACCAACCGCTGATCAACAGGGCGACGAGCGGGATGAGCCAGACCAGCGAGAGCGGGCGCCGTGGTACCACCACGGCTTCCGGCGGCTGGGCTTTCGATAGTTGGGCCTCCGATGGTTGGTCAGGCGGCCTACTCGGCTGCGGCTTGTTCGGTTGTGGCCTGTTCAGTTGCTTCGGCGCTGTCATCTGTCTGCTCCCAATGGTCCCAGATAAGTCTGGGATCGAATGCCATGGCCACGATCATAGTAATGATCACCATGGCAGCGAATTAGAAAATCTTATGCGCGCTCACGCCGCACATGCCGTGATTGAACAGGAAAATTACCTTGAGACCTTTGCACGAGACCCCCAAGGTTATTGAAATCTAAGATAATGTTGACTCCTAAAAATTGCGCACCGGGGGAGCAAAAGTTGGCGTGGAAAAACTTGCAACAACGCAGATTAGCAGATCCAATTCGGATAGAACACGATGCCTTGCAAGAAGCTGGATGAGGTTCATGAGCTGATTGATTGGACAAGGCTTGAAAAATTATTATCGGGTGTCCATGCGAACCGGACAGGCGAGAAGGCGTGGCCACCATCGATGA
>Ga0049113_10000170_pt1 | contig 14311 bp, 17 predicted proteins | sample WorMettanBELIZE1_FD_55214 | JGI IMG/M metagenome (GOLD analysis project Ga0049113, IMG submission 55214) | Marine gutless worms symbiont microbial communities from Max Planck institute for Marine Microbiology, Germany - Olavius tantulus BELIZE.1 | ecosystem: Host-associated > Annelida >... | reverse complement strand
GGAGTCCGTATCGAAGATCGATTCGATCGTAAAGGGGATCGTATCGAAGAGCGTTTGGATCGGAAGGGAGACCGGATTGAATATCGGCTGGATCGAAAAGGGGACCGGGTTGACTATCGGTTGGATCAAAAGGGCGACCGAATCAATGACCGCCTGGACCGCAAAGGGGATCGGATGGATCAACGGCTGGATCGAAAGGGTGATCGCATCGATCGCCGGCTGGATCGAAAAGGCGACCGGATCGACCATCGCCTGGATCGAAAAGGTCATAGAGTCGATTATCCTCGGGATCGCAGGGGCCATCGTGTCGACAATCGTTGGGATCGTAAGGGTGATCGGATAGAGCGTCGATTCGATCGTAAGGGGGACCGGATGGATCATCGGCTGGACCGCAAGGGGGACCGGATCGATTATCGTCTCGACCGGAAATCGGATCGGGCCAGAGCCCATGGCAAAGACGGCCTTGCCGATCAGCTCGATCACAAGGGCAATCGGATCGATCGTCGATTGGACCGCAAAGGTGATCGCATTGACCGGAGAATGGATCGCAAGGGTGATCGCATTGACCGGAGAATGGATCGCAAGGGCGACCGGATCGACCATCGTATGGATCGAAAAGGTCATCGGTTAGACCTCCGCATGGATCGAAAAGGGTATAAGGCCCAAGCCCGGCATCACCATAGACATCAACACCGGCGAACACGCTAACCCGAACGTTGCATGATTTCTTTTCAGCAATTCGCTGAATCGACGTCATATCGGACTGTTGCTGTAAATATGGGAGAATTCGGATACAATACCGTTAGTAATTCTCGAAAATTGAAGAAACCTCTGACAAGAGTTCAACCTTAGGGCCAAACGTCGGCTTCCGTGATCAGAAAGGAAGCCGGCCTTTGGTCCCGGGGGCCAAAATATTTCATGCAACTTCGGGTTGGACCCCATGCGAGAGAGCACCCCTCATATGGAAGCATTTTTGGAATCGGTCCAGCGGCGTGCTTTCCGCATGGCCCGATTTGCCACCGGCAGCGACGATGATGCCCTGGATATCGTCCAGGAGGCCATGCTGGCTTTGGTTCGCCGTTATCGCTTCAAACCCGAAAGACAGAGAAAAGTATTGTTCTACAAGATATTGAGAAATAAGATCAAAGACTGGCATCGACGGCAGGCGGTGCGCAACCGATGGCGGATTTGGCTGAAGCCGGGAATATCGGAGGCTGCCGATGATACCGTGGACCCCATTGCGGATTTTCCCGATGAAAGTTCTAAAAATCCGGCGGAGCAGCTTATTTTGGATGATACGGTGACGGCTGTGGATGCCGCTGTCCGGGATCTTCCCGAGCGTCAGCAGCAGGCTTTTCTATTGCGCGCATGGGAAGAGCTGAGTGTCGGGGAAACCGCCGTCGTCATGAACTGCTCGGAGGGATCTGTGAAGACCCATTATGCCAGAGCGGTTCAAAAACTTCGAAATGTGCTCGGAGATGTATGGGCATGACTGAAAATGAGACCGATAAGGCCTTTGTAGGGAAAGTCCGGGAGGCCCTGGATGAGGGCAGCGATAATCTGGATCCTTCGATCGTGAGACGGCTGAATCGTGCCAGATTTGAGGCGCTCGAAGCGGCTGAAGCGAAAGGTTTCAGATCNTGGCGATGGATCAACCTTAGATTTGCCGGGGCCGTAGTCGCATGTGGCCTCGTTCTGACTGTAGGACTGGTGACCTATCGTTGGCATAGTCAGCCGACCTATTTTTCCAGCGTCGGCGATATCGACATTCTATCTGCATCTGATGGCCTTGAGCTTTATGAGGATCTGGACTTTTATACTTGGCTGGCCCAGGAAAGGGATCATGCGGGGTAGGCGGCTTCTTCTGGCGGCCATGATCATGATCCAGACGCTTTCTTTCATGGTGCCGGCCGTATCGGGAGAAGAGCAAGGGACTGTTGATCCACACAAGGATACCGGGTCTCCCCCTCTGGAGCTTTTAGAGTTTTTGGGCGAATGGGAAACCAAAGATGGGGAGTGGATTGATCCGATAGAGTTAGAACAGTGGCCCTTGCCGGACCAGGAGCAAGAGAAAAATGAAGACAGCCATCCTTAGCATTTCACTGGTTTTGTTTCTGAGTATTGTGGGATTTCCGCAGCCCATCCTGGCGGATGAAAACGGGGTTTCATGGGAATCTCTGAGCCCGGAAGCGAAAAAAGTACTCAAGGGTGCGGAGCAGCGCTGGGACTCCCTGTCACCCGAGCAGCAAATCCGCCTAAAGAGGGGGGCTGAGCGCTGGACACGGTTGACTCCTGACCAGCGAGAGAAGGCCAAGGAACGATTGCAGCGCTGGAAAAATATGACACCAGAGCAGCGCGATCGCATCCGCGAGCGTTACCGACGGTTTCGGGAGTTGCCTCCAGAAGAGCAGAAGCGGATCCGAAATACGCGCCGCTGGTATCGAGAACTTCCCCAGGAGCGGCGGGACGAGATACGGCGACAGTGGCAAAGTCTTCCACCGGAAAAACGGAAGGAGATCAGAGAGCGATATCGGCAGATGACCCCGGAGCAACGAAAGAGATTACGGGATTCACGTAGACAACCGGATGGATATCGGAGCAACCAAAACAGACAACCGGATCGATATCGGAATAACCAAAACAACAGACAACCGGACCGATATCGGAGAAATCATCGAAAATAGGGCTGGTCCCACCAGAATGCGCAAAAAATAGAATCTTGTTTAATTGAATTGGTGTAATGNCAGAGGATTCATCCTTAGACCCTCTTCTTCAACGAAGTTGGAGAAGAACCTTAAAATATCGCTGCATATTGATTATATTTCTTCATGAGTTCTTCACTCTGCTTGATGTAGTCCATGGCCGTATCGATATAGGAATCGATCTGGGCTACAAACTCATAAGGAATGTTTAAAAATTCTATCCCGTAACTTTCACCCCGCTCTGTCGTGCGTACATTCCTGACCACTCCCCTGAAGTTGAGAACCCCTTCTGCCCCAAGCACCGTAAAGTTCAGAGACACAAAGTCGTCGACAATCGGCGGAGTGTCTGTCAACTTTGCGGTTTTTAAGAAGAAACGGCATCCGATTTGGCTTACATTCAGAATGATACCGTCATAGTCGGTTTCGTTACATCGCATCAAGGCGGGGACAAAACACACAATGCGACGGGTTCGCCGTACGCTGATATTTTCGATGGATGCAGGATAGTCCAGAAAAACCAACGGGAACAGATCGGTCGATATTTTGAGGACGGTCGCTTCAAATTCATAGATCTCCCCAAGGTGCAGAAATCGGATCTGGACCGAGTCTTGTTCGTTCAGGGAAAATTTTCCATCAAGTGCGGCCGGTTTTTCAACGATGAGAAAATGCCCCGGCTCTTTACCGACGACATGGGTCTTAAAAGGTTCTTCCACCCCCGTAAGATGGATCTGAAGCGGAAAACCAATCGTAAAATTGATATCGACTGTTGAACTTGTCATGGTACCTCCTGAAACTGCGGGTCGGCATGGCCTCTGCATCAACCGTATCGGACCTGTCTATAATACCCCATTTTTCGCCGGCTAATCAAAGAAAAAGCCCCAGAGCGTTTGCCCCGGGGCTTTTGGAGGTGCCGCAGTGATGCGGAACAGCTTTTAACTCTTGATATTTCTGATGAAAACAGGGTGATTAGGCAGATTCGGCCACTGCGCCGGACACGACTTCCTCTCGCGGTTTCAGTTCGATCCAGGGTTTACCCACAGGAAGCAGATTCATGCCAAATANCTGCAGGAAGATGACATGGNCNATCATGTACCATGCGCCGAGCGCACAGATAATCAGGTCGATGGCAGCGATCTTGGTCAGCCCGGGGAATCCGAAATGAGCCAGATCCAACAGGATAAAGCCGATTAGCAGTGTGGTAAAGGTGAATGCCATGGCACCGTGAATCCGGAGGGCNGCAAACCACAGAATGGCGGTGTTACCGGTCCAGACGATGAGGAACCAACCGATGTCTGTCCCGGAGGATTTGTAGATACCAAAGTGGTTGAGGAGAAAGATAATGCCCAATGAAATCCAGAATGCTCCGTAAGAGACAAAGGCGCTGTAGCCGAAATTGTTATTACACTTGAATTCCTGGAACCCGGCGATCATTTGTGCCATGCCGCCGAATACCAGACCCAGCGCGACGATCGGTCCGATTCCGACCCAACCCAGATTGTGAAATTGCAAAAGCAACGTAGTTAGACCGAAACCGGCCAGACCGACAACCGCTGGATTTCCCTGACTCGCTTGACTCATGGATCTGTACCCTCCTTCTGAAAAAATGTTTAAAAAGTTAAATAATCAGCACAGGGGCCACCCCTGCACCTTAAAATTAGCCCGGGGGAAGCATTAAGTGCTCATCGGTTAACCCGTCCCTGTAGATAAGCCTTCCCCCCATAGGAAGCCTCCCCTGGGCGAATCGAATTTCATGCAATGGGTCGTGTGAGTGTCCGTTACAGCCACTGAATAGAATTCAGTTGTTGAGCAAAAAAAATCGATAGCAACTGATTAAGGAAATGGCTTTAATTCAAGAACTCATTGAAGATGAGCAAACATCGTGCCATCAGTCGAATGTTGTCTATATTCTTGAAATCTAATGTAAAAAACTATATTTGGAACTGTTTGGAACAAATCCGATAACTACAATAAAAGTTGTGAGGATGACGGCGATATACTACAAATAATTGTATAAGCAAGAAGTTATTTTTTGTTTGACCAAGGTTGTGTCTACAATAATAGTTGTACGGGTATGCGGTTCGGATTGTGATTTATATCACCATTTGAAAACCCTTTCACCGGTTGTATCCGCCGGCAACCTTCGTGTATAACGCTTTCAATTTCAAATAGATTCAGGAGAACCGACCCATGACCCGCTTTCTCATGATCGATGTGGGCGCCGGTACGATGGACATCCTGTATGTCGATCTGGAAACCGGTTTGCACTATAAAGCCGTTGTCGCATCACCGGTCCGGACCATTGCATCGACCATTGAACAAACGCCGGGGAATCTGCTGGTCACCGGCGGGGAAATGGGCGGGGGGCCGGTCTCCCAGGTTTTGATAAATCGTGCCCAGGAATCCCGCGTCGTCATGTCTGCCGCCGCAGCGGCCACTTTACATCACGATCTCGAAAAAGTCCGATCATGGAACATCGAGATCCTGGAAAACGAAGAGGCGGCGCCATATCGGAAAGATCCATCCTTTTCTCACATTACACTCGGTGATCTGGAACCGGACCGTCTGAAAGATATTGTCGAAGGCTTTGGTGTTCCGTTTCAATTTGAGGTTGTCTGTTTCTGCGCACAGGATCATGGAGTTCCGCCGAAAGGGGAGTCTCATCTTGATTTTCGCCACCGCAAATTCCGGGCCCGTCTTGACCGGCATCCTTTTCCCCAGATTCTTCTGTTCGAGAAACACGAAATCCCCGAAGAACTGAACCGACTCCGGTCGGCGGCGGCGGATGCCTCACGGCTGNCAACGGAAGAAATATATGTGATGGATAGCGGCATGGCCGCCATCCTGGGGGCCTCCATGGATTTATCGTGCGTCGAAAAGCAACGGCTCCTTGTCATGGATGTGGCGACCTCCCACACAGTGGTGGCGGCTCTGGAGAGCGGGGAGATTTCCGGGTTCGTGGAATATCATACCCATGACCTGACACGGGATCGACTGGAAGCCCTGATCAAAGACCTTGCCGACGGCAGACTGACCCATGAAGGTATTTTAAAGGAGGGGGGGCACGGTGCATACATTCGAAAACCGTTCGGGTATGGGAAGGCCGAAATTCTTCTCGCCACCGGCCCGAAGCGGGAACTGATTAGAGGTTCTCGACTGCCGATCGTTTGGGGTGCGCCTCTGGGCGACAATATGATGACCGGCACTGCCGGTCTGTTTCAGGCGGTATGCCGGCGCAAAGGGTTGGATACCTGGCCCTCTTCACGCTTGTAATTTAAGCGAGATGCGAATAACATCCTTTCGAGATTTCGCTTGGGGGAGATTTCTCAAGGGGTAACTTCACAGCATTCATTCTGATAAAAGGAGGGGGATCATGAAGCGAAATGTTTTTGTCATTACTCTTTTGGTCCTGGTGATGGCCGTTGGCGGTATTTCGACGGTTTATGCCAAGACTTACAAGCTGACCTACAGTTGTTTCTTTCCGCCTACCCATATCCAGAGCAAACTGGCGGAAGCCTGGTGCCAGGAAGTGGAGAAACGGACCAACGGCCAGGTGAAAATCGATTACTTCCCAGGACAAACGCTTACCAAGGCCAGGCAGGTGTATGATGGCACGGTGCAGGGACTGTCGGATATCGGGTTTTCGGTTTTTGCATACACCCGGGGGCGATTTCCGGTCATGGCGGCGGTGGACCTGCCGCTCGGCTATGCCAGTGGTGTTGCGGCAACGGAAGTTATCAATCGGGTGTATGATAAATTCAAGCCGAAAGAGCTGAACGATGTTCAAGTCATGTATCTGCATGCCCACGACCCTGGATTGATTCATACTCGGGACAAGGCGATTCGGAAGATGGAAGACATCAAAGGGCTGAAATTCAGGGCCCATGGAACCAGCGCGCTGGTGATCAAAGCGCTGGGGGGCACGCCGGTGCCGAAACCGATGCCCGAGTCGTATGAAATGCTTCAGAAAGGCGTTGTAGATGGGGCGGTTTATCCTCTGGAGGCCAACAAAGGCTGGAAACTGGGAGAGGTCTGCCACTATTTTACCGGCGCATTCAGTGCCGCCTATACCACGTCGTTTTTCGTGGTCATGAACAAAGATCGATGGAATTCGCTTCCCGCAGGCGCCCGGAAAGCCATTCAAGAGATCAACAAGGAATGGGCTGTAAAACATGGCCAGGCGTGGGACAGCAGCGATATGGCAGGCATTAAATTTTTCATGAACCAGAAGGGTCAAGCGATCGGTCTCGACGCCAAAGAGCAGGCCCGCTGGAAAAAGGCAGTTTCACCGATTGTTGACGACTATGTGGCCAAGGCCAATGAAAAAGGTCTGAACGGGCAGCAGATCGTCGACTTCATCAAAAAGAACTTAGACGAACTGCAGTAACCGACGGCATTAAAGGGGGGAACCCGGGTCTTGCGGATTCCCCCTTTCTATTTTTCATGGAACGCCCCAGCACTACCCTGGCGTATGTGATGTTCTCATTTACTTAGGTTTAGCCGCATGGTTCGGACAGCTTTTCAGCGTATTCGAGGGGGATTGAAAGTCCTCGGGGCAATCTGCCTCATGGGGATGACCTTGCTGACGTGCGCCGATGTCATCGGGCGGTATCTGGGACATCCCATATTTGGCTCGGTGGAGCTGGTTGGATTCATGGCAACCCTTGCCGTCGCCTTTGCGCTTCCATACACTCACGAGGTCAGGGGACACATCGGGGTAGAAATCCTGGTGCAAAATTTCTCCCAACGTACCCAGGCCATTATTGAGATCTGTACGAACTCGATCGCCCTTGTCTTTTTTGTCATCGTAATGTGGCGGATGACGGTATATGCCCGTACCATTCAGAAGTCCGGAGAGGTCTCCATGAATCTTGAGTTTCCGGAATACACCATCATTTTCATCACGGCGTTCTGCTTCCTGATCTTCTGCCTCACCATCCTAGAAGATATTATCACAAGCATACAGCAGCTGCCTGAAAAAGAATGAGCCCTACGCTGATCGGTATTATCGGTATCTTAATTATGCTGGCGGTGTTTATGACCCGCATGCCGGTAGCCTACGTCATGGCGTTGGTGGGATATGTGGGCTTCAGCATCATGATTAGCGGTAAGGCCGGNTTGACGCTCCTGTCGCGAAACATTTACGAGACCTTTTCTTCCTACGGGTTGACAACGATCCCGCTGTTCATTCTCATGGGACAGCTCGCGTTCAACAGCGGCATTGGCCGAAGACTTTATGACACGGCCTACAAGTTCATCGGCAATACCCGGGGCGGCCTCGCCATGGCCACTGTGACAGCCTGCACCGCCTTCGGGGCTGTCTGCGGCTCGAGTCCAGCCACGGCCGCAACCATGGGAACTGTCGGGCTGCCCGAAATGAGACGATATGGCTATGCGGATGAACTGGCGTCCGGATCGGTGGCCTCCGGCGGAGGGCTGGGTATGATCATGCCGCCCAGTGTGGTGCTCATCGTCTATGGTGTGTTGACGGAACAGTCCATCGGTGCGCTGTTTGTGGCCGGTATCCTGCCGGCTATCGTCATGACCATTCTGTTTATTCTTTGCATTTTGATCCAGTGCCGCTTTATGCCGGAGCAGGGGCCACCCGGTCAGACATATACCTGGGCGGCATGGGCGATACCCTCCTGGTGTTTATTCTGGTCATGGGTGGCCTGTTTTTCGGAATTTTCACGCCCACCGAGGCGGCCGCCGTCGGGGCTTTCGGAGTGCTGGCGGTGTCTGTCATCCGCCGGCAGCTCACGTGGGAAGGCTTCGTCAAATCCCTTTATGAAACCTTGAGAACCTCCTGCATGGTCATGCTCCTGATTGCCGGTGCTGTCGTGTTCGGAAAATTTCTCGCGGTCACCTGGATACCGTTTGATATTGCTGCATGGGTTGGCGGATTCGATTTGCCATCCCCGGTGATTCTGGCGGCCATCGTGGCGGTCTATCTTCTGGGGGGGTGCGTGATGGATGCTTTGGCGCTGGTCATGTTGACCATCCCGATCTTCTACCCGGTTGTCCTCGATCTTGGCTACGATCCTGTCTGGTTCGGTATCATCATCGTACTGGTGACTCAGATGGGGGTGATTACACCCCCGGTGGGTATCAACGTGTATGTCGTCTACGGGGTTTCCCAGAGCGTTGTCGGAGGGATTCCTCTGGAAAAAATTTTTAAGGGAATATTGCCGTTTTTAATTGCGGTGATCATCGGCACCATTATCATGGTGATCTTCCCGGAAATCGTTCTTTTCTTACCGAATATTATGTACTAAGGACAGGNACTGGGTACTTGGTATTAGGTACTCGCTGCTAAGGATGATCGAGACATGAAGTAGGTCTGAATCCAGTATCCAGCAGCCAGTATCAAGTATTAAAGAATGTCCAGCACCTAATCCCCAATACCAATTACCCGATACCCAGTACCCAATACCCAACATCATGTCCGAATACTGGAATCCATTTCTGGAGACGCTCCCTCAGGAGAAGATCCGTGAACTGCAGCTGAAAAAGTTTCAACGGATCTATCAGTGGGCGTATGCCCAGTCCAAATTCCATCGTGGCCTCTATCGGGCAGCCGGTCTCACCCCGGACAGTATTCGCCGCTTCGAAGATATCCGCCGCGTACCCAAAGTGGAGAAGGCCATGATGCAGAGCATCCAGTGCAAGGAGCCCTTTCCCTACGGCGACGCCCTGTGTGTCTCCCTGGAAGACATCACCGCCTTCCGGCAAACCAGCGGCACCACGGGACAACCGGTATATCAANCCGATACATGGCAGGATTGGGAATGGTGGACGGAATGCTGGTGCACTATTCTCTGGGCCCAGGGATACCGTTCCCGGGATCGCGTCTTCATCCCGTTTGGATACAATGTATTCGTGGCGTTCTGGGCGGGACACTATGCGGCGGAAAAAATGGGATGTGAGGTGGTGCCGGGCNGGGTGCTCGACACCCAGGCCCGGATTCTGAAAATACTGGAGCTTCAGGCCACGGCCATGATGGGGACCCCCACCTACATTATGAACATGNCNGACATCGCCCGGAATCAAATGGGCATCGATCCGACGGGACTGGGCATCCGTAAAATTACATGCGCCGGAGAACCCGGTGCCAGCATATCCAGCACCAAGAAGCGGATGGAAAGCGCCTGGAACGCCAAGGTCTACGATCATGCCGGCGCCACGGAGATTGGCGCCTGGTCTTATGAATGTCGCCATCAACCGGGCGGGTTGCATGTGAATGAGGCGTTCTTTCTCGTGGAAATCGAAGANCCGGAAACCGGAGAGATGATCCATGAGCCCGGCCGGCGGGGCAAAATGATCATCACAGCATTGGATGGACAGGGACAGCCCTGTATCCGATTTGACGCCAAGGACATCATCGAATGGAGTCCGGAGCCGTGTCCATGCGGACGGACGTTCCGGTTGATTCACGGTGGTGTGGTCGGGCGCGCCGATGACATCACCAAAGTCAAAGGCGTTCTGCTGGCACCGGCCGCCATCGAAGACGTGGTCCGGAGTATCGACGGCTTAGGAGACGAGTATGAGGTTGTCGTCGACAGGCTTGGAGACAAGGATCGCATCAAACTCAAGGTGGAGTTGAATCCCGGATCGGAAGAGAAAGAAAAGGAGATCGAGACACAACTCAAAGAGCAATTGCGCCTGAAGACCAACCTTGGCTATCGGATCGAATTTTACGATTACGGACGCCTGCCCCGGTATGCGGTCAAATCGAAGCGGTTCAAGGACTTGAGGAAGAAAAAATAAAATGGATGTAAACGAACTGCATTAAAAGATCTCTCTGCTTAGGGACGCTGCAGAGAATCTCCAACAGGCGGGTGAGGGAATCCCGTGCATTGAGCGGAATGTTGTCCGGCTGCTCGCCTGTGTGAAGATGATGGAATTGGGCATCTCGGATGTCGCCGAACTCATCGGCTAGAGTTGCTTGATGAAAAATCCCCACAACTTCCATTCATGGCCTATCCTGGGATTGCGGTGCGTGTTTGTCATATATATTTATTAAAACCTCCGGTGTTGGGCGGGTACAATGCCCCGCCCTACGAAGAAAGGGTGTCTGTCAGGGTGTAGGGCCGGGCACCGCACCGGCCATTTTCTTTCTTTACAACGCTCAAGTTAAAATCTGCGAGGAGTCCCAAAAATGAACAATCATGCCGAGTTGCTCAAGCGCGAAGACTGCGTTTTACTTCTGGTCGATATCCAGAAAACATTGTTTGATCTTTGCGTCGATCACGATCTGGTACAAAAGCATGTCGCCGCGTTGATCGATATCTGCCAAATGCTGAACATCCCGATCCTCTTTACCCAGCAGAACCCGGAAAAAATTGGATCCTTCCTGCCTGAGCTGGTTGAGCGGGCGGAAGATCCACAGATCCTTGATAAAATGGAGTTTAGCTGTCTTCAAAATAAAGAAATCGATCAGGCCGTCGCTTCCCTGAATCGCCGAACCATTTTGCTCGCGGGCATCGAAACCCACGTATGTATCTGCCAGACCGGCTTGGATGCCATCCGGGCCGGGTATCGAGTTCATGCGGCATCGGACGCCATCACCTGCCGCAGTCAATCGAACAGGCTCATCGGGCTGGACCGTCTGGCAAAGGCGGGGGTAGTTATGAGCTCGACGGAAATGATCATTTTCGAACTGCTCAATCGTGCTGGAACCCCTGAGTTTCGCGAGGCCCTGCCTGTTCTCAAAAATCTATGATCTCCAAACATTGCGGTGGTGGACATACGTGTTCATCAATCCGCGGAAGTTATATCTGGACGAATCGGTGATGCCCCTTTTTTGACTTGGCGGGTTGACTACAGACGAGAGGGTAAAGGCACCCTTTTCAATTCGATAGAAGTCGAAACACTCGAATAAGGGCGCCTTTGAATTTGGATTGACGTTCGGTGAGATATTTTGTGTTGGCGTTATTTAATANTTCCNGACGTTTCTCCAGGATTAGCCTCGCCGCCAGCTCTGCGGCCTTGCCGGTAAATTCGGCGCAGTGCCGATGATGCGCGTTTTTATCGTGCCTGACGTTTCGAGACAGTGCCCGGCAGCAGGTCGACCCGTGCGCTGCTTTGAACGCATCATGCAGTTCCCGTGAGTTGTCCCGCATCTCTTTCCGGTGGCGATATGGATGGTTTTTTCCCAGCAGCAGTCCGGATCCCAGCACTGCGCCGCTAACCGCCCCGCACATGCACCCGCTATCTCCCATGGCTTCTGAAAAAGGGGCGGCCATGGCGATGGCCTGATCTTCCGTGAGACCACCGTTGAGGCCCTGGTTCAGGGCCACCACCACCGCTTCGGCNCACAATAACTGGCGGGTTTCATACAGATTCAGGGCGCGATCCCGAATTTGTGCGATCAGCGCTTCCGCGGAAGATATTTGTGTTCCTTCTTTTTTCATTCTCCAAATATTCAATTTGCAAATTGGGTAAGCGAGTTGATTACCTTGTTTTATGATCAAGGCCTTTTGGACAAAGAGACCCTTGGGGCCCTTAGGTTACATTGTTGAGGACGCGATTCAAAGAATCCTGATCCGCAACAGGCGCCAAGTCAAATTGTTTATATTGATGTACTTTTTTAATTCAATTGAGCATCTCTATCCGGGCTCACTGTGCCCAGAAGATACCCCCATATTTATTGGATACCTAGTGTAGATTTTCTGTTGATTGGCCTTGTTTTTGTGAGATATATGCAATATTGTTGCATATGNTAAGTTCTCGACCGAATAATTATGATGGANGCGAATCAGTCATGAAGATCAGGTTATCTGTAACAATACTAATAGTGATAATAACAGCTTGCTTCACCTCCTCCGGAATTGCTGCGGACAGGGTGTCGGTATTGGTCAGTATCGTTCCCCAGAAATACTTTGTGCAACAAATTGGCAAGGATCTTGTCGATGTTCAGATCATGGTGCAGCCCGGCGCCACTCCGCACACTTATGAACCCAAACCCAGTCAGATGGCTGCTTTATCCAAAGCCAGGATCTATTTTGCGATTGGCGTTCCGTTTGAAAAAATCTGGTTGGAAAAGATTGTTGCCGCCAATCCGGCAATGAAAGTCATTCACACGGATCACGAAATTGCCAAAATGCCCATGGCCTCCTATCACCAGGACCATGATAAGCACGGGCACCTCGAAGACAGCCATGAACATGGTACGCTCGATCCCCATATCTGGTTATCGCCCCCTCTGGTCATGATCCAGGCCCGGGCGATACGAAATGCCCTTCAGGAGATCGATCCGGCGCATCGAGATGTATATGGTGCCAATTACAGGGCGTTCCGGTCAGAAATCGCGAATCTCGATCGTGAACTTATGAACATGTTTAAGGATTATAGGGGTATGCAGTTCATGGTATTCCACCCGGCCTGGGGGTATTTCGCCCATACCTATGGCCTTCAACAAGTCCCTATTGAGATCGAAGGCAAGGACCCCAAACCTGCCCAGTTGAAAGAATATATCGAACTCGCCCGGGAAAAAGAAATTACGGTGCTCTTTGTCCAACCTCAGATGTCCAGAAAGAGCGCTGACCTTATCGCCAGGGAAATCGGGGGGCAGGTGGTGATTGCCAACCCTCTTGCGGAAGATTGGTCGGCCAACCTGCGTCACGTGGCTGATAATTTCAAAGCGGCATTGAGATAAGGATGCGGATATGCACATGCCAATCGTCGAAATCAAAGATGTCTCATTTGCCTACAACGGTGAAACTGTTCTTGAGGATGTAAATTTGGACATTCGACAAGGGGATTTCATCGCCATGATCGGCCCCAACGGCGGTGGTAAAACCACTTTGTTGAAACTGATTCTGGGGCTCTTGACGCCGGATAAAGGGACCATTCGCGTAAATGGTCAATCAACGGACAAGGGGTCCTCCTGCATTGGATATGTTCCCCAAGATGTTCATATCAACAGTAGCTTTCCCATCACCGCCGTGGATGTGGTGCTCATGGGGAAACACGAGCCCAGCAAACGGTGGGCCCGGAAAACAGCCTCAAACCGCAGAGAGTCGATGGCCGCTCTGGAACGCCTGGAAATCGCCCACCATGCCGAAAAAAAAATCGGAGAACTCTCCGGCGGTCAGCGCCAGCGGGTATTCATTGCTCGGGCTCTGGTCACTCAGCCCCGGCTGCTGTTGCTGGATGAGCCTACGGCCAGCATCGACACAAAAGGTCAGGCAGACTTTTTCAGACTTCTGAAAGAAATCAATATTGATATTTCCATTGTATTGGTCAGCCACGATCTCCTGGTTATTTCCCGATATATAAAATCAGTGGCCTGTGTGAACAAACGGCTCCACTATCACAACGAGGCGGAAATTACCGGTGAGATGCTGGAAACCATGTATCCCTGCACAGCGGAGGAGGTCTGCCCAGTTGAGCTGGTGGCTCATGGGTTGCCACATAGGGTGTTGAGGGAACATAAATAAGTCAACCAAGGTCTTATACCGTCTTCGTTGGTGAGCATTTAGTACTGGATGGGGATAAATTCGAAGCACGAAATCCGAAATTCGAATATCGAAATGCGAAACCCCAGTTCAATAAGTAAGTGCAACACTTTTAGGTTTTAAGGCTTTCGCGATATGACGCGATATTATGCC
>Ga0049113_10000168_pt1 | contig 14379 bp, 8 predicted proteins | sample WorMettanBELIZE1_FD_55214 | JGI IMG/M metagenome (GOLD analysis project Ga0049113, IMG submission 55214) | Marine gutless worms symbiont microbial communities from Max Planck institute for Marine Microbiology, Germany - Olavius tantulus BELIZE.1 | ecosystem: Host-associated > Annelida >... | reverse complement strand
CTGCGCTTAGGTGTCGATAGGTTTTTGGCATAATATCGCGTCATATCGCGAAAGCCTTAAAACCTAAAAGTGTTGCACTTACTTATTGAACTGGGGAAATGAAATAAAGCAATTATAGATAAGTTTTAACTATAAGGGTGAATTAGCAATTTAAGATAAGGAAATATGGAGAACACCGGCTTTTAGTTATGGCCAGTAAGTGTACCTCAATTTATAGATGAACCGGAAAGAAGTTGCATTAGTCTTCGATATTCGCGAGATGCATCATGATTTAGCTCGTTCGCACTCAATGCGTTTCACAGAGTAATTGATATTCATTCACGGCAATGTCCGAACTGAAAGACTTGGCCAGATCTCTCAATTATTTACTGGCACTAACCTCGATAGGGTTCCAGTTGTGCTCCCAAGACGGTCGTAACATTCATTCTGAAGGATGAGTTATGTTCGAATAACCATATTCGTCATTTCAGTAGAGCTTGACAGCATTGGGGCTGATCGAACCGCTGAGAACTTTATCGTACGATTATTTCGACAGGTTGCCGTATGATGTTTTTCACGGCGGAGTAAAGCTCCACTTCGGTCTCAGGGGTACGGATGGACACAACCAGCGAGTATCGCGCACGTTTGTTCCACCGTTGTTGTTTAGGGCTCTCCCTCCACCAACCTATAACCGGATAGACTGCCACATACCCCCGTTCTGCAAGAGACGCAGCCGTTCCCCGCCACGTGTCCGAATGGATGGATCCGTGCTTTCTCAGATTTGGCCCGAGAACCCACTCCGTGTCGGTAGGCGACTCCGTGGAACGCCCCCCTTCTTCGTCTCGCGCTTTCTGATTGATCCGCTGTCTGAACTCATCGAATGTCTCAAGGGGCCTTTTCACGTCAAAGCGCAGCCCGTGGCTGGCATAGCTGTATTTCCGGCCCCATCCGCGCCTTGCGGGGTTGGACTCTATGAAATATGAGAGCGTGACCCTCATCTCCACTTCTGTTTCACTTAACTCCTGCAAAACCTCGGCCGGCCAGGGTATTTGATGCAGGTTTAAATCACGTGTCACATAACTGGAGCCCCTCTTTTCAAAGGGTTGAAGGGAATCTTGTGCGATCAGGGTGACGGTGTTTTCGGCACTCCACAAAGCACGGTTCAAGTCCGGCACCCCGTACCCGGCATACCTCAGGAGATTCTCGTAGTCCTTTTTCTTTTTCGGCCTGAACCTTTCCATCATATTCTCCGTCCACTCCGCTGAGTGAACCAGCAAAGCCCTTATCGTCTCGGGCCAATAATCAGGGTACTGGGCCATTAGGACTGCCGCCATCCTTGTTGCCAGAGCTGTCGCCGCACTGGTGTCGCCTGTTGTCACGAAAGGTTTCATGGTGTGCCGAAAAAAAGTCGACAATAGCTGGAGGCTATCGACATAGTCGGCGTTACCGTGTACGGGGTCGATCGCCATGTTCCCGCCCTCGAAAACGACATCAGGCTTTATGGGCCAGGGCCTCTGCCATGTCATGGAAGTACTGCTGCAAGGGCTCAAATCACCGATCGGTGCTATAACGGACCACCCCGGGTATTCAGAAAGATCGATTTGTCCTTTTTCGGTGAATGCGCCTACCGTGATGGCGTTCCAAGACTGCCCTGGATCGTGGATGCCGAAATCGCTCATGTTGCTATGGGGATAATGGTGGCGATCGTCAGCCGGTGTGTTGCCCGCCGCCACAACAATCAGCCGCTGGAAGTCGTCGTCAAACCCGGAGCACAAATTGTCGATCCTGGCAGACCAAGACGACGGGCGGCCCCTGTCTCTATCGTCAGTGGCTGAAACCGTCAGGCACACCACCCGATTCTGATCCGGGTCCTGCACTTCGGCGCGTGCAATGGCTTCAGCGGTGATGTCCCCGTACAAATGTGGGGGATTCTGACCACGGGGAGGGAGAATCTTCACAGACTCGAGGTTGTGGGTCAGTTNCACCGGCACGGCACCGACCAACACCTCGACCAAATCGCCGTACAGCGCAAGCCCCGCCATCTCCGTTCCGTGACCTTGATGGTCCGTCACATTCCAGGACGGGTCATACGTGTGCATGTCAGAATCGTCTATAAAGTCTGTCAACAGCGGGTGGGCTCGGTTCACTCCCGTGTCGAGAATGCAGGCGACCGGGAAGTCGCCTGATGGCGGAGTGACTCGGTCTTTCAAATCCTCCATCCATTCCCGNTGTTCAATAGTATCCAGCGCCGAAAAAAATTCCGCGGTCTCTTTGGTCATCCTCAGCTCGGCGATACAATTGAGCAGCTTCACGGACCGGCTCATTTGGGCTTTTGAACCGTGGGCAGCTACCACCGTCCGGTCCGGGAAGTGTATCACTTCGCCGCTCACATTGATTCCTATTTGCTCAGCATGTTCTTTGAAAAAATGGACAATTCCATCCGGATCATTGCCGCTTCGCAGCCAGACTTCCCACCAAATTTCCTGGTCGTTGGCCTCTGGGAAAAGCGCTTTGTCGTCCGTCCACAAAGCCTCGAGAGCGGCCCTTTGAATTTCCCCAACGCTTTCGACCAGGTCCCTGTTGCGTGGTAACCCCTTCGGGGTGTCTTTATCAAGATAGTCAGCGACCTTTTTTGTCAGGATGTCCAGTTTGCCTTCCGGGACAAAGACAGTGGCCAGAGTTTTGTCCCCGACCGTTTGAACCGCCAAAAGCTCTATCCCGCTGCGAAGGGCCTCAAGGCTCTCGAATTTGAGTTCAAATTCCGGGTCGCTCTCAAATTGTACGTAAATGCCGTTCCCGGCATCGATGCCATAGGCCTTCTGTTCTTTGATCAATTGGTCGGATTCATGACGTAATTGATCAAATTGGCGTAAAAGCTTGTGACCGTGCTGTTTGCGGTCTCTTGAGGGGAGTTTGAATGTTTTCCCACGGGACGGGATGGGTGTGTAGGGTTCGGCTAGGGCGGTGTCTTTCAGAAGGATGTGGGGGAATTTATCCGTTTCGTTCTGTGCCATTATTCATGTCAGTTAAGAATTCAACCCTTGTTTGTTCAGGAATTTTTTCCGCTCAGCGACAAGCTCAAGAAGATCGTTTGCTGTAACCTTGTCTCGATCGTAAATAATTGCGTCTTTTATGGCGTCGTCGCAGATCTTTATGATCTCTGCGTGACTGAGGCCTTCTGCCTCTGTGGAAATACGCTGAAAAGGCAGTCTTGATATCCTGAAAGCGGACAGCCGGATTTTTAGAATTCTGCCGATCAGTTTCTTGTCCGGGAGGGAATATTCGACAACGTCGTCAAATCGGCGGTAAAGAGCGTAATCCAAAATGTGCGGGTGATTGGTGGCCGCCAATATGATGCTGTCAGAGTCGTCCTGCTCGATCATTTGCAGGAAGCTGTTCAAAATTCTTCGGATCTCGCCGACTTCGTTTAATTGCCCCCTGTGCGACCCTATGGAATCAAACTCGTCAAAAAGGTACACGCCCCTGGACTCGGCCATGGCGTTGAAAACGATACGCAGCTTCGCGGCCGTTTCCCCCATGTATTTTGTGATGAGGCCTTCAAGGCGGACAACCAGAAGCGGCAAACCTAGCTCCCCGGCCAATACGCTTGCAGACATTGTTTTCCCTGTGCCGGGCGGCCCTATCAGAAGGAGCTTCTTCCTTGGGGTCAGTCCGTAAGACCGAATTTTCACTATTTGCCGCTGCTCTTTGATTATTTTTCTGAAACGCTCTTCGATACCTTTTTCAAGGACCATGTCGGACATACGCAATTTCGGATAGGAGGCGTGCAGGAGTGAGGAAAGTTCTCCGCGGGGTTTGGCCAATGGAATGGGCTTGTTTGCGGAGCCGGCAGTTGGCTTGTTCTTTTTAGCCTCGTCAATGAGCGCGCGCAGTTCTTGTGCAAGTTTTCCATGGCCGAGCTTTGCCTCGTGAGCTGCCACTTGCATAGCAATGGAATAAAAGCGAGACTCATCCCCTTCGATGTGGGACCTTATCAACGCTTTAAGTTGTTGGGCGCTGGCCATCTATGCCTCAAAATTTGTATGCAATTACATTGTAGTTTCTTTATCACATTGAGATAGACAATTAAAATCATATCTNAGATTCTATCAAAAAGCATTAATTTTCAATATTTTATGCTCTTCAACATTAGGTGGCTCAGAGCTTGATTCCGCATTTCTTTCGGGTCTAACGGATTAAACAGAAATCGTGGAAACCTCCTCATTATAGTGCCAGTAAAAATAAAGAATGGGCAACTTCGTCTTAGTTTCTGGATAAAATTAGTATCAAAAGCCTTAATGGACAATAAACACCTATTCTGACTCATAGCCACTACCGAGAGGCCAGTTTTTAAATNGATCAATGCGGTCTGCATGGTTTCGTGCCCAACTCAGCCACTCCTGTATTGGTATTCCTTGGATCTCAGATGCATTTGCTTTTAGCGCGGCACCTTCGACTTCCTTCAAGTAAGCCCTGAGTTTTTTGACCTTCACCCATCTTTCGACCTGGTCTTCAAGGTCCGAAAACCGCTTTCTCTCGCGTTCCAAGCGCTCAGCCTCTTCCTGCCGTCGCCTGCGCTCCTCCTCCCATCTGCGCTGTTCCTCTTCTCGTTCTATTCTTCGTTCCCGCTTCACGCGAGCCATCCTGTATGCGCCCCTAACGATATCTGCCAGGAGTTCCTCAACGTGCCTCCTTTTAGTGTCGGACCAATTCTTTCGAAGCCCTTGAGCATAATACCCGCTGAGGCTCAGGGTTAACTTACCCGTTGGCTCATAATCCCATGGCTTCGGTGTGTCCCATGAATAGCGTTTCTGATTCTCAATCTCCTTTTGTGTCGGTTCATGCGGAATTCGGCGCACCCTCTNGTTCAATGAAAAATCCACTGCCTCACCAAGGATTTTCACCGAGACCGGGGAATAATCCCCCTCCCCTGACATTAATTCGTATCCCAAATCCTCGAAACATTTAAAAAGGCCATCCATGATGCGAAGGGACCGTTTCAGCAGCTTCGGACTCACTCGTATATCAAGACAGCTATTTTTCCTAATTGTCACGACGCCGTACTCATCAGGTTTGGCCTTGGAAAAAACGCTCAGGTTATTTTTCACAAGCGCGTGCGGCTTGCGAAGCGCCTTTGGTACTCTCACGCTGCCAAGGGTTTTGAGCTCATCGGGCAGGTCATCGTCGGTATTAGGCCCCGCATGACCAATCTCATTATCATATATAATTTCGTGCGAGCTCGGAGCTCCGTATTCTTTCTTGGGAAGCGGCGTCTTTTGCACCCTCTGCCCGTGTTGGATCCGGACCCAGTAACCTCGTGGCGGGGTCGGGACATTCAGCTTTTTACAGATCTTTTTCAGACCGACGTCGGAGATACCATACTGTTTTGCCAGCTTCGTCATAGGAACATTCCACACCCGTTCGTACAATTCTTTACGCTCAATCGTGGTTATCTTGTCGNCNATTCAGCCCTCCTTGTTCATTTTCCTGAATAGTTCATGATGAGTGAACATAGCAAAAAAATGAACAAACGTTATTAATTTAGGTGGTAATTTGCAGTGGTTCAGCCCTATTTCTTCTCGATTTTAAAGGGTACTGTTTTGATGGGGTTATTTATGCGGGACATGCAGTTGGTATGCGAATATGCAGCCAGGATGGTTCAAAAAATCGGTTAATGTTGCTTGCTGCTCCAACGATTTTAATAACTTACTGTTATCGTTAACGAATTAGGGAATCCGGCCTTCGGGACCGATGCGTTTTATTCCAGAGAATGTTCTCATAAGCATCGTGGACTGATGTGCCTTTTCTATATTACATATAGCGGGATATAATGATGGATGGTGACATCCGACCGGAATTCGCTGGCGCCGAAAAAGCCTGTGATGACCATCATTTTAGATCATCGTTAATAATTTTTAAGCATTTGTTTTCATTGCTTTTTTTCGTGGTTCAAATCCAGTCGTCCCGACCATCACGAAAAACGAAAGGCCGCGGCANATGCCTCGGCCTTTTTTCATGCACCGCACATGCCGATCCGGATTTTCTTTCTCTCCAGCTACAAATCCACACCTGAAAAATCTGCGTTTGAATTAAATGGACCACTCTTATAATGATGTTTAGGAGTGAACGGGAGAAAGAGAATAAAGAACAAGAACACCCATAAAATTCTTGCAACAACAAGCTAAATTTAGATTAAGAGACTGAAAATGTTAAAAAAAATTCGTATCCGGCATAAATTGTTATTCAGCTACAGCCTGGTTCTGATCCTCACCATATCCATGGGCAGCACATTCATCTATTTTTTTGTCCGGGAAAAATTAACGGCCGGGCTGGAAAGTGAACTAAACAACACGACAACGGCCATCCTGAATCTGGTCAAGACATCGGTGGCCGTTTCCATTAAAAACCATCTTCGGGCCGTCGCGGAAAAGAACATCGAAATCATCCAGCATTTTTATGACCAGCAGCAGAAAGGAATCCTGTCCGAATCCGAAGCCAAAGAACGCGCCTCAGAGATCTTGCTGACCCAGACAATCGGAGACTCGGGATACATCTACTGTCTGGACAGCGATGGGACTGTAACGGTCCACCCCCAGACTTCGCTGATAGGTACGAATGTCTCCGACTTCGCCTTCGTACAGAAACAACTGGCGTTGAAAAAAGGTTACGTGGAGTACGAATGGAAAAATCCGGGGGAAACCGTTTCTAGACCCAAAGCCCTTTATATGCAGTATTTCGAACCGTGGGATTGGATCGTTTCCGCCTCCAGCTATCGAAACGAATTTATGACCCTGGTAAACGTCGAAGACTTTGAGAAAAGCGTATTGGACTTGCGCTTTGGAGAGACCGGCTATTCCTTTGCGTTCGATGGAGCCGGCAATGCCGTCATCCATCCCAAACTTCAGGGTGTCAATATCTTTGACAGTGAGGATCTTCCCGACCAGTACCTGCGTGAAATGCAGCAAAAAAAATCGGGCAAAATAATCTATGCCTGGAAGAATCCGGATGAAACCATCGCCAGATCCAAATTGGTGATGTTCAACCATATACCGGACTTTGGCTGGATCGTGGCGTCATCCAGCTATCTGGATGAGTTTTACGCACCCATGCGGACGATCCGCACGATGATCTTTGTAACGGCGGCGATGACCTTCTTGCTTGTCCTGCCGCTCTCGTTCAAGATCAGCGCCTCCATCACAAACCCCCTGAAACACCTGATGCGAAATTTCGATCACATGATATCCGGTGACTTTTCGTCCCGCATGACCCCGACGTCCGACGACGAGATCGGCCAACTGGCAACTTACTACAATCGTTTTGCGGATCGTATCGAAAATTACCGCAACGACCTGAACGCTCAGATGGATCGACGGCGAAAGACAGAGGAAGCCTTGNGGGAAAGTGAAGCCCGATACCGTTCGGTCATGGAAGCGGCACCCGATCCTATTGTCGTCTATGACATGAACGGACGGGTGACCTATTTCAACCCGGCCTTTACGCAGATTTTCGGGTGGCCCCTTGAATCCTGCATCGGCAGCGAAATGGATCATTTTGTGCCGGAAGAGAACCGCGAGGAAACCGATCATATGATATCGACCATGCTGGCCGGTGAGACCGTGTCGGCGGTTCCCTCACGTCGATACACCAAAACCGGAGATATCGTGGAGGTCAGTATCAGCGGGTCAACCTATCTCAACCGAANGGGAGAGCTTGACGGGAGCGTCATCATTTTAAGGGATGTCACCAAGTCCCGCCGGCTTCAGCAGCAGGTTATGGATATCGGGGATCAGGTGCGCCGCAGAATCGGACAAGACCTCCACGACGACCTTTGCCCGCATTTGATCGGGATTCATGGGTTGAGCACGGTACTGACCGAGAACCTTCGAGAAGCATCCTCACGGGATATGTCACTGGCAGAGAAAGTGGTCGATCTGATGGGTTCCGCAATTGAAAAGGCACGCACCCTGTCCCGCGGACTCTGTCCGGTTCACCTGGTGGCCCACGGATTTATCACCGCAATGGAGGATATTGCCCGGCAAACCGAGGCCGCCTTTAACATCACCTGTCATTTTGAAAACAAGGATCAGGTGGTATTAGCCGACAATACCGTTGCCANTCATCTTTATTAGATCGTACAGGAGGCTGTTCAGAACGCCGTCAAACATGCAGATGCCGACCGGATTTCAATTGTTCTGGCCAGCGTGGACGAACGAATCCACCTGCGAATNATGGACAACGGCAGGGGGATCCCCGCGGAGATGACATCAAACGGAATCGGTTTGCAAATCATGCAGCACCGTGCCAGAATCATCAACGCGGGTTATCAGATCACCAGCGATCGGGAAAACGGCACCACCATCCATGTTACCCTGGAAGCGCCCCACGAGCAGGAAATGACGCACGAAGCCACGTGAACACAACAGATAAAATAAAGATCCTCATTGTTGACGATCATCCTATCTTCTGCCTGGGAATGACCGAACTGATCAACAAGGCCGACGACCTGGTGGTCTGCGGCAGCGCAGACACCCCGCAAAAGGTGTGTCAATCGATTCTGGAGCTAGAGCCCGACCTGGTCATCGTGGACATATCCCTCAAGGACAGCAGCGGGATCGATCTGATCCAGGAAATCAACAGCCAGTTCCAGAAGTTACCGGTGCTGGTGCTCTCGATGTACGATGAATCCCTGTATGCCGAACGCGCGATTCTGGCCGGGGCCCGGGGATATCTTATGAAACAGGAAGCCATTCCGGTGGTGGTCGACGCGATTCACCAGGTTCTCGAAGGAAAACTATACGCCAGTGATGAGGTCAAGGAAAAGGTGTTTCAACGCCTCATGTCTCCGCAAACCCCGGTTCACACGTCACCCCTGGATCAGTTGACCGGCAGGGAACTGGAGGTGTTTCGCCTCATCGGCGAAGGCCTATCCACCCGGGAGATCGCAGACAGAATGCATTTGAGCATCAAAACCATCGGGACCTACCGGGAACGGATCAAGGAAAAGTTCAATATCAAACATTACACCGAGCTGGTCAAAGTCGCCGTATACTGGCTACAAAAAACGCAGAAATAATCGCCCCTCCGCTGTCTCCCTTTCCGAGTGTCGCCCTCTACAGCCATTGCCAAAATAGGTTCCGAATAAAGCCGCAAATACCATCGTCATGCCGGACCCCGATAGTGAGTGATCTTCCCGCCTAGCGGGAAATATCAGTTAACCCACTGCAGGGGTGCAGTGGCAGCGGAGACTGTCCCCGTTGCCCTGTAGCCGAGCCCGCCACAAAAACGGCGGGTAAACATCGCAGAGCCGGGCCGAAAAGGTGCGCAAACTGTCTGAGCCCCGCCGTCGGCGGGGCGAGTTTTTGCGTGCCAGGCCCGGGTCGAGAAGCACAGGGACGTCCGAAGGACCAAAGGGCGGGGTGCCCTTTCTTTTGGTTCGTTTTCTTTGGGCAAGCAAAGAAAATGAACGCGTCAGGGGTCGCCGGAACCGTGGAACCTTTCCTGTTCCTACACCAGAGATGGAAGGTTTCGCTATGCATATTAGAGCGTTTGCATTGAACGGTTTCAGCCGTTTTCGATGACCCGGTTAGATCACAATACGTGCTGGAATCGGAAAGTTAATCTGACAAACGCTCTAAATCTTGTGCCACCAGTCCTGCCCTTCAGACAATCTTTGTAGGTTAAAAGATTACCGCTGTTCAGATTCTTTGCCATATCAAAATCCGTTTTTGCCCGATTGATTTCCACACCCCCTTCCGCATAAGCAGGATTCAGTTTTTTAAATCCCATAACTTTTTTCAACTCACAAAGGAGGCGTGATGGACTTTGGATTAAACGCCGAGCAAAAGCAGATCCAAAAGGCGGTAAAGGAATTCGTAAAAGGAGAATTTGACAAAAACCTCATCTCAGAGATGGAGGAGAACCACGAGTATCCTGAGAAAATCTGGAAAATTGCTGCCGATCTGGGTTTCATCGGCATTCATTTCCCGGAAGAATACTCCGGTCAGGGTATGGGCGTGTTGGAGAACATTCTCGTTGCCGAAGCACTTTGTGCAGGTGACAGCACGGTCGGCGCGTGTCTTATCCTCGCTGACTTTGCCTCTGAAATCCTTGTGCACTTCGGCAGTGAGGATCAGAAGAAGACCTGGCTCCCCAAGGTTGCCGAAGGGGAAGTTCTTTCCTGTGGGGCCTTCACCGAACCGGATCATGGTTCCGACATCACCTCGGTAAACACGACTGCAGTCAGGGATAACGGGGAGTGGGTAATCAACGGCAGCAAAATCTTTATCACCAACGGCGGACCCCTGGCCGGTTTTTACAGCGTACTGTGTCAAACCGACACTGAAGCAACGCCGGGTTACCGGGGAATGAGCCTCATTCTCGTCGAGGCGGATCGCGAGGGTGTATCCACCACAGATGTCGGTTCCAAAATGGGGATCCGGATGATGCACACCGCCGAAGTGAATTTCAAGGATGTTCGGGTGCCCGTAGAGAATCTTATCGGCCAAGAGAATAAAGGTTTCTATCAGGTGCTGGAGTTCTTTGATGAAAGCCGGATCCTGATTGCCGCCCAGGCGTTGGGCACGGCACAGGGCGCTTTTGATCGCGCCTTGGCACACGTGAAATCACGGGAGCAGTTTGGCAAGAAGATCGCCAAGTTTCAGGTGAATCAACACAAACTGGCCGATATGGCCACCAAAATCGAGCAAGCCCGCTTGATGACCTACAAGGCCGCCTGGAATTTTGATCAGGGACGCATCGATCCGAAATTAACATCCATGGCCAAGATGGCCGCCGCCCGGACCGCCGTCGAGGTGTGTGATGAAGCCATCCAGCTTTTGGGTGGATACGGCTATATGCAGGAATACGAAGTGGAGCGTTTTGCCCGGGATGCCAAAATCACCGAGCTTTACGAGGGTACACGAGAAATTCAAAAGAACACCATAGCCAGTGCGGTATTGGGAAAGATCAAATAAGCCTCCATTGAGGCGCCAACCACATCCGGCAGGACCACCACCGGAACACCCGGAACACCGTTCTGCCGATAACATCGACCCTGCATCGGCAGGGTTGCAATGAAAGGAAAGATCGCCATGTCAGAAGCCAGCGTTAATTATGATGTACTCAGTCCGGTAAAATTTTTGGTTCGAAGTGCCATGGTCTTCCCCGACAAGGAAGCGGTTGTATACGGTGACACACGTCGTACCTACCGGCAGTTTTATGAGCGGGTCAACCGGCTCGCCAGTGCACTGAAAAACAAAGAGATCGGAAAGGGCGACAAGGTCGCCCTCATTTGCCCCAACACCCCGCCGATGCTCGAAGCCCATTATGCCGTACCCATGATCGGTGCCGCACTTGTGAGTATCAACATCCGCCTGTCCGCAAATGAAATTGCTTACATCATCAATCATTCCGATGCCAAAGCATTATTTGTGGACAATGAATTTGCCGGGTTGGTGAAGCCGGTTCTATCCCAGCTGGAAAAAGTTCACACCATCGTGAACATTTGCGACATCAGTTCTGAGATGCCGTTGGACGGGCCCGACTACGAGGCTTTTCTTGCGGAGGGAGATCCCGCACCCGTCGAGTTGGACGTCGATGATGAGCGCCAGGTTGCCACCATCAATTACACCAGTGGGACAACCGGCCTGCCCAAAGGGGTCATGTACCACCATCGCGGCGCTTATCTGAATGCCATCGGCGAACAACTGGAGTTCGGAACCAATTCCCGATCGGTCTATCTGTGGACACTGCCCATGTTCCATTGCAACGGATGGTGCTTCACGTGGGGCATCACAGCCATGGGGGCCACCCATGTCTGCCTGCGCAAAGTCGTCCCCGAAGAAATTTTCAAAATTATTCCCGAAGAGGGCGTGACCCATCTTTGTGCAGCGCCCACCATCCTCATCGGGATGTCGGCCTACGCGACCGAACATAATATCCAATTGGAGAAAAACCTCGAGATCATGACCGCCGGCGCGCCCCCGGCACCAACGGTCATCCAGAACATGGAGAGCATCGGCGCCAACATCACCCAGACCTATGGACTGACCGAGGTATACGGCCCCCATAGCGTTTGCCAGTGGCAAACCAAATGGGATGCGTTGTCAGTGGATGAGAAGGCTCAACTGAAAGCGCGTCAGGGCGTCCCCTATATCGTTGCCCAGTACATGGATGTGGTAAATCCCAAAACCATGAAGCCGGTCCCCCGGGATGGCAAGACCATGGGAGAAATCGTCATGCGCGGCAACAACGTCATGCTGGGCTATTACAATGACCCGGAAGCCACCGAAACCGCCTTCATGGGGGGGTGGTTCCACAGCGGCGACCTGGCCGTCATGCACCCGGACAATTATATCCAGATCATGGATCGGAAAAAAGATATCATCATCAGCGGCGGTGAAAACATTTCCACCGTTGAGGTGGAAAATGTCCTCTACAAGCATCCGGACGTCCTTGAGGCTGCGGTGGTACCGGTTCCGGATCCAAAATGGGGCGAAGTTCCCAAGGCCTTTGTGGTGGCCAGGCCCAACACACAACCGTCGGCCGAGAATATCATCAGTTTCTGCAAAGAGAACCTGGCCCGATTCAAGGCGCCCAAATCCATTGAATTCGGCGACCTGCCCAAAACAGCCACCGGTAAAATCCAGAAATTCAAATTGCGGGAAAAAGAGTGGCAGGGACGTGACAGGATGGTGAATTGATCCGTCGGAACGACGAAGGCCGAAATTTCTTTAAACACACAATTACGATGAAGTGAAATTACTTCTCGCTAGGAGGTTGAACATGTCATTTTCCATTTATCAACGCAAAGATGGTGAGGAACAACCTTACTGGCCGTTTGGTCCGTTTAAATTAAGACTCCCCTTGATACACTATCGATGGGAATGGGTTGAGTTCGTCCAGGCATTGATCCTGTTTGTGGTGAGCCTGGCCATGATTCCCCTGCTGGAAAAACACCTGGGTCTCCCTTATGACGTCGCCCTGGCTTATGTGTTCGTGTGCGGCGTTGGGTTCATGCTGCCGGCTTTTCTCGGGGTTCCCATGGTCCCGGGGTGGATCACGCCGGCCATTCCCGTGGTACTGCTTTATCTTTCTCAATTTCAACCCGGGCCCCAGGCCATCCAGGCCCTGGTTGCGCTCCAGCTTATGGTGGCGGGGATCTTCCTGCTACTCGGTGTGACCAAATTAAGCAGCAAAGTTGTGAAGAACGTACCGCCTTCCATCAAGGCCGGTATTCTCCTGGGCGCCGGCGTGGCCGCGTTTATGGGTGAGCTGAAGATGGGGGGACGTATTCCCAGCACCCCTATCGCTATTGGAATAGGTTCGTTGATCTGTTTCTACATGCTCTTTTCCGTATCTTTCCTGAAGCTGAGGGAAAAAAACGGATTGGCGAAACTTCTGGGCAAATACGGCATGGTTCCGGCGATGATCCTGGCGATCGGTATCGGCATGCTGGTCAACGAGTACCCTGTGCCCGACATCCAGCTCGGCATCACGGTGCCGGCGTTTCAGGAAATGTGGAACTATTTGCCGTTTACCGTTGGATTCCCCAGCCTGGATATGTTTGCCAAGGCGCTTCCGACCGCCATCATTGCCTATATCATCGCGTTTGGTGATGTCATCGTCGGTACGGTACTGGTTAACAGCGCTTCTAAGGAGAACCGGCCGGATGAAAAAGTCGATGCCGATGTGGACCGGATCCATCTGGTCACCGGCGTGCGCAATGTGATGCATTCTTTTCTGGCACCGTATCCCGGATTGGCCGGTCCCATCTGGACGGCGGTGACAGCCACTGTGGCCGACCGTTATTCTCACGGTCGACGCGCCATGGACTCGATTTTCAGCGGCAGCGGAACCTTCTGGGTAGCCGGATTCATCGCGCTGTTTATCCTGCCGTTGGTCAGTTTTTTCAAACCCTTCCTGCCCATCGGCTTATCCCTGACGTTGGTGGTCACCGGCTACCTGTGCATCANCACTGCGTTTAAGCAGATTCAGAGCCCTTCGGAACTAGGCGTCGCCGGTACCATGGCGATTGTTCTGGCCATGCACGGCGCTGCCTGGGGACTGGGAACCGGAATTGTTCTGCATATCCTGATGGAACGAAAGCTGTTCCTGTTCTCTGATGAAACGGCCGTTTCCTAAAAGGTCGCTGTGGGCTCGGCGACCATAGGGAGTCGCGGAATAGGATACGTCATTGTGAAAAAAATCGGGTCAAGGATAGAGTCCAGTTCCCGGACTCTATCCTTGCCGATTCCCCCTAACCCGAACATTGTATGAAATCTTTTCAGACAGTGGCTAAAAAGAAACGGGACTATGTACCAATTTAAGGCCAAAATGACCGGATCTGTCAAAGTGGTGGTGTAGGGTCTTCTCCCAGAAAGGAGAAGATACCATGAATAT
>Ga0049113_10000167_pt1 | contig 14384 bp, 17 predicted proteins | sample WorMettanBELIZE1_FD_55214 | JGI IMG/M metagenome (GOLD analysis project Ga0049113, IMG submission 55214) | Marine gutless worms symbiont microbial communities from Max Planck institute for Marine Microbiology, Germany - Olavius tantulus BELIZE.1 | ecosystem: Host-associated > Annelida >... | reverse complement strand
GCAGGACGCCAACTTCGGAAAACTGCAAACAATGGCTTTAGGGTCCTACATACTCAGACCATTGCGTGAGAATACCCTTAAAATGGTGCATAATCCCGTTGCTTTATACAGAAAGCTTACCTGAGTGTATCCTGCAACCGTTCCATTTAGATTGGAAATCACTATAGAGCCATATTCTCTATCACCGGTATATCAATCCTATTTCATTCTTGCCTATTTATACGAAATGCTGACTCTCTATATTTACAACATACTCACCCCCATGGTATCGACGGCTGGAGAAAGGAAAGAATTATGAGCAGATATGATAGGTTGTTTAAAAATGAAGACGCGTCTCAAGACAGGTTTAAAGAAGATCTCGCGTGTATAATTGCACGATGGATCGACAAAAAAGAACAATTGGATACCGAGATCCCGGGATTGTCGTTCCACAGGTATGACAAACCGACAGAGCCTTCGAGCGTTATGTACGAACCCAGTGTCTGCCTGCCCGTCCAAGGAAGTAAACGGGTATCACTTGGAGAAGATGTATACGTGTATGACCCTTATCATTTGTTGATAACTTCCATTGACCTTCCTACGGTGGCACAGGTTGTTGAAGCAGATAAAGACAGGCCCTTTCTGGCGATAGTGTTAAAACTTGATTTGAAAGCGGTCTCCCAGATGATGGTGGACAGTAACTTGCCTTTACCTAAATTTAAAAAGGCCGACAGGGGCATGGCGGTGGACAAAGTGACGATGCCTCTACTGGATTCGTTTCACCGCTTAACAAATTTACTGGATACACCGGAGGATATTCCTATCCTTTCACCACTAATCAAAAGTGAAATTCTTTACCGGTTGCTCGTGGGAAATCAAGGTCAACGACTGAGGCAGATAGCCATGACCGGGAGCCACAGCCACCAAATTGCGAGATCCATCAACTGGCTGAAGGAAAATTATACCGAAACCCTTCGTGTCAAGGATTTGGCAAACCTTTCCGGGATGAGCACTTCAACTTTTCATCACCATTTCAGGACATTGACTGCCATGAGTCCTCTGCAGTATCAAAAGTGGCTGAGACTACATGAAGCGAGGCGATTGATGCTTACAGACAATATGGATGCCTCAAATGCGGCATTTGAGGTAGGCTATGAGAGCCCCTCCCAATTCAGCCGGGAGTACAGTCGCCTGTTTGGTGACCCGCCGCTGCGCGATATTAAGAAGATGGCTAAACTTGCCGCTATTCGTTAGAAACCTGCGAACTGTTGCCAATAGTCCCCACCCCCAGAGAACCATCCTCCAGTGCACATAGCAATATTCTATCCTGACATTGGGGTGAAATCAGGCTGGCTAAATATGTTGTGGCTTCCTTGAAATAACCAAAAGTGCGGATAAGGGGATGTTATCTGCACCTCAGGCGGCTGATTGCATAATTGCAGGATCATAGCCGGAGTGTAAATCAGCACTTAAGCTCGTGAAAGGCTATCGGCGTCGGAATCGGAACCGGTCCTATTTATGGTGAATTCTGATAGTTTTTCCCCAACCGAGTAACCGCGTCGCCCAAGCTTCGTCAGCATGGCAACGATTCGATCCAGTAATAGTTTGGCTTCAGAATTGTCCTCCTTAGCAAGCGCGCCACACACTTCCAGGACCAATCTCTAGAAATGCGGAGTATTGCGGAATTGAGATTCCATCCCGAATTAAACCCCTCCTTTGGCATGTTGAACTGCGCCAACCGGCACCATCTCCTCGGACTCGTCAAAATGGTGGACTCCCAGATGAGGATAGGAAATGATGATCCCCTCGTTGTCGAGCCGAATTTTCGCTTTTTCTATAAGATCGACGCGGGTGGCCCAGTATTTGGTGTTNTCCGCCCAGCAGCGCCCTCCGAGCTTGACGCATCCATGGGACACATCCATCACCCAGACCACCGGCCGTGGCGATTTTTTTACTCGCGGATCTTCTATCATAACCGCCTCCAGCAATCGTTTGGCTTTGATGATATCCTGGTCATAGCGGATCGGAATGTCGATCTTCATGCGCCGTGTAGGTGTATGGTGATAGTTGATAATGATGTCGTTGAGAATGGTTTTATTCGGTACGTAAAACACCTTCCCGTCAAACGTGCGAATTCGGGTATTCAGAACTGTTGTCGCCTCCACCTTGCCCAAGAGTCCAGCGGCTTTGATGGTCTGTCCAGGTGTGAACGGGAGCGTCGGAATATAGGGCCGGAAGAAGATGATCACCCCGACAATCACCAGCAGAATGGCAATGAGTAAACGAAATATCGGTACCACTTCAAACCCTGCCTCGATGGCGGCGCTAATGAGTACCGCTGACAACAGCATGACTTGAATGATATTGGCTATTGTTGCCGCTGCGACGGCATTTGGAGTGATTCGACGCAGCGCTGTTCGGAACGGTTTCATGATCCAGCGAACGATCAACAGGCCGACAATGAGAACGACCAAGCTCATAATCAACTCATGACCATATGTTGTCAAAATGTCTTGTGCCCGCTCGATCGTTTTGACGGGGTCGTCTGTGGGTAGGGTGTTGTTAGTCATGGCTCCTCCTCCGTAGATGAAGCTTAAAAATTGAGAAAGGGGCAGCCCTTTTTACCAGGACGTCATCTATTTTTTAATCCGCAAAGGGGCATTGAAATCTACCATTTCTCAGGAATTCGATTCAGACGTCATCAGCCGTCCGTCACCAGATAAGAGAGTCGCAATCCAGTGCAGGCGTCTGATATGGGAGCAGATAATGGCTACGATTACGGTGATGGAAACGGACAGCACCATACCAGGAATGCCCCAGATCATGCCCCCGAAGGTGAGCGACAGGATAATGACAAAGGAGCTGAGATTCAGCTCACTTCCCATCATCGCGGGTTCCACCACATTGCCGATGATAAATTGCACGGCGCCCAAACCCAGCACCACCACCACAAACGGCGTGAGGGTCTCGAACTGGACCAGGGTCAGAAGGGCAGGAAAGATGACGCCCAGGGCCGAGCCAACATTCGGGATGTAATTGAGCAAAAAGATGATCAGTGCCCACACAGCGGCAAAATCCACGCCGACCAGACGCAGTACGATATAGCTGACGATTCCGGTGAGCAGACTCACCACGGTTTTGANCCAGATGTAGGTTTGGACCTGCTTGGATATCTGGCCCAAGAGGAGACGCATCTGGGCGGCCTTTTCTTCGTCATTCGCCAGACTGGTGATCTTTTCGGAAAAATGACGCTGCTCAGCCAGGAGGAATGCCACATAAAGGACGACCAGCACCAGTTCGGCGAGAACCGAACCGACCGATCCACCCAGCCACGACAGCAGTTTTCCCAGATCGAGGGACTCCATGAGTTGGTCCGCGCTGGGCATGTGCTCAATGCCGAGGAGAGTGGCGAGTTTGTCACTCAGCTTGGCGAAATTGGCCTGGTAGACCGGGGCGGCTGCAATTAACGCATCGGACTGGCTGGTCAGAATCCGGTAAACGACCCAATTTGCCAGGAAAAGAACGGTCAGGGAGAGGATCCACGCCAGCCAACCCGGAATGCTTGATTTTCCGAGCTTGATCCGTCTAAATGCGGCAGCCAGCGCGTTGAGCAGATTCCAGAACAGGATGGCCACCGCCAGGGGAATCAGAAAATCTCGCCCCACAACCAGCACAGTGAGTGTGAGCGCCAGGATGACCATCCCCGACATGATCTGTTGCGAAGGCGGAAGATCGAATCTGCCGGCGACCTCCTTGTCATTCGTCGTCTTAAGTCGTTGCCGATCCGCAGCTGGAATCCNGCAGTTCGATGCTTCATCGATCAGGCCGTTCGGCCCGGGTTCGACGACGGGAGGGGCCTCACCGCCATTCTCTTGTCGTATGTCATCAAGTGAATTCTCGGGGGATACCTCCTCACGATTGGAAGACAACGCGTCCAGCCGGGCCCGCAGCTCTTCGATTTCCTGTCGTGTGTCTTCATCGGGCATTCTCTTCTCCCTCTACTTTGACTTTTTTAGCCAGCCGATCAATAGATCCAGAAGCGGTCCAAGGGTTGGTGCCAGGCTCATAACGCCGAAGGATGAGTCTCCTCCTTTTCCGATAAGGCTGTTGAACCCGGAACGGATACGCTCCACGTCGGATTTGAATTCATCCACACTTCGGCGCAGGCCTTCAACGTCCTTGTTGATTTCCGTCATGGCAAAATCGCGGNTCTCTTTGGCCATGTCTGCCTCGGGGCCCGGTTTCGTTCGGCTGGCCATGACGATGATCACAAACGCAAGCACAGCGTTTAGTATCGCTACGATCAAGGCCCCCCAGTCGTATCCAAAACTCTCGGAAAACGCCATGTAGATGGAAACATTGAGTGCCGCCACGGCCAGCAGAATAAGAACAATACCCACTGCATACAAAAACGTCTGCCTGTAGGCCGTCTGTATGTCAATACGAAGGATCGTCATTTCGATCCGTGCCAGAATCTGAAGTTTCTGAAAAAATCATTCATGAGCGTCACCTTTACCTTGGCATGAGCCGTCCGAAGATCACACCCACCGCAAATATCGCGACGGCTATTGTTACCGAGATCTGTTTCAGGTCCTGCTGCAGCAGGTCCGCAAACTCCTCCAGTTTCTCACGAATCTGGGAGAAGTCTCCTTCATCGGCTTCCTCTTTCGCAACAGCGTCTTCAGGGTCCGGCTGCTTTTTGACCTTTTCCTCTCGAGCTTCTTGTTGTGCCGTGAGCTCTTCGATCTGTTTGCGAAGCTCCATGACTTCCGCTTCGCACTCTTTTTTGGTAGGCATATGCTCTCCTTTTTGCTGTCCGGACATGGCTTCACAGGATAAAGCTATTTATTATCCCAAATTGTAAATATCTTCTCTAAGCTCATAATGATCAGGATGGCTTGTGATCGACCTGCCTTTAGCTTTGAAGCCGAGGTTATTTTTTACTTCTTAAATCGTTTAAACTCTCCAGAAAGGGCAACACCGCTATCCAATCAGTCGATTGAACGCTGCAGCGACGCAAGGTCCTTTGNTTTCAATCCCATACAGGCCTTACGAAGCAGAAAGTACTGGCGGATGCCAATGGCCAGAACCAATACAGATGCTGCGATAAAACTTAGACCGATAACCCCCACCATTGGAAAATCCAAGAACTTAAGAGTTCCGATACCCGCGCCGAAAAGCCCCAGTGCAGTTCNACCGTAAGACAGCAAGGTGCGCTGGTTGGACATCATCGTGTTTGCGATCGCCATCACGTGCCTCTCATTTTGAGGGGGGATTGGTTTGGAAACGGTTTCATCTTCAATCATTAACGTACCTCCTCAGCGGCGGGGCAATTGCCACGCCGCTGCAACCGTTAGTTAGCTGGCAGCCGTCACACACGTTGGACAGTGCGACGTCGCACACCTTCTCCCGGGTGGTGCCGTCCTCGATCCAGCCCTTGACGACCTGGATGCGATCCAGGCTGGCACCGTCCGGATCCCGCATGGCGCGGATCAGCAGGCTCAGCTCCTGGCCATCGGACGAAGCGCCGGGACGCCGTTTCGATTGCTACCCCCCTTGCGCCTTCTGCGCAGCCTCCATCTGCTTGAGCACCTTGTCTATGCTGAAGCTCGCCGGAACCTGGCGCGGCGGGAACTGGAGGAAGGTCTGGAGGAAATCGCGCACGATCACTTGCGCCGGCACCATCACGAAGAAGCGCTCTGTCCACCAGCGCTGGTAGTCCATCGACTCGTCTAGGGCGCGTTCGAAGGGATCCGAGCGGAGGTTGAAGATGCGCGGCAGCCGGAGCGGCGTCAGCGGGTTGGTCCAGACCTCCAGGCCCTTGGCCCGCTGCTCGGAGAACATGATCTTCCAGTTTTCGTAGCGCAGCGCGGAGAGGTCTCCCGTGTCAGTGAAGTAGAAGAACGACTTGCGCGCGCTCGGCGTCTTGCCGCCGCTGGTCATGTGCTCGAGCTGGTTGAAGCCGTCGAGGTGCACCTTGAAGGTCTTGTCGCCCGCCCTGTGGCCCTTGAGCAGCTTCTCCTTGATGTCGGGGTCGCCCGCCGCAGCGAGCAACGTCGGCACCCAGTCCTGGTGGGAGACGATATCGTTGCTGATGCTGCCGGCGGGGATCCTGCCCGGCCAGCGGATGAAGCAGGGCACGCGGAAGCCGCCTTCCCACGTCGTGTTCTTCTCGCCCTTTCACGGGATCGTGCCGCCGTCGGGCCAGCTGAACACCTCGGCGCCGTTGTCCGTCGAGTACATGACGATCGTTTTCTCGGTGATACCCAGCTTGTCGAGCAGGTCCAGGAGCTCGCCCACGTGGCCGTCGTGCTCGACCATGCCGTCCGGGTAGATGCCGAGTCCGGTCTTGCCCTCCGACTCCGGCTTCAGGCGCGTCCAGACGTGCATCCGGCTGGCATTGAACCAACAGAAGAACGGCTTTTGGTCTTATTCGCGCGCTGGATGAAGTCCTTTGACGCAGAGAGAAACTCCTCGTCCACGGTCTCCATGCGTTTCTTCGTCAAAGGACCCGTGTCCTCGATGCGGCCGTCAGCATAGGATTTAATGACGCCGCGCGGCCCGAAGCGCTTCTTGAATTCGGGGTCCTTCGGGTAGTCGGGATTCTCCGGCTCGTCCTCGGCGTTGAGGTGGTAGAGGTTGCCGAAGAACTCGTCGAACCCGTGGTTCGTCGGCAGGAACTCGTCCTTGTCCCCGAGGTGGTTCTTGCCGAATTGGCCGGTCATGTAGCCGTGCGGCTTCAATAGCGCGGCCAGCGTGGGATCCTCCGCGCGGATCCCGAGGTCGGCGCCGGGCAACCCCACCTTCGTGAGACCGGTGCGCACCGGGTGCTGCCCCGTGATGAACGCCGCTCGCCCGGCGGTGCAACTCTGCTCCGCGTAAAAGTCGGTGAAGTGCATCCCCTCTTTGGCGATGCGGTCGATGTTCGGTGTCTGATACCCCATCATCCCGTGGTTGACGGCGCTAATGTTCCAGTATCCGATGTCGTCGCCCCAGATGACGAGGATGTTCGGCTTTTTTGCCGCCTGAACGGGCGAGGCCGCCATAGCCAGAATAAGCAGTAGAATCATACTGATTAGGGCTCTACTTTTCATTTTTTGATCCCTCCTATCTTGATGGTTGTTGCTAAGTGCAAGATAAGGCTTTTCGACCAGCTCGAACTTCTTGGGTTCCGGAATCGTCAATACAACATTGCTTTTGCTCATCGTTCATCTCATTTTTGTAAGCTTGCTTAAAAATGTTTTTTTAAGAAGCTCAACTAGGCGTCACCGAGTGCCTCTTTCAGTATGGCTTCGTCGTCGGCGAGCAGGTTGCTTTTCAGGAGCTCACCTTTGAACGGCGAGATTACTTCCAACACTTTTTCCTCGTTGGACACCTCTGTCAGCCGTATGAAAAGGGCCGCATTTTTTGATTCGATCAGAGACTTGACTTCCTTGATAAAGTGATGCTCCACGCCGGCATCGAATACATGGCCCTTCAATGCGCCTAAGCCGGCACCGACAGCGCCACCCGGTCTTGTCTTCGCAGTTCTGTAGGAACTTACGGACGTTGACCCGGTCCTCGGTATCTTTTCTGCTTAACGACCGGATCTACCCCCCCAGTTCACAGCAGCATAGATAAATAGGCCGCTGAAACTGAAATTGACCGTGCCGACCAGATCGACTCCGGGGTAGGGTGTCGTTTCGGCGTCAATCTGAAGATCGAAGAAATTGTAACCGCCCCCGATCCCAAAGTACTTGTTGATCTGGTATTCCAGGCCGATCCCGAAGTCGAGGATGTCGCCTGTAAAATCGCCGATTTTCAGGTAAAAGACATCCACGTTCTGGTAAAGCAACAGTCGCGGTGTCAGGGCCACCCAGAGATCCAGACCGACCACCGGCAGGGGAGCGGTAATACTCTCGTCGGCTGCCACCTGAAGGTCAAACCCGGGGGCCTTGAATTCGGTTTTAAATTTCAGGGGCATGACAAAGGCGCCCGCACCGATGTTGACCCACACCCGCTTGGCCTGGACCAACGAGTATTTGTACTTGAGGCTGATGATCTGAAAGTTGAACTCGGTTTGCACCGTCGATGCCGTGGGAATCGTGATGTCGCCGATGGGGATGTCATCGGTCACCTGGTTGAAACCGGACCGCCGAAAATCCGCCCAGCCCACGGCCAGGTGGTGGCGGCGCTTTTTTCCGAGCGCTGCATCAAACCGGGCAACGAATACCACCAGATCCGTGTCGAGACCTAGGGCTGTTTCCGTATCCACGACCACGCCGGTCGCCAGCGACTTTTCGCCGACTTGCACCGAGCTGTCCAGGGCGGCCATATACCCACCCAAGGAGAGCCGGTATTTACCGGAGGGAAATTTCAAGTAACGTGCTGTCTCTTCACGAGCGTGGCCCGTTCCGGAACAGAGCAGCACCAGGACAACCGCTGCAACCGCTGTTTTAATCCGTCCCAAATTCATGCCCCCTCCTCATTTGTGTGCGTTTGAAGATCATTATCATGCACCGCGTACCGCATGCGGGTCCTTGACACGATCCCCAAGGCACCCGGGCACAGAAAACAGTGCACGGCAAAGACGAACGCGGTTGGTGATATTATGCCAGAGGGTGAACCCATATGATCGCGATTCTCCCCACATATCCGAGCGGGAATGGCAAATCTCGGTGACCAACACCGGCCAAAGCCCCCTACAGCGCGAGAAAGCCGGAAATCAAAAGATGATGGGGTTTGCTTGAAACGGACATCGAGCTAAGGGGAACCAACAAGAAAGTGAAGTGTTCCGTGAATCAAAACAGAAACCGACAAAAGTTTACCACCGAGTTTAAAAACGATTCCGTCCAACTAGTCGTTGAACAAGGATACAGTTGGAACGAGATGGCTAAGCATTCCTCTCAAGGCCCACATGGTTGATCTTTTGATTTCCAAACGCTACTCAGTCCGCATATTGAAATTCCGGCAGCGCTTTGAGCTGGTCCTTTGTTGCGCCCGGCAGCACCACCTGTCCCTGGGCGTTGCTTTCAAACAATTCGGCCGAAACAGCGACCATCCGTCTACCCATTCCCAAAAAGCCGCCGACGGCGACCACGGCAACCGATACCTTTTCCTCTGACCCGACAATGAAGTCGTCGAGTTTGCCGATTATTTCTCCTTTGTGGTTGTAAATCTCCGATCNCAATAATTTGGACGCCCGGTAGCCGGTGGTCGCCACGATATCGACATTCACCGCCATGAGTGTGCGGCCCGCAACGGGGGCAACATCTTTTTTCGCTTTTGTTTTCATTTTTTTCCTTTCTCTATGAAGGTACCCAGTGCTCGGTTTCAGGTGCCGGAATCATATTCATCCACATCGATGATGTTTTGAAAGTTCCACACTGAAAGCTCGACGTTATTTTTTAAAATGTGCAGCCGCCTTGTCGAAGGCCTTGCTCATTTGATTCCAGGCATTTTCCGCACCGTCCTTTAAATCCTCCCAGGCGTTATCACTGGCGACATCAAGATCGACGATCTTTTCATCCAACTCTTTACGAAATTTGCGGAACTCCTCCCGCTTCGCCTCATACTCCTTTCGAACATCGGCGCTTTCATGCTGGAGGTCGGCCTCGAACTTGTCGCGCTCGCGACTCCAGCGGTAGTTCAGCTCGTCATACTGTTTTTTTAACTGTTCTAAAAAGTCATCTTTTTTGCTCGGCATGGTTTGTCTCCTTTCATCGCAAAGTTTTTGAGACTAGTGCTAATCGTGCACAAAACATCCCACTGCCTACTTTCGAAAAAGCCTTCTTATGCCTCTAAACATTCCCCTCAAGGCCCACATGGTTGATCTTTTAGTTTCATCGCTCTTAAGGCCTCGACGATTTCTTCTTCAAGCCCTTCGGCAATGTTACGGTACTCATTGACCCTTGCTTCGGCTTCAGGCTCTTTGGAATTGGCCCAATATTTCAATGCGTTGACGCAGATGTCGTAGTCTTCACACAAAATCTGGAACTCAAGATCATTCGCCATGAGCCGATCAATGCGATGTTTCTTTTCCGGGAATCGTTCTCGAATATGATGCGCCATTTTATTAACTTTATATTTGGTCAGTTGTGGTTCCGGTTTCGCTATTGGCGATTGAATGCGTAAAAAAGTTTTGGTAGGTATGAGCTGTGTAGAATGCTTTTGGTCTTATTAAAAGTACGGTACCGTACATGTACCGATNACCAGGTTTCTGATAAAATTCCTGATACTTAAAAACCAGTAGAAATCATGGCAGCCGTTAATAAACCCACGCCTCAAGCCATCCGGGAGCAGCTCAAACGAATACTTGGGAGTGCCGAGTTCAAGGCAACAGAAAAGCAGCGGAAATTCCTGAGCTTCGTTGTTGGCGAGACACTGGAAGACCGCGCCTCGCGGCTCAAGGGATACACCATCGCAGTAGATGTGTATGGGCGGACAGAAAATTTTGATCCCCAAGCGGATCCGATCGTTCGCTTAGAGGCCGGNAGACTGCGTCGTGCACTGGAACATTATTATCTCAAAGCCGGCAGAAATGATCCGGTGCTCATAGAAATTCCGAAAGGCGGATATATACCAACCTTCCAGTCGGCCAAAATGCCACTGTCTGGTAATCTGGCGCCTGCCTCGGAACGTCGAGACGATGCGCCATCCACGGAACCGTCCATAGCCGTTATGCCGCTTATTAATCTGAACAGTGACGCGGAGCAGGCCTATTTTACTGATGGTCTGACCGAAGAATTAACCGCCGAGCTCGCGCGCTACCAGGACTTTCAGGTCATTGCCTCTCAGTCAGCCATGCGGTTTAAAGATCAAAAGGTTGATCCCAGGCAAGCCGGCCGGGACCTGGGCGTGCGGTTTCTGTTGGCGGGAAGTGTCCGTAAGGATTTGAACACCGTAAAGGTTACCATCCGCTTACTTGATGCTGCCAGCGCGGAGCAAATCTGGGGCGATAGCTACAAACGTGATCTGACCGCCGCCAATTTGATTTTAGTTCAAGAGGACATTGCCGGCAAAGCTGTCGGGGCTATTGCGGATCAATATGGTTTCATAAATCGCAGACTGTCTAAGGAATCCCGCAAGAAAGCGCCGGCCGATTTCGAGGTTTATGATGCCGTTCTGCGCTTTTACCACTACGAAACCGAAATGACCCCGCAGGCATTCGAAAAAACCCTGGCGGCACTCGAGCAGGCCATCCGGATAGATCCGGCATATGGACTTGCCTGGGCCATGCTCGGCCTTCTGCATGTCGACAATCACATTCTGGGATTTTGCGGGATGGAGGCGCCGCTGGACAAGGCGCTGATCCTTGCCCAAAAGGGCGTGACGCTGGCGCCCGACAATCAGCTTGCTAACGGTGCCCTGACGGTCGTTTATTTTCATCGCGGTGATAAGGATTTGTTCCCGCAGCAAGCTGAAGAAACCATTGCTCTCAACCCCAACTCCCCATACGCCGCGGGTTATACCGGCTGGCACATGATGCTTTTCGGAGAATGGGACNGCGGACTTGCTTTGCTGAGAAAGGGAATGAAACGCAATCCGTATCACCCCGGCTGGTTCTACATTGCAACCTACATGGACAGCTATCGACGTGGTGATTACAGAGCAGCCCTGGCCGAAGCGCAAAAGTTAAACTATGCTCAATTTTACTGGGATCCGCTGATGCGAGCCGCCGCCCTCGGCCAGTTGGGAAGGCAACAAGAAGCAAAAAAGGCTATTGAACAATTGCTCAAAATGGAGCCGAATTTCAGACACCGAGCGAACCGAATGATAGGCCGCCTTGTAAAGGTTGATGATTTGATTGATAAGATCATCATCGGACTCAAGAAAGCGGGGATTGATGAGTTTGATTAATTGTTAAAAACAGCACCTCGGGGACAAGGTGCTGATCAGAACCTACCGATCGGCAGCGCAAGCTGGGGACCAGCTTCGGGCGCGAGCGACCCGAGCCTCGACTGGAAGGTCACGCGTCATCTCCCTTCGTTTCAGTTGCATCCTCCTTTTTTTACTCTTTGATGGGCTTACTTTGGTTTTTTATTAATATACTTTTATTCCCCAAAAAACCAAACGTCACACTATCGACAATGGGTTCGTTCACCATGAAATCGGACTGCCAGCGGATTAAAACTATGGTTCCCCAGTCCTCGCTTTTTTCTTCAATTCTAATGAAAAAGTGTGTGGCGGCCATGGGTTTGATCTCCAATGGCTCCGAGACAAAGCTCTTTAGCAATTTACCGTTTGAATTATAATAATCTGCCTTCACGATTGTGATCGGATGCTTCAGGTCTGTGTTATGAATAACCAAATTCGTGGTCAACTGAAGAGCAACCTCATGCTTTGCTGTTTCTGACCAAGGAAAATCTTTTTTCGAAACCATTCGGGTTGTGAATTTGGAGTATAAGGGAACCCAGAGTGTCTGCCCCTTCGACAGCATCGGTTCCTTTCCAAACGCTTCGGTTGAAAAAGCCGAGAATAGAATCAGATAAAAATAGATACCTACTAACAATGGCCTTGTCATCATAACAGTTTTCACTATTCAGACCTCTAAATTAGAACCACTCAGGGATAGGAACTCGCTTTTCGCGACCGTCCACATCGCCACCTTCCGAATTGTGACCCGCAAGATCGCGTATCCAACATGTAGGGCCGGCCGGAATCGGCCTAAAAGACAACGAAACCATAGCGGCCGTCGGCTGCCGGTGTCAAGCCGGTATCTTAGGCCGAGCGGCAGGTAAGGCCGATTTTCGGGCGAGCGCCTCCGGAACTCCGAAAAACAATGCTTAAAAAAATGCGAGCACGGGGTAAATCAAGTATTAGAGAGAATTACAAATTTACATTGCCTTGACATTCTTTAACTTTGATTTTTATCGGGACCTAATCGCTCACCCAGAACAATCGCCAACATTCTACACCTTCAGAAAGACATCCCTGAGTGCACATATCAATATACTATGCGCGATTGTTTCTGAATATAGGCCCTACAACATATTGTGGTGGCCAACCAGATTAAGGGGAGCAGGAGGGATTGGTCGGACAACCATTTACTAAAGAAAACAGGGATTTCCGATATTCGGAAATCCCTGAATTTGTCGAAAAAAATGTGGTGCCGAAGGCCGGACTTGAACCGGCACGGCCGTAGGCCACTACCCCCTCAAGATAGCGTGTCTACCAAATTCCACCACTTCGGCACGTAAGCTGTTATTCCCCGGAAGCCGGTTGCGCAGGCGCCGGAGTTTCTGCTGATGGCTGGGCTGCCGGTGTCTCCGATGTTGCGGGGGCTACCGGTGCGGTTTGTTCCGTTGTCTGTTCAATCGGCGGCGGGCTCTCGGTCATGATCGAGTCGGCTGGACCCCGGCCGGACATGTAGGCCAGCACCAGGGACGTGACCATAAAGACGATGGCGGCGCCTGTCGTCAGTTTACTCATGAATGTGGCGCCACCGCTGCTGCCAAACAGCGTCTGGCTGGCCCCGCCCCCAAAAGCGGCGCCCATATCCGCCCCTTTTCCGGTCTGCAGAAGCACGATCATAATCAGTGCGATGCATACGACAACGTGAAGAACGATAATCGGAATCGACATGGTATGTATTTACATCCTTTTAACTTGATAAGTCACAATCTGAATGAACGTATCCGGATCCAGGCTTGCTCCTCCGACCAGAGCACCATCTANATCCGGCTGGTCCATAAGCTCGTGCACATTGGCCGGTTTGACACTGCCGCCGTACAGGATGCGCAACCCGGATGCGAGTTCGCTGCCGAATCCTTTTTCGATCAGCCCTCGCACATACTGATGCGCTTCCTGGGCCTGGGCGCTGGTGGCCGTCTTGCCGGTACCGATGGCCCAAACCGGCTCATAAGCCACCACGAGCCGATCCAGGTCCGTCAAAGAGAAATCTTCTAACCCCATTTTCACCTGTTTGTCAAGTACCGCAAAGGTCTCCCCGGCATCCCGCTGGGATTCGGTTTCACCGATACACATAACCGGCACCAGACCATTGTCAACGGCGGCGCGGATCTTTCTGTTTACGGTCTCATCGGTTTCACCAAAGAATTGCCGCCGTTCGGAATGCCCGATAATGACGTGGGAGCATCCGGCGGACTGGATCATGGCGGCTGAAACTTCGCCGGTATAGGCGCCTTCGGATTCCCAATACAGGTTTTGGGCGCCGAGGGCGACCTTGGACCCCCGAACAACATCCGCCACGGGAAACAATGCCGTAAATGCCGGCGCGATCATGACATCCACGTTCAATCCATCCGGAATCAGATCGACCAGTTTTTCGGCGGCGCTAACAGCCTCCGGGCACGTTTTGTACATTTTCCAGTTACCAGCAATCAGTGGTATTCGGTTTCCCATATCCTAATTCCTTTAGCTGATACCCGGTACCCAATACCGAATATCAAATCACAAATCTCAAA
>Ga0049113_10000166_pt1 | contig 14444 bp, 14 predicted proteins | sample WorMettanBELIZE1_FD_55214 | JGI IMG/M metagenome (GOLD analysis project Ga0049113, IMG submission 55214) | Marine gutless worms symbiont microbial communities from Max Planck institute for Marine Microbiology, Germany - Olavius tantulus BELIZE.1 | ecosystem: Host-associated > Annelida >... | reverse complement strand
TGTGAAACTACATACCAGGGTCTTGTTGACATTCAACGAACCGCATCAGCCAGGTAGCCAAGTCGATTGGATTGCGTCATGCCCGAAATCGGGATCGGGATTCTGAAGTATCCCCACAAAACCCGCCCTCGTCGTCAGCCTGTAGGGCGGGTCAAGCGCGTGCGCCAGGCGCCGTGATTGCCGCGGCGGTGGGCGCGCCGTCACCTGCCGGATGGCAGCCCGTAGATCAGGCCAGGGCGACGGAGGTGACTGGCATACGGCGGATAGCGCAAGCTTATCTGCCCTACGCGGGCTCACTCCTCTTCTTCGGATTCCACTCCATCATCATGTCCCCCGTTCTCTCCCCAGGTGGCCTCGTTGGCACTACTCATGTACATCAAATCCAGCTCATCCTCTACGCCGTAATCGGGAATCGCGTAGGCATCGGCTTGGCTGTCGGAAGAACTAAGCATCCACTCAAGTGCGGAATTGGTGATCGCAACCGTGTCGGTTGCACTAATGAAAACGTTGCCGCTGGCGGTTTGCAGGTCGGTGTTAACCGCGGCGATGGTGACATCAGCGTTTCCCTGCCCGCCGATGCCGGTAGTCGCCTGCAGGGTGACATCATGAGCAATGATGTTCTCGTTACCTACACCTTCAGCCGCAGTATTATCGGTGATCGCCCCGCCCGTGTTGATGACGACGTCGCCGCTGGCCACGACCTGATCCACTGCGATATCATCGGTCTCATTACCGATGTCGCCGCTGGTCGTGGTCAGGCTGATGGCGCCGCCCACGAGGATCTCATTGCCCGCGCCTTCAGCTGCGGTGTTGTCGCTGATCGCCCCGGTGGTGGCAGTGATGGAGATGCTAGTACCGGCTTCGACCCGACCCAAGGCGAGGTTATTCTGCGCCGTGAGGTCAACTGCTCCAGTGGCCGTGATGGTCTGGTCACCAATCACCAGATCCCAGGCACTGGTGGTCAAGCTGACGGCTCCCCCGATCCCGGAGGGGGTGACCGCCTACCCTACCGTCAGGGTGTTGCCGGCGGTGACCGCTTGGCCGTTGCCCAGCGTCACCGCGTCGGTTTCAGTGATGTAAATGCCACCGCTGGTGGTTCGCGCATCGATGCGGTTCGCAGCAGTGTCGATATCGGCGGTATCGCCCGCCACGCCGATGCCGCTGCCAGCGGTCAGGCTGAGATTGCCGCCGACGAGGTTTTCGTTACCCGCACCTTCACCCACAGGGTTGTCGCTGATGGCGCCGGTGGTGGCAGTAATGGTGATATCGCCGACTCCGGCATTGATACGGACCAAGGCGATATCGTTCATTGCCGTGAGGTTGACCGCCCCGCCGAGACCTGCCGCAACATTGATGATGCCGTTATTGGTTATGCTGCCTCCGGTATCGACTGTAACCCCCATGTTGTCTCCGGCATCGGCACCTGCCGGCCTGATGGTTACTCCGCTGTTGATGGTGACATCATTGTCCGCCATGAGTGTCAAAGTGACAGTCTGATTAGTGGCATTAGGATTTGGATTTGTATCCAAGGCGGGCGAATAGGTGGTGCAACGGTGATATTGCCCGCATCCGTACCAGCCGCCCCGGCGGTGGTCACTGCAACATTGCTCCCTTCTTTCTAAGGCTGTCACATAGTCGGCTGCCACGTCGCCATTGATGGTGATGTCCGTGGGTCGATCAACCAGGTCCCGGGCTTGCCAGCGGGGGCGGAAGCATCAACTTGGGCTGCCTTGGTGGTAATGGTCCCGACGGCGGGGGTCTCGATAAAGCCGCCGTCACTGCCGGCTGGACCGCCCCGTGCCGTCAGCTTGCCCGCGATCAATGATCCGGGCCTTGGGTGCCAGGACCACCGAGTCGGCATTGCGACCGGGACCTTTTCCATCCCGGTCCCCGCCGATGCGGATGTCGCCGTCTCTCGTGCCGCAGCTGGCCTTCACCAGGGATTTGCGTCCGAGTCGGATCTTGCGGCCGCGCCTGCTCCGCGACGAAGCATCCAGGGTACCGGTCACGGCGACGGTGCATGATTGCCGCCGTCTAGGACGATCTCGCCTCCGGCTGCGGAGGCGCCGCGCGCATGGATCTTACCGTCCACCTTGATCGCCTGGTCCACGATACCCTCGGTGGCAGCGGTGATTATCAGCATTTGCCCGCCATCAACCCGGATCTCCCCGCTGTTCTCGGCCAGGGTCTCGACCCCCGCCGGTTTGCGGGTCACCGGTGAGCCGGTCTCGAAATGAATGAGCCCATCGCCATAGAAATCGACCGCAAAGGTCTCGGCCCCGGCGATAACCACGGCGGATGCCTTGCCCTCGATGACGCCGTCGTTGCGGGCATGGGGGGCCACCAGGGCCCCGAGACCGCGCTCGCCGAGCGAGATGTGGCCGCGGTTGACGACCTTGGCATCGAGGTTGGGACTCGGGCGGTCGAATTGGTAGCGCCCGCCCATGAAATCGTCATCGGCGATATCCGTGGTGGTGGCCAGAAAGCCTTGCTGTTCCGTCCGACGGTGATGCCGTTCTGATTGATCAGCCACACATTGCCGTTGGCCCGCAGCTGCCCGTTGATCCGGGACGGACGGTTGGTGATGACCCGATTGAGGGCAATGGCGCGCTTGCCGGGCTGGTCGAACCGAGTGACCTCGCCGGCGTTGATGCTGAAGCCGTTCCAGTTGATGACGGCCTTGCCGCTGTGCTTGTCGATGGTTACCCGCCCCGGCTGGGTGGTGTCGATAGCGGCATTGCCGCGGACCACCTTACCGCCGGTGGGATTGGCGCCGACGATGGGAGCTGTGAGTATGAGGACGACCTAGGCCGTCCCCAAAATCAGTGGTAGATCGAGACGCTTCCTGCGGCTGGAGCAGGCCGGAGCGGTAGGCGGTTTGGCGAGCAGATCCTGAGGCTTGAACATCGGAAGATTCCTCCATTTCCATCCGGCTCACGCGCCGGTGTCACGTGATACCTGCTGCCGGCTCGGTTTCAATTTCTCGGTGGCGGGTAAGCTTCTCTCTGGCCCCCACGCTCCGGAGAATTTGGTCGTTTGCGCCCAGGGGGTATTCGCGTCGATGCGCATGATTCTTAGCAGGTCGATGGGCACGCTTCGCTGCGTGCATCCTGACGAGCTGGTGCAGTGCGGAAACTTCTGGCAGTAGCCGAGACCTCGAGATCAGTTTGACGGACACTTGCTTTGCCCATCGAGATCATCTAAGGCTTGGTCATTCTGCGGGGTTTTCCCAAGCGTGGTCCTTTGTCGGATGCACCAAGCGCAGCGTGTCCATAAAAATCAGTAACCGTAGGATGGGCAAGCAAGCGCCCATCAGGGTGGCCCAAGGATTGGGTTGTCCCGCGGAGGTTCCTGAAACCGCGACTGTTTGATAGGATGAACGTAGCGAAGCATGCTCATCGACCTTCCCGGATAATATCTGACGGACGTGGCCTCAGCGAGTTGCCCGATTAGGGGGCGCATATGAGCATCATGCTCTCCTTGCCGACCAACACCGAGGGCAGATTTCGTGGGAATACCTCAGGATCCCTGATTTCGGGCATGGTGCATCTTGCTCTCTACTTTAACCAAACAGCTTCTGAGAAGAGCGACAACCTCTGATCCATGAAAGTCCGGTTCACGGTTTTCCTGCAGGAAAACGAAAAGCCCGCGTCATGCGGTTTTTTGGTAGTGAGCGAGAAATTTTGTCACATGAGTGGTTGTCTGATCGCCGAAGATCTCTCGCTACGCTCGGGATGACATCTCCGTAAAATTTTTGGTGAAACGGGGTAATACTGCCATCTCTGAAATGTCTATATTTCCGTGGCTCCAAAAACCTCTAACGGTCACAGTCATTTCCTGCTTTTCAGCAATGTCTCCAGGCCCTCGAATGGTCGGTGGGTAGTCTGGCTACTCGCTTCCTGTCCGATGCCTTTACCGCCGGCGGCGATATGCTCCTCATAGCGTTGGTGCTCGTTGTCGTGGCAGTACAGGCAAAGCAGCTCCCAGTTGCTTCCGTCGTGGTTGTTGTTGTCGTGGTTGTGGTCCCGGTGGTGGACGGTCAGCTCGCGTAGGTTCGCGTGGTCGAAGCTGCGGCCACAACGACCGCAGACCCAGGGATAGAGTTTGAGTGCCTGTTCCCGATAACCCTGCTCACGCTCGTCCCGAGCGCGACGGGCGTCGGTGACCACTCGGTCCAGACGGTCGCTGTCTATGGTCTTGCCCGCCTGAGGGCGGTTCGGTGGTGTGGGTTTTCTCATTTCTGATACCTCTCGTACCCGGTTTGGAACCATTATCCGTCATTGAGCAACCGGCGTATCGCGGGTTCGGAAAGCCCAAGGGATGCAGCAATGATTTCAGTGGGCATCCCATTGTCATGCAAAGACTTGACGAGGATTCTTCTTTTTTCCTCACGCCCTTCCTGTCTGGCACCTTCGACCATTCCCCATTCCGATCTGATCCGATTCACATGGGCCTCGAACCTGCGCCGCTCCCCTTGGTTCATCTTCAGGTAGTCGAGCTTCTCCTTCAAGGCGCCGATACCGGGGGCCGTAAATTCGTTCAGGACTTCGTTGTTCTTGAAGGCGTAGACCCACCGATCCACGTCGTCCCGCACCGCGTCTGTAAAGCGTTTCAGGGGAATCAGATAATACTCGGGAAAGATATTGGTCTCGCCGATATGGACTTGCTTGCCGGGCAGGGATTTTTTCAAGGTCACGGCATGGTGGGTATGCAGACCCGTGAATTCGGTCTTGCCGTGGTAGATGTAGTCGTCGCCGTCTTCGGTGACGTCGAAATAGAGGAGGCTAATGGAGTAGACCTTCTTGAGGTTGCTGTAGGGCTCGCCCAACCCGAGGGTCTCGACGATGGTCTTGGCGGTGCCATAGGCCAGGCGCCTGAGGTAGTCCATTTCCGTGAGGTATTGCACCTCGACGATGATCCGCTCGCCGCCGCAGGTCTTGGCCAGGAGATCCACGTGATTGTATTTGTCGGTATCGTCGCGCCGGTTGCTCTCGCTCTCCAGCAGATTGAGGATAACCACCGGGCGCTTGAACAGGGCAGTTAAAAACCCCTCCAGGACATCGAAGTTGGCCTTGTCGCGCAGGACGGTCTTGATGGCCCAGTCGAAGGTAATGATCTTGCGGCCGGCTTCTTTATCTTGTTTAGGTGTTTTTTGTGATTTCTTGATTATTCCGTGTAGTAATATCATTTGACTTATATTCACAGTAAAAAAAGATCCTGGCAATATTACCGCCTCCTAAATCATTTCTGATTTCCCACAAGTCTGCTTTCATTTTTTGACTAATGGCATGCTCAATGGACAACTATATTGAACTAACTTGATATCTTCACCAATTATTTTCCTATCAGTACTGCTCACTGTTTTTAGCCATCTTCGGACCGGCTCCGTTCCTGAACGAGTAAGGTAAAATGTACATTGAGTATTGGTGATATATCCATGAAGAAAAGTGTGCTTCATAACCGGCCGATAATGGAGCACAGCAGATTGCCAGTCCGAGTTAATGCGGTTGTTAACTAATCAATTAACATTATCTAAATAATAATGGTTTATTGCTATTTTTTCATTTTTGTCCCACTAAATTGGCAACTTATCCATAATATTTACATTTACTGGAACTGTCTTGCGTTCATTCCATGAACGATGTTCGGGGAGATGGAGATGATAAAAACAATCTGATATTGAAATTGGATTTGTCGGATTTGGCTTACGGATTCGTTTCCATTGCAGGGCCTCTTTAAGGGGCTAACAACGCAATACCTCAAAGCTTGAATTTACCACCGTAACCACCAAAACCAAACTAGAACTGAGAATGCCAAGCGTTGATAGTCCTTCTTGAACGCTTTGTTATGTATTTATTTCTCGAAGGCTATCTTAAATTTATTGTCTTCAGTATTGAATTCTAGACAAACATAGTTTGAAAATATCTCCGAGTATCCATAATGCTCTAACATACGCTCAATATCGGCAGCACCGTACCCTCTTCCACCCATATGGTTTGGAGATCGATCCCATTTGTTTCCTATAAACCCATTATCTTCGAACAAAGTAATATATAAGCACAAATCTTACCGACTCGTTATATTTAATGTCCATTGATTACCCGGCTTGACTTTGTAGCTACACGATATTGTTTTTTGTATTTTTCCGATTTTTTCGGAACTACACTTGACGATTTTGTTTCCTAAATTTGCGTAGAAATCAATTTTTCCAAACAAAAACTCTGGTTTAAACCTGTCACCATCTAGACTCAAAAATGAGAATTTTTGAGGGGCAACACTCGTAGACTCTCCCGACTTGAGAATAATGGAACTACCTCGAAAGTTATGTCATTTTCTATGATAGAATCAATTGACCATATAGATACTATTTTATCTTTGTCTATTAGAAATTACAAATTTAGTAATTTGTTCATCCGCATAATTTCCGGCACTTACTTGATAGGAGATCGTTATCTTATGGAAGAACTTTTGCCATGCAAAATATGCAGTGAAGCCAAACGTTAAAGTAGCTAGTAACGTGCGCCAATTGCTAGCCAAAATAGACAACAACGGTTCTAAAAACTGTTCCACAATGTCTCCTAAGTATATAACAAGTAGTAGACGGCGAGTCACCATGTTTGAGTACGTCGAAACACTTTATATACCACAACGATTGCTTCTTTATCAAATTCATGAATATCTCCATCAACGCACTTGGAAACAGCCAGTATAGATGCGGTGAGTGTCGTCCCTGACACTCACCGCATCTACGGGCTGGAGCCTGGGAACGAGCCATTATGAATGGAATGCATCATTCATCATTTCTCCCCATCTTCCTCGGTTTCCTTGTTTTCTTCGAGCTTTTTGAGCAGATCGCTTCGACGCAGGTCGGTCAGGTCCTTGACCGCATAGTCGGCGACCGTAAAGCGCTGGGGTCGGTTGGAGGCTTCGAGTAGGTAATCGTCGCCTTCCTCCAGCTTGGTGATCTGGTAGCGGATGGTCTCGCCGTTGGTCAGGGTCGCCTCGAGCTCGAGCGGAGTGGACTCGGTATCGATTGCGGGTCTCTCCTCGTCTCCCAATACCCCAAGAAAATCGATGTTGGCGAGGGCATGGACCTGATCCTTGACGGCCTGTTCGTCCTGCTCTTCACCTTCGGCCAGGTCCGTGAGCCGCCAGTGGTCGTCCGTGTGTTCCAAGGTCAACCCTGCGAACGTCAGCTGCTGGACGGCTTCCGGGTCCAGGTGGAGCAGCGTCCGGTCGCTCCAGGCGTCCGGCTGGTCTGGGGCATCGAAAAGGCCGAGCTCCGCCTCGTAGACGGCTTGGTCGCCGTCGACGCGCACGAACAGGCGCCGAAAGCTGGGGGAGTCGCCGAGGTAGAGGATCGCGGGCGGGGCGTCGTCGCGTTCCAGTACCAGCTTGCGTTCGAAAGTCTGGTCGGCAACCTTGAAGCGCTTCAGGGCCGCTTCCGAGGTAGCCACGGGTAGACCCCTCCGCAGGCCTTCCAGCTTGGAGAGCAGGGTGGTCACCTTATACTTGGCGGCGGGGAGGTCTTGCAGGGCCGGTATGATCCAGCCGTTTTGGGCCTTGGTCACCAGCACCGGCGCTCCGTCGGAGGACTGGATGCGGATGCCGGTGACCTGTTCAGGGTCGAAGGCCAGGAGGGGGCCTTCGGGCTCCGCGGGCCCTATCTGCTTCCCCCTGACCCCGAGCAGGAAGGCGACCAGGAGCTGCAGCACCAGCAAGGCGCCGAGGCCGAGGACCAGTGGGGAAAAAAAAGCGCTCCGGTTCCGATTGGTGAGGGAGGCACCGATCTTCGCCCTTTGATTCCCTCTCCCCAAGCCCTCTCCCGACAGGAGAGGGGCTTTTGCGACACTCTCTGCCGATGCGGTGTCTCTCCGGATTTCCGTTGTCGTCTGTATGGCTGCCGTTTGCATGGCTTAGGACCTCCCCGCGGACATGACCGTCTCGTAGTGGCTCCGGCGCCGGCGTCGACTGCGCCGATATAGGCCGTAGACGAGGGCGAGACCTGCTAGGGCCAGAGCATAATTGAGGTACTCCCGAAACATCTGCCCGTGCCGGCTCAGGGGTCTCAGCAGCCGCGAGTACTGGCCTCGACCACGTAGGCTCAGCAACCCGCGGTCCTCCAGGGACCAATCCACGGCGTTCTGGATCAGCTCCAAGGGTTTGGTATAAAGGGTACGGGTGGCCTCCGTGGCGAGGCTGATCGCTGTGTCCGTCAGGAAGCTGGCGGAGCCGATCAGGATCAGCCGAGCCGACGGGGGAGAGGTCTCCACCACGCCGGAGATGGTTGGTTGCGCTGTTGCTTCCGCTGTTTCTTCCACCGGTGCGTCCGGCTCTTCGGCGGCTGTGTCCGCACCCTCGTCCTCGGACGTTTCCGCCTCTGGTTTGTCTTCCTCGGGTTCCTCCAGCAGGGGCGAAGGCTTGCCGGCGAAGAAAGAGCCAAAACGGCCCTGGACCGCTACTGCCAAGGGTCTGCTGCCCTGGTCGTCGCCCACGGCGAAGCCAAGGGGACCGTGAGTGTCGAAATCGGGCTGAATGTCCTCGGACGTATCGGTCCAGGAATCCGCTGAGCTCTTCAGCAGCTCGACCACGTGGTGGTCCTGGTTCTTCTCCGGGTCGATCTTCACGGGCGATGCCCAGTTCAGGGTAATCTGACCGAGCCCGGCGGTGATGCCGGTCTCCTGATCCAGACCCTCGTCCCGGATATCCGGGAAGTACGGATAGGCGATGGTCTGGATCTCTTCGACCACAAAACCCGCCACCTGGCGCTGTACGGGGATCGGGAAGGGCGTACTCTGGCGATCCAGCACCAGGGTCGGCTCGAGTTCGATGCCCTGGTGGACCAGCCATTCTTCCAGGCCCGTCGGTTGGAGCCGGGCACTGAGGGCGTTGCCTCCCAGGTTCAGATGGTAGGGAGAGGCGGCGAGGATCACCGTCCCCCCCTGCATCAGGAACTGATCGATGGCGAAGACCTGTTTCTCGTCCAGGCTCTCGGGTCCGGCCACCAGCAACAGGTCCGCGTCTTCGGGGACGGTGCCCTGATCGAGTTGCGTCTTCTTCATGGCCAGGTTGGCCGCCAGGTGCTTCTCCAAGGCACTGTAGTTCGGGCCGATCGCCGCCGCCATGAATCCGCCACCGGCCTGGGGCGGGGTGTAGAGGGCCACCGTCTTGAGGAAATCTGGCGCAAAACGCTTGATTCCGGCCTTGATGGCCCGTTGCAGGCCAGCCTTGTCGAGTGCCTCGGGGAGGGGGACGGGGATAGCCTGGTCGCCGGATTCCAGGACCATATAGAAGTAGAAGGTCCGGGGGTCCAGTAGGCCTAGAACTAAAGGCTGGAAGCCGAAGCGTTCCGCGATCTCGCTTCCCAAAGCGCCGTCACCGGCATCCGGGTCCCGGATGTTGAACTTGAACTTGCCGTTGGCCTTTTCCGTCAACTCGGCGAGCACCGCCTGGAGCTCCTCCAGCAGGCCGGGCAGGGGGTCCGGCAGCTTGTCGGTCGCCGAGATGTAGCCGTGGAAATTCACCGGCTGGGTCAGCCCCTGGAAGATGTCGCCGCTGCCCCGGTAGCCATAGAGCAGCTTCTTGATAGTCCGGGTGATGTCGTATTCCGGGTTGCGCAGGCGCACCTCCAAATCTCCCGCGCCTGGGTCCTTGATCTCGATGAGGTCACGGAAGCCCAGCTTCTCATGTTGGCCGCCGTACTGGACTAACAGATCGAAATAGGAGTTGACCACGGCCGTCTGGTACTTGCTGGAGGTCTGAAAGGCCACTGGGCGGATGCCGTAACGCTCCCCGGCCTCCCGCTCCAGCTCGGGCTCCTCCATCGGATCGATGAACTCCACCTGCACCTTACCGTCGCCGGCGATCTCGTATTCCCGCAACAGATCGCGGATGCGGGGTACCAGGGGCGCCAGCAGGGGGTGAGTGCGGGCGCTGAAATAGCCGCGGATCAGCAGGGGCTCGCGGAGCTGGGCCAGGTAGTTGCGGGTGGCCTCGGAGATGGAATAGATCCGCCCTTGGGTGATGTCCGCGCGCACCCAGCCGATCTGGTGCAGCCACAGGTTGGCGGCCAGGAGATTGGCCGCGAGCAGCCCGGTGACCAAGACCCAACGCCGGTGGCGAGCGGGGTGGGCGGTGACCTCGGCCCAGCGCAGCCGCTCTAGGGCGTAGACATTGAGGGCCAGGAACAGGCCGGCGATGCTGAGATAGAAATAGAGATCGCGCAGGTCGATGACGCCCCGGGTGATGGATTCGAAACGCGAGCCGCTGCCCAGCAGCGCCAGGAGCTCACCGACGCGGTGCCCGAACAGGTCCGTCAGTGTCTCCGAGCCCAGAAGAAAGAAGAGCCCGCACAGCAGGGTGCTCCCGATGAGACTGACGATGGGGTTATCCGTGCGGGCGGAGACGAACAGGCCGATGGTGATGTAGGCCGCCGCTAGCAGCAGGGTGGCGAGATAAGCTCCGAGCACGGGTCCCCAGTCCAGAGGGCCCAGGAACGAGACAGTGATGGGCAGAGGCAGTGTGAGCACCAGGGCCACCGCCACCAGGGCCAGGGCTGCTAGGAATTTGCCTAGCACCAGACGCAGGGGCGAGACCGGTAGGGTAAGCAGGGTCTCCAGGGTACCGGCGCGGCGTTCCTCGCTCCACAGGCGCATGGTCAGGGCTGCGGTCAGGAAAATCAGCAGCACCGGCATCCACTCGAACAGGGAGCGAGCATCCGCCAGGTTACGGGCGAAGAAGGTTTCCACCCAGAAGAAGACGAACAGGTTTATCGCCAGGAAGGTCCCCAAGAAGATGTAGGCTACCGGCGAGGCGAAGAAGTCCCACAGTTCCTTGTGGGCGATCCGTACTACCTCATGCATGGGTTACCTCCTGTTGCCGGCTGACCGCGCCGAACAGGGTCTCCAGATCCCGGACCTCCGGCTGCAGGCCGTACAGGTCCCAACCAGCCCCACTCACCGCGCGGGCGACCAGGGGCGCCGTTTTCTCCGGGTCGGCGGTATCCAGGGCATAGCGATAGCGGCCATCCGGGATCCCCACAGGTTCCACGGCGGTTACCGAGTCCAGCTCCGTCAACATTGGAACCACTTGCGCAGGGGCCTGTTTTAGGGAGACGAGCAGACGATTCGGGTTGCTCAGGGCGGCGAGGTCCGAGTCCAGGGCTAGGCGTCCGGCGTGCATGATAAGTACCCGGTCGCAGACCGCTTCGACCTCCTGGAGGATGTGGGTGGACAGGATCAGGGTCGCGCTCTCGGCCAGCTCCCGAATCAGGGTCCGCATGTGCTGGATCTGGGACGGATCCAGCCCATTGGTGGGCTCGTCCAAGATCAGGACCCGCGGCCGATGCAGGATGGCCTGGGCCACGCCAACGCGCTGGCGGTAGCCGCGCGAGAGGGTGGCGATGACCTGATCTGCCTTGGGCGCCAGATCCGTGCGCTCGATGGCTGCACGGAGCGCGACGGGACGCTCAGGTTCCGGCACCCCATGGAGGGTCGCCTGGTAATCTAGGTAGTCGATCACTGTCATCTCCGGGTACAGGGGGCAGTTCTCCGGTAGATAACCGATGTGCTGCTGGACCTCGCGCCGTTGCGCGCGGATGTCAAGCCCCTCGATACGGATAGCGCCGGCATTCGGCTCCAGATAGCCGGTCAGCATCTTCATGACGGTAGTCTTGCCGGCCCCGTTGTGGCCTAGCAGACCTACAACCTCGGAGCGGCCGATGTCGAACGAGACATCGTCCACCGCCTTCAGCTCGCCGTAGCTGCGGGTGAGTTGTCGCACCTTGATCATGTACAAGCCCCTTGTCGTTATCTCCGTTGCAGGTGGAATGAGAAAAACCTCGGAAAAGACCGCTGATTTGCGAAGGAGTTCCCGTAGACGTAGATTTTAACCATACAGATTGCTACCAGCTACCAGTCGCCAGCTGCCGGCAGCATAGGGTGGACTATGTCCACCAACGGCTCGTCCGACATCAATGAGGTTGTGGTTTTTGGCCGCGGAATTGTTGAGCCACAAAGGCGGGAGTGGCGCAAAGAGCGGTCGTGTAGAATGCGGTTCGCTGCCTGCCCCGTCCCGGCAGGTCGAAAAATCCCTCCTGCAAAACCTGCTCACCGGCAAAATCCACATACCGCCTGGCGTTATACTTTCCGAAAATGCACCGGAGAATAATCATGCAACCCATCCGCCAGATTCTCGAAAACGCCCCCGACACCATTCCCGTGCCCGAAGAACTGCGTCACTGCCGGGTGGAATATATCCTCTGGCCTTTGGATGAAGATGCGGACAAAGCCAAGATGTACCGTATCATCAGATTACGAACGCCGCTGTGTGGACCGGATAGAGATTCCCTCCAGGGAAGAGCACAATGCCTGCCGCTGAATTCGTCGATACCAACATCTGGGTGTACGTACACCTGGACGCCCCGGACGATCCCCGCTCCGAAAGGGCCTGGTTATTCATCCACCGCCTGGGTAGACCAGTGATCAGTGTCCAGGTGGTCGCCGAGTATTTCAACATGCCATTGCTGGGCGCATGTGGGAGATTTACAGCAATGCTTTTGAACACAGCGGTACGGAGATCGGCGTCTTTATCCTATGATCAATATTATCGGGGGTAAAACAACCTGATCCTTTCCGCCGTTGATTTTGGTCGAGGAATCCCCGCTAACGTGCGCTTTTTTCTCCGCCAACATGTGGAAGATGTCTTGGTGTTAAAACTATCGGGAGCTGCCTGCCTGAAATGGGCCTTTGAGTGCGGCAACAGTACCTGCACAGGCGATGTCTCCCGAGGTCTAGGCCTAAACCTGCTCAAGGAGTTCGTCCGGCTCAATCAGGGCAAATTGGAGATTTACAATAACGATGGCTATGCCATTAGTCGATAAAGACGGCGAACGGTACGAAAATCGCGATCTTGCTTTTGGGAGTACGGTGATTCACATCACCCTGCGCTGTGACGAGAACCTCTACCAGTTCCGCGACGAGGTCGAATAACCGTTAGCAAGGAGAACAAAACCATGAAACTATCCATCAAAGACCAGATCGGCCCACGCGGCATCATCAGGGAGGATGGGCAAAAGATCTACGATGCCATCCACAGCGCGCTGCAAAACGGTGAAACCGTTACCCTCGACTTCGCGGGGGTGAACCAGTTCGCTTCGCCCTTTTTCAACCTCGCCATCGGCCAGTTGTTGAAGGACTTCGCCGAGACCGACCTGCGCCGCCTACTGCAGATCGAGCACCTCAACGAGACCGGCAAGCTGGTGGTCGGACGGGTTATCGAAAACGCCGCCAAATATCACGGTGACAAGGATTACCGCAAAATCGTCGATGACATTTTGGAACAACAGGCCAAGGAGTCGGACTGATGACGATCAACTACATCGTGCAAGCCGATGTGGTCGACATCACCGTCGACACCCCTAAGGTCGAGGATACGTTTCTGGTGGACACCAATGTCTGGTACTGGTTGGCCTATTCCAGGGCCAGCCAGAGCGCACGCCCCCCAGCCTATTCCCAGACCTTCAATTATCCCAGTTATACCAATACCGCTCTCGGCGCGGGTGCACGAATTTTCCAATCCGGGCTGAGTTTGGCAGAACTAACCCATCTTATCGAAAAAGCAGAACGTGAAATTTACGAAGTCGAAAACGGCCAGATCGGCACCAAGGAATATCGTCATAATCTCCCTGACGAAAGAGCACGTATGTTCACGGAGGTTCAAACCGCCTACGGGTTCGTTACCATACTTGTCGAACCGCTTACCGTCACCATCAGACGCGCCCACGCGCTGACGCCGCACTGAATCGCCTGCAAACCGAAAAGGTCGACGGCTACGATCTCTTCGATCTTCGAATCCATGCAAAGCCATGGCGTGGTACAGGTCGTCACCGATGATGGTGATTTTGCTACTGTTCTCGGTATTCAGGTTTTCACCGCCAACCGCAATATCATTCGAGCAGCCCACGCCCAAAGGAAGCTGATCACTCGATGACTGCCACCTTCCAGCCTGAATTCACCTTCCCAAACCGGCGGGCTGTGACAAAGCTGTGGGGTAGTGGTAAATTTTAAATGGTTAGCGTAGAGCGGTTCACTCTTGAAAAGGAGGATCACACCTCCTCTTGGTATAGGATTGCACCCTATCCGACATCAGCTCTGGAACCACAGGTATTGTCGCAGAGCCGTAAACTTCCCGGATGATTTTTTCGCGTACTCGACGATCTGCTAACGGAGACCTTTGCACGAGATCCCCAAAGTTGCTGAAATTTGAGATAATGTTGACTCCTAAAAATTGTATACTGGGGGAGCAAAAGTTGGCGTGGAAAAACTTGCAACAATGTAGATTAGCAGATCCAATGCGGATAGAACACGATACCTTGCAAGAAGCTGGATGAGGTTCATGAGCTGATTGATTGGACAAGGCTTGAAAATTATTATCGGGTGTCCATG
>Ga0049113_10000165_pt1 | contig 14444 bp, 17 predicted proteins | sample WorMettanBELIZE1_FD_55214 | JGI IMG/M metagenome (GOLD analysis project Ga0049113, IMG submission 55214) | Marine gutless worms symbiont microbial communities from Max Planck institute for Marine Microbiology, Germany - Olavius tantulus BELIZE.1 | ecosystem: Host-associated > Annelida >... | reverse complement strand
AAAAAATCAAAGGCGCGGCTTACGGCGAGGTGTTTAACCTCGACTGATCCGTAACCAGCCATGCTTTTGCGGATCGGGACAACGAATCTGTGTCTCTAAAATATGTATGAATGATTACCTGGCCGCTGCCCTTTCACCTTCGGCCGCCCTTGACAAGGATAAATGGGAGGAACGGCATGTTGTTAAAAGTGATCTTATCGATACTTCTTTTGATTCCATCATATGCTGCGGCAATGGAATCCGAAATATTCCACGACATGATTAAAAATATTCATGAAAAAAAGTATACCCCTGTGGAAGAGTTTTTGGAGAAAAACCGCAGTCGCTATGAGAGAAACCCAGAATTTTATGTCATTCTCCTCAATTATTCATTCTCCAAGGGAAGTCAGAACCAAATTGTTGTTGCTAAAGGTGAGCCCAAACCTGGTGATCTTGAACTCAGAGATAAAGATACAGGCGAAGTCGTCGGTTTTATGGGAAATCGCAACAATAAAAATACAGAAATGGTTATAAAGGGAATTACCGAAACACAAAACGCCCAATCCTTTTTTAACAATCGTTTGGATATTCATTTCGGAATTATTCATATCGCATCTCTAATAGAACGATGGGATATTGTCGGCTCGCAGTTGATAAAAATCTTAAAGATTTCAAAGACCAATAATAATGAATGGACATGGGGAGCCATAAACACAATGGATGGAGATCCCAAACAATTTATGCTGGAAAATGTTCAGGCGAGAGTGAATCAACTCTTTCATGCCAGATCGGAACAGGCAGATCAGGCTTTAGAGGCGGTTTCTGAAGCAATGATCAAAGAGTATCCCAATGTGATATATGGGTATTCAAATTTAGGAGTCTTCTATTTGGTAAATGGAAAATATGACTTTGCGGAAAAATATCTTAACCAGGCGATTGCAATTGATCCTAAAGATGAGATCGTACAAGGAAACTTAAGCATACTTAAGGAAAAAATGGCACAATAGCAGTCCCTAAAGCTTTAAACAGAAACTGATTTTGCCGGCGTCCCTTTGAACCTTACAATCTGAGTTTCGATTCACACTGAAAGAGCCAGAATGTACGAATATCCCTATAAAATTAGAATCTGGTACCAGATCATATTTTTTCGTTCCTATATATCGAAATCGACCCTTCCATCACCCCCACCGATCCTCCCCCCATCGAGGAGGAGGTCATNATTTTTCTCCCTCCCTTGGCGGGTAATGGTCAGCGGAGTCGAACCACTTGTCGTGAGCAAGGTCAAACGAGAGGGAGCCAGTGGGAGGGGGTATGATCGGATCATTCCTTATTTTTGTACATAGGCCCGTATTTTTTTGAATATTTGGTGACTATATGTCCGATTTCGCTTACCTATTCACCATTCTGTTACCTGTTTTAATTGCCTTCATGGTTATAAGAATCGTTCCAGAGCAAGGTCGTTATGCCGTTTTTAAAGACGAAGATTTTGTTACACTGAAAGGCCCCGGGCTTCTTTGCAAACTGCCGTGGCAGTCACAAAACTGGGTCCGTATCCATGTGGGTGACAGTGCACAAATTATTGATCAAAGTCTGGCAGCAATCAAAGGCGTCAACATCCCGATTCAACTTTCTAGAGACACGTCGCCGGGCGTCAATATGCACGTCTTGGGATTCCGGGATAGCATTGTTTTAGTTGGTGTTGTATAGGTGTGATGGCCTTGAAACCGGTTTTGGAATCTTCTTTGAGACTCATGAACTGACAATTGAATGTCACGAGTGGGGGAACGACACGATACCAATGTATTACAAAGATTTAGAAATAACGATTAAAAAATGAATCCACGGACCTAACGGAATCGGGAATAAACGATAAATGCCGAAAGATCGAAAAAATTCAGACTTATCCCAATGTTTGGACCACTACGTCGGTGGAATATGTTCCGGTATCGCTTTTGGAGGGATGTCAGATTGCGGTGAGGAATATCTTGAAGATAAATTTGCCGGCTACCACGAGATAACATGGGGCATTATTTTTCATTTCCGCACAAGAAGTCAATTGGTACTTACCTGGGACGATGATGAGAATATTGGTGATCCCTTTTTTGTGAACCATGTCGACTTTGAAAAGTTCAAAAAAATAGACTCCCTTGAGATACAAGACGTATCTATGTTGCAGCCCTGGGACCAGTATATCGCAACAGTACTGAACCGGTTTACAGTGCTTACATATGAGACAAACTACCCCGGTGAAAGTGAAACCCATCGGCACGAAGTGCCCTGGGCCATCGAGTTGGAGTTTGAGAAAGGCCCTATTCTCATAGGTTCTATGCATCATGGTGATTTTCTGGAGAATAAGATATGTGCTGACGAAATAGTAGTTGTCCAGAATCCAACTATCATAGGTAAAACCAAAGAGGCTCGAGTTTCCGTGCAAGGTGGATGGAAACAGATTATCCCTTAATGACTGCCTGAATGCAATCGGCTATTCTGGAGCGGGATAGCGGACAGACAAAGGCCTTTCAAACCAACCAATACATGAGCCATCAAAGGTCCTGCTAATTGGAAATGGCTAAGAAGAAAAAGGAAAAGTGGAGATTAAACCCGGATGAAGTCAACTGGACCGGCATGAGTATGTCATCAGGGAGAAGGAAACNTGCCACACGTTCAGGCCGAGCCAGCAGTATAACAGGGGCCGAGTATGTGTTAATTCATACCCCAAGCCAAATTTCAGTATCGGGTAATGTGCCAAAGGGCAACTATTCGCGATCTGAAATGAGAAAGAAACAAGACAGATTATTTAGAGAACTATTTTCGGAGTTAGAAATCAAAGTGGCAAAATTTCTCAAAATACCTGGAAGATAAAAAATAATTGAACCACTAATGAACATGCACTCTGGGCTGCATCCGGAAATATTGCGGAGCCCTGCTTCATTGGGCCGGACGGGAAAGAGGCCAAACCCTGATTCAGGATTTCAAAATGCCATATAATATTGAGAAATTTGCATCCTCTTTTGTTCGCAACCGTTGGCGAAGTCGTTTCATGCACGAATTCTTGAAAAAGCCGCATGATTTAATGCAAAGATGCATCGGTAATTGGCAGCAAATTTTTTTCAAGGAGGCCTTGCATCAAACCAGGCCATTAGGATTCGATGAGGAGATTGTAAGGGTAATAGACTGGGGCGACGTGCTTGAGGAGATGAACTGGGCGGATTTCCTCAGAGATTATCCCAAGGACCATGCCGGCTTTATCGCCGTAGGGAGATCTGGAAATCTTGGGTTTTTGGAAACCCACGAGGATCATCCCAAACTCTCAAAGCATTACTATATCTACAGTATTTAACTGCTCATCCAAAGCGGAATTCGAGTTGCATCCGGCGTTCGCCAGCAGAGATAACTCAAATTGGTATTTGCGGCTGCAAGCGCTTTCCTTTATCAAGCTCTTGGGCCACTACCTTGAAGATTCGGCGCATTCGATGCACCGGGTGGCATATGGATTCGACCCATCCCGGTGCTGTTCTATTGTGAACTCTAACTTAATTCATCATCATGTCACTCTGGAAGTCCCGTGAATGACCTTATGGGATCTCCAGCTTCAAATTTGTGCCGTTTCTTTAGGAACTCATCCATGTCCGGGAGCAGTTCCGGTATCACAAGAGGGTCCTTCTTAGCGACTTCACTAATGTTGATCCAAGGTATCCGTGCCCGGTAATGACGATTCAGGGTCCTGATAAAATGATTGGCAACAACCGCATAACCGGTATTGGTTGGATGGACGCCATCCAGGGAGAAAAGACCGCCCAGGAAGTCAGTGGTTAATCTTTTCCCGTTGGCAGGGACCCCCAGAATTTCGACAAATTTGAAAAGCAGGTTGATGTTGACAAGGGGAATGTTTCGCAAGAGAGCTTCTTGAGCAATAAATTTATTTGCCTTGGAAACCGCATCCTGCGCCGCTTCAAATTCCAACGCATCGAAAACGTATTCATCGGACAGGGGGCCGTTCAACGGGTCTGCAAGAATCTGCTCGATCAAAGGCAGACCCTCCAGGGTAACAAAATCACCGCTACGAATTCCAAGTATCGGCCCTATAACTGTCAGATCTACGCCAACCTGGTCGGCAATTTCCTCGGCGCTTGTGAAGAAGGGAATCGATGTCACATCCGGTATATTCGCAACAACGATATCGGCACCCGTATTTTCCAGTCGATCAATCATTTCCAAATAATCGGTTTTAAAATCCTTAAATGGGGTTATCGGCTCTGTGCCGCCACTCGTCGCAAATTGAAGAACATCGTTGTTTCCGATCCATAAAAAGATAAATGTCGGATTCAACACTTCTGCCCATTCCACCTGGCTCAGAATCCTCCCTTCAAAAAGATCCGGACCGAGCAGAACTGTGTTGGCAAGAAGAACATCTATTGGGGGCGGAAATGTCGTGATTTCAGAAGGACGTTTGCGAAGCGCGTCGTTGACCTTCTGCCCTGGGACAGCCAGGTTTGTGACCTGTTGAGAAAAATCGATACGTTCCCCGAAACCATCCAATCGCTTAATTTCGAGCGTTTCGCGGTCCAGTACGAGTTTGGGAGGAATGCCGGGATAACGCACCAATGGCAGGGTGATATCAAATTCTGCCTGTCGGGCGAGTTGGGCAGCGTACCCATTGATTTGGTCATATTCACAAAGTCCGCCGCTTTGATATCCGGCAGTCAGTGAATCGCCGACAAAGATGACGTGGGTAAAATCCGCCGGTTCAGAAAAATACCACCCATTAGCATCAGACGGTTTGATGGTCATAACGATTGACAAACTCATCAGAAAAGCAACCACGAAGCGTATTATTGTAGACATGGGCACCTCCTGAAAAAAGGCTATGGAAAACAATAGCGTTGTCGACTGAACAAACTGATGCACATCAGGGAAACTTAAGAAGAAAAAGGAATGGAAAGGTCAGTTGATTAACTCAGTCAACAACTTCCCTAGCAAGGATGGATTTTTATGAATGTAATAATAAGTATAGTATAAAATCCGGCTAAAGACAAACGTGGAAGGGGTCTCAGAGCATAATTGCTGATGCCATAACTAGCCAAAATGGACGCAACGGTAATCATCCCAAACTTTAAAAATACCGAGACGCCGGACCAGCCGGCCATAAGCAATTGGAGGAGAATAACAACTAAAAAATGAGTAATATATATATGATAGGAATTTTTTCCCAGAGAGGCATGGATTCTGGATGGACGATTCCAGTAGCGAAGCGCCCAGACCGAGAATGTGGCGAGTGCGGAGACGCACAGAAACGATCTGGCGAGGAGATACACAATAAAGATAGCTGGCGATAAATGCTGTATTACCTGCCTGAGACTAACCAGAAGGCACAGCGACAAGACAAGACATGCAAAACACCAAATCCCGAGATGACCCGGAATGTTGGTGTGAATAAACCAATTTCTGTAATACGCGTATATTCCCAAGCTGAAATAGAGGATATAGGATCCCACGGGATCGGGCTGAAATTGGAGAAGATTTACAATGGTGACCCACGGCTCCGGGTTCGAGGGGCTGGCAAATAGCATGCTCCCGATGAATGAAAATGCTGCGGAAAAAACTCCCACGCCCGCCAGTATCCATAGAATCGTAATTGGTGAAGATGCACCTGAGGGCTCCAAGACGGTGTCATGATTTTTTNGTATTTTTCCCTGTGCAAAGAATCCGAACACAATAAAAAAGAATAATAGCAGCGACATAAACCAGAGGTGGGAATGACTGAATTGATCGATGGAGGTCATGGTGCCGAGGGGGAAATCACCGGCGGTTTTCATGTAATTCATCCAATGGGAGCTGAAGCTCTCATGGATGGTAAAGCCATTCCGGGTCACGTGGTAGATATATGAAAAAGNGGGACTGATGAGAGGTATGCCGACCAAAAGGGGCAGCCCGAGCCGTTTGAACTTCCGCTTCAGGAAAAGCCGGGCTCCCTTTGATTGAAACGACGATATGGCGAAATAGCCGGCGATAAAANACAATACCGGCATGAGGAACACATCGAGAATCAGCAGCACTACATCAAAAAAGAGAGCATGTTCATTCGGCTCTTTGACGGCCCACCAAGGCACAAAATTACTGTAGGGAATTGCCGCATGCAGAACAACAACCAGCAACACCATAAGATACCGCAAATTATCCAGAAACAGGATGCGGCTTTGGTTTTCGCTGTAGGTCATGGGCAATCGCACTGGATGCCGGCCTGCGAGGCTGGGTCACAATCCGTTCTACCAAACAGGTATGAACATTTTTTATGTCGTTCCTTCGGAGGCAGGAATCCAGAAGACATTGAATTTTCTGGCTTCCGGACTCTACCTGCCTCTGGCAGGCTCCTCCCGCCCTGCTGGACTCGTCCGGAATGACGGCATTTTGTAATTGTGACATAGCCACCGGAGCCTGCCCCTTCGTAGGCAGGGGCCGGCATGATTTTGGAATCAGTGGGTGACGTCTGTTTCCACCTATAACTAATTATGAATGATATTCACACAAAAATGGGGAGATAGTTAACCGGTCTCACTTCAGCCCGGCGCTGCGCATGGCCTCAATCGCACTGTTTAGATAATCTTTATCCTTGTAGGGCAATACTTTTGCGAATTTATCCAAAGAAAACTTCGGGTGAATCCTCAGTACCTCTGCTGCTGCGGCACGGGCCTCGTCCTCGCGTCCGGCCAAATAATACGTGGCCGCCAGAAACGCATAGGGGGACGGATAGTCCGGGTGATGGTCCAACGCTTTCCGATACGCCGCTATTGCTTCATCGTATTGCTTCAGGCCGCGATATGCGTGGCCCAACGCTAGAAAATAGAATGGTGGGCCCTTTGGGTCGAGACGTATGGTCCTTTTGAACACGTGAAGGGCTTCCTCATATCTTCCCGTAAAGATAAAAACGAAACCCAGGTAACTATGCTTCCGGCCGGGACTTATTTCGATGGCCCGCCGGGCTTGGGCGGAGGCCTTTTCGTATTGTTTTCGGCAGCCATACACAAAAGCCAGAGCGTTGTTTGCAACAGGGTGTGACGCGTCCATGGCGAGCGCCCTTTGATACATCGGATCGAGTGCGATAGCCTCCTCCGCAAGCTTGCGCGCCTGAAGATTCGTCTCTTTCCCTTGCCGGTACCAATACTGATAGCCGTGCATCACTTTTAGATACGCATCGACATTACGTGTTCCCTTTGAAAGGATGCGGCCCCGATCCCTGTCCCCCACCTCAATCCCGACGGCGTTGAGTATATTCAGCGTGATCTCTTCCTGGAGTGCGAAAAGGTCTGTCAATGGCCGATCATATCTCTCCGCCCACAGATGCCGTCCGGTGACCGCATCGATAAGCCGGGCGTTGATGTGAATGGTTCCATCTGACCTTCGGAGACCGCCTTCCAGAACGTACCGCACTCCCAGTTCTTCAGCAACCTGCCNCACCGTGACCGCCTTGCCTTTAAAACTGAATGCCGAATGACGGGCAATCACAAAAAGTCGGGGGACCCCGGTGAGAATAGTGATGATTTGGTCGGTGAATCCATCACCGGCGACGTCCTGCTCCGGATCTCCACTCAAGTTGCCAAACGGTAGGACGACGATGGAGGGTTCATCCGGCAGCGGAAACTTCATCTTCTCAATCGAGACAGGCGCTGAGCTGAGATGTCGAAAAAGGTATATATTGTATGAAATCAATCCCAAGGTGACGATCGCTAAAACCAGGATAGCCGCACTGGCCATCCTGCGGGACATCCAACGGATGAACCGCTCCGGCCCGATCACCTTGCCCGTATCTTCCGATCTCGTTGATACCTGATAAATCCTAACCGGTTTGGCAATATTATTGACGGTGTGCTCTCCAAAAAAAATCGATACTCATATTCCAGTTTGTTGCGAATATTGTCGAAAGCGGTTCCTGAAATGGCGATGGCGCCCGGATCTGCCAGACATTCTACCCGTGCGGCGATGTTCACACCGTCACCATAGATGGCGTTCCCGTCCTGGATCACATCGCCGAGATGGACACCAATCCGGAACAACATTTTTCGATCTTCGGGCAATCCCTCGTTCACTATTTTTAGTTCATTCTGGATCTGCACGGCACACGACACCGCATCCACGATGCTTCTGAATTCAGCCAGGATGTTATCTCCGGGGGAGTCGACAACCCGTCCTTGAAAAAGCTGAATATTCTCGAATATGACACCTCGGTGGGATTTCAGTGTGTCGACAAAGGCCGCCTCGTCATCTCCCATGAGACGGCTGTAGCCGGATACATCGGCACTAAGGATGGCGGTGAGTTTGCGTTTGTAGTTATCATCGGCCATGGAGACCTCGGTTTGGTGCGATGATCCTGTTAAACGCTTTAATTTTTAAAAGGATGTCGGTAGGAACGTAATCTATAAAAAATAGCACTAACTACAATAATTATTTTGCTGACAGTGGGAAATACACGCCATGACAAAACACATGGCCAAGAACATGCGTGACGTGCCGATTCATAAGAACTTGCAGTTAATTCTGTTGGAGTTGCTTACGCGTCAGGCTTCTCGATCTCATCCTGGGGTTCGTCTGTATTTTCCTCAGGATTTATGCCACTTTCCTCCAACTTTCGCTGCTTCTTTTCCAGTTTTCGTTGTCGCTTTACCTCTTGTTTTTTCTTCTTTGCCAGTTCTTTTTGACGCTTTTTGAAGGAATAAAATGATTTCGCCAAATGAGTCTCCTTTCAAACGGCCATTCTCTGGGGGGATAAAAAGAAAGGGGCATCCCTCTCTACGCGAAGGATGCCCCTTTGACTCTAATCGTGCTTAGATCACAGTGACATTGGCGGCGGCGGGACCTTTTTGGCCCTGCTCGATGTCAAAGGTAACCCGGTCACCTTCATTGAGGGATCGAAAACCGACTGCATTGATCGCTGAATGGTGTACAAATACATCCGGTCCATCTTCTTGCTCAATGAAACCGAAACCTTTGCTGTCATTAAACCACTTAACAGTTCCATTTGCCATGGGGACATCCTCCTCTCTTCATATTTTCAACATCTCAAACTGGAGGATACCACATTGTAAATGGACTGCTCCCTCAGAAAGAAATCGCCCCGCCGTATATTGGCGAGGCCAAGTTGAATGCCAAGATGATAAGCTAGCCCTGACGGTGAGTCAAGCCAATTTCAAACATTTTTCGATAAAAACAGGGACGCATCCAATTTTTGAAGACATCTGACTGTCACGCATTCGGGTCTGTTCCCCATCCTCCCCAAGGAGTGATCTCTGCCGTTTCTCCGTCAAGAAAGATGGACATCCTCGTCAAAGCCACCAATAAAGACACTGCTCCAGTCCGTGACCCGTATCCATTGGTCTCGTCGTTCGGGGTTTTTTCGCCGGTCTCCCTGGTGCCTGCGTCGTTCGATGCCGCCCTTGGCAAAATAATCAATGCTATAACTATCTCTGCGATCGCCTCCGGAACGACGGTCGAGCGCTCCTCGCTTTGCCCGGCGACGGATGTCCGCTGTTCGCCGTTTTCCGGTCGACCGATAGGTACCCATGTCAATAACGGGGGGGCGCTTTTTCATGGTCCGCTTCCTTCGTCGTTATCGCGCTGGCGTCCGCACAGCAGTTGTCCGTAGGAAGGTCAAAACAACTCTTTTTGATAACATACACCATTCAATGCCCAGATGCCAGCTTTGATCCGGAATTCCGGAGCATCCGAATCCGGGCACTGTCCGTAAACACTATGGTTTGCGATTTATCACCATCGGTCCCAGTGCCTGGCACACCGGCATGACCTCGATCCGGTTGATATTGACGTGGGATGGCAGACCGGCGGCCCAGAAAATAATGTCTGCGATGTCCCTGGCGGCCAGCGGTTGGGTATTGTCATAGACTTTGGATGCGGTGTCCTGGTCCCCTTTAAATCGGACGAGTGAGAACTCTGTTTCCGCCAGTCCGGGTTCGATGTTGGTCACCCGGATTCGGGTTCCCACCAAATCGGCACGAAGGGTCAGGGAAAACTGTTTTACGAAAGCCTTGGTGGCACAGTATACATTGCCGTTGGGGTATGGCCAGTCCCCGGCCACCGACCCGATATTGAATACATGCCCCCGGTTCCGCTCCACCATCCCCGGCAAAATCGCGCGGGTACAATACATCATGCCCTTGATGTTGGTATCGACCATGGTTTCCCAATCGTCGAGATCGACCTTATGCGCCGGAGCCAGTCCCAGTGCCAGACCCGCGTTGTTCAGCAGTATATCCACATCGGCAAACTGAACCGGCAGGCCGGCGACCGCGTCGTTTACAGCCTCACGATCCCGGACATCGAGAACAATGGTGTGAACTGCTATATCGCCTTCCAACCGGGCTTTTAGATCCGCCAGACGGTCTGCCCGTCGCGCCGCCAGTACAAGGTTCCAGCCATCCTGAGCAAAAAGCTCCGCGCAGGACTTTCCAAATCCGGAACTCGCCCCTGTAATAAAAACCGTCCCTTTCATGATGTGTCACCTTTGGTTGATGGTATGTCCATCGTCGATTGGTAGATCATTTCGGTTTTGCCGTCAATCAATGGCCGGTGGTCCGCATGTCGTTCCAAGGAGACCGCATTTTCGCAATTGCGATTGACAGCACGTCAATCAAAATCACCAGTACATCGGATACTCATCATATCCTGAGTGCCAGACACAAGCCATCGTTCTCCGGTGAGTGAAGTGGCAGAAATGAGAAGATGGAAACGCTGCGCCATTCAGGACTGTTTTTCAGGGCCTGGTTGAATTCATCGGCGTCTTTGAACCCGACATTATCGGCCACCAGAAGACCGCCAGGACGAAGTAAACCATGACATGGCGCCAGCGCGCGAATATAATCCTTTTTTTCAATGTCCATGAAGACCATGTCAAAGGGTCCCTCAAGATGTTCGAGGAGCGTTATCGCTTCNCCGGCCTCTACGGTGATATAGGTTTCGAGGCCGGCGCGCTCAATATACTCGCGAGCTCTGCGCACCATATCGCTATCGATCTCCAGGGTGACCACACGGCCGTCGGTCTCCACACACGCCTGGCCCAGGAAAAGGGATGAATACCCGGTGGCCGTGCCGAGTTCTAGAATGCGCTGGGCTTTTGATATTCGTGCCAGGATATAGAGCAGCTCTCCCACTACGGGACCGACGATCTTAATTTCTTCCTCAAGGGCCTCCTGTTCCATGGCCCGCAATTGCTGGGTCCTTTCCGGGGTCAGCTTGCGAAAATAGTCGCTTGGATGATCTACGATGGTGGACATATTTTTTGATAGCTGTCGCTTGGTTTAAGGTTTATATGTCATCCGGGACAATTCCGTAAATGTTTGGATTAGCTTGGACCCGCTGTTTCGCATGGGAACAAGAGCTATGATCTGCGCTTTAGCATCAAAAAACTGAAACTCCTGACATGTGCTCCTCTACTTTTTATCCCAGCGCCAGTTTTCATAGTATTCCCAGTTGACCATGGAACTGAGTTTTTCCAGTTCCTCTGTTTTTTCCACTAGAGCAGCCCTGACGGCATCACCAGAAGACACCATTCCGATATATTTTCCATCTTTTTCAATCAGCAAATGGCGAAGGCGGAGCCCCAGGTACATATCCAGCAGTTCATAAATTCCGGCGGTATGGGGTGCGGCGATCAATCCCGTCGTCATATAATCCTTCAATCTGGCGGTTTGGATGTCGAAGTTCGGAAGAATGGAGTTTCTCAAATTATCCCGCTCCGTCCAGACCCCGATCACCTCGCCGTCGTCTTCGATGAACAGGGCGCCGATATTATGCTTTACCATCAACCGGAGCGCCTCCTTGATGGTCGTTTCAGGTTTGGCCGTGATCAATTCGCTGATCCGGCAGGTCAATATATCCACTGCAGTTTTCATGTCCGCCTCCTTTACATCGTGCACCACGCATCGATTCCCCTGGTGGACTGACAACGAGTCACGCCGGCGCTCCCGGAGTCTCGGACGCCATCATGATCGCTTCCAGTTCCGTCCCGTCGATTTTTTCTTTGTCCAATAGAAGTGTTGCCCCTTTTTCCAGGACCTGCCGTTTGCTTTTCAGGATATCCAGGGCTTTTTCATATTGCTTCTGAATGATGTTACGCACCTCGCTGTCGATCAATTCGGCGGTGGCTTCGCTGTATTCTTTGGCTCCCTGAATAACGGTATCCAAAAACTGGCCTTTTTTCTCCCTGGCAAAGTAAACCTGACCCACGGTAGTGCTCATTCCATACTCCTTGACCATGCTTCGAGCAATATCGGTGGCTCTTGCCAGGTCATTATGGGCGCCTGNCGAGATGTCCTCGAAGATAATTTCTTCTGCGGCACGCCCCCCGAGGAGCGTGGCGATCCGATTCAGCAACTCCGTTTTTTTCATCAGGAAACGATCCTCTGTGGGAACCTGCATGGTATACCCCAGGGCGGCGATGCCCCTCGGAATGATGGATATTTTCTGTACCGGATCGGTGCCCGGCAGAGATAGGGCAACCATGGCATGGCCCATCTCATGGTAGGCGACGATTTCCCGTTCCCGCGGATTGATCAACCGATTTTTCTTCTCTAGCCCCGCTACAATCCGTTCAACCGCCTCCTCAAAATCAGCCATTCCCACCTTATCTTTGCCCTTTCGCACCGCCAGCAGGGCGGCTTCGTTGACCAGGTTGGCCAGATCCGCCCCGACCATTCCCGGGGTCATTCCGGCCAGTTTCTCCAGATCGACATCATCGGCAGCGTGAACGCTTTGAATATGCACCTGCAATATCGCTTCTCGTCCGGGTTTGTCGGGTCTGTCCACAAGGATCTGTCGATCGAACCGGCCGGGACGCAGCAGCGCGGGGTCCAGAATTTCCGGACGGTTTGTGGCTGCCATGAGAATGACACCCACTTGAGGATCGAATCCATCCATTTCCACCAGCAGCTGATTCAGGGTTTGTTCCCGCGCATCATGGCCACCAACGCCCCCGACACCCCGTGCCTTTCCCAATGCATCCAACTCGTCAATGAATATGATGCAAGGGGCCTTTTCCTTTGCCTGGGTAAACAGATCCCGAACCCGTGCGGCGCCCAGACCTACAAACATTTCAACAAATTCGCTTCCGCTCAGGCTGAAGAAAGGTACATGGCTCTCTCCGGCAACCGCTTTGGCCAGGAGAGTTTTCCCGGTTCCCGGGGGGCCCACCAATAAAATCCCTCTCGGCATCTTTCCCCCGAGTCGGGTAAACCGCTCGGGCTCCTTGAGAAACTCAATGACTTCGACCAGTTCCTGTTTGGCTTCGTCCACCCCGGCAGCATCCTTAAACGTGATATTCAAATCCTCTTGGACATAGATCTTGGCCTTGTTCTTCCCCAGGGACATGAACCCCGCCTGCTGTCCGGTCATCCGCCGCATCATAAACATCCAGATACCGACAAATATTGCAATGGGCACAATCCACGAGAGCAGATCTCGAAAGAGGTGGATTCAATTTCTCCTTTGAAGGTGACCTGATGCTCCTCGAGAAGCCCTGAAATATCTGGATCGACGCGAACCGTTCGGAACATTTGGCCGGGCTTGTCACCTTCTTCGACCATCCGGCCTTGAATCCGGTTCGAGGTAATCGCCACCTCGGCAACCTTCTTGTCCTTCACCAGTTCCAGAAACTGGCTGTACGGAATCACCTTGATGGCAAATGCGGAAAAAATAATGTTGTGTAGAATGAGTACGGCCCAGACGCCGATCAGCACGTACCATATTGAAAACCTGTGGTGCTTTTCCATCGGATACCCTTTGCGTTGATTGTTAATGCGCGCTCCCGGACAGGCTCAACTTAGATTAGATCGGTGAGGCAGGTTAACGTAATTTAAGTATTGCTAAAACATAGAAACTCGGCGCCCGAGTGTCAATGGCGCCACATGCACCAGCGACCATCCATCACAGCGTGACCGGGGCGGACCGGCAGTTCTGCTTGCCGGAATGCAATGGATCAGAGCAGTATCGTCCTGCAGGTAAATTTCGGATCAATGCCAGGTGATTCGAAGACTTCATGAATACGCTTGTCTCGAAAGTTGCAGCAAGGACTTTTTTCACCACGAAGCTCACGAAGGACACGAAGAAAAATCGTCTAATTTCATTTTGTTACCTTCGTGCTCGTCGCGGTCCTCGTGGTGCGCAACAGCCAAATCCATGTAACTTGTGCGTTCTGGAGAACCGCGTTCATGAAATGTTCATGTCAGGAGAGGTATAGCGCCAACATCTCTTCGATTTCGCTCATACACGCCTGCCGAATCTCCGGCTCATCGGGTGGCCCTTCGATATTAATGACGTGGGTGTCAAAATTGATTTCAACGATTTTACAGCGATGTTTGGCACCCCAGTTCAATAAGTAAGTGCAACACTTTTAGGTTTTAAGGCTTTCGCGATATGACGCGATATTATGCCAAAAACCTATCGACACCTAAGCGCAGAGG